>OHHU01000051.1_pt1 | contig 74885 bp, 70 predicted proteins | sample 1568151 | NCBI WGS metagenome assembly OHHU01 (sample SAMEA3879572, study PRJEB24766) | human gut metagenome | biome: human-associated habitat; feature: feces | place: USA | collected 1985/1987 | reverse complement strand
GGGGGCGACGGAAATGACCGCCAAAGCCGTAAGCAGGCAGCTTGAATTTCAATCCACGCCCCCCGTGCGGGGGGCGACGCAGTTGGGAACGCGGCCCGGTCGAGGATTGGTTATTTCAATCCACGCCCCCCGTGCGGGGGGCGACGACCAAGGACGCGCCGACCGCGACGGTGACATACAATTTCAATCCACGCCCCCCGTGCGGGGGGCGACTGCCGCCGGGTAATAGATAACCGCTGGACGGTATGATTTCAATCCACGCCCCCCGTGCGGGGGGCGACATCTATAAGGCAAACAAAATTCATTTTTACTATCCATTTCAATCCACGCCCCCCGTGCGGGGGGCGACTAATCCTTTCTATTTTTTTTTTAATCACCAGCTTATTTCAATCCACGCCCCCCGTGCGGGGGGCGACGCAAAATGGCAGAGCAAGAAATGAATCATGCTATATTTCAATCCACGCCCCCCGTGCGGGGGGCGACCAAGGCGCGTTTAAAGCCGTATCAATCTTCAGTATTTCAATCCACGCCCCCCGTGCGGGGGGCGACTATAGGCCAAATAACAGCGGTATTTTAAAGGGGTATTTCAATCCACGCCCCCCGTGCGGGGGGCGACAAAAATCCTTCGATGCTGATAAACTTAGACGAAGCTATTTCAATCCACGCCCCCCGTGCGGGGGGCGACTCGTGTTACATGGGATTTGCTTGAAAAGTATCATATTTCAATCCACGCCCCCCGTGCGGGGGGCGACGGTCATTGATCTGGCCGAATTGCTGACCGAAGAATTTCAATCCACGCCCCCCGTGCGGGGGGCGACCAAAGGCCCGCAGGGGGCAAAGGGCGATACAGGCATTTCAATCCACGCCCCCCGTGCGGGGGGCGACGGTGCGGCCCCGGCAATAGAGGCAAGCAAAACCTACATTTCAATCCACGCCCCCCGTGCGGGGGGCGACGTAAACGCAAATGAGCAGAGTAACAGGCTTTATAATTTCAATCCACGCCCCCCGTGCGGAGGGCGACTACGAAGGCGGTGCAAGGCTGCCGAAAAACAACTATTTCAATCCACGCCCCCCGTGCGGGGGGCGACTGTTAAAATTAGAATCTTTATTCGGATTTTCAAATAATTCTTGTATGGTTATTCGTTTTTTGGCCGCGCCCAGCTCCTTGCTTTAAGCATACCACGAATAGCACAGCTTTTAAAGCGGTTTTTTGGTGCGAACCTCTCCGCAAAAGCATGTGTGCTTCCCCTTCGCATCAGAGGATTATATTATCCTCGGGTAAATATGCTTTTTTGCAGCCAAAGTGCTCAATTTTGTTTTGATATTTGTTGCCAAGGTAATAAAAGCGCAGGCTGTCCTTATCCTTGTCCATTATATCACACAAGCGCCCTTGCAGGCTGCGGCACTGCGCGGCATCTAACAAGCATTCAAATACCGAGCATTGCACTCTCTGTCCGTAGTTGACGCATTGCCTTGCTATCTGCCTGAGCCGCCTCCGGCCCGCCGCGTCTTCGGTATTAACATCATAAGTTATCAAAACAAGCATATCATCACTTCCATAAAAATGGCGGATAGTCGTCCAGATCGCCTCTCAGATATCTCGCAAGAAGCTGTGCCTGTATGTAAGGCACCATTCCCCATTGCAGCTTATCCCCAAGGTATGCATGGGTCAGGCTCTCACGTTTCTTATCCTGCCAATGTTTGAAAAACTTCCTGCGTCCATCGTCATTGAGCAGCACCGCCCCGCTTTCCTGCTTTATAAATACCTTTTCATCCATCACCCTGTTGTTTATCAGGGTGATAACGAACCTGTCCGCCATGCAGGGGCGCAGCTCTTCCATGAGATCGAGGGCAAGTGACGTCCTTCCCGGCCTGTCCCTGTGCAAAAACCCCACATATGGGTCGAGGCCTGCCGCCTCCAGCGCGGAGGCGCAGTCGTGGGCGAGTATGCTGTAAGCGAAGGACAGCATTGCGTTCACCGGATCGAGGGGTGGCCTCCTGCTGCGCCCGTTAAAGCTGAATATGCCCTTGTCATTCAATATGAGCTGATCCAGCACGCCGAAATAGGCGTTGGCCCCGTTGCCCTCCAGCCCGCGCAGCCCATCCAGAGAGGCTTCATCGAGCGTCCTTGGCAAAAGCTCCTTGATCTGGCCGGAAGCGTTGGAAAGAGTCTCTGCGTCCACCCGCATACCATGATCCCGCTTTGTGCGCTCAATGCTCCAGCGGGAATTATACAGCTTGCCGAATATCATGCACCGGGCAATACGGCAGCTTTCGGCCTCGTCATCCGCCGCCCTATACTGTGTCCGCTGAAGCAGCACATTGCCGTTGATCTCGCCGCATACCCTTACAAGGAACCTGCCCCGCGGCGAGCACAGCGCCACGCCTATGCCCCGTTTTGCACATTCGCCCATCAATGCCGGAGAAAGCCCGGCATAGGAAAAGCTAACTATGCTTTGCAGCGTGTGCAGCGGATAGCGGGCAAGCTCCTGCTTATCCCGGTTCGCGACTGCGTTTTCGCCGTCAAGTGACAGGTAAATATCCTCAGACATGGCATACAGCGTGTTAAGCAGCTTTTTCACGGCTCCACCTCCATTGCTTTGCGAAGGTATTCCCTTACCGGCCTGCTCCTGATCAGCTTGGGCAGGCAAAGCTCCTTCATCGAGCAGGCGTTGCAGGCCTTTGACGGCTTTACCTTAGGCGTATATCCCCGGCGGTAGTAATCATGCATCTCCAGCAGCATATCCCGCACCTTCTGCCGCATTTCGGCCGTAAGCTCCACCCTCTGCCTGCGCCTTGGCTGGCCGTAGTACAGCGCGCCTTCGGGTATGCTGCAGCAAAGCATTTCTTCGAGGCACATCGCCTGGGCGCAGAGCTGCAGCATATCGCAGTCGTTCGTCTTTGACTCGCCCCTCTTGTATTCCACCGGGTACGGCTTCCAAAGGCCTTCCCTGCCGCTCAGGCTTATCCCGTCCTCGCCCCGCATGAACTCCACCACATCGCACTGGCCGGATATGCCGAGCCGGGCAGAGCTTACGCTGACCCCGCGCATGATGCAAAGATCGCCCCTGCTCTCATTGAGCTCCGGATCGTGCGCCTTGTCGTGCATCAGCGCGCCGTCGGCGGTCTGATAATTATCGGCCCAGAGCTTTTCTATATGTATCAACGCCCACTGGCGGCGGCAGAACGCGAAGTGCTGTATGCCGGAAAGCTGAAGCAGCTCGTCGTATGGGTACCCCATTATTTTCTTATACAGCTTACGCCGCTTGGCAGATGCGCTTCGTCCACATCGACAATGTAATCCGAATATGTCCGGGGCACAGCTACGCTCTCCCTGTGGCTCACCTTTACCAGGTCAAACAGCTTATATGCAGGCGCGTTGCCCAACTCCGAATCGTGCTTGAATATTATGAGTTCCCTGACAGCCATCTTTCCCCTTGCCGCGGAGTGATCCAGTTCAAACATATTCAGTATTGCCTGCCACAGCAGCTCAAGGTCCTCCTCTGAAAAACCGGTGGTCTTGCGGGCAAGGTTTGCGGATACATATCCCTCCGCTCTGTAAAGGCCATAGGGCACTATATATTTGCGGCCCATTTCGGTCCCCTTCTTTTCTGCGTCCGCCTCCGTGGTTATGGCTACTCTGGTTATAGTAACCTCCTGCGACATTATGGGGTCTATACTGCGGGCAAAACCGAGCTGTACGGGGCCACGCACCTGGCCGCAATTCAATGCGCCCTTTACAAAGGTAGTCATCACCGCGCCGAAGGTACGGATATCGTAAAAATTCCTGCACATAAAGTCGCGTACCTTTATATCCAGGTTTTCGTCTTTTTTCTTAGCTTCCTTCACGTTCTTCTCATCTATGCCGAGATGCTTGTACGCCTCAAGGTCGCTCCGGTTAAGAGGCACGTTGTCCTTTATGTATATGCGATAGCCTTCTTCGCCCTCCTTGACCGTTTCAACATAATTGCGTATCTTGCGCTTGAGGCAGACGTCCGTCACGAGGCCATAGCCCGTCTCCGGATCTACGCGCGGCATATTTCCCGCATCCGGGTCGCCGTTGGGGTTGCCGTTTTCAACGTCGAAGAGTATCACGAATTCATAGCGGTTTTTGATGGCTTCCATTGTTATTTATCCTCCTTCTTTGTATAGCGCTTTTGTGTCTGGTGATAATAGCCGAGGTCAAATGAACCTTGCTGCGGCAGCGTAAGGCGCATTGGGTATTCGTCCTTCAATATGCCCTTCAATTCCATCACCTGCTTGTCGAAGTATACGGCGCTTCCGCCCTCCAGCTTTCGCAGGTGCTTTTGATAGAGGTTGCCAAGTATCGGGAATATCATCGCCGGCGTTGCGGCGGCAGAGTTGAAATATCTGTCTTTTATAGTTGTATTTATTCCGGGGTTCGCCGCCTTCTGGGCCGCTTCATATACTGAAAACAGCCTGCCCAGGGTATACGGTATGTTTCTGCTTTCTTCGTTAAGTGCCACAGTCAAAACCTCCTTCGGACACTCCGTATTGGTGTTTTTAAGATAATATGCCTTGATTATAGCCGCCCGCCCCCGGGTGACGCTGCGTTCCGCCCGTATGCGCAGCATAGTGTTTTCAAGGAGCGACACGGGGTACATACCACCTGTGAATATTGCCCTTGCCGTTGCGCCTGACATTGCAGGGTTTGGAGTTTTGTCCCTTGAATTGAGATTTACTGTCTCACGCAGCATCGCCCACATGGGCAAGGTGACATAGTTGTCGTTTGCCGGCCGTATTATTTCCATTCGCTCGTTGTGTTCGTTTATGTTTTTCATTATCCGGCCGAAGGTATCCCGCAGGAAGAACCTTACCGAGAGCCTCGCCGCGTTGGGCGCGAGGCCCAGTATGTAAAACGTCCTGTCCGGCTGAAGGTCGAGCTCCTCGCAGGGCTTGCCCTCCGCAAGTCGTTTGACTATCGCCCGCACGTCCTCCTCTGTATAGCCCGCCGGCGCTTCGCCGCCGAACAGAGCACCCATGGCGAAAGCATCGTACTGCGGCTCTGCTCCCTCCGCCCAGCAGACTACCGTAGTATCGCCTATATGCTGGACGTTGTCCTTATCAGCAAGAAGGTGATTCAAAGCCGAGGTATAAGCAAAGGCGGCGTATTTGCCTACCGGTGCGTTCATTCCCTGCTCTCTTTCGTATGAGCAAAAGGCCGGTGCATTGAAGGATACTATTGCCGCTCCGCTGGGCTGGGCATCTTTGACGCCGCTTATAGATGGATGCAATCGCGCAATGCTATCTTCTCTGCCAGTTATCAGGCACTGCATCTTCTCGCCATCATCAGAATCGTAATGCTCCTGCCATGCACGGCATATGACCTCGTCATTTTGCGGGAATACGCCGTTTACCCTGAATATCAGATTGCCACCCTTTATCAACTCGTCATAATACTCTTTGACGGCAGGATGTTCGGCAGCATTTTCAGGCTGCCAGTTGTCGAAATAGTTAAGTATGGCTTTCGCCGCTTCCGAATCCGCCCCGTCGAGAAGATCGTGATGCAGCTTTGCACAGGCGTCAAAGCATTCCTTGCTGCGTTCCGGCTTGCCTTTGCCATCAAAGCCAAGCAAATAAGAAGAATTATCCCAAAGAAAATTCGACAGTATATTTACTGCTCGCTTTACCGCCGCCGGAAGCTCCATTATCCTTGGCCGCAGCACAGTCTTTTTACCCGTCTGTTCTTCTTTAATCAGCGGCAATATCTGCGTCAGTCTTCCGTCTCCGTCTATACAAAGAGCATAGCTTATCTTTGCGGGCCCCCAGCCCTGCCGGGCTATATCGCCGCGGTCAGCCATATCCTCATACAGCCTCGTCAAAGCCTGAAGTATCATCTTGCCACCCCCTTGCCTCTCATCGGAGGCACATCAAGTACCCCATCCTTCATTACCGCGCGGAAAAACACCGGCTTTATGTCCGAAGGATCCGAGTAATCCATATCCAGCAGCATCCAGCCCAGATCCCTTTCTCCCAACAGTTCCTTTGGGCATTCGGGCATACCATCACACAGTTTGAAGTTAACCGGGAATTCCCGCGTTCCGAAGTAGGGCTGGTGGTAAAACTGCCCCTTTTCCGCCCGGCGCTTTATGATATCCTGAAATTTGCCCGGGTTGTCCCCCTCCGCCGCATTTTCCGTCATGTCAAAATGCGCTTCAATGACATATCGGACATCCCGAAGCACCATCGCAGCACGCTGCTGTATGCTCTCGGACGTTGCAAGATACAGCTCGCCTCTGCCCTGCTCCATAACTGTGCGCGCCTTTCTGGAATTAAGCTTGTCCTTTACTTCGTTGCGCCGTATATTGGTGAAACGGATAGGTGCGCGGACATATATACGGTCTATCTGCCACCGCAACCCCGGATGCCAGTATATGGCCTCCAGTATGCCACGGGCGGCGGACGGCGTCATAACGTCATAGCTAACACGTTCCACTTTCATCTCGGGGCGGTTAAACGACGCATAATCGCCCCAGACCTCGATCTTTACAGACAATATCTCATGCCCCCTTCCTTATTTATATAAAAAATCCCGTTTCTTGCTCACAATCAAGTGATAGGCCTGTATTCTTATCGTATAATTCCATGTTTACAAGCACCGCGCTGTTTTCGTCCAGCGGCTCTATATTTCCGGCGTCCAGTAACCTGCGGTATTGTATGTCATACACGTTTACTCCGTAGCGGCCTGCCTTTCTGTATACCTCCCGCGTTGCAAAACCCGATTTCAGTTTTTCCGCTATAGCCGCACCTTCTTCCAACGGTATATATACAGTCTTTGTGTTATTATCGATCATGTGGAAACCCTGCGCCACGGAATCGAACGGCATCATACAGCCGGATATTCCCCTTTCGAACTTCTTTACCACTTCTGCTTTATCGGTGCCATCGCCTATAATGTCGCGCAGCGATAAAAAATACTTTGCTATTGTTTCCGGCAGGGCAGGGTCGGCCCCACCTGCAAGGGCCTCGTTTGCCGCGCCTATATTGCTCCCGATGAGCGGATGGGATTTATATTCGCTCTTAAATATGGTAACGATGCTTTCAGCGCTGCTTCTTCGTCCCTCTCGGTTACAGCGCCCTGCCGCCTGTAATATGGAGTCCAGTCCCGCCATTTCCCGGTATACGGTGGGGAAATCAACGTCCACCCCTGCTTCGATAAGGGAAGTGGACAACACCCGGCAAACCGCGCCCTCCTTTAACCGCTGCCTTATCTCATTCAACACCCTCTGTCTATGGGCCGGATACATCAAGGTTGAGAGATGATAAGACCCTTCTTTAGGCAGCATGTCATAAATTTCCTGCGCAGCCCTGCGCGAATTTACTATACAGAGCACATGCCTGCTGTTTTTGAGTTCTCCAGCGAGCATTTCATTTGAAAGCCCGCCGGCGTCGCGAAAGGATACCCGCCGGAATTTTTCATATAGCGCCTGAGTACCCGGGCAAAGCTCGGGGATGTTCTCCGACCAGCCGAATCGTTTAAATATATCTCCCAGCACCGGCTGCGTTGCCGTACAAAGCACCGCCGTAGCGCCGAAGTGCCGTACCAGCTCAGCTATAGCTCCCACGCACGGCTGAAGATGGCAGGTGGGCAGCATCTGCGCCTCATCGAAGATTATCACGCTATTTGCAAGACTATGCAGTTTTCGGCATTTTGAGGACCTATTGGAATAGAAGGATTCAAAGAATTGCACGGCGGTAGTGACGATTACGGGCATATCCCAGTTTTCAGTAGCCATCGCAAGGCGGTATTGCGCCGGAGAGGATGCGTCCTCCAGCTCATAAAGTTTGCCGGAATGGTGCTCCAGCACGTTATCTTCTCCAAGTATTTCCTTGAATACCGCCGCGTTCTGCTCGATTATTGACGTGTATGGTATGACATATATTATATGCTTCATGCCGTGGGCCACAGCGTGGCGCAGCGCAAATGCCATGGACGATACCGTCTTGCCTCCGCCTGTAGGCACCGTCAGCGTATAAATACCTTTGGTTTTTTCGCCGCATCGCAGACATTCGGAAAGTATTTCCCAACGATACTTGTTCATTTCATTTTCCGGATTCGCCCATTTCTCTATGTGTTTTTCCAGCTTTCCGAGCAGTCGTTCCATACCGTCATAACCGCCGCGAGACAACTTATACGGCTGCATGAAGCGTTCCGTATCCAGATAGTCCGCGTCTACAAGGCAGGAATAAAGCATCCTCGTCCACGCGGCGGCGGAAAAGCCACTTCGCGCGGAAGCAGGTGCAGGCGCGGTCTTGGGCAGTTTGCCGGGCCAGTTGCCCCTGTAAGGCTCAATACCACCAGCCAGCCCCCTTTTTATTCGTCCGTAAAATGTGGCGTCGCCGGGCTGATCCGTCCTTTCGTTGCCCATATCCGGCAATCCGCTGTGATGGCCTATCACGCACACGGCGGCCTGCCCGAAGCCGGCTTTCGCGCACTCCATCGCGCCGGCCGTCGCATGGTCAACCTTGGGCCCGCCGCGCAAGCGCCGCTGAAAGGCCTCCGTATATTTGCCTATATCGTGTGATATTCCTGCGAGGTAGCCCTGCTCCGCCGCATCGAATTCCGCAGCAAATTCGGAACAAAGCCGCGCCGTCCCTTCAAGATGCTCCTGTACTGTCTGTTTTCTGCCGTCATCAGAAATATGGGCCAGAAATTCCATACACTGCTCCTTCGCAATTTGTGAAGTGATTGGAAAAATATGCATTGTCTATGATACTTTAATGATATTATGATTATATGATGTGAATATTATAATATTTTTTCGTATTGTTGTAAAGCACTTCGTAAACCGGTTTATTCAATATACCACTTGTTCCTTTGTCGGATGGTTCGCCATGTCTGCCATTGAGCTGCTTATGGCAACATACGCCCCGCCGGCGATAAAAAATTCACGCGGGAGGATGCCCTGACGGCGCTCCCGCGTGCGGCAGTAAGTCAGTCAGGACTGGGGGAAGAGCCGGGTAGGGGCAAATTCTTCGTGGAAAAGCATCTCGGTTGAGGTATACTCGCCAGAGCATACGCGTGCCATGCATTCCATTATGGCGTCAGCGCCGCTTGAAAGCGAGCTTCCTCCGTATATTATGCCGCTTATGTCTACGTCTATGTTTTCTGCGGAATTTTCGCAGGTTTCGCGGTTGGCGCATATCTTTATTACGGGGGATATTGCGGTGCCTACGTTATTGCCCTTGCCGGTAGTAAACAGCTGCACCGCAGCCCCTGCCGCAGCCATGGCCGTCAGCAGGTCTGCCGCGGCGGAGGAGGTGTTCATGAAGTACAGGCCGGGCTCCCTGGGGGCCTCGGCGGTATCCAGTATGCCGTGTATCTTCGCGCGGCCTATCTTTTGTATGTTGCCCATTGCCTTTTCCTCAATGGTGGATATTCCGCCGGCGATATTGCCCTTGTTAGGCTGGGAGCCGAGAAGGTCCACCCCCTGGGAAAGTATAAAGTCAAAGTAAGACCTGTATACCTTCATAAAGTCAGCCTTGAGCTCTTCAGTTTCAAAGGAATTCACCAACACCTGCTCTGCGCCGGTAAGCTCCGGAGTCTCCCCGAACATGATGGTTGCGCCGCTCGATACCAGCCGTTCGGTCACAACGCCCACGGCGGGGTTGCTGGCAAAGCCGGAGGTTGTGTCCGATTCGCCGCATTTTAGACCAATGCAAAGCTGGCTGAGGCTTGCTTCCTCGCGCCTGAGTCCGGTGGCGTAGCGCACAAATTCCATGGCCTTGCGGGCCGCCATTTCGATTGTTTTTAGATCCCCGTTGCCGGAAGATGAAAAGCCTGCCACAGGCTTGCCTGTGCTTGCTATGCCGTCGGTTATCACCTTTGTCCATTCCGGTTCTATACCAACAACTATAACGGCAGCCACGTTTGAATTACAGCCCGTGCCTATGAGAGTGCGGAAATGCAGATCAAGATCCTTGCCGAACTGCATCCTGCCGTAAGGATGATAAAATGTCTTTGTGCCGTTTATAAGGCTGTTTACGCCGCGGCATATCTGACTTGAAACCGCATCCAGCGGCAGCAAAAGAACGTAATTGCGCACGCCAAGGCTGCCGTTTTCTCGCCTATACGCCCAAATGTTGATATCTTTCATGTGCGTCACCATTTCTTCGTTTTGATATTATGTATGTGTACATAACTGCCTGCTTGAATATCCGCCGTAGCCCTGCCTATTATCTGGCCGTATTCTATTACGTCCTGCCCTTCAGTCATGTCGCTCAGGGCTATTTTGTGGAATATGGGAATATTCTCGCGGACGGTAAGGCATAGCTTTTCTTCCGTAGCTATATCCTTTACCGCTATCTCGCTGCCTGCGTTTACAGGGTATATAACAATGCCTACCGTATCTTCTGCCTGATGGCGCAATGCACTGTGCTCCACTGTGCAACCTCCTGTTCTGTATCTGCCTTTTTAGGGATTATAGCAAATATGCGGACCGTATCTGCGGTCCGCATACCGTTTTTATAGATTCTGTGCTTAGCCGATTGTCCACTTCAGCAGCCGCTTTTTAAGCTTTTCAAACAGCTGCATGACTATCACCAGCACGACTACCATGAATATGAACCCGGCCCACACGTTTTCATATATGCCGAATTCAGAGCACTTCTTTACGAAGAAACCCATGCCGTACTGAGCGCCGTACATCTCCGCATACACAAGCATTACGAAGGTGCTCCTGAGGGAGTTTACAAAGCCCGCCAGTATGGATGGACTGGCCGCGGGAAGTATAACCTTGGTCAGCTTCTTTATGCCGGTCAGCTCCAGCGTGGCGGCATTATCGAGATACCGCTTATCTATGGTCATTATGCCGGTTATGGTGGCAAAAAGGGTTGACCAGAAGGAGCCGTATACGATAAGGAATATGGACGCCGCCCTGAAAGTGGGGGCCAGCAGCAGCGCAAAGGGCGAGAGCAGTATGGATGGTATCACGCTGAAAGCATATATCACCGGATGCAGCGCATCGCGGAGCTTTGTATGCATACCCAGCAGAGTTCCTATGGTCAAAGCAACGGTTATTGAAATAAGGATAGAAGGTATCATCATGCCTATTGAAGACACGAGGTTCACCAGCATGTTTTTCCTGTTTTCGTAAAAGGCTTTGCCTATGGCCTCCACCTTCGGGAAAAGATATGCGTTGGCCTTTCCGCTTGCCGTAATGGCCCAGTAAAAGACCGCAAGGGCAGCGTAAATCAATATGGTGCTCCAGTATTTCTTAAAAAAAGCCTTTATCTTTCCCATTATACCGCCCTCCTGAAGGATGATGGATTATTATTTGTCGTTCTCTGCGTAGAAGGCGTCAAGACCGGCGAAGAAGTCGGCATAGTCGGCGCCAAATTCTTCCTTGGCTTCTTCCAGGGCCTGCTCATACAGCTCGGTATTGATGTGATCCTCAATGTTGATGTCCTTGGCGTTTTCGCTGAGGAAGCCGGTCTTGTCCAGTATATTCCAAGCGCGGACAACGGAGTTCTTGAGGGGATCTACGCTTACGCTGTAATGCTCGTTGAGCATGTAAGCGGCAACGTATTCTTCGCTGGCTTCTATCTTCTGAGCCATCAGCTTTACGGCTTCTTCCTTGTTGGCTTCATAGTCGGCCTGGGCACGCATGAGAGCCTTGAGGATGCACTTGACGGTGATGGGGTTATTCTTTACGAAGTCGCTAGAGGCAACCATGCGGCAGCAGGAGTAGTTGGGCATTATGTCGCTCTGGTAGCAAACAATCTCTATACCTTCAGTGGTGGAGGCGGAGAGAGCTTGGCCGGTGCCCTGAAGCGCGAAGTCAACCTCGCCCTTAAGAACGGCGGCAGCGGCATCGTTGTAATTGGTGTAGGATATCCATTCAAGGGCTTCCAGCGGCTTGTCGTAACCGAGCTCCATAACGGCGCCGGTGAAGGCAAAATAGCTGGGGTTGCAGGCGAACTTCTTGCCGATGAGGGATTCTACGCCCTTCCATTCGGTGCCGGTCTTGGCGATAACAGGCATGCAGCCGGTAACCATATGGCCGCCGAAGATGGTCAGGTCAACGCCGGAAGCGATCTGCTGGAGGGGGTTGCTGGTGCCGGAATTGGAGACGACGTCTACCTTGCCGGAAGCAAGCAGCTGCATGGCATCAGCATTAGCGGTAGCGGGAACTACTTCAATGCTCAGGCCTTCGTCAGCAAAGTAACCCTTTTCCTCGGCGATGAATACGAGGATGTTGCCGCTGGTGCCGTAGTTCCAGCGAACGGTGCTTACTTCGGGAACTTCCTTTTCGGGTTCCGCGGGAGTTTCGCTTTCCGCGGGAGCCGCGGTATCGGCGGGAGTTTCGGTGCCGGCGTTGGATTCAACGGGGGCGGCGGTGGGTTCCGCGGGCGCATCGTTATTGGATGCGGCGGGAGTTGTACAGGCGGCCATGGATACTACCATGAGGGCAGCCATGAGTACAGCAAAAAGCTTCTTCATTTTCTGTTCTCCTTAGAGATAATTTTTATGCTCAGCCGGGTTCTGACCGGCGATGCAGCTTGGTTAGCCTATTCTGGTTGCAACATCCTGATTAATGTAGCGTATCAGGGTATTGCGCATATTAAGGTAGGCGACATCCTCAAACTGAGTCTCGCGCGTGGGGCGGTTGTCGGCGGGAATATCGCAGGTGAAAATAACGTTGCTTGGGGATTGACCAAGAACGAATATTTTAGTGGAGAGCAGTATTGCTTCATCCACGTCATGCGTAACGAAAAACACGGTTTTTTTAGGCTCCTGCTTATGCCAAAGTTCGATAACCATGTCCTGAAGCTTTGCCCTCGTTACCGCATCCAGCGCGCCAAAAGGCTCGTCCATAAGCAGTATCGGCGGGTCTATCGCGAATGCACGCGCTATGGCGCAGCGCTGCTTCATTCCGCCTGAAAGCTCCTTGGGCAGCTTGTTATAAACGCTTTTGTCAAGACCGACGGCGTTTATCATATCCAGCGCAATGCGCTTCAACTCCTTTTTATCGCGTTTTGGGAAACGCTGGGTCAGCGCAAGCATTATGTTTTCGCCAGCGGTCATCCACGGGAAAAGACCGTAGTCCTGAAATACGACGCCGCGGTTAAGGCTTGGCCCCGAGAACGGAATGCCGTCTAACAGTATTTCGCCGCTGCTCTGCTTTTCAAGGCCGGCAAGCAAGCGCAAAAGGGTACTCTTTCCGCAGCCGGACTGACCCAATATGGAAACAAATTCACCTTCGCCAACATCCATATTGATATCCTTGAGCACCAGCTTATTCGTGCCCGGATATGAAAAGGAAAGGTTTTTAATAATAGTTTCGTGCATAGGTTATCCCCTTTTGCTCAGCTTCGCGCGCCCATAGCACGCGCATGCGGTAGTTTATCATTGAAAAATAAACTTGTAAAATTCGACTTATGAATTTTAATGGGGTTAAATCGGTTTTGTGAATGCAAGCAAAAAAGAGTTGACAACGCGGGGAAAAGACTATATAATAGCCAAGGTCAAAGCAGAAGCCCCGCTTCTCACCCGCCGGCAAGTGCGCCAGGCGCGGTAAGTAAACAATGAGTATTGCGATTTATCGTGAGTATGTCATAGGTGGGTGCTTTGCATCCACTATTTTTTTACGGAGGTGTACCAACATAGCCAGTCAAGAGCTCTTGATAAACGAGGAAATTCGGGACGCAGAAGTCCGCCTCATCGACGAAAACGGCAACCAGCAGGGCATCGTAACCATAGATGTTGCGCTGAGGATGGCCGAGGCTGCCGACCTTGACCTTGTCAAGATCGCACCCACAGCGGTTCCGCCGGTGTGCAAAATTATGGACTACGGCAAATACCGCTTCGAACAGACCAAAAGGGAAAAGGAAAACCGCAAGAACCAGAAGGTCATCGAGTTGAAGGAGATTCGCCTTTCGGCGACGATCGATCAGCACGATATGGAAGTGAAGGCGAAGGCCTGCCAGAAGTTCCTCGGCAACGGAGACAAGGTAAAGGTCACCATTCGCTTCAAGGGCCGCCAGATAAAGCATGGCGACATTGGAATGGACGTGATGGACGCTTTCTATGAAATGGTGAAGGACGCGGCATCTGTTGACAAGCCCGCCAAACAGGAAGGGCGCAACATGATAATGATACTGGTGCCAAAGGCAAACTAAACAATTTATCCAAGGAGGAAATACCCCATGCCAAAGATCAAAACCCACAGGGGTGCAGCTAAAAGGTTCAACCTTACCAAGGGCGGCAAGGTCAAGCGGGCTAAGGCTTACAAGAGCCATATCCTGACCAAGAAGAGCACCAAGAGACTTCGCGGACTGCGCCAGACTGGTTACATCGCCGAGTGCGAGGCCAAGAAGGTGCGCGAACTCATCCCGTATAAGTAAGGAGGAACAAACAATATGGCAAGGATCAAAAGGGCTGTAAACGCCGTTAAGAAACGCCGCAAGGTGTTCAAGCTTTCCAAGGGCTACTTCGGAGCCAAGTCCAAGCAGTATCGCGCCGCTTCTCAGCAGGTTATGCGCTCCATGGCGTATGCCTACGTTGGACGCAAGAACAAGAAGCGCGAATACCGCAAGCTGTGGATCGCCCGTATCAACGCGGCTGCGCGTATGTGCGGCACCAACTACAGCCGTCTTATCAACGGCCTTAAGCTGGCCGGTGTGGACGTGAACCGCAAGGTTCTGGCTGAACTCGCCGTAAGCGATATGGCTGCCTTCAAGCAGCTGGTAGACGTTGCCAACAACGCCAAGGCCTAAGCTTAAAACAGCAAAATATAAGCACTCTTGATTGTTCAAGGGTGCTTTTTTGTTGGAAAAATAAAACGAGGGCGGGAATCCGCCCTGCGTTGAAACAGAAATTAAAGCTTGCTGTTGATGGCGTTTGCGAAGCGCTCTGAAATTACGGCGCATGATTCAATATGAATTTTGCCGTTCTTAAGATGAAGCGTCATGGAATCCGCATTCTGCTTTAAGCTTTCAATATCGGAAAAATAGTATTTTGTTTCGTTGCCGAACATGGTGCTATAAATGAATTCGTTATCATCAATCATTTCGACCCATTGGTTTTTATAGCATAATATTGCCGCGACTCCCAGGCAAAGGCATAATGCGAAGCCTATCAACGCATATACGGACACAACAAAGCACAGCACTAAGCACGCTAATGCCCCGGCCAATAAAACGCAGCCCAAAACGCATAGCCAAGCTGGCATGTGCATATCTTTTTCTTTCATAATGTTATACCCTCCGTTTTTATGATCTGCCATAAGACAGTTAGAAACAATATGATTTGAAAAACGAGGGCGGAGATCCGCCCCCGATATCAGTTGATAATCAGCATTCGGGTTCGATAAGGCCGTAGTTGCCGTCCTTACGCTTATAGATAACGTTTATCTGATTCGTGTCGCCATTGGTGAACATATAGAACGAATGACCCAGCATTTCAAGCTGAAGCATGGCTTCGTCCACGGTCATGGGCTTAATGTCGAACCGCTTGACCTTTACCACCTTGGCCGCTTCTTCATCAAGATCGTCCTGCGTGAACGCATCCGCATATACCGGCTCCGGCGCACGGAACGCGCCCGCCTTAAGGCTCTTTTCAAGTTTGGTGCGGTGGCGCACTATCTGCTTTTCAAGCTTGCTGAGTACATTATCTACCGAGGCGTACATATCGCCGGAGGTTTCCTCCCCGCGGATTATGCCGCCCGCATAGGGTATCGTGACTTCTACAATGTGGCGGTTGCGCTCCACGCTGAGCGTAACATGCGCCTGGGTATCCTCAGGAAAGTACTTGTCCAGCTTGCTTACCTTTTTGTTGATAAGCTCCTCCAGGTAATCAGATACTTCGATGTTCTTTCCGCTGATCGTTATAATCATCCTTCTTACCCCTTTCTTGCGGCCCTTTGGTTTGCGGCCGCTTATATTATCTCTTTCGTTAAGTGTAGCACAATTTCCTGCATGGCAGTGTAAATTATAGGTGCTTTTTTTGTGAACACTTAGCGGCAGAGCGGCAACCGGAGCATCCGCAGCCGCATCCGCGCCGGCGGCGCATTATTATGCAGTATGCGCTGTATATAACGATAAGTGCGGCTATGGCATAGAAAAGCACGGCTTTGTCGGTCTCTCCGGTGAAAAGACCGATTATATTATATGTCAGCAGGGACATTATATACGCGCTTGCAAGCTGCCAAACAACGGCAAACGCCGTCCATGCGCGGGACTGCATTTCACGCCGAATTGTGGCAATGGCGGCCATGCACGGAGTATACAGCAGCACGAATACAAGGAAGGAATACGCGCTTGCGGGGGTGAATATGCCGCTTAAAGCCTGGCGCACAACCTCGCCGCCGGCGGAGGCGGAAAAGCTTGCAAACATGGAAAGCGAGCTTACAACGGCTTCCTTTGCCACAACGCCCGTGAGCAGCGCAACGCTTGCCTGCCACGACCCAAAACCAAGCGGCTTAAATATGGGCGCTATTGCGGAGCCGATTGCGCCGAGTATGCTGAGGGAAGGATCGGATATAAAGTTAAGGCGGAAGTCAAAGCTTTGCATGAACCATAGAACAACGCTCATGGCGAATATTATGGTGCCCGCCTTTTCAAGGAAGTGCTCCACGCGCTCCCAAACATGGGTGAACACATTACGCGCGCTCGGCATGCGGTACGGCGGCAGTTCTATAACAAACGGCGCTTCCTGCTTATTTGAAGCAGCCTTGCGGAAAATAAGGCCGGAAAGTATGCCCAGCATCACGCCGAGGACATACAGGCTCAGTATTACAAGGCCGCGATGCTCGCTGAAAAACGCACCAGCTATAAGCCCGTATACCGGCAGCTTTGCGGAGCAGCTCATGAACGGCAGCAGCAATATTGTCATGCGGCGGTCGCGTTCGTTATCCATTGTGCGCGCGCCCATTGCCGCGGGAACGGTGCAGCCGAAGCCCATCAGCAGCGGTATGAAGCTTTTTCCGCTCAGCCCGAAGCGGCGCATTGGCTTATCCATTATAAACGCTATGCGGCTCATGTAGCCGCTGTCCTCAAGCAGGCTGAGGCAAAGGAAAAGCAGCGCTATCTGCGGCAGGAACGTGAGCACGCCGCCAACGCCTTTTATTATGCCGTCGCAAACAAGGCTTATGAACCATTCTCCCGCGCCCGCGTTCTGCAGCAGGCTCATTACGGCGGGGGCAACGGCGCCGTCTATAAATTCGCCTACAAGGTCGCTAAGCGCCGCGCCTACGGTTGAGAACGTGAGCAGGAATATAAGCCCCATTATCAGCAGAAAAAGCGGTATTGCAAACGCCTTATGCGTAAGTATTGCGTCTATCTTTGCACTGCGGGCGGCGCTTGAAGCTTTGCCGGAATGGTGATAGGCTTTCTTTGCAACGCGCTCGATATATGAATACCGGCTGTCTGCAACAAGTGATTCGCTGTCGCCTATCGGGTTTGCGGCGGCGTATTCGTTTATTATCGCGTCCACAAGCTTTGCATCCATATCGTTGAGCTTCAGGCTTTCGCGCACGCGCTCGTCGCCTTCAAGCAGCTTTATTTCAGCCCAGTGCAGCGGCAGCTTCGCGGACTTTGCATAGGGTTCTATTATTGCGCCTATCTTATGGTGCTCCTCGTGGGTAAAATCATCGTAAACGTCGTCCGGCTCTATAAGGAAGCCCTCGTGCAGCTGCGTATGCGCCGCGGTGATAAGGCTTTGCAGGCCCGTAACAAGATCGTCTATGCCCGCGCCGGTGCGCGCGCTTATAGGCACAACCGGGATGCCCAGCTCAAGCGAAAGCTGCTTGCAGTCTATGCTGTCGCCCTGCTTTTCAACTTCGTCCATCATGTTCAGCGCCAGTATCATCGGGCGCTCAAGCTCCATAAGCTGTATGGTAAGATAAAGATTGCGCTCAAGGTTCGTGGCATCCACAATGTTTATTATCGCGTCCGGATTTTCGTTTATGATATAATCGCGCGCTACTATTTCCTCCATTGAATACGGCGAAAGCGAATATATGCCCGGAAGGTCCACAACGGTCATTTCGTGGCCCATGGTGCATAATCCATCGCTGTTCTTATCGGCGCGCTGCTTTATTTTGCCTTCTTTCTTTTCAACCGTTACGCCCGGCCAGTTGCCAACGTATTCCTTGCTGCCGGTCATTGCATTGAAAAGCGTTGTTTTGCCGCAGTTTGGGTTGCCCGCAAGCGCAAGCCTGACGGGGCGGTCCTCCTCAAACGTATCCTTGGGACAGAAACCGTCCTTCGAACACATGCTCTTTTCCATTATGAAGCCCGTCAGCTCCGCTGCGCGTTTATGCTCGGCATGGTCTGCGTCGCGCTTATCGGCGCTGTGTTCGCGCTCCTCGCGGGCGCGCTTTTCTTTGGCGGCGATTGTGCGCTCAACATCCTCGTGCCACTTTCTGTGGTCGCCCTCGTTCATCAGCACTATCGTGTCTGCATCGGCTTTTCTTAGGGACATAGTGTAGCCCCTCAGTTCTATTTCAAGCGGGTCGCCCATCGGCGCAAGCTTGACCAGCTTTATCTCAGTGCCGGGCGTTATGCCCATGTCCACAATATGCCTGCGCATGCGCTTATCGGCAGATACAACTGCATAAACATGCCCGCTTTGGCCGCATTCAAGCCCGCTCAATCTTTTGCGTGAAATCTGATCCATATATCCTCCGTATAATAAGTTAGACACAGCTAACAAAAATAATTGTATATCCGGCATATAACGCTGTCAATGGCGTTTTATGCAGCGGCGTGGTATTATATTGATATAAAGTCAGGAGGTGACTGTATTTATGCATCCTGTAACAGTTGATGCTTTTTCTTCGGTGCCGTTCGGCGGAAATCCGGCGGGGGTGGCCGTGTTTGAAGATAAATTGCCGGAGGAGGCTGAAATGCGCCGTATTGCGGCAAAAATGGGATATAGCGAAACGGCGTTTATATTGCCGCTCGGCGGGAACAGGTTCCGTATACGCTATTTTACGCCGGTTGAGGAGGTGCCGCTGTGCGGGCATGCCACGGTAGGATCGTTTGCATATATGCTGAAAACCGGCCTTGTGCGGGAAGGCGAAAGCTATGTTGCCCAAACCGGCGCGGGAGATATAAATGTGGACATTGCGGACGGGCTTGTTTGGCTGGATATGGCGGAGCCTAAGCCGCTTGCATTCTTAAATGATACGGACAGCGCGGCGCTTGCGGCGGCATACGGCATAAGTGCGGCGGACATGGGGAAACTTAAGCCGGCCATATCCAACAGCGGCCTTGCGGATATAATGCTGCCGCTTAAAAGCGCAGAAGTGCTTGCAAATTTGGAACCGGATATGGATGCGATAGCGAAACTTTCCAAAAAGCTGGACGTTACGGGTGTGCATGCGTTTACAATAGAGAAGGACGCGCTGCATTGCCGCAATTTTGCCCCGCTTTACGGAATAGATGAGGAAGCGGCCACGGGCACGTCCACCGGCGCGCTTACATATTATCTTTATAAGCACGGCATTATAAAGCCGAACGAAACAAATCTGTTCATTCAGGGCGAGGCCATGGGAAAGCCTTCGCGCATATATTCGCGCCTTGGCATAAACGGGGGAAGCGTGCGTATCCGCGTGGGCGGCAGCGGCTGTGTAAGGGAATAACAGGCAGCGAACGGCACTACACAACGGGCCGCGTTTCTGGTATAATAATATGAGGCACATAGAAGGAGCTTAACATGATAAAACACGTTGTTTGCCACCGCTACCGCGACAAGGCGGAGGCTTATAAGATCGCCCCTATGCTCAATGCGCTTATGGGCAAGGTACCGTCGCTGAGGAGCATGGAAACGGGCATAGACTTCATGGATTCCGCGCGTGCGTACCACATGGTGCTCATAGCCACGTTTGACGACAGGGCGGGGCTTGACGAATACGCAACGCATCCTGAACACGTGAAAGTAAAGGAATACATACACAGCGTGCTTGAATCCTCCGTTTCGGTGGATTTTGAGTGCTGATATGGGTGCTTTTAAGGCCGTTACCCCTTTCGAACCGCGCGGAGATCAGCCGGAAGCCATAGAGCGACTGAGCCAAGGCGTGCTTAACGGCGACAGGCTGCAGGTGCTGAAGGGCGTTACGGGCAGCGGCAAAACATTTACAATGGCGAAGGTGATAGAGCGGGTGCAGAAGCCCACTCTTGTTATCGCGCACAATAAAACGCTTGCGGCGCAGCTTTGCGGGGAATTTAAGGAGTTCTTTCCGGACAGCGCCGTGGAATACTTCGTTTCGTACTACGATTATTATCAGCCGGAGGCATACATAGCTTCTTCCGATACATATATCGAAAAAGTGGCCACGGTGAACGATGAAATAGACAAGCTTAGGCTCAGCGCGACAAGCGCCCTGAACGAACGCAGGGATGTTATAATAGTCGCCTCGGTGTCGTGCATATACGCCCTCGGCGATCCGGAGGAGTATCTCAAACTTTCCGTATCGGTGCGCGAAGGCATGCGCATGGAGCGGGACGAGCTGCTAAAGCGCCTTGTTGACATACAGTACCAGCGCAGCGAGTTTGATTTTAATCGCGGCAACTTCCGCGTAAAAGGGGACACGGTGGACGTTATGCCGGCAAACTGGAGCGAGAAGGCGTTGCGCATAAGCTTTTTTGGCGACGAGATAGAGCGCATAAGCGAAATAAACGCCCTTACAGGCCAAACTATAACGGACAGGAGCCACGCAGCTATTTTTCCCGCCACGCATTACGTTACCGGGAGGGACAAGCTGGAGGCCAGCATAGGCGACATTGAGGCGGACATGCAGAAGCGCGTGGCCGAGTTCAACGCGGAGAATAAACTGCTGGAGGCGCAAAGGATAGCGCAGCGCACGGAATACGACATTGAAATGATGCGCGAAATAGGCTATTGCCAGGGCATAGAGAACTATTCCCGCTATTTTGACGGCAGGAAGCCCGGGCAGCCGCCGTTTACGCTGCTGGATTATTTTCCGGACGATTTCCTCATGTTTATAGACGAAAGCCACGTTACCCTGCCGCAGATACGCGGCATGTACGCGGGCGACTATTCGCGCAAAAAGGAGCTTGTGGAATACGGGTTCCGCCTGCCGGCGGCGTTTGACAACAGGCCATTGAGATATGAGGAATTTGAAAAGCGGATAAACCAGCTTATTTGCGTATCTGCAACACCGGGCGAATACGAAACGGATAATGCATCGCAAATAGTCGAGCAGATAATACGCCCCACGGGTCTGCTGGACCCAGAAATAACGGTAAGGCCGGTAGAAGGGCAGATAGACGATCTTTTGAGCGAAGTTAAGCTGATGGCGCAGAAGGGATACCGCACGCTTGCGACCACGCTTACAAAGCGCATGGCGGAAACGCTGACGGAATATCTCGATTCAATGGGCGTGCGCGTAAGATATATGCACAGCGACATTGAAACAATAGAGCGTATGGAGATAATACGCGATCTGAGACTGGGCGAGTTTGACGTGCTTGTGGGCATAAACCTGCTGCGTGAAGGGCTTGACCTGCCGGAAGTTGGGTTGGTGGCCATACTTGATGCGGACAAGGAAGGCTTTTTGCGCAGCGCAACGAGCCTTATACAAACGATAGGCCGCGCGGCGCGAAACGTTGACGGGCGGGTAATAATGTATGCGGACGAGATAACGCCCAGCATGCGCGAAGCCATTGACGAAACGAATTACCGCCGCGAAAAGCAGCGCGCCTTTAACGAAGCGCATGGCATAACCCCGCAAAGCGTTAAGAAGGAAATACGCAACGTGCTTGAAATATCGCACAAAAACAGGCAGGAACGCAGCGGCATATCAAAAGAGGAGCTTGAGCAGCGCACGGCAATTTTGCAGCAGCAGATGCGCCAGGCCGCGGCGGAACTGGACTTTGAAACGGCGGCGAAGCTGAGGGATGAACTTTTCAGCCTGACGGGCGAAAGCGTGGGCGTAGCAAAACCTGCGCCGGGCACGATAGGCAGCGCGCGGCGCAGCAAGGGCCGCGGCAGAAAATCGCCAAAGCGCAAGTGATACGCGCTTCGGCTTAGCGGATATAATATGGAAAATAAGGATATATGAGAGACGAAATAGTAATACGCGGGGCGCGGGAGCATAACCTTAAAAATTTGAACCTGACCATACCGCGGGACAAATTGATAGTTTTCACGGGGCTTTCGGGCAGCGGCAAATCAAGCCTTGCTTTCGATACGATATATGCGGAAGGGCAGCGGCGCTACGTTGAGTCGCTTTCCTCATACGCAAGGCAGTTCTTGGGCCAGATGGAAAAGCCCGATGTGGACACGATAGAGGGACTTTCTCCCGCAATATCGATAGACCAGAAGAGTACAAACAATAACCCGCGTTCAACCGTTGGCACGGTGACGGAGATACACGATTATTTAAGGCTGCTTTATGCCCGCATAGGCATACCGCATTGCCCCAAATGCGGCCGCGTTATACGGCGGCAGACCGTGGACGAGGTTGTGGAGCAGGTGATGGCCTTTGGCGAAGGGGCGCGGGTGCAGATAATCGCTCCCGCTGTCCGCGGCAGGAAGGGCGAGCATGTAAAGCTGCTTGAACAGATACAGAGGGACGGCTATGTCCGCGTTAAGGTGGACGGCGAGATATACGACATTGCGGACGTGCCGAAGCTGGACAAAAAGCTGAAGCACACCATAGACGTTATAGTTGACCGCATAGTGGTGCGCGCGGGCGCGGAAAGCAGGCTTGCAGGCTCGCTTGAAACGGCGTTTGCGTTCGGCGCCGGCCTTGCCAAGGTTGAGCACAACGGCGAGGAGCAGCTTTTCAGCGAAAACTATGCTTGCCCAGACTGCGGGGTGAGCATAGAGGAACTTACCCCGCGCATGTTTAGCTTTAATAACCCATACGGCGCCTGCCCAACATGCTCCGGCCTTGGGGCGCTGATGAAGATAGACCCGGCGCTGATAGTGCCCAACGAGGAGCTTTCGCTGAGGCAGGGCGCGATAAACGTGACCGGCTGGCAGAGCAGTAATACCGCAAGCATAGCTGGCATGTATCTTGCGGCACTCGGCGAAAAATACGGCTTTGATATGGATACGCCGTTCAATAAGCTCAGCGAACAGGCGCGCCATGCCATACTTTACGGCACGGGTAATGAACGCATACATATAGAATACCACCGCGAATTTGGCGAAGGCAGCTACGATTCCCCGTTTGAGGGCGTTATTCCCAACCTTGAGCGCAGGTATAAGGAAACGCAGTCCGACTATATGAAGCACGAAATAGAGGAATACATGGCCAATATACCGTGCCCGGACTGCAAGGGCAAGCGGCTCAAGAGCGAAAGCCTTGCGGTGACCGTGGGCGGGATGAACATAGCCCAATTAAGCGACATGACCGTGCGTCATGCGCGGGAGAAGCTTTCCGCACTTACGCTGAACAAAACGGAGGAAATGATAGCCGGCAGGATACTGAAGGAAATAGATTCCCGCCTTGGCTTCCTTATAAGCGTTGGGCTTGATTATCTTACGCTTTCGCGCGCGGCGGGCACGCTTTCCGGCGGTGAGGCGCAGCGCATACGCCTTGCGACGCAGATAGGCTCAAGCCTGGTTGGCGTATTGTATATACTGGACGAGCCGAGCATAGGGCTGCACCAGCGGGACAATGCAAAGCTGATCGATACGCTAAAAGGCATGCGGGACATAGGCAACACGCTTATAGTCGTTGAGCACGACGAGGAAACAATGCTCAGCGCGGACTACATAGTGGACATAGGCCCAGGCCCGGGCGAACACGGCGGCGAGGTTGTTTTTGCCGGCACGCCGGAGGAGATAATGACGGATGAAAAGTCCATAACGGGCAAATATCTTTCCGGCAGGGAATATATCGCCGTGCCTGCAAAGCGGCGGGAAACCGGCGAAAACTGGCTGCAAATACGCGGGGCGCGGGCAAATAATCTGAAAAACGTGAATGTGGATATACCGCTTGGCGTGTTCACGTGCGTAACGGGAGTATCGGGCAGCGGCAAATCCAGCCTTGTGAACGAGGTGCTGAAAAAAACGCTGCTGAGGGACCTTAACCGCGCGCGTACGCGGCCCGGAGAACACGACGAAATACTGGGCATAGACAAGCTGGACAAGATAATTGATATTGACCAGTCCCCCATAGGACGCACGCCGCGCAGCAATCCTGCAACGTATACAGGACTGTTCGATTTGATACGCGACGTATTTGCCCAAACGCCGGACGCGAAGATGCGCGGCTATACGAACGGACGCTTCAGCTTCAATGTTAAGGGCGGGCGGTGCGAAGCCTGCCGCGGGGACGGCATACTGAAAATAGAGATGCACTTTTTGCCCGATATATACGTTCCGTGCGAGGTTTGCGGCGGCAAGCGATACAACAGGGAAACGCTTGAGGTAAAATACAAGGGTAAAACCATTGCGGACGTATTGGACATGACGGTTGAAGAAGCGCTGAAGTTTTTTGCGCCGCTGCCAAAGCTTGCGCGCAAGCTGCAAACGCTTTACGATGTGGGCTTGGGGTATATCCGCCTGGGGCAATCGTCCACCACGCTTTCCGGCGGCGAAGCGCAGCGCGTTAAGCTGGCAACGGAGCTTGCAAGGCGGGATACGGGCAGGACGCTTTATGTGCTTGACGAACCCACAACGGGACTGCATACGGACGACGTGAAGCGGCTTATAGCCATTTTGCAGCGGCTTTGCGACGGCGGCAGCACGGTCGTGGTAATAGAGCACAATCTGGACGTGATAAAGACTGCGGACTATATAATAGACCTTGGTCCGGAAGGCGGGGACATGGGCGGCACGATAGTATGCACAGGTACGCCCGAGCAGGTTGCCCAAAATAAAAAGAGCTATACGGGCATTTATTTGAAGCCCATGCTTGAAAAAGGCATACGCGAATAAGCATAAAATAAACGGCTGGGAGGACATAAGCCAATGGATGGCGGCATGACGAAATGGTATAAGGCGGCGCAGAAACGCTATTCCGTAAGACGGTACAAGCAGGAGCCGAGTTTGGAGGACATGCTGGCGCTGGAAAGCGCGGCGGCATCGCTTAGCGTGCGCGGGGTGCGCATTGCCGTGGGCGTGGAGCAGAAGGTGTTTTCCGGCATACTTGGGTCGCGCATAAAGGGCACCAGCGCGTTTGCCGCGTTCATATCTCAAAACGGGGACGAAACGTCGCTTGGGTACTTGGGAGAAGCGTTCGTATTGGAATGTACGTCGCTTGGGCTTGGCACATGCTGGCTCGGCGCCAATTTCAACCGCGGTGCGCTTGGCTCTGCGATAAAGCTGAAAAAGAACGAGAAGGCCGTATGCGTAACGCCAATCGGCATTGCGGACGAACCGTTCGTGCGCAGAAAACGCCGCGGCGTTGCGGAGCTGACGTGGCTTGAGGACGAGGAATTTGAGCAGCTTCCCGCATGGCAAAGGAGCGCGGTGCAGTGCGCAATACTTGCGCCGAGCGCCGTGAATAAGCAGCCGTATGAACTTATTCCCGAAAACGGGGGCATAAGCGTTGTGGATTGCGGCAACAATTTCGGCTTCGGCAACGTGGACAGGGGCATAGCAATGCTGCATATAGAGCTGGGCGCGGCGGCGGAAGGCGTGCACGGCACATGGCGCAAGCGGGGCGAGGATATGTGCTTTATGCCGGACGTGGAATGACGCCGAGCATAAACTAATAAATAATTTATAAATAATGCCATTGCGAAAGACAGCGATACAAGCTATAATATAGGGTGAAATAGCATTATTAAGTGTGCAGTTATCGGAGGAAGATATGGGCTTTAAGAGAGTATCGGAAGCAGTAATTAGGCGCCTGCCGCGGTACTATAGGCATTTGACTATGCTGGAGACGCAGGGTGTTGAGCGCATAAGCAGCGAAAGGCTGGCGCGGCAGATGAATCTGAACGCATCGCAGGTGAGACAGGATTTCAACTGCTTCGGCGGTTTTGGCCAGCAGGGCTATGGTTACAACGTGAGCAACCTTACGGGCGAAATAAAGCGCATAATGGGCATAGACCGCAAGCACACCATAATAATTGTAGGTGCGGGCAATATTGGACATGCGCTTACCAACTTCCCCGGCTTTGCGGAGACGGGATTCGAGGTAAAGGCGCTGTTCGACGTGAATGAGGACCTTATCGGCACCGAAATAAAGGGCCATCCCGTGCTTGACGTTAAGGACATGGATGAATACATACGCGAGAATCAGATCGACATAGGCGTTATAGCCGCCCGCCGCAGCGCCGCGCAGGAGATTGCGGACAGGATGTGCGCAGCGGGTATACGCGGCATATGGAACTTTGTGCCGCTGGATATCACAACATCCGTACCGATAGAAAACGTTCACCTGAGCGAGAGTCTGAGCACGCTTTCATACAAGATAGAGCATGGGCTGCTGGACTAAAAAACAATGTATTCTTTTATCAGGAGGTAAACCTATATGAAATACCGTTGCACCGTTTGCGGTTACATTCACGAAGGCAGCGAGCCGCCGGCATTCTGCCCGCAGTGCAAGGCCCCTGCGGACAAGTTCGTTCCCGTTGAAGAAAACAAGCTGGACTGGGCTGCCGAGCATGTCGTGGGCGTGGCGAAGGGCGTTGATCCCGAAATAGTAGAGGGTCTGCGCGCCAACTTCACCGGCGAATGCACCGAAGTGGGCATGTATCTTGCCATGGCGCGCGTAGCGCACCGCGAAGGCTATCCCGAGATTGGTCTTTACTGGGAGAAGGCCGCCTATGAAGAAGCCGAGCATGCCGCCAAGTTTGCGGAGCTGCTGGGCGAGGTTATAACCGACAGCACCAAGAAGAACCTTGAGATGCGCGTTGAGGCCGAGAACGGCGCAACGCTGGGCAAGTTCGAGCTTGCCAAAAAGGCCAAGGCGCTCAACCTTGACGCAATACACGACACCGTGCATGAAATGGCCCGCGACGAGGCCCGCCACGGCAAGGCCTTTGAGGGTTTGCTCAAGAGGTATTTTGGGGAGTAAATAAGAGTAAGAGTAAAGTAAAAGGAGAAGGGCGACCTTCTCCTTTTTGCGTGGGGAATGGTGATATACCATTCCCGTATAGAGTATGCTATCAGCGTATAGTATAAGCAAAACGTTGTCCGGCGATAGTGAAATGAGCGACCATGCTTTCGTTGCCTTCGATTATGCTTTTGGGAACGTAGTATAGAATATAAACTTCTTCAGTGGAAAGGGGATAAAGGTCACCCCAACAAGCGCTACCACCATCAAATGAATACTGATTATCATAAACTAATTCCACCTCTTCAGGAAATTTACCCTCACCGGCGTGATTGCCTATATCTAATTCCTCATTGGAACGATTGGTTACTTCAATCATGACCCAAAGATTCGTGTTATTTTCACCACGGCAACCAGTAATTTTCAGCATACCATTACGTACTATTTCATCAGCATGACTCCAGCCGAGAACTTTGAAATCGCATACGCCATCAATATGGACCTCATCACCGTCAACCAACGTTTTTTCCTCAATAATGGGCTCAGGGGACGCAGAAACAGTTACATGTTCAAGGGGTGTATCAACGGTAAAATCAACAGATGTCATTGTATTTGAATTGAGAATTTCATATGTTCCGTTGAGAATAATGTTAGTCGTGATAGAAATATTATCAGAGTCAGAGCCACTAAGAGATTGAGCAATGATTAGATCATGGTTGCCCAAACTCACACATGATTCGACGGATGGAGAATAATTTTTATCATTTACAAACACATCAATTTGCTTAAAGTCTTCGCTGAATTTTATATCCGTGATGCATTCGAGAAAATCAGCATCGTACTTATTGGTATATAACGTTTCATAAAAGTCGGATAGCTTGTTGTGTATATTTTCTAGAATTACCGCTTTTTCGTTTTCAGTTAATCTGAGAGTAACGGATTTATCAGCGTTTATTGTATAGTTTGTAATGTTATATGTGTTTGTTAGTGATTCACTGATTTTATCGTTCTCACTGTTGGCGAATATGTATGGGATAATGATGTATTCTTTTATGTCGGGTTTGCTAGGCGCTTCTGTACTGAAGTTGTTCTTGGATGTTGCATCTGGACTGTCTATAGGCTCAATTGTTGTGCTGCAAGCCAGCATGGAAAGAACGAGCATGAAAGAAAAACAACCGATGACTATACGCTTAACAATGCGCTTTAACGTTAAATTATACATATCTTCCTCCTAAAATTTAGATATAAATAATGATTATGATTATACATAATCTGTATCCGAAAGTCTTACACAATTTGCACAAAAATGAAATTTATTTATTTACATGTGTCGGGGGGGGTGATTTGATGAAAAAATTTCAGAAAATAGGGAACGGAAAAAGAGCCTTGCGGCTCTTAGAATAGCTTTATAGGTTCTTCAGCTTGACTATCAGTTCCGGCAAATCCTCATGGATTATGTCCCATACAAGCACGAGGTTTACGCCTTCGTAATCATGAACGATTCTATTCCGCAGTCCGCGAAGCTGTGACCATGGAATATCTGCATACTGCGCGATAAACGAGTCATCAAGCTTTTTGGTAAGTTCGCCTATTTGGCTCAGATTGAATACGCAGGCTTCCATAAGCATGCTGTTCTGCGAGAAGCTGCCGTATGTATCATAACCGTGGCAATACTCAATGATTTTTTCGCCGTATAATATCATCTTTGATATCGCAACTTCATTTCTCATATATCGTAACCCCCGTATCAGCGATTTCGCGTTCTATGAGCGAACCGTGCTCTATGTGCGATACGTCCAGCATATCAACGTCTTTGCCGACGGCGTTTTGCACATCTTCAAGCAGGCCTACAAAGCGCATGCCTTTTAGCCCACTGTCAACCATAATGTCAACGTCGCTTTTGTCGGTAGCCGTGCCTTTGGCTACTGAGCCGAACAGTACGGCTTTTTTTATATCATAATCGGAAAACACCGGCGAAAGCCTGTTTGCCAGTTCTGCTATGCTGAGTTGCTCCATGCTGCTTACCGCCTTTCTTGCTTTTTTATTATTATACCACCATCGGCCCTTTCCTCAACCCCTATAAAATCTCATCCCGCCGGCATTATCGCAAAGCTGCACGGTATCGGCCCTGCAGGCGGAATCGCTCAGGCGGGAGCCGGCGGTGGGGAACAGGGTGTACTCCGCGGGGCGGAAAACGCCGTCGCTGCCCACGGTGCCGAAGGCCATGAAGGACAGGCCGAATTTGCTGCGGAAGGAATCAAGCTGAACATATGCGCCGAATGCATCGCGTGAGAAGGTGAAATCCGCATCAAATTCGCCTTCGGGCAGGGCGGGGTAGCTGAGAGCGAGCGCGGAGCTTTGCTTTATCAGCGACACATCGCACCCAGCGGAAAGCAGCCGCTTGCGCACTATGCCAAGCGACGCGGGCGAAGCATCAATCGTTAAAAAGCGCCGGTTAAGCTTGGCTGCTACTGCAGCGGTTGTGCCGCTGCCGCCGAACAGATCGGCAACAAGCCCGCCTTCGGGGCAGGAGGCCGATATTATGCGCCTGAGCAGCGCCTCGGGCTTCTGCGTGGCGTAGCCTGTGCGCTCCGGGTCGCGCTGATGCATATGCTCAATGTCCGCCCAAACGTCGGACGGGTAGACCGGCGTATCCTCATAATATGTGTATGTTTTGCCGCCGGAACGTATGGAGAAACACAGCTTACCGTTTTCGTCCACGGTGCGCTTCATATTGTTGCGCTTCATGGGGCCGCGCGGCACGCCCACGGCGGATATGTCAAAATACGCCTTGGCGCTTTTTCTGTAAAATAGAATGTTGTCATGCTTGCGCGAGTAGTGGCGCACGGAGCGGCCGCCGCTTTTGTACGCCCAAATAATCTCGTTCTGGAAGCAGCTTTCGCCGAATATTTCGTCCAGCATAAGGCGTATGCGCGCGCACATGCGGTAATCTATATGCACATATACGGAGCCTGTGTCTTTTAGCAGGTCGTGGCAAAGGGTGAGCACGCCGCGCATCATTTCAAGGTAGCTGGCGGTGTCCATACTGTCGCTGTATGCGGGGATTTTCACCTTTTCGCGCACGCCCGGCAGCTTTACGGAAAAGCCATCCCCCGTGCCGAAGGGCGGGTCGATGTATATAAGATCAACCGTGTTCGCATATTCCTGCCTAAGCTGCTCCGCCATAGCCTGCACGGTGCCAAGTATGAATTTGCCTGGGCCGCCGAAAGGATATTCTTCCCCAACGGGAGTGATAAAATTGCGCATATTAGCCCCCCTGTGCCTTAATTAAGTAAAAAGCGCGCAGGGAAACGGTTCCTTACGCGCTGAAAAAATGAACGGAATTATTGTGCGTCCGGCGCTTCGCCTTCCGCGCTGCGGCGCTTGCGGGCGTTGCGCACATGGGATTCCATTGCGTCCTTGGCTGCCGCGGCGTCCTTGCGCTCTATGGCTTCGAATATGGCCCTGTGCTCGCTCAGGCTATGGGACGGTCTGTCCGGCGTGCTGAGCGAATTTACGCGCACCTGGCGGGTGTTGCGGTGCAAGGAGGTGAGAATGTGCCTAAGTATCCTGCTGTCGGATGCGGAAAATATAACCTCGTGAAATTCGGTATCGAGCCGGGCAAGATTTGCAACGTCGTTCTTGCGGGTGTACATTTCCATAAGCTCAACTATTTCCGTGAGCCTTGCAAGGTTGGCTGCGTCTATGCGCTCCGCCGCCCAGTACGCGGCCTGACCTTCCAATAAATAGCGCACGGTGAAAATATCGTCTATATCGTGGCTGCTCATGCCCTGCACCATCACGCCGCGGTTGGGTATGCTTACAACAAGGTCCTCAAGCTCAAGCTGCTTGAGCGCCTCTCTTATGGGCGTGCGGCTTACGTCCAACTCCTCCGCCAGCTTGGTTTCAACAAGGTATGCGCCGTTGGCGTAGCGGCCTTCTATAATGTCTTCGCGTATATGTTCATAGACTCTTGCGGTCAATGATTGTCTGTCGTTGGGGTCAAAATGCATAATTCGGCATCCTCCTATTTTTTTATTGTAGCTTATATCTATTTGCATTGCAAGCGGCAAAACGTAAAAATGCAAACTGGTTATATTTCCTTGCGTTTTGCAATGCGGCTTGTGCCAATACTAATAGAGAAATTAACTTGAATATAGGCATTTTAGGAGGGAGCATGAAAAGGGCATTCGCTGCCGGGCTGATAATAGTTGTGTTTGCGCTGTGTGGCTGCGCGCGGCAGCAATACACAACGCTGGAAGAAGCGGTGCGCTCGGGCGCAAAAATAGAAAAGGGGATAACTATAGACGGCGCGGACGTATCGGATATGGACATAGTTGCGGCGCGGCGGCTGATAAACGAAGCCAACGAAAACCGCGTGCGGGGCATGATATACACAATATCGCTTGCGGGCAAAAGCGTGCAGGTGAAAGGAAGCGGGCTAAACATAAGCTTCAATACGGATGATGTGCTGCTCCAGGCTGCGAACATGGGTGCGGCGGGGCTGTTTTCGACTGAAAGCCGCGCGCTTACAACGCAGGCGGACGCATCCGTGCGGGACATAGAACGCGGCATACGCGCGGCGGCAGCGGAGCTGAAGCAGGAAGCGAAGGACGCGAAGGTCAACCTTGCATCGGGCGGAGAATTTGCAATAGCTGCGGATGAGGCCGGGCAGGAGGTGGACACGGCTAAGCTGGCCGAAGAAATACGCGAATATGTGCGGCGCGGCGAGGGCGGCGCCATAGCGGCGCCGTACAGCATGATATACCCTGAGTATACTGTTGAGCAGGCGCGAAACGATACCCAGCTAATAGCCGAGTTTACCACATATTTCAAGGGCAGCACATACGGCAAGGAGAACAGGGTAAGGAACATAGTTAAGGCTTCGGGGCTGATAGACAAGTGCGTTATTGACCCGGGCGATATATTTTCAATAAACCAAGTGCTTGGCGAGCGCAACGAGAAGAACGGCTGGAGCGTGGCGGCCGGCATAAAGGACGGCGCATATGTGCAGGAATACGGCGGCGGAGTATGCCAGGTGAGCACAACGCTGTATAACGCGCTGCTTATGGCGGATATGCACATAGTCGAGCGGCACCATCATTCGTGGCCGCTCGGATACGTTGACATAGGCAGGGACGCGACGATATCCACCGGCGGGCCGGATCTTCGTTTTGAGAACACGTCCGGCGCGGCGCTGTTCATACTGAGCGAAACGGACGAAAAGCAGAAGCGCATCACCGTGAAGCTGTACGGCAGGCCGCTTGCGGACGGGGTGAGCATAGAGCTGTCGTCAAAGAAGGTGAAAACGCTGGACGATCTTGGCACGGAAGTGGAGGAGGATGCTTCGCTTAAACCGGGCGAGCAGCAGATAGTGAGAAAAGCGCGGCAGGGGAGCGTTGCCATAACGTATAAAACATATTATTCGGCGGAGGGCGCAAAGCTTGGCACGCAGGAGGTCACGCGGGACACCTACCGTTCCATAAAGGGGCTTATAAAAATTGCCCCTGCCGCGGCAGCTACGGGAGCGGAAGGCGGCGAATAAATAAAAATTCGCATTTTATGCATAATTGGCTATTGACAGACATTGGGGGATAATATATTATATATGCCAATGAACGAGGAAAGGAAGCCGCCATGATAGAGATTCGCGCCATGTACATGTGCATGATGATGCCCAGCAGACAATTTGCGGGGTGTGTAGTCGTGCGCTGACGGCGAGAAGCAGAAAGGCTTAACCGGAGCGACGGGCACAGACCCGGCGCTCCTTTTGTGTTTTGGCAGCAGGGAGCAGCAATGAACGAGATAATTACGGTGCGGGGCTTAACCAAAAGCTTTGCGGACGGCGAAAAGAAGGTAACGGCGCTGAATGGCGTTGACCTGACGGTATACGAAGGGGACATATTTGGCGTGATAGGCCTTTCGGGCGCCGGCAAGAGCACGTTTGTAAGGTGCCTTAACCGGCTGGAGGAGCCTGACGATGGCAGCATAATTATAAACGGGCAGGACGTGCGCGAACTGAGCGAAAAGGAGCTTAACATTGCCCGCCGCAACATAGGCATGATATTCCAGCAGTTCAATCTGCTCAGCCAGGCCAGCATACTGGATAACGTATGCTTCCCAATGGAGATAGCCCATTGGAAAAAGGCGGACGCTAAGAAGCGCGCGCTGGAGCTTATCAAGCTTGTTGGCCTTGCGGGCAGGGAGAATGCATATCCGGCGCAGCTTTCAGGCGGAATGAAGCAGCGCGTGGCCATAGCAAGGGCGCTGACACTTTCGCCCAAAATACTGCTTTGCGACGAGGCGACAAGCGCGCTTGACCCAGCGACTACCCGCAGCATACTGACACTGCTGAAGAAGATAAACAAGGAGCTGGGCGTTACGATAGTAATAATAACGCACCAGATGAGCGTTATCGAGGAGGCGTGCAACCGCGTGGCGATACTGGACAAAAGCCGCATCGCTGAATGCGGAGAGGTGGAGGAGGTTTTCCGCCGGCCAAAGAGCGAAATCGCCAAGCAGCTCATACTGGGCGAGGGCGCGGGCCGCAGCGAATTTACCCCCGGCGGCAGGCGCGTAAGAATAGTGTTTGACGGGAAGAGCGCGTTTGAGCCGATAATTGCGGACATAGTGCTCAACTGCAAGGCGGCTGTGAACATATTGTTTGCCGATACACGCACGATAGACGGCGTGATATACGGCCAGATGATAGTTCAGCTGCCGGACGACGCGGACGCGGCGCAGCGGATACTCAATTACCTTTCCGGTACGGGCGTGCATTATAACGAGGAGGAAAACGGCGATGTTTGATTCGGGCTTTGTGGGCTTAATGCTTCAGGGCATAGCGGAAACGCTGTATATGACCATTGCGGCCACCGCCGCATCCTATCTGCTGGGTCTGCCTATGGGCGTTGTGCTCAACATAACCGCGCCTAACGGCATCCGCCCAAACCGCGCGGTGAATACAGTGCTCGGTACGATAGTTAATATAATAAGAAGCGTGCCGTTCATAATTCTTCTTGTGGCAGTCATTCCTGTAACGCGCCTCATAGTAGGCACCAGCCTTGGAAGCTCCGCCACGATAGTTCCGCTGGTGATAGGCGCAGCGCCGTTTGTGGCAAGGCTTGTTGAAACATCGCTTGGAGAGGTGGACGCGGGCGTTATCGAAGCTGGGCGCAGCATGGGCGCAAGCACATGGCAGCTTATCACCCGCGTGCTTATAAGGGAGGCCGCGCCTTCGCTTATATCAAATGCCACCACTGCCGCAACGACAATACTTGGTTATTCCGCAATGGCGGGCTTTGTGGGCGGCGGCGGACTGGGCGCGATAGCCATAAATTACGGCTATTACAGATATGATACGGTCACTATGCTTGTTACCGTAGCGCTGATGGTGGTAATAGTGCAGCTGATACAGTCCGGCGGCACATCAACCGTTAAGCATACTGACAAGCGCAAAAAGTAAGCAAATGAGGCGCATAAGCGTCATCATATAAAAATTCAAATAAAATTTTAGGAGGAAACTCAAATGAAACGTATCTTTGCACTTACTCTTGTTCTTGTATTGGCATTCTCGCTCATCGGCTGCGCCAAGGGCGGCGATTCCAAAACCGTGCGCATAGGCGCATCCCCCACGCCGCATAAGCTGATACTTGAATACGCCGCTCCGCTTATGGAGGAAAAGGGCTACAAGCTGGAGATAACCGAATATCAGGATTACGTCATTCCCAACACGGCCGTTGAATCCGGCGAACTGGACGCAAACTTCTTCCAGCATGAGCCCTACATGAATGATTTTAACGAGAACAACGGCACGCATCTTGTGTCCGTGGCGGCTGTGCATTACGAGCCCTTCGGACTTTATGCCGGCAAGACCAAGGCCATAGCCGACCTTGCCGACGGCGCGACCATTGCCGTGCCTAACGACGGTTCCAACGAGGCGCGCGCGCTTTACCTGCTGCAGCAGGAGGGGCTCATAACCCTGAAGGCAGATGCGGGCTTTACCGCCACCGTGCTTGACATTGCCGAAAATCCCAAGAACCTGAACATAGTTGAGGTTGCCGCGGCGCAGCTGCCCAGGAGTCTTGAGGACGTTGACATGGCCGTAATCAACGGCAACTACGCCATACAGGCCGGCCTTAACGCCTCCACCGATGCCCTTGCCGTGGAAAGCGCGGAAGGCGACTCCGCCAAGACCTACGCCAACATACTTTGCGTAAAGGAAGGCAACGAGAATAACGAAGCCATCAAGGCCCTTGCCGAAATACTCACCGGCGCGGACGTGGCGCAGTATATCAACGAAACCTTCGGCGGCGCCGTAGTACCCATGAACCAGGGTGAATAAAACAAAGCATATCGAATCCTTCCGGGCGGCCATAGGCCGCCCGTTTTCGCACCCCCGCGCGGCTTTGGCATCGCAGGCATTGCAGTTTGGCAATATTTTCATGTTAACACATTATTTACATATGCGGCATTGTGCGGCAAATTATGGCAATGCTATAATAAAACAAGCAAATAACTACTGCCTAAGGAGGAAAAACATGAAAAGACTATATGCTCTCGTTATAGCCTTGTTGATGCTGTGCGCAGGCTGCAACGTTAAAACCACGCCTGAGCCGCAGACCATACCGCCGATAGAAACTCCTATGCAGCAGGGCGGGAGCGCTACTACCGCACCGGACGAAAATATGCCGACACCCCCGGCAGAAACGCCAGCGCCCGCGGAGGGCGATATCAGCCCCGAAATACCGGACGATTTGCGGGAAGCGCTTGAAAGCGGATATGCGGAAGCAAAGGCGATAAATACCGATGTGGCAGGATTTATGACGAGATTCGGCCCATATGCATCGGCGGACGGAAAGATTTACGGCAATCCGTTGGTAAAAAGCGAAAAGCAGGAATACTATGCCAAATATTGGATAGACGGCAGGTGGGTTAAGTATGGCTCCACACAGATACTCGGCGGCAAGCTCAATGAGGACGGCACGGAAGTGGACGGTCAAATATTGATATTCTCCAAGCATTACAGCAACATATCCTTTATTGTAAACAGGGAAACAGCGCCTGCCGATATAGAGCCGATATGGCTAAACCTTGGCGGGAAGATACGGGAATATAAAGTGTTTGCCATACAGGCGGTCGAAATAGACAATTGGAAGGACTTCATATCGCATAAAAGCGGATACATTCCGCACGAAGCATATGAGCTGATAGAAAACATAGAAAATATGGATACCTCCGCGCGCACGGCATATTATGCCGAAATTGCCAAGGAATTTAACGGCAGCGCATTAACGATTGCGGAAGATGATAACGTAATGATAATTTGCGGGATAGGTCTTGATGACGGCGAATGGAAAAACAAAATGGCTGTTGTATATTGCGTGAATATATAAGGCGGTCTACTCCCGCCCGTTCGACATATCCCCACAAGGCGTATTGATATTACACATATGCTATGGTATAATGGTTAAACATTTGAATCAGAAAGGGATGATACGTCTTTATGGACGATGGGAGTCCGATAGGATACCTTATCGCTATCTTTGCCTTTATATTGGGCGGAGGGTACTTCGCTGCGACAGAGATCGCTCTGGCCAGCGTTAACCGCATACGCATAATGAGCTATGCGGACGACGGCAACCGCCGCGCAAAGCGGGTGCTGTATATTTTGGATCATTTCGACAAGGCGCTCACCACGCTTTTGATAGGCAACAACATAATGCACATAAGCTGCGCCAGCATTGCCACGCTGATGGCAACCAAGCTTTGGGGCGTAGGCTATGTTACCCTTACCACAATAGTTACAACTCTTGTGGTGTTTCTTGTTGCCGAAATGATACCCAAACGCTTTGCAAAGGCAAACAGCGAAAAGTTTTCGCTTGCCGTTGCGGGGTCGCTTCTTTTCTTTATGAAGGTGCTTGGGCCGCTGGCGTTCATATTCTCCGCCATAAGCCGCCTTGTAAGCAAGCCCTTTAAGAAGAACGAGGAAGAAGAACCCACCGTTACGGAGGATGAGCTTTACGACATAATAGAGAGCATCCCCGAGGAAAGCGACATAGACGAGGAAAAGGCCGAACTTGTGCAGAGCGCGCTGGAGTTTTCCGATACTTTCGTGCGCGAAGTGCTCACCCCTTGGGATAAGGTGGTCAAGCTGAGGCTGGACATGAGCGGGGACGAAGCCATGGCCGTGATACGGGACGATATCCATTCAAGATTGCCCGTTGTTGATGCGGAAGGCAACCCCGTAGGCATGGTGCAGATAAGGAAATTCCTGCGCACGCGCTATAAGAATGCGAGCGTAAGCGTTAAGGACATTATGGACGATATCCATTTTGTCAATGACGATATAGCCATAGACGATCTGCTTACAGCCATGAGCAACGACAAGACGCACTTTTCCGTTGTGCTGGATAAGGACGGCAAAACCATAGGCATAGTTACCATTGAGGATATACTTGAGGAGCTTGTGGGCGAGATTTACGACGAGGACGATAAGGAGGCGGCTGAATAATGGCTACCGCATGGGATTATATAGCGATAGTGATATTTATCGTGTTTTCCGCGTTCTTCTCGGGTTCCGAAATAGCGTATGCTTCCGTGAACGAGCTAAGGCTTAAAAAAGCGGCGGAGGCCGAAAACGGCAATAAGCTTGCCAAGCTTGCTTACAGCATATATTCAAACTATGACGATGCGCTTATAACCATACTTATAGGCAATAACCTTGTGAACATAGCCTCCTCCTCCGTGGCTACGGTAATAGCCATAGATATAATGGGAGACAAGGGAACGTGGGTGGCAACGGCCATAATGACCGTTATAATACTAACGTTCGGCGAGATAGTGCCAAAGATAATTGCCGTGCAGGCCGCATTCAGCTTCACGCATATAGCGGCGGTACCGCTCAAGGCGCTCATGATAATTACGTTCCCCATAGTATGGCTGATACAGCGCGTTCTCAAGGCGCTCGATAAGCTTATAAAGAAGGAAGATGAAGAGCCTGCCGACGCCATAACGGAGGACGATCTTGAAACGATAATAGATACCGTTGAGGACGAAGGCGTTATAGACGAGGATAGGGCGGATCTGCTGCAAAGCGCGCTTGATTTTGACGATGTGCTGGCATACGAGGTCATAACCCCGCGTGTGGACATGGTCACGATAGACATTGAGGACAGTTTTGGGGAAATACTTGAAACAGCCAACGACTCTGGATATACGCGCATACCCGTTTATGAGGACACGGTTGATAACATAATAGGCATACTGCATCTGAACCATTTTTATAAGATGCTTGCCGAAAAGCCGGACGGGTTCGATATTCGGGACATACTTATGCCGGTGAACTTTGTGCATAAGACAATGCCGCTTGACGATGTGCTCAAGGAAATGAAGCGCCGCCAGTGCCATATGGTAATAGTTACCGATGAATACGGCGGAACCATGGGCTGCCTCACCATGGAGGATGTGCTTGAGCAGCTTGTGGGCGACATTTGGGATGAAACGGACGACATAGAGCCGGAGATAACCCAAACGGGCGACGACACATACGACGTGGACGGCGACATGCGCATAGAGGACTTCCTTGACGAGATGGATATAGACGACCGCGATTTTGACGACGACAACGCGACTGTTGGCGGCTGGGCAATAGAAATGCTGGGCGACTATCCAAAGGTTGGTGATATGTTTGAGTACAAGAACCTTACCGTAACGGTTAAAAAGCTGCAAAACCGCCGCGTTGTGCTGGTGGGCGTAAAGGTTTGGCCCGTGAAGGAAGAGGACGAAGAAGAACTGTAAAAAAGGCGAATATGCGGCGGCTCCGGCAAATGGCGGGGCTGCCGTTTTTTGTGCAAACAGTTAAAAATCTATTAACTTTTAATCTCTCCCCATATATGGTAAAATGAATAAAATAGTATCAGTATGCAGCGGAGGAATATGAAAAGATTGCTTTTTGCGCTGCTGGCGCTGCTTACGGCGGCGTTTGCGGCGGGCTGCGGCGAAGAAACAGAGGAGCCGCATATAAACATTGGCGACATGGAAAGCGGCGCGGGCATAACCAGCGCGGCCGATCTTGCTGCCTTTTTTGAATCCGGCGGTGAAAGGGCCGTGCTTGCGCGCTCGGTAGATATGGAGGACGTTATGCTCACCCTCAGCGCCGCGCGCGGGCATATAACAATAGAAGGCCGTGGGAACACAATATCCGGCAATGCGGACTGCGTGATACGCCTTGAGGACGGGGCGGAGCTCACGCTTGAGGAAGTAAACATAACCGGCGGCGCGGCTGGCATAGGCGGGCTTGGCTCGGGCAAAATATCGGGTCAGGGCGCGATAAACGCCGTTGCGCACGCGGTGGACTTTGCCGCGGGCATTGAATTCGGCGAAAACAGCCGCTTTTATATCAAAAGCAACCGCGGCTGCGCAATACGGGCGGGAATGCTTAACATGGACAAGGGCTGCGCGGTTTATGCCCAGGGCGGCGAAAGCGCAAGCGCCGTGAACATATTTGAAGAGGACATCTTGCTTGATGAAGGCGCACTGCTTGAGGCCGTGACTGAGGCCAATTATAACGCGCTCAAATGCACCGGAACGCTCGTTATGCAGGACGGCGCAACGCTGAAGGTGAAAAACAACGGTGAATACCACGGCGCGGAGCTTAATGAAATTGAGCTTTACGGCGTGACCAACATAGAAGCGGACGGGGGAGACAAGGGCGTTGGCATGTTTGCGTTCAGCGCGGACGGCGATTATTATGCGGTTGGCCATTGTGAGCCTGAAATGGTGATAGAAACGGGCAACGGCAGCGTAACGTTCGTAAACGACGCGGCGGACATACCCGAACCCACGCCGGAACTCACCCCTGCAACGGAAGAATAATAAAATACACGGCCTGTAAAGGCGAAAGGAGACGGCATGGGCAGACAAACGGGCAGACCAAGCTTCCGCGCGGTGCGCAGGCGCAAATATATTGCACGCAGGATAATGGTGCTTATTTTGCTTGCGGGCGTTATAGTAGGGCTTGTATTTTTGACCAAGGCATTATTTGCGGGCAAGGTGACGCCGAACGGCGGCGCAACGCCAACGCCGGAGCTCAGCGAAAATCCGGCAGAGCCTACGCCCACGCCTAAGCCTACGCCAACGCCAGAGCTTGACGCAGCGCTGACCGTGACCGAGCAAAGTGCGGACGCATTGAGCCAGATAGGCTTCCATTCGGAAATATTTGTGCGGCGCGATCAGACGACCGCATATACGCGGGAAGAGAACATATACTTTGGCCGCGGCGATAAATACAGCGATCTGAAGGGCGTTATAACCTACGGCGGAAACAATTTCCGCTCCTCCTTTGCATACGGCGGTGTGAACGCGCTGAGCGGGCAGCTTACCACGGCGTGGGAAAAGAGCATAGGCCAGCTTGACTGCGGCACGGACGGCGTATGGACGGGCACGGGCTGGACAGGCATGCCCATAATAATACAATGGGACAGCGAAACCAGAGCACTGCTGGGCATTGCGGAGGAGTTTAAGGCCAAGGACGGCTTTACGGAAGTGATATACCCAGCGATGGACGGCAAGATATATTTCTTTGAGCTGAACACGGGCAAGGCAACAAGAAGCCCAATAGATATGGGCGTTGTGAACAAGGGCACAGCTGCTCTGGACCCGCGCGGCTATCCGCTGCTGTATCTGGGCCAGGGCGTGCAGAGCACAAGCGCGGAAGGCACATACGGCGCCTGGTTCAGGGTGATAAGCCTGATAGACAACAGCGTTATAAGCACATTCGGCGGCAGGGACCCCGCGTCTAACCGCCAATGGCAGGCATATGATTCTTCGCCCATATTCGCATCCGATGCCGATACGCTTATAATAGGCGGCGAAAACGGGCTGCTGTATACCGTTAAACTGAATGCGCGGTTCGATAAAGAGGCGGGTACGGTAAGTGTTGACCCCGGTAGGCTGGTGAAATACCGCTATCACTTTTCCGGTTATTCGGACAGCGATGGCGCGCGCTGGTACGGCATTGAAAGCTCCGTTGCGGCATGGCACCAATACGCATTCTTCACGGATAACGGCGGCATGCTGCAATGCGTAGATTTGAACAGCATGACGCTTAAATATGCCGTTGATACAGACGGAGACGGCGACGCTGGCGTTGTTATAGAGGAGAGCGCAGATAATAACACAATATTCCTTTACGCTGCAAATAAGGCGGACGGCAGGAATGCCGCAGAAGGGCGGGACAAGGCCTATATACGCAAAATAGACGGCCGCACGGGAACCGTTGCGTGGACAAAAACATTCGATGCATCTGCCGAAAATGCCGGCGGGGCATACGCGCCGGTGCATATAGGCAAAAACGAGCTGAACGGCACCATAATAGCAAGCCTGAGCGCCGCTGCGCTGAACGATGGCACGGACGGTGGGCTTATAATAGCGCTGGATAAGTCCACGGGCGAAGAAAAATGGCGCGTTGAGCGGGCGGACGGCATATGGAGCGCGCCCGTTGTGATATACGATGAAAACGGCAAAGGATATATACTGCAATGCGACCGCGGCGGCAAGCTTACACTTTACAGTGGCATAGACGGGCAGGCCATGTGCTCAATCGACCTTGGTTCGCGCATTGAATCAACCCCTGCGGTGTTCAACAACACCTTGGTTGTAGGCACGCGCGGCGTGGACGGCAGCGGGCAAGGGCCGAAGATAGTGGGCATAAGAATAGGATAGCGCAAGCTATGCGCATATACGGGGCGGCACGGCCGCTCCTTTTTATGCAATGGGGCTAAAAAACGGCAGCGGACTCAGGATTTGTGAAATCAATTCAAAATAATGAAAAAAGGATATATTTATCGCGGCTTGTGCGGTAAAATCATAGTATAAGGCTTAAGGAGATGGGAAAAAGTATGGCGTATTTGTCGCTTAAAAACGTTACCAAGGAATACCATAGCGGAGAGGTAACCATAAAGGCGCTGTCCGGCGTTAATCTTGAAATAGAGGAAGGCGAACTTTGCGTCATAGTCGGGCCTTCGGGCGCGGGCAAAACAACGCTTTTGAATATACTTGGCGGCATGGATTGCTGCACTGGCGGCGAAGTTGTGCTGGACGGCGAACATATTGAAAAATATGACCGCAAAGCGCTCACAACATACCGGCGGGACACGGTTGGCTTTGTTTTCCAGTTCTATAATTTGGTACAGAATCTTACCGCGCTTGAAAACGTTGAACTGGCGAGCCAAATCTGCAAGGATCCCCTGCCACCCAAGGATGTGCTTATTCAGGTTGGCCTTGGCGAAAGGCTTTCAAACTTTCCTGCGCAGCTTTCCGGCGGCGAGCAGCAGCGCGTGGCGATAGCGCGTGCGCTTGCTAAAAATCCAAAGCTTATGCTTTGCGACGAACCTACAGGTGCGCTTGACTACCAAACGGGTAAGCAGGTATTGAAGCTTTTGCAGGATACGTGCAGAAAAACAGGCATGACCGTAATAATAATCACGCACAACTCCGCCCTTGCACCAATGGCGGACAGGGTGGTGCACGTTAAAAACGGCACCGTTGCATCGGTTGAACTGAACGCAAAGCCGATGCCAATAGAAGAGATAGAATGGTAAAGGAGGCTGCATGAACGCGCTTACGCTTAAAAATCTGCTGCGTGAAATAAAGCGCACCTTTACCAAGTTCCTTTCAATCTTCGCCATATGCGCGCTGGGCGTGGCGTTCTTTGCGGGAATAAGGGCCACCAGTCCGGACATGAAGGAAGCCGGGGACAGGCTGTATAACACATACAACCTTTCCGACATAAGCGTAATTTCAACTTCCGGCCTTACGGCGGACAATATACGCGACCTTGAAAGTATAGAAGGGATTCAGGCCGTTCGTGCATCGCTTTTTGTGGACGCAATGGCAAGGGGTACGGGCGAAAAGGAAAAGAACCTTCGCCTTTATTCAATGCCGATAAAGCTGAAAAGCGAATATGCCCCGCTGATAGACCTTATACCCGATTACGGCATAGATACTTCGCCGGAATACGAGATGAACGGCGTTGAAATAGTGTCCGGCCGTATGCCGCTGAACGATACCGAGATCGCGCTGGATAATACTCTTGAGGGTTCGCTTGTGAAGCAGCTTGGGGACGAAATAACGCTCACCACATCCGGCGGCACAGTTACGCTGAGAGTCGTCGGTTTCATACGAAGCCCAATGTACATAAGTATGTTTGAACGCGGCACCAGCAGCATAGGCAACGGCACAAGCGACGGCTTTGCCTATGCATCGGGCAACGCGATATCAAGCCTTGGCACAAAGCTGCCGGTAATGAGCCTGCTAAACACATATTATACCCGCGCTGACATTGTTATTTCCGGGAAAGAGGGACTCAGCGCATACAGCGACGAATACGAAGCGCTTGTGAACGAAGTTACCGACCGCATAGAGGATTATGCATCCACCCAGAGCGGCACATGGTATATTCAGGACAGATCCGGCAACCCCGGGTATTCGGATTACAGCGAAAATACGGACAGAATTGCCGCCGTGGGCGATGTGTTCCCGCTTATATTCTTCATAGTGGCGGCGCTGGTGTGCCTTACCACAATGACAAGGATGGTTGAAGAGCAGCGCATTGAAATGGGCACCATGAAGGCGCTTGGCTACGGCGGCTGGCAAATAGCCATGAAGTATGCGGTCTATGCCATGTCCGCCTGCATAAGCGGCGGCGTGGTGGGTGCTATAATCGGTTTTAAGCTGTTCCCGTATGTAATAATGAAGGGCTATTCCATAATGTATTACCTTGGCAAGCTTGAAACGCCGTACAGGGCAGACATAGCGTTTATGGCTATTGCGGCAATGGCTGTCTGCACGGCCGCGGCAACATTTTCCGCGTGCTATGCATCGCTTAAGGAAGTGCCGGCAACGCTCATGCGCCCTAAAGCGCCCAAGGCCGGCAGGCGGGTGCTGCTTGAAAAAATACCGTTCATATGGAAAAAGCTCAGCTTTACCTCCAAGGTGACGGTAAGGAACCTGTTCCGCTATAAAAAGCGCTTTTTCATGAGCGTTATAGGCATAGCCGGCAGCGGGGCGCTGCTTGTTACGGCGTTCGGGCTGAACGATTCAATATTCGGCATAATCGAAAAGCAGTTCGGCGACATTTGGCAAATGGACGTGCAGGCATATGTGTATGAGGCCATGCCGCTTGCCGATATGCAGGAGCTGCTCGGCAAAAACCCGGCAAACGACGATTTTGATTCGGTTATGTTCTGCCTCGATTCCCAAATGGAATGCAAAAACAGCGGCAGAAGCCAAAGCGGCGTGCATCTGTTGGGCGTTGAATCGGCGGGAAGCATGGCCGGGCGCATAAACCTGCATAACGGCGGCACGCCCGTAACGCTTGACGACAGCGGCGTGGTCGTTACGGCAAAGCTTGCGGAAACGCTTTCAATAAAGGCTGGGGACGAGATAAACATGCGTACCGGCGGCGAGGATCACCTTATGCGGGTTATAGGCGTTGCGGATAACTATGTTTATCATTATGTGTATATAACCGCGGCGTACTACGAAACCGTGTTCGGCAAGGCAATGCAGTATAACGGCTTCATGGGTAACCTGAAGGACGGACTTACGGACGAAACCATGGACGCTATGTCCACCCAGCTTTTGAGCGACAGCCGCATGTATACCGTCCGCACGATAGAGAGCATATATGCTTCCGTATGGGATTCACTCAGCATTCTCAATTATGTTGTATTGGTGCTGATACTTGGTTCGGGCATGCTCACGTTCGTTGTTATGCTGAACCTGACCAATATAAACATAGGCGAGCGCATGCGAGAGCTTGCAACGCTGAGGGTGCTTGGGTTTTACGATAAAGAAATGTATGCTTACATATTCCGCGAAAACAACGCCCTTTCAGTAATAGGGGCATTCGTTGGGCTTTTGTTCGGCAAGATAATGCATCTGTTCGTCATTCGCACATGCGAAGTGGATATGGTCATGTTCGTGCGCAGCGCAAAGCCGCTCAGCTACGTTTACGCTTTTGCGCTCACGATAGCATTTTCGCTGATAGTCAATCTTTTGATGCGACCCAAGGTCAGGGCGATAGATATGGTTGAATCGCTCAAGAGCGCGGAATAAAGGAGGGAAAACATGAAAAAATCGTTTAGGATAATCTGCCTTGTGCTGGCGATAGCCTTCGCGGCAAGCATGCTGATATCGATAGTGTGCAGCATTGCGCTGGCGGACGGCATGGATACCCGCGGGGAAACGGTTTACGTTGAAACGGACGCGGAAGGCAACGTGCTTTCGATGATATCGAGCGTGTATATAACCAACATGTCCGGCGCAGATACCGTTACGGACGACACAACGCTTACCAACATAAAAAACGTGCTTGGCAGCGAAGCACCCGCGATAGACGGCACAAAAGCAACATTTAAGGCCGAAGGCGAGGACGTGTGCTATCAGGGCGAGGCGAGCGGAGAATTGCCGTTTACGCTCACGCTCAGCTATTATCTTAACGGCGTGAAGATGAGCCCCAAGGAGATAGCCGGCAAAAGCGGTCGGGTAAGAATAGAGGTTGAGTGCAAAAGCACGCTGAAGCGGCCTGTAACGGTGGACGGAGTTGAAAAGGAACTGAATGTGCCGTTCAGCGTTATAGGCATGATGACGCTTGACGAAGGCTGCACGGGCCTTGCGTCGGACGCGAAGATATCCTCCCAGGCGGGCGTTACAACAATAATGGCCGTTATGCTGCCCGGCCTTGCGGAAAGCCTTGAAATAGAAAAAACGGACAAGCTGAAGGACAGCTTTTATGTTGAATTGGACACGGAAAGCTTTGAACTCGGCAAATGCACGTTCATAGGCATGACCGGCATTGTGGACGAAAACGACCTTTCAGGCATAGACGACGTTGAAGGGCTGCTTACGGCGCTGGATGAAATAAACGAGGCCAGCAGCGCGCTTTATAAGGGCGCAAGGCGGCTGCGCAACGGCGCAAGCACGCTTAACGACGGCATAAGCGAATATATAGACGGCGTTACTGCCGCAGCGGACGGCATGGGTCAAATCAAGGACGGCGCGGAGCAGCTTAACTACGGCACGGGCGAAGTGGCAGGCGGTATGGGAACGTTTGCCGCATCGATAAGCGAAATAGTAGCCAAGGTGGATGAAGCCAAGGCAAAGCTTGACGAGCTGCAAAATCCGTCCACGGAGGTTGATGCGCGCATAATAGCAATACTTGAAAGCGAGCTGAATAAGGCGCTTGCGGGCAAGGAAGAGGAAATAAAGGAGAAGGTGCGCCAAAGCGTGTATGATGCGCTATCCGGCACGGATTTGACGGAGGAGGAGAAGCGGGCCATAGCCGATCAGGCGGCGGCAGCGGTGAAAATAGGGGACGTAAGCATAAACATAGACCTCGATACCGCCAACGCCATACGCATGGCCGTGCTGGAGCTGGATGATGTTAAGAAGGCCATAGCAAAGCTGAACGAAATAATCGCCAAGGCGGACGAGGCCGCAGCGGGCGCGGAGCAGCTTTCCTCCGGCGCATATCAGGTATCAAGCGGCATGGATAAGCTTTACCGCGGCATAAAGGAGCTGGACGAAGGCATGGCGCTTTTGAGCGACAATGGCGAGCAGCTTAAAACCGGCACAAAGCAGCTTTACCGCGGGCTTGACACGCTGACGGACGGGCTTAGGCAGGTGAGCAGCGAGGGCATGGCTAAAATAGTTGAAGAGACGAACGAAATACAGCTTTCGCTTTCAAAGAAGGATGCTCTGCTGGCGCTTTCCGAAAGCTACACGGCATTTTCAAGCAATGCAGAGAACATAAACGGCACTGTGCAGTTCCTTATCACCACCGAGGCGATAGTTGAGCCGCTGCCGATAGAAATGCCGTCGCCCTCGCCCGAGGATACCACGGGAACGGACAACGGCACGGATGCTGATGCTCAGGTGGAGAACAAGTCCTTCTTCCAAGCGATTGGCGACTGGTTCGCAAACGCCTTTGCGGCTATAAGGGGACTGTTCGATTAAGCGTTATCGGCTTCGTTTGAAGCGAACGTTACATAGGTGTGCTTTTCGGTAAGCACGCCTTTTTCTTTTAATTCGGTATAGGTCACTATGTCCGTATTTTCAGCGGAATACAGCGCATATGTGCTTCCGCTTGCCGCGCGGGTTTCAAGCACAATGTAGGCCGTGGTCGCGTTCGCCGCATACTCGGGCGGAAGTTCTCCCGGGGCGTATTCACGGCGGGAAATTTCGCGGCTGTTTGCATCCATCTCTATGAGCGTATAGCCTAATGGCAGTTCTGCCACAACGTAATGCACGTTCACGCTTGCGGAGCTTGTTGCGGCGTTGCCTTCGGAATCGGTAGCGGTGGTGCTGTCTGTCAGCTTTTGCGAAACTAATGCGCCCGCGCCAACGCCGGACGTGGATATGCCATGCCCCGAAGTAAGGTAAACCTCTCCGTCCGCGGTTTGATACACGGGATTGGTGTATATCACATGCCTGTCGTTCCTGCCTGTTATGCCGTATATGGTGCATTCAAGCTCCAGCGCTTCTCCGGCTGAATCTTCGTTGTCGTTGGTGTTAACGGCTATTTTGCAGCCGCATATGCCTTCGTCGGTATAGTTTGTATAGCTTGTGCCGTACTCGTGCTCGATAGTGGCCATGAAGAAGGCAAAGCCGTCCATGCCCGGGAAAACGTACCTTTCATCGACAAGCTTCGCATACAGCCTGCCGTTGTACTGCGCTGCGTCCGCTTCGCCTATGCTGCCGCCGGACAATGCAGATGCGTTCGCACCGATGTAGCCTTCAAGGTCAAAGAGATCAATGTATTCGGTGGTTATGTACACGCCTATCAGCCTGTCGCGCGAGGCGGCGGAAGCATCCATATCGCTGCGCGCAAGTGAGCAGCCGCACAGCAGCGCAGCAATTGCCGTAAGTATTGCCAAAAGGCATATGTATCGTTTCATCATTCATCCTCCTCATTAAGAACTCCGTCAAAATTGAGTATGTCGCCAACATTGCAGTCAAGATAATAGCAAATTTTATTGAGCGTATGGAAGCGCACGCCCTTGCCCTTTCCGCTGCGCAGTATGGAAAGGTTGGCCTCGGTTATGCCCACCATTGCGCAAAGCTCCTTACCGGTTATGCCGCGGCGCTTCAGCATTTCGTCCAAATTTACCTCTATCGCCATAAGCTCACCCTAAATAATGCTGTCGTTATCGTCCTTAATGCGCTTGGATTCGGCAATGAAGCGGCTGAACATGAGCGCGAGCAGGGCGAAAAGCACACCGGCAAAGGGGATGCTTGCGGAAACGTTAACGTTGCTCAGTCCGCCCGCAAGCGCTATTTGCACGGTATTGAACGCGGCGCTGCTTATTACGGATGCTTTAAGGCTGATAACGGCAAGACGACTCAGCCGCTGCGCAGTGTCCACGGCTTCGTCGCTGAAAAGACCGCCGCGCATGGATAGGAGCAGCTTTGCTCCGCAGAGGGCAAGCAATACGCTGAGTACGCCAGGCAGCGCATCTACGGCGGCACGGGCGACGCTTACGCATATATCGAGCGCGCCGTAGGCAAGCGAGGCCGCAACGGCAGCCGCCGCACCGTATGCAGATGCAAACGAAAGTACCGCGCAGGCTATATACAGCAGCCATGCGCCAGCACTAAGCAGCCTATCCGTGCCATCCAAAGCAAGGCGGTCAATTATGCGCAGCACCGCATAGCAGAGCACAAGCGAATATATCAGCGAATTCAATATGCCCAAGGCAACCTGATACGACGCGACGATGGTGAGCATATCGGCGCTGAAAACATAGCGCAGCAGGCCGGGATTTATTGCCAGGTACAGCGCGGCGAACAGCACAACGCTCAATATGTACAGTATGCAGTCCGCCTTAGCATGGCCGCGTTTCCGGGCGAATATAAGCGCCAGCACGGCGGGGATAAGGCTTATTGCGGCATACAGCGCAATTGCAAGCACATTCAGCGCGCCGCCGGCAAGGGAAAGGCTCCTGAGCGCCTTACCTGTAAACTCAAGCGGGTAACACAGCAGCACGCGGGCAATATCCGCGCCGCTTAGCAATATTGCCGCGGCAGCGCCCAGCGCGGCCAATGCGCACAATGCGTACAGAGCAGCTTTGTTATGCTTCATAGAAACCTCCACATTATCGTTTTGCGATAATTTATGGCGATATGATAGCATTAAAATTATCGTTTGTCAATAATTTTTTGTACGCCAAAACAGCGCCCTGCGTCGGGGCGCCGTTTCGGTAGGCACATATAATATTATTTTATCACCGCGAGGGGATTCGGTTCCGCGCGGAAGATAACGAAGTTGGGCAGAAGGGGCGGCATCACGCCGCGTTCATATCGTATATATAAAGCTTTGACTTATCGGATTTGACAGCATTATTATGCCGCGGCTTTGCCGAAGGGGAATAGCTGCGCACGTTAGCTTCCTTGTGCGGCGCGGCCTGCTTATGCTGCGCACGGCGGCGATGGATAGCCCTTTCCTGAATGCAGGCGGCGGCTATCATAAAGCCCAAAATGATGCTGGGGATCATGAAAGAGAAGAACAAACCAAAGTAATTCATTGCGTACCTCCGCTGCTCCGCTAAGCCGCCGTATATCCGTTTTGGAAACCGGAGGGGAACCGTTCATGGTGGCTTATTGGGAAATTCTGCGGTCTTTTTAGACCGTGAACCCATTATAATATCCGATGAGGATACTGTCAAGCGGTTTTTGGAACTTTTTTGCAAAACATGAACAAAATAATGCTTGCAAAGCATTTCTTTATAAGATACAATATAAAAAACAAAATTGGAGGGCCGCATGAACAGATTGAAGGAATTGAGAAAAGCAAAGCACCTTTCCCAGGAGGAGTTGGGCAGCGTGCTTGGCGTGCAGAAGGCGGCTGTTTGCAAATATGAAACGGGCAGGGTAGCCCTGCCGAACGAAATGCTTATGAAGCTGTGCGATTTTTTTGACGTCAGCGCGGATTATATCCTTTGCCGCGAAAGCGCGATGGTAACGCCGCTTTTCAAATCCCGCACGACTATATCGCCCCGCCTTATGAAAATTGAGGACAGCGTGGGAGTGCCGCTCGTGGGCAGGGTGCATGCGGGGCTGCCGATACTGGCAGATGAAAACATAGAAGAATATATTCCGGTTGCGGCGAACGAGACCGTTGCAGGCGAATACTTTTACATGCAGGTGGAGGGAGACTGCATGGAAGGCGAGTTCATACCCGAAGGCGCGCTGGTGCTGGTACGGATGCAGCCAAGCGTTGAAAACGGGCGCATAGCGGTTGTGCGCATAGGCGAAGAAGTATTGCTGCGCAAGGTAAAAACGATAGGCGATACGCTTATGCTAATTCCTGCGAATACAAAATACGAACCAATGATCGTTCCCCGGGAAGAGGCAGACATAATCGGCCGGGTGACGGAGGTGCGCATACGCAATCTGTAATGCGCTACCGGGCCAGTTCCTTCAGCGCCTCAGGCTTTAGCACCTCTACCTGACCGCGACTGAGACGGACTATGCCATGCCGGGCGAAAACGTTCATCATGCGGGATATCATCTCGCGATGCGTGCCGACATAGCGACCCATCTGCTCCTGAGTAAGTGTGAGCGTGCGGCTGCCGTTGCGCTTTATCTCCTCCAGCAGGAACATTGCAAGGCGCTGCTCGCTGCTTACGGAAAGCATACGCTGGAGCGACGCCATAACAAATGCGCTGCGATCATAGAATACTTCGCGTTCAAATTTTAGGGCGGATGGATAATGCTCGCATAGATATTTGGACATGGGCGGGGAAATGGCGTAAACCTCGCTGGGCTGCTCGGCCTGCATGGTGAGCGAATAGTTTGGATTGGTGTACAGCTTGGCTTCAAGGAAGCTTGTGTATTGGCCCCTATGCAGTCGGTAAAGCGTTGTGTCGCGTCCATCGGCATTGATGGTATAATAGCACACTTCGCCGCTTATAACATACAATGAGGATACTGTGATGGCATCGTTTATGCAGAAAATTTTACCTCGCGGCAGCGCATGGTATTGGACTTGTCGTGCCATTGCAAGGCGGTCCGTAGAATTGATATCCTGCCAGTAAGGAAACACTTCCGTAATTTTAGGTAGGGCGCGTTGGCTTCCCATTTTTATGCTGTCTCCTGCTATAAAAAGTTTTTTAGCTTTGCTTATAAATTATATAACTCATCGCTTAATAAATAAAGTATTTCGACAAATTCAGACAAAAACTCCATGTATCCGCATAAAATAAACGAAGAACACAGGCATACAATATAACATGTGCTGATATCATATAAAAAGCGGATGCCTTTCAGCACCCGCTGTTGAGTTGTTATGCATCAATCGTCGTCTATGTCATCGTCGTCGCGCTCTATCTCTATTGCGCTTATACCGTGCTTACACCTGTACGCGCGGTCTATGGGCTTTACCATGGCATAGTATATGGGTATGGTCAAAAACAGTATCCAGCCCGGGTGCCAAAGGCCCCATATGCAGCCCATGCACAGAAAGGCTATGACCATCAATATGGTATAGGGGAAGGCGCGAAGGAAACAATGCCTGCGGCGGCCGGAGAACCAGCCGACTATTGAATAATACGCCGGTATGGTCAAGAAAAGTATCCAACCCGGATGCCAAAGGCCGAACGCAAAGCCAAGGCCGAGATAGAGTATCGTCACGAATATGGGGAAGGGGAATTCCTGCCAAACAGACTTTTCATTCGGCTCTATTACCAGATTGCCGCGGGCGGTAACATGGGAATCGGCGTCAACGGTGCTGCCGCTGTTTTCATCATCGTCACCATAGCTGAAGAAGAAACCGTCGTCCTTATTAAAGCGCAGCGGCTTGCCGTTTATGGTGACCTTCACGCCCTTGTCAGGCTCCGGCTCGGGTATGGGTTCATCGGTCTTTAGCAGTTCGTCAAGGCTTACGCCGTATACGCGGCTGAGCATTATAAGGTTATCTGTATCGGGCGAGGCCTCCGCGCGCTCCCATTTGCTCACGGCCTGGCGAGAAAGGCCAAGCTTTGCCGCAAGCTCCTCCTGAGAATAGCCGTGCTGCTTCCTGAGCTGCACCAGCCTGTTTGCTATTTCGATATTCATCGTAATATCCTCCTGAACTTTTCTGTGGCCTAAGCATAGCGCACGGGAGCACGGTTGCGCAATACACTCTGCTTTGCAATTAAAAAAATGCGCGCAACGAGCGGTTGCATCGGGTTGCGCGCATGGTAAAAACTCAGCTATTCAGCCAAAACACCGGTTTCGTTATTCAATAACGCTTTTGCCGCCCATATACATGCGCAGCGGTTCGGGTATGGCTATGGTGCCGTCCGCCTTGAGATTGTTTTCAAGGAAGGCGATAAGCGTGCGCGGGGGCGCGACAACGGTATTGTTAAGTGTATGGGCAAAGTAGTTGCCTTTTTCCTTGTTCTTTATGCGGATGCCAAGGCGCCTTGCCTGCGCGTCGCCAAGGTTGGAGCAGGAGCCGACCTCGAAATATTTCTGCTGACGCGGGCTCCATGCCTCCACGTCAACGCTTTTCACTTTAAGATCCGCCAAATCGCCGGAGCAGCACTCAAGCGTGCGCACGGGGATATCCAGGCTGCGGAAGAACTCCACGGTGTAGCTCCAAAGCTTATCGAACCAGGCCATGCTGTCCTCCGGCTTGCAGACTACTATCATTTCCTGCTTTTCAAACTGATGCACTCTGTATACGCCGCGCTCCTCTATGCCATGCGCGCCGACTTCCTTGCGGAAGCAGGGGGAGTAGCTGGTAAGCGTGCGGGGCAGGGTATCTTCATCTATAAAGGTATCTATAAAGCTGCCTATCATGCTGTGCTCGCTGGTGCCGATAAGGTAAAGGTCCTCGTTCTCTATCTTATACATCATGCCTTCCATTTCGGCAAAGCTCATTACGCCGCTTACAACGCCGCTGCGGATCATGAAGGGCGGCACGCAATAGGTGAAGCCCTTGTTTATCATAAAGTCGCGCGCGTAGCTCAATATGGCGCTGTGCAGGCGTGCAATGTCCCCCTTGAGGTAATAGAAGCCGTTTCCGCTCACGCGGCGGGCGGCGTCTATATCAATGCCGTTCACTTTTTCCATTATGTCCACATGGTAGGGTATTTCGTAATCCGGCACGACAGGTTTGCCGAAGCGTTCGCGCTCCACGTTCTCGCTGTCGTCCTTGCCGATGGGTACGGATTCATCTATTATGTTGGGAATTACCAGCATACGCTTGCGGATTTCGGCCTCCAGTTCCGCTTCGCGCGCTTCCAGGGCGGCCATCTCGTCCTGCATGGCCTTAACTTCTTTCTTGGTCTCCTCGGCCTTGTCGCGCTCTCCGCGGGCCATCATGCCGCCTATCTGCTTGGAAAGCACGTTGCGCTGGTTGCGCAGCACGTCCCCGCGGGTGTGATCCTCGCGCCATTCCTTGTCCATGGCAACGACTTCGTCCACCATCGCAAGCTTTTCATCCTGAAACTTTTTGCGTATGTTTTCCTTCACAAGCTCAGGGTTATTGCGTATAAGCTTAATATCAAGCATAGTATTTCTCCTTTATGTTAAAAATTACATTCTTTCGGGCGCTTCAAGGCCTATAAGGTACAGCCCGTTCTTTATGCATATGCGCGCCGCATCGCAAAGGGCAAGGCGGGCGTTGCGCACGGCGGGGTCGTCGTCCATTATGCGGCAGTCATAATAGAACTTATTGAAGCAGGAGCAAACGTCTATCACCTCGCGGGAGATGAGATACGGCTCGTACTTTTCGGCCGCGGCCTTAACGGTTTCGGGGAAGGCGGCAATGGCCTTGATAAGGGCTGTCTCAGTCTCGCCTGAAAGCAGGGAGCAGTCCACATTGGCCTTATCGTAGCCGTTAGCTTTCCTCAGCACGGAGCAGCAGCGCGCATGGGTATACTGCGCATAGGGGCCGGTTTCGCCGTCGAAATTGAGCATCTTGCTCCAGGAGAAGCTGGTATCCTTTATTCGGCTGTTGTAAAGTATTCCCCAAACTACCGCGCCCACGCCCACGGCGCGCGCGGCGGCTTCCTTATCCTCAAGATCGGGGCTCTTTTCTTTGATTATATCGAGCGTTTTTTCTATTGAGGCGTTCAGAACATCCTCCAGATACACCACGTTGCCGTGGCGGGTGGAAAGCGTGCCTTCCTCCATGGATACCATGCCGAAATTGACATGCACGCAGTCCTTGACCCAGGTTTTTCCCATCAGCTCCAGTACCTTAAAGAACTGCTGGAAATGCAGGTTCTGCTGATATGCAACAACGTATATGCTCTTAACAAAGTCATATGTATTCTTGCGGTATATTGCGGCGGCAAGGTCGCGCGTGGCATAAAGGGTTGCCCCGTCGGACTTTACTATTATGCAGGGGGGCATGTTGTATTCAGAAAGGTCAACTATCTTTGCGCCCTTGTCGGTTTTGAGAAGGCCCTTAGCGTCCAGCTCGTCTATTACGGCCTGCATCTTGTCCTCATAAAAGCTTTCGCCGTTGTAGCTGTCGAACTCCACGCCGAGAAGCTTATATACTTCGCCAACTTCCTTGAGTGTGAGCGTTTTCATCCGCTGCCAAAGGTCGACCGCTTCCGCGTCGCCCTGCTCTATTTTCCTGAACCATGCGCGGGCTTCGTCGTTAAGGCTTTCATCCTTTTCGGCTTCCTCATGGAAGCGGACATAAAGCTTGACGAGTTCCCGAACGGTGGAATCCTCGATTGGCTTTCCGCCGCCCCATTTTTTGTAAGCAACTATCATCTTGCCGAACTGCGTTCCCCAGTCGCCAAGGTGGTTTATGGCAATGGTATTGTATCCCAGCGCCTTATATATCCTGTTAAGGCTGTTGCCTATGGCTGTGGAGGGCAAATGGCCTATATGGAAGGGCTTTGCAATATTGATGGAGGAAAACTCCACGCAAACGTTTTTGCCCTGTCCTTCGCTGCTGTGGCCGTAATTTTCGCCTTCGTTAAGCACGCGCATTATCGTTGCTGCGGCTGCGCCGGCCCTGTCCTCAAAGAAGTTAAGGTAGCCGCCAGCAACCTCCGCGCGGGTTATGCCCGCGGGCAGGGCAAGCTTATCCTTCAGCTCCGCAGCTATTGCCGCGGGGGCCTTGCGCATGGCCTTAGCCAGGCGGAAGCAGGGGAAGGCATAGTCCCCCATGCTGCTGTCCGGCGGAATTTCTATATAGCTCAAAAGCTCCGCGGCATCCATGCCCGTTGCGGCGGATATGGCAAGTGCAATGTCGTTCCTGGTATCCATAGTCAACTCCTAAAGTAATTTACTTATTAGACGAATCAGTATACCATATTTATGGCAAAATGTTAAGTAAAAACAAACTTTACGCCAAAGTTCAAAGTATAAATTGCCAAGCGGGTGCCGTAATGCTATAATCAGGCCATGGAAAAGAACGCACCGAAGAAGAAAAAGCGGCTTACACCGCTGGATATCATACTTTATTGCATAAGCGCGGCGCTGCTGATAGGCGGCGTGGCGCTGATAATTCGCCAATATGTGCTGATAAGCGACTATGTTGACCCGCCGCAGCCGAGCATCACGCCAACGGCCGTGCCAACGCCCACTGCAGCGCCGAATCCGAGCGAGACGCCCGCGCCCACCGCGGAGCCCACGCCCACGCCGTATCAATATACGCGCAGCGCGCCCAAGAAGATATATTTCCTTGACGCGCAGGTGATGGCGGAGGTTTACCCCGTTGGGCTTATAGAGGAGGGCGACAAGAAGGGCCAGATGGACACCATTGAGAATCCGGACGTGGCGGCATGGTACGAGCCCGGCCCCGCACCCGGGGAGCAGGGCAACGCGCTGGTGAACGGGCACAAAAGCTGGAAGGGCAAGATAGGCCGCTTCAGCGTGCTGTGGAACATGGAAGAAGGGCAGAAGGTAGCCATCGAGCGGGAGGACGGCAGCGTGCTGTACTTCAGGGTTACGAGCGTGGACTTCTATCCGTACAACGATTATCCCGAAAGCGTTATGGATATGGAGAGCGACACGGCGAAGATGACGCTGATAACCTGCTACGGCGATTTTGACCGCTCCGCGGGCACAAGCGAGCAGCGCTGCGTGGTGGTGTGCGAGCTGATAACCGACGGCACGGAGGCCGAACCGGCAGCCGAATAAAGAATTCTTAGCAAGAAAAAGCCCTGCAATACGGGCTTTTTTGATACCCATAAGGCATGAAAACCAAAAAAGTGCAAAAAAATTCGAACTGGGTGCTTGACATAATCGGATTCTTGGGTTAGAATATACGAGCGCGCTGAGGAAAGCACAAAGCACCACGGCGAACGGCAAAGCGCGAGAGCGCAATGCGGGAATAGCTCATTCGGTAGAGCGCTGCCTTGCCAAGGCAGAGGTGGCGGGTTCGAGCCCCGTTTCCCGCTCCATATGGCACCATAGCCAAGCGGTAAGGCAGAGGTCTGCAAAACCTTTATTCCCCAGTTCGATTCTGGGTGGTGCCTCCAGAAAAAGAGCATTGCGTAGGCAATGCTCTTTTTCAGTGAAATTTGCCCTGCGGGCAAGTGAAATAGCTTCGCTGTGAAATATCTGCTTCGCAGATGTGATATGTTCGCTTGCGCGAACGTGGGCAAATTTTATTTCACATTGCGACGAAGGAGCAATATTTCACAATTCCAAGCTTGCGAGGAATTATTTCACATCGCGCGTCAGCAAGATATTTCACTTGATTCGTAATAGCTGTTTTTACAAGCAGATGACAGGCGGCGTATATCTACATCATATTCCATAATTCGATACTCCTGATATAAAAAACGGAACCCGCCACATCGGAGGGTTCCATTTATATTCTTCGCTCGGTCACTTTTTATTTTACCGACGAGTCAGAACCGTCACTCGTCTCCATTTAGCGAAGCGTAAGCGATGCGCTTACAATAATAGTATATGCAAGCTTTTTTAGATTGTCAACTGAGAAATCGAGGAAGCACAGCATTCCTTGCGCAAATAATAGAAAAGCTAAAAATTATATGCTATAATTTGAAATAAGAAAGTGTAATACGACTATCGTACAATGCTTTTTGGAAAGGACAGAACACACATGAAAAGAATCACAACATGGGTACTTATAATAGCGCTTATCATATTTATTATCGACTGAGGGCATTATCGGCGTGAAATTGCTTGACGGCAATTATGATATCATAACGGAAGCATACATTGGGGCGGCATGCTTTGGCGCGATGCTCATATGCGCCGTCTGCAAGGCGTTCACCAACAAATGCCCGCATTGCGGCAAATTGATACAATCCAACGGAAAATACTGACCGCATTGCGGGAAGGAGATTTGAGGTTGTAAAAACGGAGGATAGCCCGTGGAATTCTCTTTTGATTCGTTTATTGACGGAAGCTTTGACTATGACTGTGAAACCAAGACACACGGCTGCATATGGCTCCGCGAAGAAGAAATGGACATTGGCGGCGGCAAAATCACGGTTGCCGATATAGATAAGCTGAAATTCCATCCTGATGCCGATGCTGTGACCATATCGGGACTCAGGCAGGATACTTTTGAGTATTTCATTGAAACATACGGAAAACAACTGAAAGCAATTCGTTTTTTCAAGAACAAGTTTATTGAAGATTTATCGCCGCTCGGTACGCTGCCGCAGCTTGAATATATTTATTTAAGTCTAAATCAAAGGGCGGCATCACTTTGGGAGATGACGAATAATATAAGCTTAACAGGGCTTTGCATAGAGGACTTTTCGCGGCTCTCATCCATAAAGGAAGTGAAAACTGCGCCGTCGCTGAGAGATTTTAGAATAGGGAATACTGCTTACAAAAAAGCGGTTATCAATAGTCTGATGCAGTTGGCGGGGATGAAGCTTGAAAGGCTGTCGTTTAACGGCAGCGCCATTGCGGATAATGATTTGTCTTTTCTTGCGGAACTCCCGCGACTGAGAACATTTGATTTTCCGACGAATGTTTTTACAACGGAACAGGTGGCGTGGATAGCGGCGAATTTTCCGCAGCTTGAGGGATTTGCCATCGGTGCAAAGCGTGATTGCAGCCTGTTTGAATCCAACAAAAACTTAGTTTTGGTGCCTGGTACTATAATCGTCGGCAAGCGCAAGCAGACTATGATAATTAAAGGAAACGAAGCGAAAATCGAAAGATATATTTCGGCTTTTAATAAGCTGAAGCAACAGTATAAAGGCGTTTCATATTACGATGCATTTTTCCGGCAGTAAAAAGGGGATGCTGGAACAGCATCCCCTTGCTTACTCACACATTCCACGACGAATACTTTTTGCCGATTATATATTTGAACAGGGGCAGGAGCAGCACGAGCGACGCCAATGCCCATGCGCCCGGATCGCCGAAGCAGACGGCGGCGAACGCGGCCGTTGAGGCGGAAGAATCTATCGCGCCGCCGTTGACTATCTGCGGCAGAAAGGCGCAGATAAGTATGCGGGACACAAGCTCCGCCACGCCCGCGCACAGCACATACCCCGCAAGGAACACCCCCTGCACCGCGCTGCGCACAACTATAAGGAAGCCGAGTATTGCATAGAACGCCATATCGACATACATAAACGTATTGCCGTAGCGTATGGTTTCGGCGGATATCTTATCGGTACTCATGAATATATACTGATAAGTGCCGTTTATTGAAAGCAGCAGGCCTATGGCAATGCATATGGCGGAAACTATAAGCATTATAAGCACGGTTTGCAGCGTGCCGCGCTTTATGCGCTCATAGTCGCGCTTGCCGTAGTTCTGCGCATTGAAGCCCAATATTGCGGAAGCAAGGCCGTTGAACGGCGCCATGAGGAAACTGATAAGCTTATTCGCCGCGCCGAAGCCGTTTTGCGCCGGTGTGGAGGCCACCATTTCGCCGCTTGCGGTAAGATCGAACTTGACCACCGCGCCCTGCATAACTATTATGCCTATTGCAAGTATTGAAAACTGAAGCCCAAGGGGAATGCCCTGCTTCAGGTGTTCCCATATGCTGCTAAGGCTTACGCGGAAATCCTCCTTGCGTAGCCTAAGCTCCTTATACTTGGAAAACATATATGCGCCGCAGCCGATAACGCTTATAAACTGCGCCAAAATGGTCGCTATGGCGGCGCCTGCAGGGCCCATGCGCAGCGTGGTAAGGAAGAAAATATCCAGCCCTATATTGAGCGCCGTTGAAATTATAAGGAATATGAGTGGGGTGACGGAGTCGCCATATGCACGCAGAATGCCGCAGATGAAGTTATAGCCCATCTGCGCAAGTATGCCTGCGAATATAACAACGCAGTATGAATACGCCGCGCTGTACACCTCCGCATTCACGGGCGTAACGTTTATAACGCCCAGCAGCCACGGCAGCAGCGCAATGGATGCGACCGTGAGCACGAGCGAAATTATTACGGAAAGATATATCTGCGCTGCGAAGGACTGCCTTACGCCCTTCGTATCCCCCATTCCCGCAGCCTTTGCGGTTATTACGGAAAAGCCGCCCGTGCAGCCGAAGGCAAATTCAAGGAATATAAACGTGAGCGGGCCGGTATCATTAACGCCTGCCACCTGCGCCGCGGTAAGTACCTGGCCGCATATTATTGCATCCGTCAGCACATAAATCTGCTGCAAAATAAACGAAACCGTAATGGGCATTGAGTAGCGCAGTATAACGCGCCAGGGCGAGCCGCTCGTCAGCTCCACCGGGCGCGAAAGCCGCCTGAAAAGCCCTTCTTTAGCCGCTTTTTTCTCCATAAAAGCAACCTCCGTGAAAAATCAAAACCATATTATACAGGCTTTTCGGCGGATTTCAATAGCAATTATAAATTTAACTTTTCAGCCATATTTCGCGGCAGTATCACGCTTCAAATTCAAAATCCGCGTTGTCAAGGCGAATTACTGGGCATATGGCATACTTCAACCCGAATGGATTGGGTTCGCTTATTTCATGCAGCGTTACTTCAAATAGGGCGAAGTAGCACGACGTATCGCCCGTATAGTAGCTTTCGCCGTTATCCCGCGTGTAGGGGTAATAGTTCACGGCTACATAATCGCCGCCGGCGGATGAGATATTGCCTTTTATTATGTACTGTGTATCAGTCTGCGTAAACTCTGGATAAGGTGCGCGGGGAACGGAATCGGTTAAGTCGGGCATGAGGTTGTCGTCGGTAAAATCATCGAACAGTATTTTCATAAAATCCCGTCCGCCCTCCAAATCAAGGTAATAAACGGAATCGACAAGACTTGGCCCATCTCCGGGAACCGTTGTGCAGTTGGGATGCATATTCATTCGGCGCAACGGTAGCTGCATTGCATGCGCAAAGCAGCATTGCTCCTGCAAGCATCAATGAGATAAAGTGAATCAAACGGTTCGGTTTTGCCATTGCATTTCTACCTCCCTGCTTTTATAAAATTACCCGAATGCGCTGCCGCATCCGGGTAAAATGCAATACATTATCAGTTTATTCTTTTTCCTGCGGAAAAACCGTCCCGCTCGTAAGCCTTGCTCATGTTGTTCAGCTTGTTGACAAATTCCTCGTTGGTCTCCGTCCGCTCCATCATGGCGATAAGCTGCTCGGTAGCGTCGGCCGGATTGCCGCTTGAAAGCGTTTTTCGCATGCTGAACACCGCTTCAAGCTCCTGCTTGCTCAGCAGCAGCTCCTCTTTCCTTGTGCCGGACTTGTAAATGTCTATGGCGGGGAAAATGCGCTTTTCGCTCATCTTGCGGTCAAGGTGAATCTCCATGTTGCCGGTGCCCTTGAATTCTTCATAGACTATGTCGTCCATCCTGCTGCCGGTCTCTATAAGCGCCGTGGCGATTATGGTCAGGCTGCCGCCGTTTTCAATGTTCCTCGCCGCGCCGAAGAAACGCTTGGGCTTATGCAGGGCGCCTGGATCCATGCCGCCGGAAAGCGTGCGTCCGGTCGTGGGTATGGTAAGGTTGTATGCGCGGGCAAGCCTTGTTATGGAGTCGAGCAGTACAACAACGTCCTTGCCCTGCTCAACAAGCCTCATCGCGCGCTCCTGCGTCATTTCGGCAACGCGGGTATGATGCTCGGGCAGCTCGTCAAACGTGGAATAGAGCACCTCTCCGTTTATGGAGCGCTTCATGTCCGTAACTTCCTCGGGGCGCTCGTCTATCAGCAGAACTATCAGGTGAACGTCGGGATAGTTGGTGGATATTCCGTGGGCAATATTCTTGAGCAGCGTGGTCTTGCCGGACTTGGGCTGGCTCACTATCATGCCGCGCTGGCCCTTGCCTATGGGGGCGATAAGGTCTATAAGGCGGATCGCCAAATTCTGGTCGCGCCCCAAGCCCTTTGATTCAAGGGTAAGGCGTTCGTTGGGGAAAATGGGTATCAGCTCGTCAAACGGCTTGCGCTGCTGCGCCTTTTCGGGATCCTCGCCGTTTATGGCGGTTATGTAGAGAAGGGCCAAGAACCTTTCGCCTTCCTTGGAGGGGCGGGTCTTGCCGGTCACCATGTCGCCTGTTTTAAGGTTGAAGCGGCGTATCTGCGCGATGGAAACGTATACGTCCCGCGTACCGGGCAGATAGTTTTCGCTGCGGAGGAAGCCGTAACCGTCCGGCAGAACCTCCAGCACGCCTTCGCAGTCCCCGCAGGTGCCCGCTTCAAGCATTAGAAGCTGTCGGGCTTAGCCTGGCGGTAAGCGTCCTCATGCATATCCATGCCGCCCGCGTAGGGATCCTGCCTATAAGGATTCTGCTGCATATAGCTATCCTGACGGTAAGGATTGGGCTGCTGTTGCTGCTGCATATATGCTTCCTGCGCCTGGCGATAGGGACTGGGCGCGGGAGCGTAGCCATCCTGCCTGTAAGACGGGCGGGAATCATAGCCCTGGTTTGTATATCTGGGCGCGCCGTAGGGCTGCTGATAATTCTGGCGCGGCTGGCGCGTGTCCTGATATGCGCCGGGGGCGGTATAGCGGCGGTTGTAGCCGGAGGGGGACTGATAATCCTGCCGCGGCTGGCGGTAAGGCTGCTGATAACGCTGGCGCGAATCATACCCGGCGTCAAGCGGGGGAATGCCGCCCTGCGGTGCGCTTGGCGCGGGGGCGGGCTGGGCCTGCTGCGGCGCGGCAGTTTGCGCCTGCGGCACGGGTTCCGCCTTTGCGGAGGGGGCTTCCTCCGTGCGCTGCGGTGCGCTCGGCGCGCTTACGGCCCCGGCCTTTTCTTCGGCTTCGGCCTTGGGCTTGACGGCGGAAAGCTTGCTGCCGCCGTTCATGATGATATCGACAAGTTCACCCTTGCGATATTTGGTGATGGACTTAACACCCTGAAGCTTTGCGATCTCTCTCAGATCGCCTAAGGATTTTTCCAACAGTTGATCTCTGGTCAAAATGCTGCTCCTTTCAAGAAACGCAAAATTTATAAACAAATTTCCTGCTTACGGTGTGTATATATCGGTTCTGCTATCAGTATTATGCCCATATTAATGAAGTTAAAACGTTATATTTGGGGCTTTTATCCGTTCTTCTACCGACAATACCATATTATCGTTAAACATACGCATTTGTCAAGAAGAAACGTGTGAATATTTGATGTATTTTTCTTTAGTATACGCGCATATAATCAAACAAGGGTATAACTACACAAAAGGAGGCCGGGTATGGACAAAATATTGGGCGAAGGCAGCACACGCATACGTTCCCACAGCGTGCATATAGAGGGCAGGGATCTGATGAGCGTGAGTGGGGTGAAGGACGTGGATTGCTTTAACGAGGCGGAGATAGAGCTGCTTACGGACGCGGGGCAGCTTAGGATAGAAGGCAGCGGGCTGCACATAACAAAGCTTAGCCTTGACGAGGGGCAGGTAATAGTTGAGGGGGAAATACTGGCCCTTGAATACAGCGAGGATGCACAGCAGCGCGGTTCGTTATTTTCGCGCATGTTCCGCTGATGCTGCGCGCGGCAGCGGAAATACGCATATGCCTTATTTCACTTTACTGTGGCACGTTGATAGGGCTTATGTATGATATTTTCGCGTTCATACGGCTGCCGTTCAACGAAAACCGCATTATCGACGCGGCGCTGGATATTATGTTTTATATATTTGCGGGCATTGCCGCGGCCGCCGCGCTGCTTTATGCGGACAGTGGGCGGATAAGGCTTTATTCAATAATGCTGATAGCGGCGGGCGCGCTGATATACTGCCGCTATCCAATGCGCCTGTGCGGGGCGCGCATAAGGCAAAGCCTTGCAAAAAAACGAAAATACGGGCACATTTACAAAACCCATGCAAAAACGGAAAAATAAGGCTTGAAATATGCGCATATATGCTTTATAAATATAGTATACGCGATAGGTGCGCACCTATGCGTATATTACCATATAAGAAAGGCAGGTATGCGGCATGAAACGGAAGCTGAAGGCAACGCCCCGATTTATTATGCTGCTTACGCTTATATGCCTTATATTCGCGGGCGCGGTAATACTTTCCCAGCAGGCTAAGCTGAACGAGATCGCCGCCAAGCAGGCCGCGCTGGACGAACAATACGCCGCACTGCAGGCGGAGGAGCAACGCCTTGAATACATGATAGAATACGCAAAGAGCGATGAATACAGAGTGCAGTACGCCCGCGAAAAGCTGGGGCTTGTGCTGCCGGACGATATAAAGTTCGACATAACGGATTAAGAAAACGAAAAGTGGCCGTTGGCCACTTTTTAAGTATTTTTGGGAGGATGAACAATGCAGAAGAAAGCCGCCGTTGACATAGGCAGCAACTCAATACGATATCTTGGCCCTAACGGGGAAAGGCGGCTTATAACCACCCGCCTTGCGGAAAACATAATTTCAACCGGAAAGCTTAGCGATGCGGCCATAGAGCGGAGCATAGCCGCGCTGAAGGAGCTTGCCGCCCTTGCCGCGGCGCAGGACGCCAAGCCATATGCATACGCCACCAGCGCCGTGAGGGATGCCAAATTCGGCAGCCGCGAACGCTTCCTTGCCCTTGCGGGGGAGATAATGCCCGTGCGCGTGCTTTCGGGCGAGGAGGAGGCCACATTTGCCCGCATAGGTGCGGGCATTGCGGACAAGCCGGATTGGGGCCTGATAGATCTTGGCGGCGGGTCGTGCCAGCTCATTTCGGAGGGATTTGCGGTCAGCGCGCCGATGGGCTGCGTCCGCGCGAAGGACATATGCGATAAGGAATCGGACGGGTCGTATGAATCCATGCGCGAGGCCGTGTTCGGGGCGTGCAAAGGGCTGTTCCGCTTCCCGCGCATAAGAATAACGGACTGGATAGGCGTGGGCGGCACGATAACAACGCTTGCGGCGCTGTCGCTCGGGCTTGAGGAATACGATGAGCACGCTGTCGAATCCATATTGCTTACGCGGGAGAGGATAGAGCTGCTTTCCAAAAAGCTGCACGAAGCGGGGGACGGGGCGCGCAGCCGCCATCCGCTGCTTACAAAGCGGCATGATGTTATTGTACCCGGCACGCTGGTGCTGCTTTACGCTATGCAGGGCATGGGCATACGCGCGCTGCATCCCAGCAAGGCGGACGGGCTGGACGGGTATTATAAATATATATGTCAAAATATGTGACATATTGCGCGGCATAATGTATAATCAAATTGTGCCGTAAAAGCGGCATAGAATGGACGAGAGGTATTTTTATTATGAAAAAGACTGTTGCCATGATGATGGCTGCAATTATGCTTATGGCATTCTCCGGCTGCACAGGCGGCGCGGACAAGCCCAACGCACAGGATTTGATATCCACGCTGCCCGCGGAAGGCGGAAAGCCCGTTGTTACGGACACCCCAGCCCCCACCGAAGCGCCTGTTGCAACTGAAGAACCCACGGCAGAACCTACCGCGGAGGCCGAAACTTCCATAACGCGCGGCACATGGACGGACGGCGTATATTATAACGCCACCGCGGGATTTAACTTCACCCCGCCCGAAAACTGGCTGCTGGCGGACGATGAATACATTGCGCAGCTTGTCGGCGTATCCAAGGAGATGCTGGGTACCGAGGGCGAAGATCTGAGCGACCACGAGGTTGTGTACGATACTTTTGTACAGAATCCGGACAACGGCACCAACGTATTCATAATATATCAAAAGGTCAGCATGCTGGGCGCGCTCGGCATGGGCATAGGCGATATTATGGACGAAATAGTTAAGCAGATGGGTGAAAACACGGCCATGAACTGCACCTATGTCGGCACGACGGAGCAGACGCTCGGCAGCACCGATTATCAGTGCGCGGAGTTTGACGTGGACATAAGCGGCATTACTATAAAGCAGTACATACTGGTGAACAAGTTCATGAACTACACCACCAACATAACCATAACCGCCATGGCATCCGAACCCATTGAGGAGTTCCTGCCCATGTTCACATCGGCGCAGACCGCGATGGCAGACTGCTGCGGTTAAAAGTAAAGATACTATATTATATGGTAAGGCAGCACCGTGCAAACGGTGCTGTTTGTAAAAAGGAGCATTCCCATGGACGAGACTGTGCTTGCGATAAGAAGCAGGATACTGAGACTGTGCGGGGAACGCGGAATAAGCGTAAACAGATTGGCAAACCTGAGCGCCGTTCCGCCCAGCAGCATAAAGAACATACTTTACGGCAAAAGCAATAACCCAAAGCTGATGACTATAAAACTCATTTGCGACGGGCTTGGCATAACGCTTGGAGAGTTTTTCTCCTGCGATGAGTTTGATAAGCTTGAACAGAGCATAAAATAAGCATATAAAAAGCGCAGCCTTATGGCTGCGCTTTTGCTGTGCTTAACGGATATTATTTGTTCTTTTTGGCCTTTTCTTCCTTTATTTCGCCGGCGCTGCGGACGATGCTGAACAGGCTGCTGAGTACGGAGCAGCCGAGCGCCGCGGGCAGTACCCAGGGGCCTTCGCTGTCCGAAATAAGGCAGATCAGCAGGAATACAACACTTGCCCCCGAAAGCAGAACGCTTGCCGCCAGCAACAAAATTTTGGATAGCTCTTTGTTCTTGTCAGGCATTTGCTTCACTCCTTTCCGCTGTTGTTTTTTGCCTCCTCCTTTGCTTTCGCGCGCTCCTCGCGGCGCTTTGCAATGTATTCATAAAGGAACCATGCAAGGCCGCCGCCCACAAGCGCGGCAATCAACATTGTTTTTGTGTCGTTCGCGCCGGATATGAGCAAGCCCATAACGCTGCCTATCAGCACGAACGGCGCGGAACCAAGCGCACTGCGTCTGTATTTATTTATAGGCACGCGCTCAATGCGCTTTACCGGCACCAGCAGCGTGCAGCGGTAATCCTCCGCCTCCATATCGCCAAGGGGATAAATCTCCATTTCCTGCGTGCCCTGGTGATTGTAGCCGGACTTGGGAAACCATGTGTTGTAAACATTAGACCAGCAGCTTGTAACGGCCTCGTTCGTGCCGCCTTCGCAGTCAAAATATGCATACGTTCCGGCGGGTACGAATATGGTTTCGTAGCCTTCAAGCAGCGGCGTGTCGTTATCCACCTCCACAGCCACCCAGTAATCATATCCCTTGGAGGTAAAGTTGGAGCAGATGCCCACAATATATTCCGCACCCTCCTTCATAACGGTTTTCAGCTCGTCCACCGTGCCGTCCTGTTTAAGGCTCAGTAAAAACTCGCGGGCCTTTTCGCCCGGCGTGCTCTGCTTTGCCGCTATACGTGTGCGCCTGCCCATAAAGCGGCGTTCATCATATTCCCTTACGTTTTCGGCAAGCGGCACGCGCTTGTCCTTATTTTCGGATTTCTGCATTTCCATATCCGTATGCCCTCCTATGGGAATGGTATTATTACTATAGATTATATACTATCCGGCTTTTTCAATCAATCGCCAAAAAGAATAATCGGTCCGTTGTTGCCAGCGGACCGGTAATCCTGTTGTTTGCTCTTTTGAAAGGTTGCTCTCTCTTTCTGATTCATATTATAGAGCATGGCGGGAGAAAAAGCATCACAAAAGTGTTACGAAAGTCTCAAACTTTGATTATGTTTAAGTAACGTTTTGGCGCGAAAGTGTTAAATCCCACCGAAATATTTGCTTAATGCCCACTTGGCCGCCATGCGCACCTGCTCAAACGGGGAGGAAAGGCAGGCGCGGATCTCCGCTTCGCATTGCCCCTCCCGCGCGGCGAAGGCTATGGCTTCCATGGTAAGCCGCCCGTTGCCAGTTATGTTTTTGCCCGCTATAATGCGCGCGGCCTTCGCGTTGCCCGCTATAAGCCGCCTCAGCTCAAACGCTTCCGCCGTGTTGTCAGGCACGGGCAGCTTTTTCAGTCGCGCATTTTTGGGGCAAACGGTCTGGCAAATTTCGCAGCCCAGAAAGGTCTGCTGCTTTTGCCAAATTTCTTCTGTATAGCCGCTGTTCATAATATAGCGCATGCAGCGCGTTACGTTCAGCCCGTCCGCTGTTATCGCGCCCATGGGGCAGGCGGAGATGCAGGCCGTGCAGCCCTCTGTGCAGCCGCCCTCCGTGCAGACCTGCTCCGCGTTTGGCTCAACCGGGGAATATATTAGCAGCGTTTCAAGCGCAATGCGCGTGCCGTAGGGGGCAATGCTCAGCAGCCCGTTTCTGCCCTGATGCCCCACCCCGTTGGCTATGCACAGCGCCCGCGCGGGTATAAACGCCCGCTCCGCCGCTATTCCCGCCGCGTTAAGTTCAGCCTCCACGGCCTTTGATGCGTGGTAGCTTGCGTTGCTGGCGGGATAATAGGACGAAATATGCCCGCCGTTTTCATACGGAGCATAGGCCCATATCAAAAGCAGTGCGGCCTTTGCATCGGGATATGCCGCGGGAAGATCGTACGGCATTGCGCAGTCCGTGCCGTAAAGCGCGGAATACTTATGCCAAGCGTCCAGCTTATGCAATTTTAGCATACGCATACCTGCAAACCCGTGAGCGAGCGCGGTTTTATATATTATATTCCTTATTTGGCTGTCCGTATAAACATTCATGACAAAAGTATAACATATAAGTGCCGCGAAGTATAGCAAATTAGGGCAAAAGTTAAAAAACTAACGAGAATAAAGTACTACACGGGTGAAAAATTGTGTGCTATAATAGCACGGATAGCAATGGTAGGCGTAACTATGTTCGCATGCATTTTTGCATTTTTATTACATCATATTCCGCATCAATTCGAAAGGCAGGTGCTTTGTTTGCCAAAGTATTCCTTCAAGGGCGGCGTACATCCTCTGCATTCCCAGCACGAGGGTAAGCTGCCGACCCGAAATGCCCCGATACGGGACTTTGTTTCCGATTCGGTGGTCATTCCCATGAGTATGCATCTGGGTGCTCCGTCTAAGCCGTGCGTAAGCAAGGGCGATCATGTAAAGATAGGCCAGCTTATAGGCGAACCTGTCGGCGGCTTGGGCCTTCCCGTACACGCCAGCATATCCGGCGAGGTTACGGCCGTTGAGCCGCGGCTCATCACCGGCGCGGGGCCCGTTATGTGCGTTTGCATACAGAATGATTTTGCCGACGAATGGGTGGACGGCATACAGGGCTACGGCAACGTGGAAACAGTTGACCCCGCGCTGATAGTTCCCGCGATAAAGGCTGCGGGCATATGCGGCATGGGCGGCGCGAGCTTCCCCGCGCACGTTAAGCTTACCCTTCCCGAAGGCAAGACCTGCGATACGATTATATTGAACGGCGCAGAGTGCGAAACGTTCCTTACGGCTGACTATAGGCTGATGATAGAAGAACCCCGCCGGGTTGTGGACGGCCTGCGTGCGGAAATGCGCGCGCTTGGCGTAAAGCGCGGCGTAATAGCCATAGAGGACAACAAGATGGAAGCTATCGAGTCCATGCGCAAGGCGGCTGCCGGGCGCGAGGGCGTTGAAATAGCGGTACTCAGGACCAAGTACCCGCAGGGCGGTGAAAAGCAGCTTATCCATGCCGTTACCGGACGCCAGGTGCCAAGCGGCAAGCTGCCAATAGAGGTGCATACGATAGTTACCAACGTGGCCACGGCCGCGGCGATAGCGGATGCGGTCATAGACGGCAAGCCCCTTATAAGCCGCATAACCACCGTTACCGGCAAGGTGGTCAATCCCTCCAACCTGCGCGTAAGGATAGGCACCGTTGTTGCCGACATGATAGGCGAATGCGGCGGATACAGCGAGGAAGCCGCAAAGATAGTTATGGGCGGCGGCATGACCGGCGTTTGCACCGCAAGCGCGGATATACCCATTGCCAAGGCCAACGGCGGCATAGTTGTTTACAATGAAAAGGACGCGAAGAGCGTTGACGAAGAGCCCTGCATACGCTGCGCGCGCTGCGTACAGGCCTGCCCCATGGGGCTTGACCCGTATAAGCTGAAGCACCTTTGCGACGCGGGCAATTTGGAAGGCGCGAAGGCCAACCATGTTATGGACTGCATACTGTGCGGCTGCTGCTCGTATGCCTGCCCGTCAAGAAGATGGCTGACCGCGGCGTTCAAGAATACCAAGGACGCAATAGCCGCCGCAGCAAGGAGGAAGTAATATGAGCCTTTATATGTCTACCGCGCCGCATGTGCGCAGCCCGCAGAACACCCGCTCCCTGATGGGCGATGTTCTGATAGCCCTGGCGCCCACCACCATCGCCGGCATATACTTTTTCGGTGTAAGCGCGGCAATAGTAGTGGCGCTTGCTACGGCCTCCGCCATACTGTTTGAATACCTTTGGCAGAAGCTTACGCATAAAACCATAAGAATCGGCGACCTGAGCGCGGCCGTTACCGGCCTGCTGGTCGGCCTTAACCTCCCGCCCACGGCGCCGTGGTGGCTGCCCATAATCGGCAGCGGCCTTGCGATAATACTCGTGAAGCAGCTTTTCGGCGGCATAGGCGATAACTTTGTCAATCCCGCGCTTGCCGCGCGCGGCATACTGCTTGCCAGCTGGCCCGTGCGTATGACGGCGTTCGTGCTGCCCACCTGCTTCAGCGGTGCGGATGCGACCACCAGCGCCACCGTGCTTGCCGGTTATGAAGCGAGCTATATGGACATGTTCCTCGGCAACATTCCCGGCTGCATAGGCGAAGTCTGCAAAGCGGCTATACTGCTCGGCTTCCTGTATATGCTTATCCGCGGCGTAATAACCTGGCGCATACCGGTAACGTTCCTAGCAGTGGTGTTCGTATTCTCCGCAATACTGGGCAACGATCCCCTGCAGGCGATACTGTGCGGCGGCGTGATGCTCGGCGCGGTGTTCATGGCAACTGACTACACCACCAGCCCCATGAGCGCGAAGGGCCAGTTCATCTATGCTGCAGGCTGCGGCATAATAGTTGTTATAATCCGCAACTTCTGTAACTATCCCGAAGGCGTGACCTATGCGATACTTGTTATGAACATAGTCACCCCGCTGCTGGATAAATACGTTAAACCCCGGCTTTATGGCCGCCTGAAGGAGGAAAAGGCCAATGGCTAAAAAAGAAAAGACCGTTTCAAGCGTATTCTTTAACGGAATACTGAACGAGAACCCCACGCTGAGGCTGGTGCTGGGCATATGCCCCACGCTTGCCTCCACCACCAGCGCATCCAACGCCGTTGGCATGGGTCTTGCGGCAACGTTCGTTCTGGTCGGCTCAAACGTGGTCATATCCCTTTTGAGGAATATAATACCGGACAAGATCCGCATTCCCGCGTTCGTCGTGATAATATGCACGTTCGTTACGCTGGTTGAAATGATAGTCAAGGCGTTCGTTCCCGCGCTTTATGCAAGCCTTGGCATGTTTATACCGCTTATCGTGGTTAACTGCATAATTCTTGCGCGCGCGGAAGCCTTCGCAAGCAAAAACGGCGTGCTGCTCAGCGCCGCGGACGGCCTTGGCATGGGCGCGGGCTTCACGCTTGCCATAACCGTTATAGGCATAATCCGCGAGCTGCTTGGCAACGGCAGCGTGTTCGGGCTGAGCCTGTTCGGCGAAGGGTTCGAGCCTATGCTCCTTTCAATAATGGCTCCCGGCGGCTTCCTTGTGTTCGGACTGGTGCTTGGCGTGGCCAACTACTTTATGAATAAGGCCGAAAAGAAAAAGACTGAGGAGAAAGGAGTGATACGCGCATGAGCGGCATAGCAAAAGTTCTTTTGTTCATGGTAAACTGCGTACTTACCAATAACTTCATATTCTCGCGTTACCTTGGCAATTGCCCCTTCCTGGGCGTATCCAACAAGGTTGAAACGGCAACGGGCATGGGCCTTGCGGTCACGTTCGTAATGGGCCTTGCGTCGCTGTTCACCTACCTTATTTATACTTACATACTGGTGCCCCTCGGGCTGAGCTATCTTTCCACGATAGTGTTCATATTGGTAATAGCCAGCCTTGTGCAGATAGTTGAAATGTTCATCAAAAAGAGCAGCCCCTCCCTTTATAAGGCGCTGGGCATATATCTGCCGCTTATCACCACTAACTGCGCCGTGCTTGGCGTTTGCCTGCTCAACATAGGCAGCCCCATCACCATTGGCGGCGAAGTGCTGGAATTCAACCTGCTCTATTCCGTGCTCAACGGCATATTCGGCGCGCTGGGCTTCCTGCTGGCCATTGTGCTTATGGCGGGCGTTAGGGAAAGGCTTGAAACTTCCAAAATTCCGGATTGCCTTAAAGGCTTCTCCAGCTCACTGATAATTGCCGGCCTGATGTCCGTGGCGTTCATGGGCTTCGCGGGCCTTGGCGCGTAAGGAGGGAACGAAATGGATTGGATCCCTGTAGTACTTGCACTGGGCGTGCTTGGCGTTGTAGGATTGATATTCGGCATACTGCTTGAAGTTGCGGATAAAAAGCTGGCCGTTGAGGTGGACCCGAGGATATCCAAAGTGGGCGAAGCTCTGGGCGGCGCCAACTGCGGTGCCTGCGGCTACGCGGGCTGTGCTGCGCTGGCGGAAGCAATAGTCAGCGGCGAAGCAAAGCCGAATGCCTGCCCCGCGGCTAATATGGCAGCCATAAGCGAAGCGCTGGGCATTACCGTTGAAGAAGGCGAAAAGATGGTTGCCCGCGTAATATGCCAGGGTCACAACGGCGTGGCTAAGGAAAGGTATAAATACGACGGATACACCAGCTGCGCCACCGCCGCATCCATGGCGGGCGGCCCGAAGGAATGCGCGTATGCGTGCATAGGCCTGGGCGATTGTATGCGCGTTTGCAGCTTCGGCGCAATAAGCATGAACAACGGCATCGCCAGTATAGACCCCAATGTTTGCGTTGCCTGCGGCAACTGCGAAAAGGCCTGCCCCCGCAGCGCCATAAGGATAATCCCCGCGGAGACGAAGGTCCTTGTGCTCTGCCGCAATAAGGACATAGGCCGCGTTGCCCGCGCCGCCTGCATGAAGGCGTGCATAGGCTGCGGACGCTGCGTGAAGGAATGCAAATACGGCGCCATCGCCGTGGAAGACGGCTATGCCCGTATCGATCCCGAAAAGTGCACCCGCTGCGGCGCCTGCGCCCAGGTTTGCCCCTGCGGCTGCATAATAGATTATTCCGTCACCGCCGAGGATAAAGCGGAGTAAAATAATAAAAATGCAACTCAAGGCCTCCCGAAAGGGAGGCCCTTTGTTATATGCTTATTTTGTAAAAAATGATTTTATCAAACATAAAGTGTTCATAAATCGCGCCCATGCTTTTTATATATCATGTAAAATCATCTCCACACAAGCGCTTCGACAAAGTTAGACGTTCAAAAATCTCAATAGCTAAAAACTGCCTGTTTTGGGCAAAATATGCTTGACATAATTTTGCGTTGTATGATAACATAAACCCAACAAAGAACCACCGTAACCAATTTAACTTTAAGATCAATCGTAAACCCGTTGCCCGTTCCCTAATCGGAACGATATGAACCGCAGGATCGAGAGATAATACAAACATGAATTTTGTGACGTGGTCACAAATACGAATAAACAAAGTGTAAAGGAGGTGAAAAGGATGAGTAAGAAAACGTTAGCACTTATATTGTGCGCAATAGCTGTGCTGGTTATCGCGGTAGCAGTACTGGCTGAGGGATATGAAACTTGCCCCTACTGTGGCGGTCAGAGGATTGTATCATCACCGCGAAAAGAACTCCTTCAAAGTTCTCAGATTCCTTGTCAAAAAGGCGGTTTGGGAACCGATACGTTAAACGAATGGAAATATACTTATGTAGCCGAATGCTACACTGCAAGGTGTAGTGGCTCTGAGTCATGGGTAGAATATGTAGACGATGTTCTCTGCAGACATTAAACCGGTCTTGGCATAGCGCAGATTTAATCTGTGCTATGCTTCTTGAGGAGAAATATGCATTTTATCATTTATCTGCGTCAGCTTTTCCGCAAGCCTATCCGCATTATCCTATACCTACTCACAATAGCACTATCGGCGGGCTTTTTCTGCATGAGCGCAAATCTATATTGGGATAGCGTTAAAAACCTACAACTTGCAGACGACGCTTTTTCTACCATCGCTGTGCTTGACTACTATGCCGATGTAGATTGGTATGGGAAAATAGTAGAGAATTTTGAGAACGTTTACAGATATGCCGGAGAACAGCGTATTACAAGGTATGGTGTTGACTTGCAGCAAATAGTGAATGCTCCATATGTTAAAAATTACGATTTACGGAGCGTCTACGGCGCTTTTTCTGACGAACATATCGCATTGAACCATCTCGGGCAGTATCCAATATTTAATGGAAATGTTATTCGCTTTACGATTTCAAGGGAGGTTAAGCATGGCGATGACCACTTGTTTGATTACTCATTGCCGGCAAATTTGGGCGAGGAACCTTTTACAATACAAAGCCCATACGATGATGGAATTGCTGATTACTATTTAGTAAAAGTTTCACATGCTGCGAACGATATTTATGGCTTTGACCATCCCATTTGCTTTTATTTAGATGTAGATAGACCCGATCAGCAACCAAAGGAAATTTTTGACTTAAACGGAGATGTTGATCCGGCATATGGCATAATCATCGAGCCTGAAACAGAATATATTGGAATTAGCGAATCCTATGCATATTATGATGAAAATATTGCAACAGATGCTTCCGATGTATTTGGCCATTTTAGATTATCTGACATAATTTTTTGTAATGATAGATATTATGACAATAGGGCGTACTATTATTCACAGCAGCTTGGAGAGTATACATTACGCGAAAGCACCGGTGAATCTCCATTCTGGCTTTATCGTTACGAAACAGTTGCAAGTAATCCGGAGCTGCTTAAAAAATATGAGAACATCAGTCGTGCATATTACATAAATGCACATTCATTTTGCGTGAATGCCATAAATGATTTAACGGGAGTTCCCGCCTTTCACTCTGGCAGTATGTACATCCGTAGCGGTAGGACTTTTGCAAAGTCAGACTATGATGCAGGCACGAACGTATGCCTTGTAAGTAAAGACTTGGCTATGAACCAAGGGTGGAATACTGGCGATAAAATCAACTTCAGCTTTTATAATTATAAGTATTTTACACAAGACACGGATTGGAACACAACTTTGATTCCGTATTACACCTATACAGAAAATTGTGAGTTTTTTGATAATGGTACCTATGAAATAATCGGAATTTACGATGCTACGCCAACAACAAGCAGCGAGGGGGTTCGCAGTAAAATACTCTCCGTCCCCTGGAACACAATCTACATTCCCGAAAAGTCGCTCGAGAATGCCCCTGCCGAGGAGGACAGACCCGTTACAGGCGCGCTGCTGACGATATGGCTGGAGAATGGTAAGATAGAGCCGTTCATAGAGCGCATGAACGAGCTGGGCATAACTGGAGCGAAGCAGGGAGACTATGAAGCAAGGTTTACCTTCTACGACCAAGGCTATTCGAGAATACAGCCAAGCTTGGAAGCCCTCTCCGGCACGGCGGAGCTGCTGCTGATACTGTCATCCTCGCTGCTGGTAATAGCCGCGCTGCTTCTGGCGTTCTTCTATGCACAGTCGCAAAAGCAGAGCATAGGCACTATGCGTTTACTCGGTT
>OHHU01000049.1_pt1 | contig 75039 bp, 57 predicted proteins | sample 1568151 | NCBI WGS metagenome assembly OHHU01 (sample SAMEA3879572, study PRJEB24766) | human gut metagenome | biome: human-associated habitat; feature: feces | place: USA | collected 1985/1987 | reverse complement strand
AGTGAGTAAGGCGACCTTGTTCCAACCTGGGCTCGGTTTAGCTATTGACTGAGGGATTGACGTAAACAATAACAGCCGGGGGGCAAAAAGAAAGAGACTGCCGAAGCAGTCTCTTTTAGCATCACAATAAGTGAATAACTTATTTGACTTCGATGGTGGCGCCGACTTCCTTGAACATGGCGACGATCTTCTCGCACTCTTCCTTGGGCAGGCCTTCCTTGATGGGCTTGGGAGCGTTGTCTACCAGGTCCTTGGCTTCCTTCAGGCCCAGACCGGTCAGCTCGCGGACGGTCTTGATGACCTTGATCTTCTCGGAACCGACGTCCTTCAGTATGCAGTCGAACTCGGTCTTTTCTTCAACTTCGGCGGCGGGACCGGCGGCGGGGCCGGCAACGGCGACGGCGGCGGTGGCGGATACGCCAAATTCCTCTTCAAGAGCCTTTACCAGGTCGGCCAGCTCAAGAACGGTCATAGCTTTGATATCAGCAATAAGCTGCTCTTTATTCATTATCTTGTTCCTCCTGTGTTATTCTTTGTTCTAACTTGGGATAAATTATTCCGCTGCTTCAGCGGGTGCTGCATCGGAGCCGCCCTTCTGCTCCTGAATCTGGCCAAGAACGATAGCCAGCTTGGAAATGGGGCTCATCATGCTGCCAAGCAGCCTTGCGATAAGCTGCTCTCTGCTGGGCAGATCTGCCAGGGTGTTCATGCCGGCTGCGTCGGTGACTACGCCGTTTATGATACCGCCCTTTATCTCGCACTTCTTCAGCTTCTTGACGGTGTCCTTCAGTATACGCGCGGGCGCTACTGCATCGTCATAACCGAACGCGAAAGCAGAGGGTCCCTTCAGATAGTTGTGGAAGCTTTCGTCCACTCCGTTTGCCTGGGCTGCGCGGTTGACGATGTGGTTCTTCAGAACGACATATTCAACGCCGGCCTTGCGCATTTCGCTGCGCAGGTTGGTTACCTCCTCAACGGTCAGTCCGCGATAGTCGAACACTACAACAGACTGAGCCTTTTCGAGCTTTTCACGGATCTCTTCGACCTGTTTCGCTTTAACCTCGATATTTGCGGGGTTTGCCATTGGTTTCACCTCCTTACAAAATGAAAATCCTTTGCCTAAGACAAAGGATGAGAGCTTGCTGAATAAGCTTGCATTCACCTCGGCAGGAAATTAAGTCCGCATGGGACGCCTGCTGTCTTCGGCCTGTATTTTGATTTCCACGGGGCAGTATACTATACCGCCCCGCGGTTGTCAACGGATTTTTTGAGATTTCCTCTATATTTTTTATAGAGAAGCTTCATTCCGGCTCAGGCGATTCATTCGCCTGAACGGATGAGTTCCGTTAGGAACTCTTACTTATCAGTCTTCCCGCCCGGGAGCGCCAATGGCGCGAGAGGGAAGGCTGTTTCTCGCAGCGAGTGCGAGCAGCACTCACTGCGAAATGCGTAAGCATTTTTAGAACTTCATGCTGTTGAACTTGATGCCGGGGCCCATGGTGGTGGAAAGCACCAGGCTCTTTATGTAGGTGCCCTTAGCGGCGGCCGGCTTGGCCTTGATAACGGCATCCATCAGGGTGTTCAGGTTCTCCTGCAGCTTGTCTACGCCGAAGGAAACCTTGCCCACGGGAACGTGAACGATGGAGGTCTTGTCTACGCGATATTCAACCTTACCTGCTTTGATATCGTTTATGGCCTTGGTCACGTCCATGGTAACGGTGCCGCTCTTGGGGTTAGGCATCAAGCCCTTGGGTCCCAGTATACGAGCTATACGGCCGATGGTGCCCATCATGTCCGGAGTAGCTACGCAAACATCGAATCCAAACCAGTTCTCGGTCTGGATCTTCTTTACCAGATCATCGTCGCCCACGAAATCGGCGCCGGCGGCCTCGGCTTCCTTAGCCTTGTCGCCCTTGGCGAAAACCAACACGCGGACGGTCTTGCCGGTACCGTGAGGCAGAACCACGGCGCCGCGGACCTGCTGGTCGGCGTGGCGGGGGTCTACGCCCAGACGGATAGAGGCTTCGACGGTCTCGTCAAACTTGGCCTTGGCGGTGGAGAGCACCGTCTCAATGCCTTCGCGGGGATCGTAAAGCTTCTGCTTTTCGATCAGCTTTATGCTGTCTTGATACTTCTTGCCATGCTTCATATTCTATATTCCTTCCTGTGGTAATAACGGCTTATGCCTCCCACATCTCCTTTAGGCTTGTTCAGTCCTCAACCGTGATACCCATGCTGCGGGCGGTGCCGGCTACCATGCTCATGGCGGCTTCCACGCTGGCGGCGTTAAGATCGGGCATCTTGATGGTGGCGATCTCCCTTACCTGGTCCTTGGTCAGCTTGGCAACCTTCTGGGTGTTGGGGCGGCCGGAAGCGGACTGCAGGCCGCAAGCCTTCTTGATAAGAACGGCCGCGGGGGGAGTCTTGGTCACAAAGGTGTAGGAACGATCCTGGTACACCGTGATGACGACAGGGATAATCATGCCGGCGTCCTTGGCGGTGCGCTCGTTGAACTCCTTACAGAAGCCCATTATGTTCAGCTGATGCTGACCGAGGGCGGGGCCTACGGGCGGTGCGGGCGTTGCTTTGCCGGCGGGGATCTGAAGCTTCACAAAGCCTGTGATCTTCTTTGCCATTTGAATTTCCTCCTAAAAATAATGTGGTGCGAGCGGCCTCTCCCGCTTTTTCGGGCGGCCTCCCACTTTATGACAGCCTCCCCTTATAAGAAGGCGCATAAATCATGCCTTAGGCGCAGAGTTGCCCCTGCGCTTTTATTTTGCCCTTTATCAGAGCTTCTGCACCTGGATATAATCCAGTTCCACCGGTGTGTCGCGGTTGAATATGGATACGGTCAGCTTTACCTTCTGCCGTTCCGGATCCAGCGCTTCCACCGTGCCTATGAAGTTTTCCAGCGGACCGCTTACCACGCGCACGCTCTCGCCAACGGAAAGGTCCAGCTCGATGGGGATATACTCCACGCCAAGCTTTGTAACTTCTTCATCGGTAAGGGGCACGGGCTTTGATCCCGGGCCTACGAAGCCCGTAACGCCGCGGGTGTTGCGCACAATGTACCAGGTTTTGTCGTTCATGATCATCTTGATCATAACGTAGCCGGGCAGCATCTTGCGGGTTACCACCTTGCGCTTGCCGTCCTTCATTTCAACTACCTCTTCGGTGGGGTAGCTTATCTCTAAAATCATGTCCTGAAGGCCGCGGTTTTCAACCGTTTTCTCCAGGTCCTCCTTGACCTTGTTCTCGTAGCCCGAATAGGTATGGGCAACGTACCACTTGGCTTCTTCGGCCATGATACTTGCTCCCTAAATTACATCAGGCCCAGCAGCGCGTCCGCAAGGGCGGAAGCATCGCTGCTTTTGCCTGCCAGGCTACCAAGAAGCGTGAAGCCCTGACCGAACAGAAAATCAAGCACGCCTATAACAACGGCGAAAAGCACTATGAACGCAAGCACGGTTGCGGTGTACTTGGCAAGGTCTTTGCCGGTAGGCCACGTAAGCTTTTTCAGTTCGCCCACAACGTCCTTAAAATAACGGCCGATACGCGCGAACAGGTTGGGCTTCTTCTCCTTTTTGGCGGTTTTTACATCGTTTGCCATTTTTATGTTCCTGTCCTTTCGGGCTTACTTAGCTTCCCTGTGAATGGTGTGCTTGCGGCAGAAACGGCAGTACTTGGAGAACTCGATCCTGTCGGGGTCGTTCTTCTTGTTCTTAAAAGTGTTGTAGTTACGCTGCTTGCATTCGGTGCAGGCCAAGGTGACTTTTACGCGCATAGTGGTTATTAGCTCCTCTCAATTTATGCCCTGTCCCAACGCGGGATAAGGCCAATAAAATCCGTTTGTTCGGCCGATACCGAACCTAAATAAACCCCCCAGTCGGGGGTTGCTTAGTTAATGTACCACACCTTTAGGCGCTTGTCAACTCAAAAAACGCTTTTAATGCGCAATTTATTCAGATATTCTCGGCTCTTGCGCCCATGCCGCGCCCCGCGGCACAATATGTTGTGCAGGGAAAGTCGGCACCGTCAGGCGTGAAGGTGCTGCTTACTGTACGGCGAAAATTCAGTACAGCTTGTCGCCTATGTTTTCTATACTATCGGGATATGATATCACCGCGCCCGTGTCCGCGCTCCAGCCCTTGCGCCCGTCCCCCATGTCCTCGAACAGGCAGATTATTACTTCATCCGCGGTTTTGCTCATGCGCATGTAGCCCACGAACTCAAGGCTTTCGCCGCTCCTGTACGTCAGCGCGCCGTAGCCCTTATCCTCCGCGCTGAAAGCAACGTTCAGCAGCTCCCCCGCCGTTACCGGCAGGCAGTCTATTTCAACCTTCCCCGCAAACGAATCCCCGCCGAAAATGCTGCTTTTATATGTGCCGCTTATGGTGAGCGCGGTCTGCCTGCGTTCGGCAGGGCTGCCGTTTTGCACAAGCGTTGCGTCAACGCGGCGCTCTATGCCGCGCTCCTTCGGCACGGCAAGGTACACAAACGCCAAAATCAGCGCCGCGGCCAATATGATGAATAATGTTTTGAGATGTGTTCTTTTGCGTTCGTTCATATTTTTCCCCATACCCACCCTTTCCGCTGCGCGGTCGGCGGATGCTATTCTTCCTCTTGCTGATTCTTTTCCTTTATGTATCGGCAAACGTTGCGTATTCCGCCGACTAAGGACAGCAAGCTGTAAACATAAAAAATCGGGTTCCGGTTAACTGCGGCTGAAATGAAGAACAGTATGGTGGATATGAAGGAAAGTATGGCGCAAAATAACCAAGATGGTCCCGAGCTTTTTTTCACGGCATATGTCTCCTTTCGGTTTCTTCGTATTTAATGTTTCCGCTTCAATGCAGCCGCGCCGGGCATTGCGCCCATGCCGCGCCCAGCGGCACAATATGTTGTACGATGCGCATTTGCACCGCAGGAAGGAGGGAAATGGCAGCGTGTCGGGGGCGCGGCGCGAGGGAGTCTTTCGTATTTAACGTTTCCGCTTCAATGCAGCCGCGCCGAGCATTGCGCCGCATATGAGCAATGCCGCCGCAAGCGGAATTATTGCGCCGCCTCCGGCCTGCGGCATGGCAGCGGGCGATTCGCCGCCCAATTGGGATAGCCTTTCGGCAGCCGTAACGCACAGGGGAAGCCCACTGAGCGCGGCGTCGGCTTGAACAAAGGCTGCGGCGGCTGCATGGTCGGCGGGGATTATGCCTACATCCACGGCATTATTCATATCGTTTATTCCAACGTAGGAAAGCCCGTAGCCCTTCTCCTTCAGCAGTGCGGACGCGGTATCGTGCGCCGCAAGCAGCTCATTATAGGAATACTTCGCCGTTTTGAATTTTACGCCGTCGCGGTAGGCCGCGCTTATGTGCGCAAGCATTTTGTCCCGCGCCGCGCCAAGCTTTGCGTCGGTGTCCGCATGGCGCTCCGTAAGCAGTATGCACAGCATATCGCCGTCCGAGGTATCAACGTATGCGCCCGCGTATTCGTCGGGATATTTGCCGTTGAACCCCGCAAGCAGCTCGTTATATGCGTCGTTGGCGTCGCGCACGCCTTCCGCAAGGGCGGGTACGGCAAGGGTTATGCACAGCGCAAGCATCAGCGCCGCAATTACAAATTTTTTCATATTTAGTCCTCCTGTTCCTTTATTCCGTCCTTTAACTCATCTCCCGTCCTCATTCTATGATTATTTTAGCATGAAAAGGCGGGGCTTTCAATAGAAAAGTCCCGCCTTTAAGCCATTTCTCCCCATACCCACCCTTTCCGCCGCGCGGTCGGCGCCCGGTGATGCCGGGTGCATTTGTGCGGGGTATATTGTGCGCTGTTACGGGCGTTTGTGTAAAGGGTAAGCGTTGCGCCCCGACCCGCTATGTATCAGCGCCGGCTCATTCTCAGCCGGCAGAGATAGCGCCCGCCCCGCGTGGCGGAAAAACCGATTATTGTAAATTATTTGCGCCTATATAAGCATTGTGTTCCAGTTCAGCTTCTGTATCGCCGCGTCAAGCTGCCTGAGCTCCTTCGACTTCGCATCCACCGTTTTCTGCATCGCCGTAACGTCCACGGTGGGAAGAATCTTTATCTCCGTTTTGGAATAGCGGTCTATGCGCTGGCTGGCCTGCTGCAAAAAGTCCCGCATTATGCTCAGCTCAAGCGAAAGCGCATCGCGCCGCGCAAGCAGCGCCGTAAGCGTTTCCCCTTCAAACACGGTCGCCGCGTTGGTCAGGTTTATGCGGCGGATAAGCTCCTCATACGCGCTGCATTCGGCATTGAGCAGCTCAATAAGCCTGAGCGGATCCTCGGCGGGCGCTTCACCCTCCTGTACCTTGGCATTGTCGTTCAGGCGGGAATGCAGCTGCGATATCCGCGTTTTTATATCCGCGCGCATCTGCAAAGCCTCCGCCAGCGACATTCCTTCGTTTACGGTTTTTATATCCATATAGCTCCCCCATATAAGTTGATATTTGTATTATATCACATAAATTAGGCTTTTGCCGCAACTTTATGGGGCTTGACAGAAATGTGCGCTGATGCTATCATATGCCTAACAAAAGAATATATGCCTTATCAAGAGTGGTTGAGGGACGGGCCCTATGAAACCCGGCAACCTGCGTGCGCGCAAGGTGCCAATTCCCGCGGCATTAGCCGAAAGATGAGCGATGGAATCTTCGTCTCGTTTTTCGCGGGGCGTTTTATTTTGGCAAAAAGCAAAACGGGCGCATCCTGCGGAGCAGCTGCGTTTTGATGGGCAGACTATATGAAACGGAGGTTCATTTTTTATGAAAAAGCTTTTTACGTCTGAATCGGTGACCGAGGGACATCCCGATAAGGTTTGCGATATTATAAGCGACAGCGTGCTCGATGCGCATCTTGCCGTTGACCCGTATTCCCGCGTGGCGTGCGAATGCGCGGCAACGACCGGCCTGGTGCTGGTGATGGGCGAAATAACGTCCAAGGCGCAGGTGGACATAGCGTCCCTTGTGCGCTCCACCGTGAACGAAATAGGCTATACGGATAATTCCACCGGCTTTTCGGGCGACAGCTGCGCGGTGCTGGTATCGCTGGATAAGCAGTCGGGCGATATTGCCATGGGCGTGGATAAATCGCTTGAGGCAAAGGAAGGTACGGAGGCGGACATGACCACCGGCGCGGGGGATCAGGGCATGATGTTCGGCTATGCCACCGATGAAACGGAAGAGTATATGCCCCTGCCCATATATCTGGCCCATGCGCTTACACGCAGGCTGGCGGCGTACCGCAAGGGCGGCGCGGACTTCATAAAGCCGGACGGCAAGGCGCAGGTGAGCGTTGTTTACGAAAACGGCACGCCCGTGAGCGTGGACACCGTGCTCGTTTCCACGCAGCACAGCGCGGACGCAACGCAGGCCATGCTGAAGGACGCCATTTATAGCGAGGTTATAAAACCCGTTATCCCCAAGGCTCTGCTTGCGAGCGACGCGCGCATTCTGGTCAACCCCACCGGGCGCTTTGTTATAGGCGGGCCGCATGGCGACAGCGGCCTGACCGGACGCAAGATAATTGTTGATACATACGGCGGCTTTGCGCGCCACGGCGGCGGAGCCTTCAGCGGCAAGGACCCCACAAAGGTTGACCGCAGCGCAGCCTATGCCGCGCGCTACATTGCCAAGAATATAGTTGCCGCGGGCCTTGCCAAGCGCTGCGAATTGCAGCTGGCTTACGCGATAGGCGTGGCGGAGCCCGTATCCGTATTTATAGACACGTTCGGCACGGGTGCGGTGGACGAGGATAAGCTGCTTGCCGCCGTGCGCCGCAGCTTTGATTTAAGGCCGGAGGCCATAATACGCGCGCTCGATCTCCGCCGGCCCATATACCGCCGCACCGCGTCCTACGGCCACTTTGGCGATCCTGCCATGCCGTGGGAGCAGCTTGACCTTGCCGAAAAGCTGAAGGCCGCGCTGTAAGCCGCCCATTGCCGGACATACATGAATATTTTTGCATGTTCGGCAAAAAAACTGTTGACACAAATATGTACCATTGTGTATAATAACCCTTGCCGTGAGATTTATGTGCTCGGTTCGTCTAGTGGCCTAGGACACCGCCCTCTCACGGCGGGAACAGGGGTTCGACTCCCCTACCGGGTACCATAAAAGCTCCCAATTCGGGAGCTTTTTTCTTATGCTGTTAATAGCGGGGACGGAAGGTGCGATTGGAAGGAAGACTGCCTTCTTTATAGCGAATACAAAAAAGATACAGCCCGGTTTCGGCTGCATCTTTTTGTGTAAACGTTTTAGTCTTGCCCTATCACCACGTCTGCGCCCATTTTTTCGAGCAGGGTAAGGTTCTGTTGAGATGTTCCTTTGTAATCCTCTATGCCGAAGGCTTCGGCGTAGGTGGCGCGGTTTTTAAGCGAGGGATCGATGCCGTGCATCACGCAGGCATCAACTATTGAATCCCCGCTGTATCCCGCAAGCAGTGTGGTCAAATCATCCTTCGCGGGGTCCGGCGTTTGCAGGTTTTCAAGATAGGCTGCCGCCATTTTCTCTTCACCGGCTTCGTCGGTCGCCTGCGTTGAATAGAATTCAAGCGTAACGTCCTTGGGCAGTATGCCGCCCTCGGTTTTGGTAATCATCTCCAGCCGCTGCAGCGCGTTTTCGCCTTCTTCCGCAATAAGCTGCCATGTGAGCTCAAGCACCGTATTGCCGCTGCCGTCGGTTATATGCACGCCGTCCGCATCGGCCGTGAACGTGCCGCTGAGCGTCTGCTTTTCTGTGCTGCCGTCCTGCTTTGCGTAGGCGGTTATGGTAAGGCCGCTGCCGTCTATGCGCAGGCTGTACAGCTCGCTTTCGGCGCATGCCATCCAAACATGACCGTTTTGCAGTTCGCTCACAAACGCGCCTATATCCTCAACAGTAACAACCTGCTTGGCGGTTTCGGCAGGCTGGTTCTCGTCTTGCGTACCCACGGTTACTTTAACGCTGCATCCTGTCAGCAGCAGCGCCGCCAGCAGGGCGGCAATGATTTTTACGGTTTTCATTGGTTTGCATTCTCCTGTTCATAGTAAAATTTGTTTATATCGTATGGCGTGCTTACATATGTGCGCCATAGCACATTATCGGCATTGGTGAACCGGAGCATGATTTTCTGCTCTTTGCTATACGGCGTGAGCGCAATACTGCCGTCGTCCTCGGTATATGTTAAGCCGGCGGCTTTCAGCGCATTTATAACGTCCGAATATGTTGAAACGCCTATCTGTGCCAGAACATCGCCCTTATAGAGCAGCTTCAAATCGTCCGTGTGTATCGCGCCGGACATATTGCTGTCCTCAAACGATGCAATCACAATTCCATACTGCGGCAGTATTGCGTTGCGGGTGTAATTCACCGCTTCAACGACAGCCGTTGTGCGCACGTCAAGGCGAAGATATATTTCGGCATATGAATTGGCGGGGATATAGTCCGGCCGGCGCTCTATCGTCCACCCGGCGTCAACCATATCCTGTACGGTCATTGAAAGCTTTGCAGTGATTTCGTCCGATTCCACGGCAAAGTCCGGCATGGTGTATGCGCTGATGAATTCCGCGTCGTCGTATTCCGCGGGGGCGGCGGAGGACACGTTAGAAGTATCTTCCCAGCAGTCCTTGGTCATGTCCAGCCGTATATATATTCCGGAAACGGGGTTATTATCATAATTATAGAACCTGATGTCCGCATACGGCGTTTCAAGCTTCAGGTAGCTGCCGTCCTTTTTGGCGGAGGGGTAGGCTGTTTTGACGTCTTCCGCTGAGGATGCGCCAAGGGTTATGCCATTTGCCGTTTTGAATTCGTTGCCGTTTGCGCCAAGATAGTTGTCGTTGAGTATATGCTCATCGGCGGAAACCGCCGTTATGGTGCAGGCGGAAGCGGGCTGCTCGTTAAGCGTGGTGTTGGAAAGCCTCAGCTCTATCTTGCCGTATTCGTTCATGAGCATAACGCTTGATTTGCTGCCGCCGGCTTCTATTGTGGCTGTATCGTACTGAGCATCCTCAAACACCCAGCCTTTGTCAAGCAGCGTTTGCACGGGCGCGGGCAGCTCCAGCGTTACGCCGTTGAGCGTGAACGTGCGCAGGGAGGCGGTTTCCTCCAAGCTTGCGGACATCATACCGGCGGACACATTTGTGTTCGCATTGCCAAACGCCGCTATTGCCACGGCGGCTATTATTACTACCGCCGCAACGGCTGCAATTATTATAATGCCCTTTTTGTTGGCAGGCTTCTTTGAAACGGGTTTGCCTTCGGGCTTCTTTTTAGCCGCGGGCTTTCCCGCGCTTTCGGCGGGTTCGGGCTTGGCGGTTTTCAGCTTTGTTTTTGCGGCGGGCGCGCTCGGCTGCGCCGCGGGCTTGGGCGCTGTATGCTCCTTTGCGGCGTTGGGCGTATATATGGTTGTTGTGTCCGCAAGCACGGTTTGGTCGTCCGCAATTACGCCGCGTTCCTGCGCGGGTGCGATCTCGCGCGTGTCCGGCGCAAGCTCCGCATTGTCTGGATCTTCCATCGCCGTTTTCAGATCGGCAAGGAATGATGCCACGTCCTGATAGCGGTCCGCCTGCCGCACGGCAAGGCCCTTTATTATAACGTTGCTTATGGCTATGGGGCAGGCCGCATCGGCAGCGGCGGGGGAAGGCAGCCTGTCGCGATACATGCGCTCCATGGCGTCGTCCGGTGTTGCGCCAACTATGCACTTATAAAGCGTTGCTGCAAGCGCGTATACGTCCGTCCACGGGCCCTGGCGGCCCTTGCTGCGGTATTGCTCCTCCGGCGCATAGCCCGGCTTTAATATTACGGAAAGGCTCTTTATATCCGTTTGCGAAATTTCCCTTGCCGCACCGAAGTCCAGCAGCTTTGTGCTGCCGTCCTCCATTACCATTATGTTGTCCGGGCTTATGTCGCGGTGTATTATCCCTTCTGCATGAACGTGCTGCAAGGACGTCATAACGGGCATAAGCAGCTTAACGGCCTCCTCCGGTGCAAGGCGGCCCTTTTGCTCAAGATAGGTTTTCAGGTCAACGCCGTTCAGAAAGTCCATTATTATATATGCCGTGCCGTTTTCTTCGCAGAAATCGCGCACGCCCACTATGCCGGCTTCCCCGTAAAACTGCGCCAGTACGCGGGCTTCGTTCAAAAACTTTTCCCTGTTCTTTTCAAATGTGTCCCTGTGGGTGCCAAGCGTTGCAAATACGTTGGGCGATGCGTCGTGGTTGCGATTGACGTAGCCGGACATATAGAATTCCTTTATGGCTACCTTCAAATTCAGCACCGTGTCTATGCCTATATAGGTTATGCCGAAGCCGCCTTCGCCAAGCACGCGGCCTATTTTGTAGCGCTGCTTCACAAGCGTGCCCGGCACAAGATGGTGCGGCATTACGGTATAGCCGTTCATGTCAAAGCCGCACTTTGCGCATACGCCGTTTTCAAATTCCGTATCCCGCAAACAGCCCGGGCAGAATTGTACATTATGCATAAGTTATATCTCCCTGTAAGTTATTGCTGCTATCGTTTATCCCTGTCCACAAATTCCAATGCCGCAACGGCTATTATGGCATATACCGCCGTATGCAGCGCCAGCATGCCCCAGTTGCGCCAAAGCTTGCCGGAATCGTGCACATAGTCCTCCACAATGCCTGTGGAATAGTTTTCGTCCACCATCGCGTCCACCTGCTCATCCGTAATGGGCAGGGACTTTTGCTTAACAATGCCCTTGAGCGTGTAGCTCAGCTGAATTTTCTGAGTATTTTCAAGGTTGTTGTAATCCGCGGAAATGGCCGTTGCGTTAAGTCCCCATTTGCTTATTGTAAGGTTGCCGAAAAAGCTCATAGGCCCGCGCAGGGGGAACAGCATGCCGGAAAGTATCATCTGAATTATAAGTATAAAGGGCATAACGGTCATCGCCGTTGTGGGCGATTTTACTATCGCCGATATTGCAAGGCCCAATACGTCCGCCGCATAGATGCAGAGGAAATACGTTATGAAGTATTCAAGCCATACCCCGCCGAAAAGCGGAGCGCAGCTGGGATAAGTCAAAAATGCGCTGCTGATGCCGAGCAATATAGCCGCCTGCAGCAGGCATATGCCGGCCTGAAATATAAGGTGGGAGGCGATATAGCTTGATATATGCAGCCCGGCGCGGTGTTCGCGCTTTATTATGGCGCGCTCCTTGCATATGTTCTGTATCGAATTGAATATGCCCACCCAAATGCAGGCCGATATCAGCGCAAACCCGCCGGAAAACGTATCCATCGTGTATACGAACATGCCGCTGCCAAGCACTATTGATACAAGTGCGGAAATGACCGCGCCGAATATAAGCACCTTCCAGCCGCGCTCGTTTATGAACAAGCGCCAATGCTTGCCAAGGTATATGCCCATCTGCGTTATGCGGGACACCTGAGTATTGCTCATATGGACTCTCCTATATACTTTTCATATTTTTCAATATAGAAATCGGATAATCCGTCCCCGTTTTCATCGGGGCGGTTTATGCGCTTAACAATGCCTTCCAGCGAATCGGAATCGAAGAACTCCTTCGCCGCGTCAATGGAGCCGTAGAAGGCCAGATGTCCGCTGTTTGTCTTTGCGCTTTTGGCAAGCACTATCACCTTATCGAACAGATGGGCAACGCGGTCCGGCGCATGGGTTATGACCATTACTATTTTGCCTTCGTCCGCTATAACGCGCAGGTTTTCCATAAGTCCCGCCGCCATTATGCCGTCAAGGCCGGAATCAGGCTCGTCCAGGAAGAAAAGGCTTGGGTCCGCAATGAACTCCACCGCTATGTTAAGCCGCTTTTTCTGCCCGCCGCTCAGCTTTTTAACGAGCGAATCGCGCTCCCGCTGAAGGCCCAGCATTTCAAGCACCTGATCTATGCGCGCCTGGCGGGCGTCGTTTGCGGTATCGGCGGGCATTTTCATCTGCGCTGCGTTGTCAAGGGTATGATACACGGTGTCATCATCGCGCAGAAGATCCTGCTGCGGCACGAAGCCTATTTCATACTTCATCTGCGCGTATTCCTTATATATATCGCGCCCGTCATGAACTATTTTGCCACGGGCCTTTTCGTAGCCCATCACGGCGTTGAAGAAGGTCGTTTTGCCAGCGCCCGAGCCGCCAAGCACAAGCACCATGTCCCCGGGGTCAATGCTGAGATCTATATTTTCGAGCAGTATGCGTTTTTTGAAAAGGTTGCGCACGCTGCGCTCCTCAATATGTATGGCAAGTTGGTTTTTCTGCACGGCGGGTGCGTTATAAAGCAGCATGTCGCCAAGGAATATGAACAGCGTGTTGACTATGCGCACAACATCCATTGCATGAAGCGGTCGCGGCTGGGCGATGCGTTCGCCGTTAACGAACACGCCGTTTGTGCTGCCGTGGTCAACTATTGACCATCCGCGCACGCCGTGAATGAACGTTGCATGCTTTTTTGATACCGCAGGATCGGCTATCTTTATGCCCTCCTGGGCAACGGTGGTGCGGCCTATGTTTATGTTGCCGGTATCCTCGCGCAGCTCGACCGATTGCCACTCGGCATCCTGCCAGGATGTTGAAAATATCATTACGACGGCCTCGTGATGCGGGCGGTCCAAATTTTTGCGGTCTATGCGCAGTATGTCCCCGTCGTTGAGTATACAGCTGCTGCTTTCGCCGTCTTTTCCGTAGAGAATTCCGTTTATATGCGTGCCGTTCAGGCTGTCCGTATCGCTGTAGCAATAGCCCGTGTCAAGCTTAGTTATCCTTCCGTGGCGCTTTGATACTATGCCGCTGTTCAGCGGCAGGTCTACGTCTATGCCCGTGCCCGCGCGGCCGAGCGTGATGCCCTGACCTATATCCACCGTGCGCATCGTGCGCCCAGCGTCGCATACAAACAGGCGCGCCGGTTTGGCTTCACCGGCGGTGTAAAGCATGGTTGCGCTCATTGCGTTATATCCCCTTCCCCATCGTCTATCCATATTGTTATTGCCGTGCGGTTGTCGCGCTCGCTATGCTGATCGTTACGGCTTATAAGTTCCAGCATGTTCTCCATCCATATTTGGGCATTGTCGGATTCTTCAAGGCAAATCTGTATCTGCTCTTCCGTAATGTATTCCCAAAAACCATCGGTACAGAGCAATATCTGCATGTTCCCGCGCAGCGCCACGGGCTGCTCCATTTCCGCCTGCGGCTTTTCCCACGGCGTGCCCAGCACGCGCAGCAGTCTGCTGCGGTCCTCGTGAAAACGAATGTCCCGCTCCTCCACCTGCCCTATGGCGGAAAGCATCTGGGTAACGCTGTGGTCAAGCGTGCGCTGCTTTAATACACCGTTTTCGGCGTAATATGTGCGCGAATCCCCAACGTGGCCCCAATACATGTTTTGCTTATCCAGCATAACAATATTCAGCGTGGTTTTCATCTGCGTTTCGTTATGCTCTGCCTTTTGCCGCGCCAATACCGCCTGCTGCGCCCGAAGGAAGGCCTGCTCCACGGCGGCGTTGGAAAAAACGGCCTGCGCCTGGGCATATTCTGCCACGGCGTTGCAGGCAAGCTCCGCCGCGACTTCGCCGCGGTCAAGCCCGCCAAGCCCATCCGCCAGCGCGAAGCAAAGCCCCGCCGGGCATTTGCTCACGGCATAGCGGTCCTCGTTGCAGGGCCGGTCGCCTATTTCCGTATGCACAAAGTAGTTTATTTTCACAAATGAATCTTCCTTATAATATCATTGAAAAATATTCATTGACCGAATTACATATTTGCGGCGTGCGCTTCTCCTTAACCAAACGCAGCTTATTCAACAATAATTATAATACGAACAGAGTCGAATTTTGTCAAGGAACAGAAGAGACGGATGCGCTGTTATATAACAAAAAACCCTCCGCACCATATCGGTTCGGAGGGTTTGTGGTGGAGCGACTTGAGTTAAATCCGAACCGAAGGCCGCCTGAATTTCCGCAAGTGTGATCGTTTCTGTTCCGTCCTTGAAGTTGTAGGTAAAGACCAGCTTATCGTCAAACACATAGATGGAATTGATGAACGTGTCGATGATCTGCTTCTGATACTGCGGGTCGTCTACGTTGCCATACTTGAAGCGGCTGATCCAACTGACTACCTGCTCTTTTGTGTAGCGCGGCCTTGCCATCTGCGCCTGCAATATGGACAGCTTCAAATCTTCCCGCTGCATTTCCAGCTTCTCCAGCCGCTCCTTTGTGGAGGCGGTGAACACGCCCATCTGAATGGCGTTGAGCATATTGTCAATGGCTTTTTCACATTCAGTCAACTGCTGGCGCATGGCGGGGAGCGAGGTATCTTCCTTTTCCTGCAAGGCTACGATTGCTTCCGCAATGCGGCTGATTTCCTCATCCCGCAATACGCGCTGCACCGTCACAAGGACTGCCGCCCGTTCGATCCAATGCTTTCTGACAGATTTTCGCTTGCAGCCCAGCTTTCGCTTCGCACCGCCGCATTTGTAGTAATGATGTTTGACGCCCTTTGTGCTGCTGGTGCCGCTTTCCCCGGCCATCAGCCGTTCGCAAGTTCCGCAGAACAGCTTCGTTGTCAGCAGATATTCTTCCGTCGCTTTGGCTTTGGCGGGGGCTTTTTTGTTGAACGCCATACGCCGCTGCACCCGGTCAAACAAGTCATCGTCAATGATTGCAGGGATCCCTTTGGGGATGATCACGCTCCCATACTGGTACTCTCCGATGTACTTCCTGTTTTTAAGGATCAGGCTGACCCCGCCGATTTTGAACGCCTTGCCTTTACTCGTTTTTAGGCTGCGTTCGTTCAGCGATGCTGTGATTGAGATGATGTTCTCGCCTGCATCATAGCGGGTAAATATTTCTTTCACCAGAGGTGCGGTCAATGGGTCAATGGCAAGGACATCATCCGGCCCGACTGCATAGCCAAGCGGAGTGCCGCCGCCGTTGTTTTTGCATTTGAGCGCGTTTTCCTTTTGCCCCCGCCGTATTTTTTGTGAAAGCTCCGCAGAGTAGTATTCGGCATAGCCTTCCAGCGTCGATTCAAGTATAATACCCTCCGGACCGTCGGATATATTCTCTTTAACCGACACTACCTTCACGCCGTTCTTTTTCAGAATGTGCTTGTAGTGAGCGCTGTCGTAACGGTCTCGGGAAAAGCGGTCGAGCTTCCATACAAGGACAATCTCAAACAACTCTTTTGCGCTGTCCTTGATCATGTGCTGGAACTCCGGTCGATCTGCTGTTTTTGCAGATAATGCCCGGTCAATATACGTTCCAACGATGGTCATATTGTTGCGTTCAGCATATTCCCGGCACTCACGGAGCTGACCTTCAATGGATTCCTCACGCTGACTATCTGAGGAATAGCGGGCATAGATGACAGCGTTCATTCGTCATCACCCTCGTTGCCTTCGCCGCTTTCCAGCGCAAGCTCTGTCAGTTCACGCAGCTTGTTTTGTAGGATAGCTTTATCAGGCAGATGCAATGTGTAATCTGCGACCATTGTCGGAGACATGGACCTGCTGAGCGCATATTCGACTACGGTATCATCCTTGCCGGTACAGAGGACTAAACCAACGCTCGGATTTTCATTTGGTTTCTTTACATCACGGTCAAGTGCTTCCAAATAAAAATTGAGCTGTCCCAGATGTTCAGGTCGGAAGGTATCAATTTTCAATTCGATTGCAACAAGGCAGGACAATGCACGGTTATAGAACAGCAAATCAATGAAGAAATCCGTGTTGCCGACCTGAACGCGGTATTCTTCGCCAACAAAAGTGAAATCATGTCCAAACTCTAAAATGAAGTCTTTCAGATGAGAGACAATCTGATGCCGCAAATCCTTTTCCTTGTACGGTTCCTCAAGGTCGAGAAATTCAAACACATAGGAATCGCGCAAAGCCGCAAGTCCGCCGTTCCCAGCAAGCAAATCCTTATGTTTTTCGTGAGAGATCATTGTCCGCTCATACAGCATACTGCCGATCTGACGATCCAATTCTCGTTTTGTGTAACGATTTGCAATGCACAGGCGAAGGTAAAACTCACGCGCTTCGTCGGTCTTGCAGCCAGTCATAATCAGCAGATTGCTTGTCCATGGAATTTCTCTCACCAGTGGTGAGAGTTTTTCGTTGTCACAATAAGTCTCATAAAACTGCTTCATACGCCAGATGTTCTGCGCAGAAAATCCCTTTGTTCCCGGATAATGCGCTTGCAGAAATTCGGAAAAATCTGCAACCACGCTTTTTCCCCAGCCGCCATCCTTCACTCTACCGCTGACATAAGCGCCGATTTCCCAATACATCTGAATAAGCTCTGCATTGACCGCTTTCATGGCGCGGCTGCGGGCATTGTCGATGATATGGATAACCTCGTCAAAATGTTCTAAACTATGCGCTACTTCCCTGCTCACTCTTTAGCCTCCCTCATCATTTGCTTCAACGTTTCCTTCAGCCGTGCGTTTGCTGATGACTTAGGGTCGAAACACATCTCTATGAACTGTTCCAATTCCGGCTCGTCCACGCTTTTGCGAACCGGTGCAGCGCCGTGCGGGTCATCGGTTCGGCCGAATATGTAATCCATGGAGACATCGAAGAAATCCGCGTATTTCAGCAAAACCGCAGCCGAAGGTTCAGTCTCGCCGGTTTCGTAGCGGCAAAGGCTGGACTGGGCAATGCCCAATGCTTTTGAAAGCCGCTGCTGCGAAAAAAAAGCCTGCTCCCGCAATGCGCGGATGCGTGCCGCAATCTGACTCAATATTATATTCCTCCGCTTTTTCTCTTCTTATAGGATAATCCAATATTGATAACATGTCAATGCTATAACTGCATAATAATGCTGAAACAGCAACAAAAAGCTCCGTCGGAGCGCAGCCGGTTTTGCAAAAACCGTTCGGGGTCTCAGGGTTCTCCCTGACAGGCTTTTTCGCAAGTGTATAAACAATTGCATTGCTTGCCAATTGTGTTTTAACAAACTCACCCCCGCTTACCGGGGTTAAAACCTTGGCGGGCGGGGGTGTTATCGGGAGCTTAGATTAGGTTGTGCGACTTACCAGTAGCGGGGGTAATAGCCGCTGTTGCGCTGCTGCTCGGCGTACTTCCACCAGGGCAGCGTCTGGCTGGGATCGGTAAGCTTATCCCACAGTTCATTGGCAGCGCCGGCATTATGCAGCTGCACGGTAACGGTGTACAGCTTCACGGTGCCGTCGGTGAGGGTCACGGTGTATATAACGGGCTTGGTGAAGTCCACAGCCTCGCTTGAGGCAGGGGTCATCTTCGCTATGTTCACGCCCGTTATCACCGGCCTGAGCGCGGTAACGTCGGTCTTGTACGGCATGGTAACGACAATGTTTCCGCTTGCGTCTATCGTGCCGAGGATGCCGTCTATAACAAATCCGGTTATGCCGCCGCCCGTGGGCTGGGACGCAGTGCTCTCCCACTGGCAGGATATCGTTACATCGCAGGCAGGCATGGTGAACTTGCCGTTTTCTATGGTAACGGTCTTGCCATTCTCAATAGCTTCGGTATAGGTCAGCGATCCGACCTTCATCTGCATTCCGTCCGCCGCGCTTATGCTTATGGTCACCTCGTCGCCCTCATTTGCCCTTGTCCTGCTGGGCGTAAGCGTGCCGCCGACGTGTTCGGCTACGCTTATGGTATATTCACCATCGTCCTCGCCGGAGCTGAACGCGGGAATCTCTATCTTCATGGGCTTGCTCGCTACGCCGCTTGCGTTCTTCACAACGATGTAGATATCGCGCGCGCCCTTGGCAAGGTTGGTCAGCATCAGCGTGTTTTCACCTGCGGATATGCTCATGCCCCTGCCTTCGGTATCTATTGCGGGCTCGGCAGCGCCAGACTCAACCACCACATAGTAGCAGCTTCCGCCTTCGCTTGAGGTGAACTTGATATTCGCTTCCTTGTCGCTTATGCGCTCGGCAGAGCCGTTTGAAAGCTCAGGCGCGCCGGGTTCGCTATAAGCAAGCGTAATGGTGTAATTCCTGCTCTGCTCACCGTTATGCGCTATGAATATAACGCCCTGGTTCAGCGGCATGTAGCACGCAATGTCGCCATTTGACCAGTCGCCCGTGAATGCATTGACCTGCTCCACGGTCGTGCCTTCGTTTGCGGTTATGCGCATATACAGTCCGGATGTGCCCTGCGGTATTCCGTTCGCAGTGGCCTTGTCTATAACGCCGCTCAGGTCCACTGTCCATGCGTCGCCCGCAAGCGCACCGGACGCTATCACCGCGCCGCCCTTGCCGGAAAGGATGTCCACGGCCAGCATCTCCGCGCCGCGTACATCGGTCTGTTCAAACTCCGCCGTCACGGTAACGTCCGCAGCGGGCATGGTGAACTTGGCGCTGTTGGCGTCGCTGTCGTCTACGGTAACCTCCACGGCATTGTTGTATTCGTCCGTCACTATCCAGCGCTTCAGCCTGTAATTCTCCTCCGGCTTGGCGATCAGGTTTACTACGCTGTCCGCAAGGGGATATACGCTGTCGCACTCTATCGTGCCGCCGGACGCGGGCTGCACAACGTTCAGGTTGTAACGCTGTATGTCGCCGTCGTTCATATCAAAGCCGACATTTATCAGGAATTGATATATCTTCTTCCCTCTGAACTTCCAGCTGGTAACGGTGTATTCGCCCTTATAGTCATAGTAGTTCTTTGCCGTTGTGCCGGACAAATCAAGCCATATCTTTTCAAGGATATACTTGTTCGGATCCTTAAGCTTAACTTCAAAGCTTATGGTGTCCCCCTTAACAACGGTTATCTTGCTGTTCGGGTCCTGAAGCACACCGTTCTTCCATATGCTCATATCGGCCATGTAGGGCGTAATGGCGCTGCTTCCAACATAGGTGTTTTCGCCCTTCTTTATCATGAACCTCCAAGATACATTGACTGACTTCGCATTAAGCACGGCCTTAACAGTCACCGAGCCGTTCGGCATAACGAACGTGAGGGATTCGCTGTAGCTTGCAGCGCTGGTTATAAGCGATTCGCCGCTGCTGTCACGGGTTATTTCCCAATGGTCAAACTCGTAATAATCATCCAAGTCGCCAAGGGACACGGTAACGCTTTCGCCTTCAAACGCGCCGGTAACTCCCTTAGCGCCGTTCACGAGCACGTTCGCCTTGCCCGCGGGGTCAACCACCAGGTTGAGCGCCTGCGCAATGGGGTTGGTATCCTCTTCAAACACGGCGGTGAGCGCGGCGGAATCGACGCCTACCCTAAGATTAAGGCTGCTGCTCAGCTTCTGTTCTTCGCTGAGATAGCTGCTGCCCTGCGCTTCTTCCCATTTTACGAAGCGGTATCCGCTCTTCGCGGCGGCATTGATGCGCAGGTAAGCGCCTTCCCTGTAATATCCGTCCCCGCCGGTGGATTCGGGAGACATAGTCACGGAACCGTAAGTGGTGTTGTTGGGCTGCGCGGTGATCTGGCTGTAGCCTATGCGGCGAATGTTTATATCTATGGTAATATCGCTTTCAGGCATTACATACGCCGCCCACACGCGGTATTCATCGCTCTTGTCGTCATACGCGCCATACTGCTTATCTATCAGTTCCTTAGTGATGCCTATCTCTTCGGCGGCGGGCTCAACGGTAATGCTGTCGTAGACATACTTTATCCTGCCGTTGGTAGCCCCGCCGAGCCTGAAGTTTTCATTTAACCAGAATATCACACCGTCGCCGGGTATAACATAAGAGCGGCTGGCTGCTTTGAAAATTTCAGAGTAATTGTCTATCGCGTCATCTATGGTCGGGTACTTGCTGCGGTCGTAACCATAGAGGCCCTGCAGCGTATAGATATTTGCTGTGCCCGCACTTGCCCAATCATCGCTGCGGGTTATATCCACGCCGTCGCACATTATGCGGTAATCCACGTGATAGCCCATGACAACATTTATTTCGAAGTCACGTTCAAGAAGCTGAACGTCTATCCTCGGCTGCTTACGGGCTTCCGATTCGTTGTTCATCACATAATTGCTGAAGAACCAGTATACGAAGTGAACGTTCGCATTGTCCGGCTTCCATTCAAGCGTGGCTATGCCCTTGCCGTTGGGGAAGGTTATCACGTCGCCCTCGCGGTACTCCTTGCCTTCGTAAACCACGGCGTAGCCATGGCCCTTAACGGTGCCGTGTACGGGCTGATACTCAAGGAATATGCCCTTGACGGTCATGTCCTTCGTGCTGCTTCTGAGCGGCCTGATGGTCATTGTGTATTCGTCCACTTCAACCATCTCGTAGTCCTTACCGTTATACAGGCGCTTGCCCGTTGCGGTGGACGTGACCGTCCAGCCCTGGAACTCGTAACCGTCCTTCTTTTCGGCCTTTATGGTAACGGCGGGCAGGTACCAGCGCACGTCGGTCAGGTCGTCCTCGCTGGAAATGGTGCCCTTCTCGCTTTCGCTGTTATCCAGCGTTATGGTCGCGCCCTTGGCGTCCAGTCCGAACAGCGGCGTAAGGCGCAGCGCATATAAGCCGCCTTCAAGCGTAAAGTCCAGCTTGGCTTCCCTTATATCGTTTTCGCTGAGGGAAGTAACCAGTGCGAGGAGCCTTGCCTGTTCCTCTTCGGTGAACTTTTCGCCGACCCATGAATCCTGGTCGATTATAGAATTATTCTTCTCTACCTGCCACCTTACGAACACATAGCCGTCGTCGGGTATAGCTTCCACGCTCAGCTTATCCGTGCCGTAAGCAATGCCGTTGGCTTCGCCGCCTTCTACCAATTCACCGTTTTTCTTAATTTCGGCGCGGCCGTTTTCGGCATCGGTCACCACCACAAGGCGGCCGTCGCCGGCGAACTGCGGCTGTATCACGCAGTATTCCTTGGAAGGTTTGAACTTGAGCGGGTTGGCATAAACCTCGTCCGCGGTCAGCTCCACCGTGTCCATCTTCCAATTCTTGAACACGTATTCTATATTGGTGAGTTTCTCTGACGGCACGGCGGTTATGGTAACGTAGCCTTCCGCATCGGGCTCGAAGGGGATAACGTCGCCGCTGTAATACTTATTGCCATTATAGAGCACGTATCCGCCGAGTCTGTCGCCTGACGGCTGGCAGAAGCCGACGATGTACACTTCCGCGCGGTAATCAAGGTTCAGCTTTATTGTGCCCTTCTTCACGTTGCCGTTCCTGTCGGTAAAGGTGAAGGGTATTCTGGATTCGCGCTGATAGCCGCTAAGGCTGTAATACACCTTACCGTCGTTCTCATGGCGAACGACCTCTTCCTTGCCGTTGCCCGCATCGGTACGCTTCATAACAAGGTCTGTCGGGGCAAGCACATCACTGCTGCCGTTGCTGAGGGTTATCAGCATATCCTGACCAAGTATGTCGCTTGTGCCGAAGCCGGAGAACGTTACGACTATCTCGTTATATGTATTATTGTCCCAATTTTCTATCGCGCCGGTGTACACCGTGCCGTCCTTGCCGGTTATGGTAAACGCGGGCAGGCGCTCGCCGGGCATCACGAACACGCCTTCGGTGGAGTTGGCAAAGTATGCGGTAACGGTAACATCCTTATCAACGCCCTTTGCCAGCAGCAGCTTGTTTTCGCCTTCTTCATACAGGGTATAAAGGCTCTTGTCAAGGTATTCACCGCTTGCGGTATCCGTCACTGTCCAGCCGACCAGCGTGCAGTTGGCGGCGGGGGTGGCGCTCAGCTCTATTATGCTTGTGCCGTTGGGCTTAAAGTTATCCAGCCCGTCGGTCGTTGCGGCGGCGGAACCCTTGGCGGTGTTCTCGCTCTTCACGGTCACCTTTATGCCGGGGGTGGTATCCGCCTCAAACTTCGCCTTTATGGTGAAGAACTTCTCCGGCACGGTGAAGGTGATGGTTTCGCTCTTGGCCTGCTCTTCACTCAGTTCAACGCCTTCTATCTCCCAACCCGCGAAGGCATAGCCTTCGTTGGCGGCGGCGGTAATGGTGGCGGAATCTGTACCAAGGTACACCTTTTCGCCGTTATTATACTTAGTGCCGTCGAACTCTACCGCGCCGTTCTCGGCTTCTATCTTAGCAAGTCCCTTAGCCCTGAACTCAACGGTACCGTTCTTCAGCACGTTGCCGCTTTCGTCAACTATGCTGAAATGATACGTTTTTGTCCTGTCCCAGCCATCGGTAAACTGCATTCGCATCATGCCAATGACAGATACTCCGGTGGCTGTGTCCTCCATGCCGGGGAACACATATGAGGCACCCGGTGCAAGTATGTCAGGTGCGTTGTCACGCATCATGCCCATATACTTCTTCAGGACGACCAGAGAGCCGCCGTCATTGAAGCCATTGAGCGTGATGGTTACGGCAAGCGTCTCGTTGGGATTATTGTTCCAACCCGTCACTTCCGTAACGCCTACCTTCACATCCTGATGGCCCAGGTAGGTTATTATCAGCCTCTGCCCATGCTTTACGGGCATAATGGCATACTTCCTGCCGCTAGTCTGCAAGCCTACGACTTTGCCGCGGAATACAGCCATTACGGATATGTCCTTCGTGCCGAGTACGGTCAGCGTGGCCTTGCCGGGTACTTCGGGATCGTTATCTATTGTATAGTCTGTGCCTTCCTTGCCGCTTATGTGCCAAAGCAGGAAGTCCTCGTAGCCATCGGGGTTGCGCGCGGCGACCAGCTCCACCTTATCGCCCTTCTTCAGGCCGGTAAGGTTGCTTTCGCTCGTCAGCGTGCCGTATGTTGCCTCGTTTACGCTCAGCGTTACGTTGACCTTGTTTTCCACCTCAAACTTCGCCTTTATGGTGAAGAACTTCTCCGGCACGGTGAAGGTGATGGTTTCGCTCTTGGCCTGCTCTTCACTCAGTTCAACGCCTTCTATCTCCCAACCCGCGAAGGCATAGCCTTCGTTGGCGGCGGCGGTGATGGTGGCTTCGCCTGCAGGGAAGTCTATTATGCTGCCCGCGGCGTAGGTCGCATTGTTATAGGACACGGCGCCGTTTTCAGCCTCTATCAGCGCGCGGCGCGCGGGGGTGAAGCGTATAACGCCCTTCTTCACGTTGCCGTTAGCATCGGTCGCGGTAAACGGCAATTCGTACAGAGTAGCGGCTTCTTCTGCAGTGATATTATAAACGTAGTATTTTGTGGTATCTCTTGAAGCATCGTGTTCAGTGCCTTCACCCAAATTAAACGTTACGCCCGCAGCGGTAAGGTCGGTAGACTTATACCGATAGAACAATCTCAAACCGCTTTTGCTTTGCATTGCGGGAGCATCAAATATTATCACTATAGGTTCGGATACATCGTTTGACCAGCCGGTGTAGCTTGAGGGCAGGGTCATGTTGGGGGCAAACACCGTAACTCTGGGAGCCTGCATTGAGCCCCTATCGGATTTATGACTATTGTACCTTACAAAGTTAGGCTCGCCCTTCTTAACAAAGTGCGCCGTCAGCTTCAGATCCTTCTCGCATTCGAATATAGTCAGCTGATTATTGTCGCCCGTTTCATCATTGTCAACGGTGTTCACGTTGAACATGAACATGTTGCCCTTTTCAGCATCGGGTATCGCGGTACCGTCGGCATAGGTTACTTCCCAACCCATGAACAGGCAGCCATCAGCGGGCTTCGCGCTGAAATCAAGTCTTCCGTTGGTGCCCGAAATAATGTTCTCTCCTTCGGGAGTTACGGTGCCGTATGCGCTGTTGTCGCTGCCAACTGTAACCTTTATACCTTTGCCGAATACCGGCTTTATTTTCAGGTTAACGTGGTAGCTGTCCATCTCGCTCTTAGAGAAGCCCACGCTCATGGGGTTGCTGGCCACGGTGCCGCCGTCGGCTATCTCGTAATGGAAACTATAGCCGGTTTCGGAGGGCGATACCGAATTACCGGTTTCGCCGTTTACAACTTCCCAGCCGCCGAACACATAGCCCTCTTCCGGCGTGGCCTTAACGGTTGCAACTATGTTGCCGGTGCTGTCGTCCGGCCCATACACGCGGTTGTCCGCGTCCGGCGTTACGCCCACGAACTCCGCCGTACCGTGCTCGCCCTGAGCAAGCTCCACGTAGAGCTGATTGGTGAACTTGGCTGTGAAGCGGAGGCTGTGATCCAGCACGGCCGCGGTGATCTCCGCCGTGTCTGCGCTGCATATTATAGCTCTATAATGTGTGCCTGCCACAGCGGGCGCGTAGGTGCCGTCCTCCTGTCTGTATTCTATCGTCCAGCCGCCGAAAGCGTATCCGTCAGTAGCGGTCGCCTTCAGCTTGGCGGTTTGGTTTTTATAGAAGTAGCCGTCAGTACCGCCGGTCACTTCCACCTTGCCGCCCGCGGCAGGGTCCGCCACAGCTTCAACGGTGAGTCCCTTGGAGAACTGCGGAGTTATGCGCAGGTCATATTCCGTCACCTTTACGGACATTGATGGCCTCATGCGGCCGTCGCCGTTTACGGGAGTCCAGTAACGGTATATCGCAGTTGAGCCACCTCCGGTCGGGTCGGCTACCCATTCGTTTTTGGCCGTGTCAAAGTATTCTATGCCCCATTTAACGAACCTGTAGCCGGTTTCGACCTCGCGTTCCCACGTTACAGCGGCGGAATCCTTGGTAAGACCGGATACGGCATCCTTGCCTATGGCGCTTACGGGTTCGGCGAAGCTCGCCTTACCGCCTTCCGCCTGCTGTAAGGTTATGCTGTAAGTCGGTTCAAATTCAGGATATACCCTAAGGTTATATTCCTTGGCAACAATGGTGATGGTGCCATCGGTATAACTTGCGCCCTCGCCAAGGGTATAATGGCGGCCTTCTTCGGCGGGCATGAACTTGCCTTCCGCCTTTTCGTAATCAACATGCCACCTGACGAACTTGCTCTTTTCGCCGGGCACGTTGGTTAAGCTTACGCTTTCGCCCGCGGCAACGGTTTTGCTTTCAGCCGTTTCGTCGTCCGCAAACCTGGCCGCACCTTCGGAAACTATGCCTTCGCCCGTGCTTACGGTAACAAGCTTGGCGAACTTGGCCTTGATAATGAAGAATTTGCCGTCCGCTTCAATGGTCAGCGGGTTATCGGAATATTCCTTTCCGCCTATTTCCCAGCCCGCAAAAGCATAGCCTTCGTCCGCCTTGGCCTGAAGGGTTATTTCGCCCGCGGCAACGTCTATGGTTTGGCCGTTGGTATATTCGGTATCGTTATATATAACGCTGCCGTGTTCGGCTTCTATGCCGGCCTTGCCGTCGCGCTCGAAGCGTATCACGCCGCGCTTTACAAAGCCGTTCTTATCGGTAATGGTAAAGGGTATTTCATAATCGTCCGCATTAAGCTGGGTATAGTAATACCTGCTCCAGCCGAGCCATGAGCCTTTCTCTCCGGTCTCCCTGCCGCCGAAGGAAAGCGATGTTCCGTCAGGCGCATAGGAATCGTTGTTCAGCCTATAATACGCGGCAACGTACTGGGGCAGCGTGCCTACGTTATTGAACGTTACGACCACCTGCTCGTCCGTATCGTTAGACCAGCCGGTCACGGTGCCTTCCGTCGCCAGAGTGACAAACGGGGTGAGCTCAAGCAGGTTATCTCTTATGTCAAAGCGGGGAGTTTTGCCAGCGACCACAAATTCGGGCGCGGCAAACACGGCCTGAATATCAAACGTGCTTTCCGGCACGGCAAAAGTTATGTCGTTGCCGTTGGCGGGATATTCGGTGCCGTTTATTATCCATTTGAGCAGCTTGTAGCCTTCTTCCGGCACGGCGGTCATGGTGGCATCGCCGTCGCCATCGGGAACGAAGTCTATTACGCTGCCGTTTTCATACTGCTTGCCAAGGTACTGCACAGCGCCGTGTTCGGCAGTGAGCTTGCCCCTGTTTTTAAAGTTCAGCCTTATAACGCCGGGCTTGGTATTGCCGTTGTTATCAAGCACGTTGAAATGTATTTCGTATACATCGGCAAAGTTTCCCACATGATATGTATCCGGAGACAAACCTTGAGTATCGCCAATGCCATAGGTATAGTTGGGGTTTTCATCGGTGAATTCCACCGTAAGCCCGGGCGCTGTTCTTATCGTACCGCCATCCATGCCGATAGGCATACTAATAAAATATGTATTTGCGTCCTTCAATTCGGCTGCGGTAACGGCGCCGTTAAATTCCGCAACCACTTCATTGGTGGTATTGTCCCATCCCGTCACGTTAGCAGAATATATGGACTGATTGCCGTTCTGCGGACGTACAGTCATGCCGATTTTCCAGTTGTCATCGGCCAGCGTATAGTTAGGCGAAGTTTTGTCGTTAAACACGGCGGTTATGGTGATGTCGTGCTTTATGCCCTTCCTATTGTAACTAATAAGGTCGCGCACAGTGTTTCCGACAACGGTATCGTCCTTGCTCCAAGGATTCTGATCATATGGCCATGTCGTCGTGGGACGCATGCTAAGATCCATATAATGATAGGCATCCAGATCTTCGGTTATGCCGCTTTCGCCGTTGGTATAGCGTATTGTCCAGCCCACGAACTGGTACTTTTCGCTGTCCTTCAGCCGGTAGCCTATTTCCACGTTGCCCGCGTTATAGCTGCCAACGTAGCCCTTTTCGGTTTTTTCGGTGAGCTGCTTGCCCGTGTTCGGCCCCAGCACAACCTCTCCCATTTCAGGGTCGCTCGATTCAACGGCCAGCTTGAGAGGTATGCCGAAGTTAGGCGTTAGCTGAAGGAACTTGGCCATTGGGCCGTTTGCTATTTCAATAGGGTTGGAAGCAAACGTCTGCCCGCTTTTAAGCACATAACCAGAGTTAGGCTTGGCGGTACTCAGCCACTTTTTGCCGTTCGGGGATATTTTGACTGTCCAGTTAAGGAATTCGTAGCCTTCCTTAGGCGTGGCCTTAACCGTTACGAACGACGTTTTCGCCGTAAGGCCGGTGACCGTATTGCCGTCCTGCGTAGCGCCGTCCGGTATGGATACTATCTCCACGGTGCCATTCTCTATGCCCTCTGTATTTATCATAAGGGTCATATTTCCCGCCGCCAGTACCTGCGCAGGCACAAGGCCTGCGCACATTATAAGCGCCAGCAGAAGGGACAACAGTTTTTTAGCTTTCATATGTTTTCCTCCGTGTATTTCAACTCTTCCGCATTGAATACATTATCATTCAAGTACATCGGTCCATTCGGCGCGGGAGCTGTTCCATGCCCTGCCCGTGCCGGAGTTGTTCCAGCCTGTGCCGGTGCTGCCCCAGCCCGTGCCGGTGCTGCCCCAGCCCGTGCCAAGATTGCCCCAACCGGAACTGCCGCCCCGCTGGTTATATCCCTTAGAGGAATCCCAATATGAACCGTATCCGCCCGGCAGGCCGTGCGGGTCGTGGCTCACCTGGTGATCCTTAACGGAGTTGTTGCCTTCTTCAGCCATCTTGTCCCAAAGCTGATCCGCAACGCTGCGCTGATATACAACGCTTACCGTGTATTGCTTGGTCGTTTTACCGTTCACCACCGTGTATACAACTGGAACGGACAGGTTCACCATCTGGTAAGAGCCGGGCGTTACGCTCGCCCCAGCGCTGACGGTGACTATAGGCGCGACTGCCGTAACGTTTGTGCCGTAAGGCAGGGTTATGACGATTGTGCCCGCGCCGTGGTTTATAACGCCTTCCGCGCTCAGCACGTTGAAGCCGGTTATCATGGCATCCGAACTTACGGGCGTGCTGCCGCCGGCGGTTATCAGGCTGCCGTTTTTATTGAGCACCTTCACCTTATATGTGCGGCCTGCAAGCGCGTCCGTACCGGTGAGGGTATATTCAACAACGTTGGAGAAGTCCACCGCCGCGCCGGACGAGGGGGAGCATTTGCTGCCCGCCGTGAACGTGGCTTCCGCAGTAAGCAGGGTGGTAGTGAGCGCGCTGTCGTCCACGCCGGAAACGGTTATGGTGTTGTTGTCGTTATCTATAACGCCGCTGTACCATGTTCCGTCCGCCTGTACGCGGAATGTAAGCATTTCCGCCTGCGCGGCTATCATTACCTTTACGCGCACCTTATTGGTGGTCTTTTTGTCGCCGGACACAACGGTAAACTCCGCAAAATCTGAAAGATCCATTGTCTTTTTGCCGTCCAGCACCGGTGTTACCTCCGCGCCGTAGGACGCTTCGCCCTTTATGCGCAGCTTGGTCAGATCCACCGTGTTGTTTATTATCAGCACTATGTCCGTGCCGTCCGCGGTGTTCGTTACCTTTCGTTCAACAATATTGAGCGCGCGCTTGTTTACGTCCTCAAGCGTTATGCCGTCCGCAGGTATATCCGCGCCCGTTGCGTCCACGTTGCCGTAGGTAACGGTGACATAATATGTCTTGGTGGTCTTTCCGTCGGAAGCTTGCACCACAAACGGCTGCTCGGTACCCGCCACCAGCTTTACCGGCAGTTCGGGAACGATGAGCTTTGCACCCGCGGACAAAACCATTTCGGGCGTGATGCTGTCAAGCGGCATGCCATCCGGCACGGTAACGGCGATTGTGCTGCGCTCGCCTTCGGTTATCTCACCTTTCTGCCCATCTATTGCAAAGGAGAGTATGTTTGCCTCGGCAGAGAGGGTCTTTGCGAAGTTATAACGGTTGTAATACATATGGTATGCCTTGCCCGCACCGCCGCGTTCAAGGAACCCGAGATACCATTCGAGCGCGTAGCAACCCTGTTCGGTAGCCATACTGTTGGGCTGCGTTTCGGATACAACGTGTTTGAAGCCGCCGGCCCAGGCGAACTTATCCACCCATTGGGTAACTATGTTGGTCTTTCCGTCGCCAAAGCGCGGGTCGGTATACGGGTCAACGCCGCATGCGCACAGCGCGCATATTACCTGGGACGTGGATTCGCTGTTGGCAAAGCCGCTGTATGTGAATGTAAAGTCAGGATTCATGGCCTTGGCAATGCTCTCTATGCCATCCTGTATAAGGCTCTTTACCTTATCGCCATACACGGGGTCGTCGGCATAAGGCGCTATTGCATACATGTTCATTGCGCCCATGTCCACCTCTGTGCCGGTTATAAGCTTGCCGCTGCCTGTTATCCTGCTGAGTATGCTGTCCCTTGAATACCTTGAACCTTCAGGCACGGTGTAATTGCCCATGTCCAGCGCTATAAGCGCAAACGCATCGCCCATCATGCCGTATGTCTGCACGCGCTCAAGGTCGTCAAACAGGTTGTCTATCTGTTCTCCACTGCTGTTCACAAACGGTTCGCCGTTATTGTACTTAGCCAGATTGGAACAATCGTAGCCGTTCGCAGTCAGGGCGATTATGTTGCGCTCGACTACCGTATTCATGGTGGAAGCGGTCACTTTCCAGTTCTTCGCCCATTCCGCCAGGTCTATATACTGCGTGGTGCTGCCCTGCTCGGGGTTGGCATAAATGCCAAGGTCCATCTGCTCCCAGCTGCCAAGGCTCGCCTTGGATTTATAGGAGGATATTATGCCGTTGAGCAGGTTCTGGAGCTTTTCCCTGTCCGGATTATCCTGCGGGGCGGAAACGGTAACGGTAACGCTGTATTTCTTTTCCGTGCCATCCTGCGCCTTTACGGTGTATGTAACGGGGCGGGAGAAATCCTGCGCCGCGCCTATTTCGGGCGTTATGGCCGCAAATTCGGATATTGTAATGCTCGGGGCGAACGTTGTGTTCGAGCCCGCGGGCAGGGTCATAGTTACGGTGCCTTTGTCGTGATCTATCCTGCCGGCAACCGCGCCGTACTTAAAGGATACCAGCTTACATTCGCCGGAAGCCTTCTCCTTTTTGACCACAACGCTGTAATCTTTATATGTTTTGCCGTCCTGCGCCGTTACGCGGTAAACTATGGGCGTAGCTTCGGAATTTTCAAAATCTTCCCCTGCGGTCGCCTTTATGATCGCGTCGTAGGATACGGTATATTCGGCCTTCAACGTGCTCCAATCCGTGTCAAACGGTATTGTTACGGTCACATTTGTGCCGCTTATTTCAACCTTTTCGTTTTCTATGCCTACGGAGTAGGCTTTAAGCTCGCATTCCGCGGAATTGCCGCGGGTTATGTTAAGCGCATAATCCTTTGTGTATTCGCCGCCGGCTATGTTAAGCACGATGCGCAGCGTCTTTACCGCGCTAAGGTCTGTTTTGCCTTCCGCATCCGCCGCCACTACTGCACCGTTTTCATCAAGGAATTCATATCCGCTGCCGGAGCATTCCACAACGGGAGTCTGTTCCCAATCCCATGCTGTATCAAGGTTGAGCGATATAGAGCCTGCCGCTTCGTCTATCGTGGCGACCCTGTCGTTTACGGCAAAGTACCTGACGCTTACCGTGGGTTCGCCCGTGGTCAGCTTCAGGCGGTACATATTCTTTATGCTGCCGAATTCAACGCCCGTGGCCTGATCCCACGCGGTGCATTCAATGAACAGCGTTTGACCGTTGGCCCATTTGCCGTCCACTATTGCTTTCGCTCTGCCTATGAACTCTATTTCCAGCGTGCTTTCTGCGCTGCTAAGGTCCGTCCCTGCGGGCAGGCTCAGCGTAAATTCGTTAGTGCCGGTCTTTACGGCTTCCGCGCCAAGCACGCGCAGCGATGCTATTTCGGGCTGCTTAATACGTTCACTGCAATAGTCCAGCCATTCTTGGGCCATGGTGGTAAGTACGTATTTGCACTGCTCGGGGCTAAGATCGGTATGCCTGTTCTTGGCTTCAAACATCTCTTCCATTTTTGTTTTGAAGTCAATCCCGGCATGCCGCCAATACATATACAGGCCGGAAGTGGCTATATCGTTATTCATTTTATAGATGGCTTCCTGCATATCAGGATAGTATCCGCCTGCTTCCGCCGTATTGGTGCTCTTCAGCTCGCTCAGGAGGGCCTGTGTGCGCACGTCCAGCTCAAGCATAAGGTCTATTACTTCGGAGTAATCGTACTTTTCGTCCTTATAGCTGTGCTGTTCGGGAATTGCGACTATGTATATGGGGCATTCCCTGCCGTTTTGCGCACGCAGCATCACGCGCTGCGGGTAATAATAATTCGCGCGCGGCAGCTTTATCGTTTCATACACGCCCTCCGCCGCGCCTGCCTCTTTGCGATCAGCAACAAGATGCGTCACGCTAAGCGTAAGATTATATTTTTCTATCGGTGCGCTTGGGTCAAGCCCTGGTATCTGCACCTTTTTTATAAGGCTGTTGTTGTCATCACCGGCGCTTTTCAGCATCATGTTGCCGACGCCGGGATATTCATCGCTGGTTATTGAACTGGTTTGAATATAGCTGCTCGTCGTCATCCAGCCGCTTTCGTTCGTAAGCGCGGGCCATTTGCTGATGTTTTCCGCCGCGCTCGCCATATGCGCGGGCAGCAGCTCAAACGCAAACACCAGCGCCAATATAAGCGCCAACAGCTTTGCATTAGTTCTTGTGCGTTTCATTTTCTCCTCCTGTTATTGTGATAAAAACGTATACCTCAACGTTGATTTACTTTTTTTCGTCAGTCGGACGCACGGTGAAGTTCTCCTCTTCACTGTCATGCACCACACTGAACGTCAGTTCCTTGCCGTCATCAATGTTAAGCATAAGCTGCATGGGCGACTCAATTGCTATCGCCTCGCTCTCCACCTTAAGCATATTGCCGTTGAACGTTATCGTTACCGGCACGGCGGATGGCTCCGCATCCTGCGGAAGCATGCTTTCGATTTCGTATCGGTATTCTTTCACTTCGCCGTTTTGGTCGGCCGTTTCCACGCGCCATGTGCGCCAGTATCCTTCGCTGCACATTATGGCCATGGTGCCCGGCTGCGAAATATCTCCGGTCATCTCTATGCGGCGCTCGATAAGCTGTTCCTCGGGCTGCGCAGCACTTTGCAGGGTTTGTTCGTCCTCCAGTATCTGCACAATGCCTTCTTCTCCCATCCCGCATCCGGTAAGCATAAGCATGAATGCCAATATAATAGGTAAAAGCTTTCTCATATGCATCACTCCGTCCGTATGGCCGCGTTCGGGCTTATGCGCATCGCACGGCGGGCAGGGAGTATGGCCGCTATCAGCGCAACCACGCCGGAAAACGCAACGCCCGCCACGGCAAGCCACGCCGGGATTATGCTCCTCACCTGCATGTTCTCAAACAGTACGGGCAGAAGCTTCTGCGCCGCGTAGCTCAGGCCAAGGCCGAATATGCCGCCCAATATGCCCAATATCAGCGCCTCTATCAAAAACATGCCAGAGATGCTGCCAAGCGAGGTGCCTATGACCTTCAGTATGCCTATCTCCTTCGTGCGCTCGGTTATGGACATCATCATCGTATTTGCTACGCATATCGCGCTCACGAGCATCGCCACCGCACCTATTGCGCCCAGCATGCCCTGTATCTGGCGAGACTGAGTGCGGACCGTTTCAAGCATATCGTTGAGCGAATATACCGACAAGCCGCTGTTGCGTATCAGCTTTGCTATCCTCTGCACGTCCTCAACGTTTTTCACCTTTATCCATACCAGCTCATATGTCGGACCGTTTTTCTTTTCCTCCGCAAGCAGCTTTTCATCCTTCCTTGCGCCAAGATAGTCCGCGTTTGCGTCTATCAATTCGTTCAACCGGTCAAAATCCATGAAGGCGGAAGTTGAATAGGTGTTGTTGAGCGTGGAGCATATGCCGGTAACGTTTAGCGTATAGAAGTTGCCCATGGGGAGGGCGCGGCCGTCGCCGTCCGCCCTCTGCTCGCCCGAAAGGTTTGAATAGTCAAACGTCAGCTTTATGTTAGCCGCCAACGGGTCTATCAGCGCGTTGCCGTCCGCATCGACAGCGGCGGCCCAGTCGTTCTTAGCGTCCGAGAATGTCGCCGCAACATCGTCCGTGAACATCACATCCGGGTGCAGCCTTGTCCCCTCTCCGGGGGCTTCGCCGCGTTCAGGCTCAAGCTGAAAGCTTGCCGCCGTGCTGACGTCCATTCCGTATATGCGCACCATGTTCACAAAGTTGCCGCACTTTATATATGCGCTCTTCTGCACGACAGGCGTCACGGCCTCGACCCCTTCTATATTCTTAAAGGCGTTCACGGCCTTTTCGTTAAGCAATGCCGTTTTATCCAGCAGCGTTTGATCGGCGGGCGTCACGTCTATCTTTGTAAGGCTGCCCAACTGCTCTATGCTTTCACGGTACGAAGCTTCATACCCAAGCCCTACCGATATCAGCACTATTATGCACATTACGCCTATCGTCATAGATAGCGCCGTAAGTACCGTCCTCGATTTTCGCCGCCATAGATTTATGCAGCCATAGCGGAATAAATCAAAGAACGTCATGCCTTTTTACCGCCGTTCATGTCGCTTATATCATCGTTGTAAGCATCCTTAAACTTCTTATTCTTGTTCTTGGATGATACTATCGCTATTATCACTATCGCTATCACCGCCAGCGCTATCAGCAGCCATGCCCACCAGGGCAGTCCGCCGCCCCTTACGTTGGTGGAGTCAACGTCCGCATCGCTGCCTATTATCACCGCGTCGCTTGAAGCGGGCTTAGCTTCCTCCACGTTCAGCGTCAGGGGAATTTCCTGTGTATACTGCTGACCGTTCGCGTCCTCATACTGCACAAGCAGCTTGCCCGTGAACTCGCCGAGTTTGGTGCAGTTCACCTGAAAATCCGCGCTCAGCGTACCGCCGGGGAGAAGATCTCCGCCGTAGTAGCTTTCCGCCATGGATATGCCTTCAAGGGCGAGTATCCTTACGTTGAGCGCCTTGCCGCGGCCCATGTTCACCATGTTCAGATTTATGGACGCGGGCGAACCCTGCGTAGGCGTGCCGTATACTATGGGCGCGTCTATCGCTATATCCATGGGCTGGCTTATGGGTATCATTATGGTCTGCGCCGCTTTGCCGGCTATGGAATCGCTGTTTTCATATGTAAGGTTCACGCCTACGGTGGATGCGCCTACATCAGCATCCCTCTTTACGGAAACGTTAAATTCAACTTCAGCTGTTTCGCCCGGACTTATCGCCCTCACATATGCCGCATCGCTGCTGCCAACGGTAAGCGTCAGCCCGTTTGAATTGGCAAGCGATAGCGTTGCAACGTTTTTGAGCGATGTATCCTTCTTTGCGTTGTTTATAAGTGTCAGCCGTATCGTTGCGTCGTCGCCCGCCATAAGGCCGGATACCTCGGCGCCGTTTACAAACAGCTTATAGCCCGATACCATTACGGACATGGCGGTCTCTGCCTTCTCTATGGGCGCGACGTAGCCGTTGGTTATGTATACATATGTTGAAAACGCGCACTGCTGCGGTTCGCCGTTTTCATAATAGGTCGCAAGGAACTTAACGGGCTTATTGCCGTTGGTGGCATAATACGAAACGGTGAAGTTATATTCAACGTATGCCATCCCGCCGGATTCCCAGCGTTCAAAGTACCTGCCGTAGTTCACATTTTCCGCTATAAACGGGAATTCATCGAGTGAATTGGATATAACAGGGGATATGGTAACGTTTTTAAGCACGCCGCCCTTATTCACTATGGGTACGCGCAGCGTAACGTTCTGCTTGGGCTTCAATATTGGGGATTCGAACACGCCGGATTGATTGGCGGCCGCTATTTGCAGCGGACCAAAATTGGTCGTTATGCCCGATTCGCTGCCGTTGCCCATAAGCGTTACATACACGCAAAGGTTGAATGTTACGTCCTCTGTTATGGAGGTACCGTTCACATCGTCATACCTCCACACCGTCGCGCTTACTTCGAAGTTCACGGGATATACGCCTTTTTTGGCAAACTCGCTTATGCGGAAATCGTAATATATCTCCGCAGTGGAGTTATATGACATATCGTCAAGGTGCCTTGTATAGCTTGCGTTTATAAGGTCGAACGGCCAGCTTGATACGGACGCATCCTTGGGTATTTTAGGTGAAACGGTTATGTTGCGGAGCATATACCTTTCGCTCGGCAGATATTCCCTGTTCACCGCCACCGGCAGAACTATCGTTACAACGTCGCCCGGTTCACCCTTGGGGCTTTGCGCGCCAACGTCCATAAGCACCAGCGCGTTAGCGTTGCTGGGTATCACCACTATGTCCGTATTCGGCTTCTGATCCGTTACCGGTATGGTGGGTACGGGCGTATCTGCCGGCGATGATGCCTCCGGCGCTCCCGTGCCGTCCGGTGCTTCCGTGCCTTCCGGCGCAGGGGTTTCGCTGCCGTTTTCCGCCAATGCCGGCAGCGCGAATGCCAATGCCAGCGCCGCAACGAGCATAAATGCTGTGATCTTCTTCAAAATTGCGCTCACTTGTTTTATTCCTCCGCTATTGTATTGCTTATCCTTCCGTCGCTGAAGGTTATTGTTCGGTCTGTATATTTTCTCATTCCCGGGTCGTGGGATACGAGTATGAACGTGGTGCCTCTTTCACGGAAAAGCCCTGTCAAAAGCTCCATCGTTTCCTCACTCGTACCCGTGTCCAGATTGCCCGTAGGCTCGTCCGCAAGCACTATGGGCGGGCGGGTAATTATGGCCCTTGCTATGCCCACCCTTTGCTGCTGACCGCCTGAAAGCTCACCCGGCTTATGGTGTATATGCTCCTTTAGTCCCACGCGCACGAGCATGGCCTCCGCAATCTCGTTCCTAAGCTTGAGCGGTGCGCCGCGTATTGCGAGCGGCAATGCAACGTTTTCAAGCGCCGAATACTGGGGCATAAGGTTATAGCTTTGGAACACGAACCCTATATCGTCCCGCCGGAAGCGTATCCTTGCTTTTTCGTTCATGCTCTCAAGCCGCTTACTTGCCACCTGCACGGTTCCGGATGTGGGCAGTTCAAGCCCAGCAAGCATATTGAGCATTGTAGATTTACCGCTGCCGCTGCGCCCGGCTATGCATACGGACTCCCCTTTGTTCACGGTCATGTCCACTCCGTCAAGCGCTTTTACGGTGCTTTCGCCGACAAAATAATACTTTTTCAGGCCATGCGTTGATATGATTACATTATTCATGCGAATCCTTCCAGTCCTGTGCCCCTTCCCACCAGCTGCCGTCAAGGTCAAGCCCAAGGTCGCAGGTATAGTTCCATTCTATCTTGTCGCCCGGTTTAAGGTAGTACACGCCGCAGCCGTAGTTAGGATACCAGCCGTTAACGCAGTACATCCATCCGCTCCAGCGCCCGCCGTCGAACTCATAAAGGTTGTTTATGCCTTCCACATATGCTCCGCTGCCGCTGCCGCCGGAGTATTCCATATGCAATCGGAACTTATCGCGCGCCATCTTCAACACGTCCAGCACCGTATTCCCGTCCTCTATTTCAAATTCGGTCGTATCCAATATGCAGCCGGACGCCGGAACTATTCCCGCCCACTTTGCTTCGCGGTGCATGCCGTTTTTAACGGCCGTGTCACAGCGGATCTGAATGGTTACTGTGTTCTTCTTCGGCTCCGCCGTGGGTACGGGAGTGGGAGCGGGCGTTGCGCTCGGTTCGGGCGCGTTCGTGCCGTTTGCGCCCGGCTTTTGCGTTTCTATCGGCGGTACGAACGGCGTCGCTTCCGTGTTGGACGCATCCGTTGGCTTGGCATTCTTTTCGGGCCGCTCCGTCGGCGCGTCGCCCTGCTCGTATAGCTCCCTCACACTGTCTGGCGTGGATGTGGGCTGAGCTGCCGCCTTGGTCGAGCCTTTGTTCGTCGTGCCGAAGCTGAAAGCGTCGGTAATAAACGCATACCATGGCCTTTCGGTGGCTTCCGGTTCGGCCTGCATCGCGTTTTCGTTTTCTACATAATCAAGGTCGAGCCTACCGCTTGTTTCCGTTTCTGCCGCTCTGTTGCTGCCGCTGCACGACGTAAAGCAGAGTATAGCCGCGATGACAAGGGCTATAAGCGGCATTATCCTTTTAAGCTTCATTCTCGTTCCGCTCCTTTGTTTTCATTTCTTCCTGTTTCTTATACTCCTTCCTGCGGCGGCGGGTGGCTTCCCGCTTTTCGCGCATGGTTTTGCGCTGCGTGGGCGGTTTCAGTCCCGCCTTTTCAAGCACCCTCGGCCATGGGCCAAAACGACTTTTTATTAGCTGATAGCCTGTTATGTCCGCTTTTTCGGGCAGTCTGCCCAGCTCCTGCGCTTGCCGCCTAAGGTAGGCGAGCAGTTCTTCATCGCTTGCCTTGCTGTGTTCCTTCGCAAACTTCTGCTCCAGTTCAAGACGAGTCTTTTCATGAGGATCCGTTCCGATTTGTGCCTGTGCCATTATGTTTTTCCCTCCTAAGCATAAAAAATTGCGGCAATTCCGGGGTTCTTCCCCTAAAATTGCCGCAACCGCATTTTTGCAAAGCACTGTTCATGCGCCGTTTTACCGCACGGGCGCACCAACTACAAACCTCGTAGGTCTTCTGACTCACGCTTATGGATATTATCCTGCGTCTCCATCGCCTTCTCAGTTTCCCAATGACCGGCCTATGCCATGATGGAGCCTCGGCGCTTACAGCGGCGGTGCCGTTCGGGATTTCCACCCGATTCCCTTGTTCATCTCCGGTTTTCGTCCGGAGCCACGACGTTCCTCTATTTTTTATTTACCACAGAATACTGTTTCCGTGGTAATACAAGTAAAACATTCCTTGTACCTTGTAATTATAGCATCCGGAATAGGTCTAAATCAAGAAAATAATTCGTTTTTTTGTCACAATTACAGCTAAGGCGAATATCCCTACGCCAATATGCCCGTTATGGCATTTTTTGTTGTATTCTCTGCATGTTTTTCTATGTATTTCATCAATAAAATAAGCGATACAATGCGCTTCGCCGATGATATACCACAGAAACAGTATTCCGTGGTATTCTTATGTTATCAACTTCATCTTATCAAGCATACGTTCATATTGTCTGCTGCTCGCGGCAACATATATGCGCGTGGTTTCTATGGAACTATGGCCCAGCACATCTGCCAGATGGGAGAGATTCTTCTCAATCGAATAAAAGGCACGGGCAAAAAGATGCCTCAGGTTATGTGGGAATACCTTGCTCCGTTCCACATGCGCCGCATCGCAGAGCCTTTTCATGTCGTGGCAAACATTCGCCCTATCGAGCGGCTTGCCGCCTTTGGTGCGGAATACTGCGCCCGTGTCTATACGCTGCCGCCTCGCATATTCCACAAGTTTTTTACACAGCTTGCTCGGTATTATGACCGTGCGGCTTTTGCCCTTCAGCCGTATTTCCATGCTCCGTTCTTTTACCGCATCTACTGTTATGTAACTCAACTCGCTTATCCTTATCCCCGTTGCGCAGATGGTCTGCATGACGAGGCTCAGCCTATCGTTCCCGCTTGCATCAGCTGCATTTACCAGCCGTTTATATTCCGCCGCGCTCAATTCCCTGTTTTCCGCTATGAAGGCTTTGCGCTGCACCTTTAACAGATGCACTTTATATTCATCCGCGCCGATGAAAGCAAGGTAGCCGTTTATCGCCGCAAGCTTTGTATTCACCGTGCGGCTGCTGAAATTCTCCGCAAGCGTTTCGCGGTATTCAAGCAATGCGCGTTTGTTGAGCGGATTGCCGTTCAGATACTCCGCCAGCCGTTCAGCTTCATTTATATATTTGGTTACGGTTGCCTTTGCCTTTTCCGCCGCAAACAGATATTGCTTGTAAGCGTTTATGCTCTTTCTTGTTATGCTCCGCTGCATACGGGTTCCTTTCTCATCCCCGCAGCGCGATATTTTGTGCGGATACATTACAGCCTTCCATGCATACGGCAGTAAATTTATATATGAAAAACACACCGCTCCCATGCAGGGATCCGCGGGCGCTTCTCTGTGCCAGTTCGCGTGGCGAAGCCTGTTCCGTGCAGGTCTTCTGACTCAGGCCGTATATGTCTGCCGCGCCTTCCCAAATCGCTTCAGTGGCATTTTGCGGCCGACTCGTCCTTTACAGCGGCGCGTCCGTGCGGGGTTTTCACCCGGCTTCCCTCTTAGCCGCCCACCTTCGGGCGGAACATGGAACCTGTTTATTCTTTTCTTTGACATTATCACCCCGTGCCCCGTTTGTCAATCTTTACCATGCGTTTTGGGTGTTGGTAATTTTTACCAATAGAAAAGTTGACGGGCTTGAACTGCACCTCGTTTTTATGTTCGTTCTATTGCGCAAATTATGGGGCGTATGGTCCGGGATGGGAGGGTGGAACGGTAAAGAAGATGCTTGGTATGGGAGAGGCAATAATAGGGTGAGTTTGGGGCGGGAGATCTGGGAAGAAGGAGCCGCGGAAAAAAGAGAGCATAAATAAAAACATGAATAATGTGCGATAAGTTGCACAAACAAAAATCGACATGGTTTGTTTTATTTTGCCAGGATGAACTTGTAATCAACCTTAGCAAAGCACAACAAACCATGTCTACAATCTCGTCAACACCCTACCCAACAACATCTTCCATATAAACAACAAATCCGAACCCATTCCCTATCGGAATCAAGTTCGGATTTCTCAAGTATGGTGGAGCTTACCGGATTCGAACCGGTGATCTCTACACTGCCAGTGTAGCGCGATAGCCAACTTCGCTAAAGCCCCATATGCGGCGCGCTTTCCGTTGCGCAAGATGTATTATAGCGTATGCGGGCGGGTTTGTAAAGAGTTTTTTTGCGGATATGCAATTTTATTGCGGAAAACGGAAAAGGGGACGGCGCGAGGCCATCCCCTTTGCAGATAAACTTAGTTGAGCTTTGTGCCGCATTCCACGCAGAATTTTGCGCCGTCCGCAAGCTTTGCGCCGCAGTTGGGGCAGAAGGCGGACTTGGCGGCCGCTTCGGCGGGCTTTTTGCTGCCGCAGTTGGGGCAGAAGGCCATGTTCGCGCCGTTGGTCGCGCCGCAGGAGCACGTCCAGCCGCCCTCGGCGGGCTTGGGAGCGGGCTTCTTGCTGCCGCAGCCGGGGCAGAAGGCCATATTGTCGCCATTGGTGGCGCCGCAGGAGCATTTCCAGCCGCCCTGCTGAGCCTGCTGCTGTTGGGCCTGCTGCTGCTGAGCCTGCTGATACTGCATCTGCTGCTGGTTGGAGGCGGAGAACGCGCCCGCCATGTTGCCCGCGGCATTCATGCCAAGGCCAACGCCCATGAACGCTGCGCCCGCGCCCGCGGTGTTGCTGCCGGCGGCTTCCACGCCGCGCGCTATTGCGCCCTGAACGTAGCCTTCGCGCACGCTGGGATCGGACAGCATTGCGCCCTGATTGCGCATGTTGATGAGCTTCTGGCTTTCTTCGTCATAGGACAGGGAGCCTATGCCCACGGACTGCACCTGCATGCCGCGGTTCTGGTTCCATTCCTCGTCCAGCACGTTGGCCATGTACTTGGAAAGCTCGCGCGCCTTGCTGGTTACGAAGCTTATGCGCGTGCCGTCGGCGCTCATCTGGTTGATGGCGGCCTGAAGGGCCTCGAGGAACTCGTTAAGGTACTGCTCGTTTATGTCGTTTATGTCCACGCTCTCCGCGTTGCGGGGAATGGCCTCGGCATAGAATTTGAGCGGCTCCGTGACCTTTATGGAATAGGTGCCGTGCGCGCGCAGGAACAGCTCGGAATTATAGAAGCAGTCGAAATAGTTGATGGGGGTGCGCGTGCCGAACTTAATGCCCTTTATCTCCTGAAGATTGATGAAGAATACCTTTTGGCTGGAGGAAGGCGTTCCGCCGTACTTGATGCGGCTGAAGGTCTCCTTCAGAGAATCGCCGAACTGGCCGCCGAAAAGGCTCGGCATGGAAGAATTATCAACCTTGAAGTAGCCGGGCTCCGCAGTATAGTCCACTACCTTGCCGCCGTCAACCAGCATCATGAACTGGTTATCGTAAACATGGATTATGGAGCCGTTGGACACGGTATCCGCTGTGCCCTTGGTGTTCTGGTTGCGGCTGTCGCCCTTGCGCACCTTTATACCGCGGGTGAAAACGGTGTTGTCTCCCATGGGAGCGGACTCGATAACCTCAAGCCAGCTATCCGCCAAACCGCCGCCTATTGCGCCGGTCAAGGCCTTGATTATGCCCATAATTTTGTCCTCCTGATATTATTTTCTGTTTGCTTTATTATCCCCGCTGCACACCCCTTTGTCAAGCAAATGGCAGGTAATGCCGCGGAAATTTGTCAATTGGCGTCCTTGAGCGCCGTGCCGTAGGGCTGCCATGCAGGATCGGGCGTTTGTCCGGATGCGAGCGGCGCGCCGGCGCCTATGGAAACCTCGGGCGGGTTGCCCTTATATTTATCGGTATAGAGCAGCTTGCTTTCGGCCAGCTTGCCGTCCACATACTTGTCCTGATACGCCTCGGCAACGTAATACTTATGCCCCTGCACGCGCTCAAGCTGATAGCCCGTGGGTATGGAGGGGTCGTTGGTGTATATGGCCTCCGCCTGGCGGGAGGCTTCCTCTATAATTTCGTTGCGGGATTTATACGTTACGCCCTCGGGGAGCGGTTTGCCGTAAACGTAAACGGTTATGGTATGGCGGCTGGAGCTGCCTTCCACGTTTTCCACCTTAGCGAATATATACGCGGGCATATCCGTATTGTTCTTCCAAACGAAGTCTATGCCGCGGGTATCCACCGTTGCGTCAAGCCCTACGGGAACGTAGTCCGAAGGTATTGTATGCGCACGGCGGTCAACAATTTCCATGTTGGCGCAAAGTAGCGCATTGTAAAGCGTTGTAGATACCTGGCATATGCCGCCGCCGGCCTGAATGGTATATTCCTTGCCGCCGCTTATGCCGTTTGCGCCCTTCCAGCCGAGCTCGTATGTGCGCGGGCCGACAACCGTATTGAAGCTCCATTCCTCGCCGGGCTGGATGGTGTTGCCGTTTATTATGTCCGCCGCCTTCTGGATATTGAACTTGCGGTTCTGCTTTACCTCGTCGTCCCTGCGGGCGGAAAATTTGGTGGTATAGCTGGCGATAAATGACGTTGCGGCTTTAAGGTCGTCTATATTGCCGCCGGGCAGCACGGCGTTTACCGTGGCCTCAACGGTGCATACAAACTCACCCTGCTCAAGGGCTTTCTCTATCGCATCGGCCGTGGCTTCTTCATTAAGGGTAATGCCTTCTTCGCCGGCATGGTAAATAAAGCGCTCCTCCTGCGACCAATCGGTAACGGGTTCCGCATAGGCGGCGGTAGCTTCCGTGTTTATGCTTTGGCTCATGGCAGCAAGGGCGGATATTATCTTTCCCCTGTCCCATGTATACTTTGCATCGAACTCGCCAACGCCCCCGTCGGTTATAACAACGGTGTTGTCGTCCTCCCCGCGGCCGAAGTTCAGCCCGTCTGCCAAAGCGTCCGCAATGTCGTACCCCATGCCCATCGCGTCGGAATCGAGCGTCCAGCTGTTTTCGCCGCTGCTTATGGTGACGGCAACGGTTTTCAGCTTCTTTTCGGCTGCGTTCTTAACAAGGCCTGTCGCCTCCTCCGGCGTCATGCCGCTCACGTCCACGCCTATCAGCTTAACGCCCGCCTTGAACCGCTTGCCGGTCTGCATCAGCTTATCCATGTCCGCAACGGCATCCGCGCCGCCGCTGTTTGCTATTGACACTATTATTATTACGCATATAAGCGCCGCCGCTGCCAGGGCGATCCATTTGAGCGCGCCGCTGCCGGACTTTTTCCTTTTGCGCTTCTTATGCTGCACTTGATTCGCCGCGTGCCGGGTATTCGCCTTGGCTGCGGTGCTGTGCGCTGCTGTGCTGCGCGTTGCAGAGCTGCGTGCTGCGGCGCTGTGCGCTGTGCTGCTCCTTGCGGAAGAACGGCTTGCCGTGCTGCGGGTCGCGGTGGTGTGCGCCGCGGTTGTGCGCTTTGCCGCGGCGGAAGTGCGCGCCGATGGTGCCGCGCTTCGCGTGGCCGTGCCCTGCGCCGCTGTGCGCTTGGCGGCAGTCGTGTTCTTTTTCATATATGACGGGAGCTGGGGGCCTGCGTTATAGCTTCCGGAATACTTATCGTTTGCCATTTTTCCTCTTTCTGCCCGTTCAGGCATAAAACATCATCTTATATTGTAGTCTAATTATGTGAATTGTGCAAGAATATAGCGGTTTTGTTTACAGAATGGGCAAAAAATGCAATGCCGGAGCGAATGGAATATGTTACCTTTGGGACTGTATGGCCTGAACAAATGTGCGCAGCATTTGTTCCGCATAGGCGCGCTGTTCCGCGCTGAGCGGCTCCACGGCGGCGTTAAGGTCATGTTCTGAATAGCCGGGCCGGGTACCGAACACGATATAATCGGCGCTTACGCACAGCGCACGGCATACTTTTTTAAAGCTGTCCGTGGTCATGCTCTGCTTGCCAAGTTCAACGGAAGCCATAAACTGAACGGACAAACCTGCCCGCTCCGCCATTTTCTCACGGGTGAGGCCAAGTTCTTCGCGGCGCTGCCGCACACGCAGGCCGATATCGCCGTATTCACCGTTTGCCATATGCAGCACCTCCTATAATTATATTGTAGGTGTTGCTATCAAAGCTATACATCAGCTATAATATATAAAATGCATCTATTATGGGAGATGTTGGCAATGGGAAATAGCTTATGGCTTGGCGTGCAGTACCCGTTTGAAGGATATTCCGCTGAAAAGTTGCTGTTTATAATGCGCTTACCCAAATACAGACAATATATTAAGGTACAAGCCGAACTGGAAAAAATTGCCGCACGGCATACTCATTCCGCACATATATGCTGCACAAGCAAGCTTCTGCGCAAAAAGAGACAGATAGAGCGAATCGGCAGAAAGATTTTCAAAATTTTGGATGAACTATAAAAGCCCCCCTTGCTTGGCAATGTGCGGAAGCGGAGGGCCGGTTGGGTTTTGGCTTTATCAGGTCTGCGCCGCACCGTCAACGCTTATTATCGCGCCGGTGACGTAGCTTGCAAGGTCGCTTGCAAGGAACAGGAACACGTTTGCAACCTCCTTCGGTTCGCCCACGCGGCCGAGCGGTATGGGCGCGGATATGCGCTGCATAAGCTCCGGCGGAAGCGCGGCCACCATGTCCGTGCGGGTAACGCCCGGGGCGATCGCGTTCACACGTATGCCTTCGCGCCCAAGCTCGCGCGCAAGGCTCCTTGTCATGCCGTTTACGGCAAATTTGCTGGCGGGGTAGCCAACGCCGCTGGGCTGACCGTAAAGGCTTACCATGGAGCTGGTGTTTATTATGCTGCCGCCGCGGCCCTTCATAACGGTTTCGGCTGCCTTGCAGCCATTGAACACGGCGGTAACGTTAAGATCCATTATGTGTTGAAAGCTTTCCGGCGTATAATCGCAAAGCGGCTCCCGCGCGGAAATGCCGGCGTTGTTTACCATTATGTCCAGCGCGCCGAATTTGGCGACGACTTCGTCCACGGCGGCTTTCATTTCATCGTATTTGGCAATGTCTGGCGCCATGCCTATAACGGGCCAGTTCGGGTTTTCTTCTTTCAGCTCCTTCAGCGCCTTGCCAACCGTTTCGCTGCGGCTGCCGAACAGCGCCACGTTCGCGCCGTTTTTCAAAAACGTCCTTACTATCGCAAGACCGATACCCCTTGTGCCGCCGGTAACGATGGCGGTTTTTCCTTGCAGCATAATGCATCCTCCTGTCAATTATTCCCCGCCGCTTTACGGCGCTGATATATCAATTTTTATATGCGCATTATATTCTTTTCTGAATGGGGATGCAATATGCAGAATACGCAAAAAGCGACTGTTTGCACAGCCGCTTTCATTATAATAATATGCCGTTAATCCTCGTCCGTTTGGCGAAGTATGCCGAACTCGTTATACTTGGTGGTGTTGTTCTCCCTATCGTAGCTGAAGCGCAGTGCAAGGTGCACGGCGTCCCCGCGGAAAACGCGGTCGTTATAAACGATCGGGTCGTCATCGTGCCAATACGTTGTCATGAACCTGAAGCCCGGTGTGCTGTGCCCGACTTCAAGCAGATCGCACTCGTATGGATCCAGATCTATGGCATTGATTATCATTTCAAACAGGTTGAGGTAAATGTGGTTATAATCCTCAACATATTTGTGCCATGAGATGGCGGAAGAGTCAATGTTCAGCAGTTCACCCATATATTCCTTTTTTATATAAACGGTTTGAATTATGCTTGCAAGGTCATTAATGTAACGGACGCGCTTGATACAGGCAACATCATCGCCAACCTGCAGCCGCAGTCGCTTGGCAACGTGCGCATCCGCCTTTACAAAGCCTTTCTCTATTGTTTTTGCAAGCTGGACCGCCCGTTCGTCATCCATCTGCTGATAGAAGTTCGGCTCCTGCATAATGTTGAACTCGGCCTGCCTATATGTTACATAGGTGCCCTTGCCGCGCTTCCGGCTGACAAGGCCTTCCTGCACCAGCCCATCGTAAGCCTGCTTCACCGTTTGACGGCTCAGCTTCAGCTCGGTTGCAAGCTGCGTTTCGGAAGGGAGCATCATGCCGTCCTGCCAAACGCCGTCCACAATATTGTTGCGTATCATCTGGCGCAGCTGATAGTACAGCGGCGTGGGGCTGGAATGGTTAAGCTGCATAGTAATACCTCAAAGCGAATGATGTAGGTTTGCAGGATACGCTGGCATATCCTGTAAAAACACTTTAAGTATATTCTATACATTCCTTATTAAATTTGCAAGCTGTCAGTTCAAATAGTTTATGGCGTTTATAACGGAAATAATCGCCACAAATAAAGTTAGCAGCTTGAGCAGGAACTCTACGGCGCGGTTATCTATGCGTTTGGATATCCAGTTGCCCAACATTGCGCCCAGTATGCCGCCGACGGACATGAGTATAAGATAGAACCACGAAAACTCCGGCACCGTGTGGGTGAACAGGCTCATGAAAATGCTTGCAAGCTGGGAGAATACTATTATGAATATGGAATTTTTAGCCGCGGTTTTGGCGTCCATGCCAAAGGAAAAGAACAGAACCGCAACGTTGAGCGGGCCGCCGCCTATGCCGACATAGCTTGATATTGCACCGAGCAGCAAACCTATCACCACGCTCACAAGCGCGCTCTTTATGTTCATGGAGCGCACTTTGGACTTTATACATATATATATAATAACAATGACCATTGTGACGGCGAGCAGTATGGACTGCATTGCGCCGAGCATGGACTCGTTTTCAAATGCGTTTGCCGTAAGCTCAAGAAGGTCCTTGCCGATGATGCCGCCGAACACCGCGCCGGTGGCAAGGGAGGTGCTGGCCTTCAGGTCAAGCTTAACGTCGTTGTTGCGGCCGCGGATGAGCGACGCTACGGACATGGAAAGCACCGCGCAGCCGGAACAGAAGCTGAGCGTTTTGACGGGCATAACGCCGAGCATATCGAGCACCGGCTTTATTATAACGCCGCCGCCTGCGCCCACGATGGAGCCTATGGTGGACGCCAGCAACGGAATGAGTAAAAACAGCAGGAACATATTGCCTCCTCAAATATACTATTCAGTAGCAAAAGGAGGTATCGAACAGATTTTGCGCTGTCCGATACCTATTCCTTTATGAAATGTAGCCTGATGACGGGGTTACCAGTTGATGTACATGGGGATCTTCAGGCAGATCAGCGCGCACACGCAGGCAACCACAAGGGTTATAATGTTGATAAGGGCGCCCTTCTTGAGCATGTAGGAAGGCTCAACGCCGGCATCTACCGCAACGGCCCTGGTGGCGCTGGGCAGCAGATACGCAAGGTTGCCGCCTACGGCCGCCATGAACAGATACGGTATGGGGTTTTCACCAAGCGCGGACATTACGGAAACTACCAGCGGGGTAACTATCGCGCAGGCGGAATTGTTGGAGGAGATGTTCGCCAGTACGGAGCCGAGTATTATGAACAGTATGCACAGTACGGACGTGCTGGTGATGCCGGAATTCTGCACAAATTCGGCTATCATGGCGGAAGAGCCGGAGGAAACAACTACCTTGCCCAGCGCAAGGCCGCCGGCGAGGGTATAGAACAGACCCCAGGAGATTTTGGGCTGCGCCCATTTCCAGGTGATGAGTCTGCCGTTGCAGGAGCCGGGCAGGCAGAAGGAAAGTACGGCGAAGGGCAGAAATACATAGGACGCGGTCCATGCGGGTATTATGCCCTTCCAGAGTTCGCGGGTGAAGGCCAATACGACGGGGATAACGAAGAGCCAGAGGGAGAGGGTTTCCTCTTTGCTCATCTTGCCCAGCTTCTTGTATTCTTCAACGAAGTAATCCTTTGCGCCGGGCAGGGACTTCATATCGGACTTCATCAGGCACATGTAGATAACATCTACTATAGTCAAAACGATCAGGATGGGGAGCATCAGCTTTACCCAAGTGGTGTACATGAATTCCTGACCGGTAAGCTCCTGAACCTGATTGATTATAATCAGATTCATGCCGCCGCCGAGCGGAGAACCAAAGCCGCCAAGACCCGAGCCCCATGCAACAGCCAGGAAAATGTTGGCCGCGGCGGTAGATTTGGAAGCGTCATTATTGCCAACGGCGTTCAGCATGGAGATTGCGATAGGCATAAGGCATGCTGCAACAACAACGTTGGGCAGGAAAATGCTCATTATGGTGGAGCCGACGAACCACATGATAAGCTGTGATTTCATCGAAGGGCCGACCAAACGGAGCACGAACAGCGCGATCCTCTTATTGAGTCCGGTGGTTTCCCAGGACTTGGTAAGGATATCCGCGCCGAGAAGCAATACTACCAGATCGGTAAAATACTGCGGGATAACTTCTTTAACGGGAACAATGCCGAATATGGAGCAGACGACTATCGGAAGGAACGCCGTAACTGCCACGCCCACGGGAATGGTTATCCACCACGCGGACATCCAAAGGAACAGGCCCAGCGTTCCGCGAACGGCAAACGGCAGAACGCTTTCCGGTATAAGCAGCATGCAAAGCGCAAACAGAACCGGACCGGACAGAAGTTTTGCTACTGATTTTTTGTTCATATGTGACCTCCTATTTTTTTATAAAATCGTGCCATCAGGCTCATAGCACACAAAATAATCTGTAACCGTTTGCTTTATTCGATCGTAAGCTGGCCGTTGACTTCGGTCTCAAGGGCGCGTATGGCTTTGGAAACGATCGATTCGCGCAAAGCTTTCTCTTCCTCCGCGGGAAGGTTGGGCGCGCCGACGGGCGTTGGAATGGCTATCGCGCGCACTATTCTGTTCGCACCGACTGTCTGCGCAATCGGCAGTATGGTGCATATCTGCACCGCGGGGATACCAACACGTTCAATTTCTTTTACGAGCATTGCACCGCAACGCGTGCTGGTTCCTCAGGTTGATGTAAGTATCACGCCGTTCACATGCGCTGCCAGCAGTCTGTTGGCGATCTCTGCGCCGAAGGACTGGGCATTTTTCAGGCTGGTGCCGTTGCCGGTAGTGGAATAGATAGTATCTTCCAACTCGGCAAAGGCACCGGCCCTCTGGAAGGAACGAACGACATCCAGCGGGACTATAACATTGGGGTTTCGGTTGGCCTGCGTGTTGTCGTAGCCGCCATGGTTGGCGCTGAAATCGTCGGCGGAAAGGCTGTCCATTCCGGCGATGCTAAGGGCAACGTACTTGGACGCGCGGGAGGATTCCAAACGGAAGCTGTTGGTTTTGTCCGTAAGCCCCGCGTCCGTCACAAGCGCAAGCTTGGCATGTTTCATGTCTTTTATGGGCGCCGCCGGCTCAACCGCTTCAAAGGGCGGCATTTCTATTTCCTGAACAACAGGCTCGCCCTTCAGCTTGGCCATAAGCATTTCAAAGGCGCGCTGTGCGCCGTTTTTATCAACAAAAACGTTCTTCTTGCCGCGCTTGAAGTAGCCGTCCGCATCGGGGCTTACTTCTTCGCCGGCCACAAGCTTTTTGCAAAGCGCCGCCATTGCGGGGACGGCCTTGCGCATGCCTGCGGCGGAATTGGCGGTTTTTACGATGTAGGTATACTTGCTGTACATTTCCACGCCCGGGTTTTCTTCATACATTCCGGTCACGGAAAGGAAGCCCGCCTCATTCGCGGCCTTGGCTACCGCGCCGCACATGGGGCCGTAACGCCCGGCATTGAACGCTGGACCCGCGATGACCAGATCCGGATTATATTTGCGGATGGTTTCGATGATTTGAGGCATCACCTGCTCGGTATGGTCAACGGCATAGTTATCGCCACAGTAAATCGTCGCAACAATTTCAAAATCTGGGCCGAGCGCGCCTTTGAACGCCATGCCCGGTCCCTTGGGGCCTTCTTCGCAGAACAGTCCGGTATCCGCCTGCTCCTCGCCGCCTATGCCCGCATAAAACTGGTTTATATAGTGAACAACTCTGTATTTTGCCATGCTCGTCTCCTTAATAGGCCTTTGTGGTCATGTTGCTTACGCCCAGCTGATTGGTGGCCGTGTACATAATGCCCAAAGGCGTTTTGAAGCTGTCCGTGGCGTTATGCGCGCCGTTTGAAATGGCGTCGCCGCCGATGGACTTATCCATTGCGTCAAGCTCTATCACTTGGTCGTTATTGCCGGTGGATATGGTTGCATCCACCTTGGAGGAGAAGGAAACCAGCGGGGGAAGTATTCCGTCCGGGCCGGCTATCTCGTTGGCTATAACAACGGTGCGTATGCCCGCGTCGGTCAGGGCATCGTTGGTGAATATCAAATCAACGTCGGCGTGGCCTCCGCCTTCCTGCGTGATTATCATGCCGTCGCAGTGCAGCTCAAGCGCCTTTTGGGTTATGCTGGCGGCGGATTCGCGCTTGCCGTCCAGCAGATTGCTTTCGGTTGCGCATATCGCGCCCACAAAGTCCATCTCCTTGCCGGAATTGGCGATGCCGTAGCGTATAACGGGGTTTTCCTGATGGTAAATGGTGGGGTTCTTCTGGCAGGCGATTATGTAATTGCCGCTTACGAGCGCGCCGTCAATAATCTCCGCGGGGGAAAGATAGGTCGCTTTCATGTTTACGCATTCCTTGCCATACATGAACACGTTGCGGAGGGGTCCCTGCGCCTGCACAAAATAGGCATAGCCAACGCGGGGCAGAGAGGACGGCTGCGGGTTGTTTATTTCAATCTTCTTTTCGCAGGCATCCTTGGCGATGGATGCAAGGTATTCCGCGGCCTGCGTCTGCATCCTTACAAGGTCCTTTGCCAAAACGGGCTTTTCGATAGCCGTATCGAGCAGCTTTACGGACATTACCAGATTGATCTTTTTGGAGAATAGCGAATACTTCGCGCCTTCGCCGGACATGTCTACTATGCCTTCCTGAATACCGGGATATGCGAACGTTTGCAGCAGGCAGAGATTTTCAAGCTGAACGGTTTCGCCTTGCCCGCACTTGTTTTCGCCTTCTGTCCAGCCGGGGAAAGCGGCCGCATCCGGCTTATAGGAAGGCTTAATGGCATCGGTAATGTGAACGATGCGCGTTTTTTCGCCGGGGCAGCACACGTCGATATCAAAGGCATATTTCCCATCGGTATTTTTGAGCGCCGCTGCGGACAGCTCCTCCTTGGAAACGGTAAGCAGCCCGTTTTGATAGGATGAGTTATCGCCGAATGTGACCCGCTTCACCGTGTTCTGAATTAGAATCATTGCCTTGCCCTTTCGTTATTGTTATTGCTTATTAGGTTGTGCGGGATACCGATGTTTCAATTCATCCAACCTACGGTTGACTGCAATTAGCAACAACTATATAATCGGTTGTCCGTACAACTTATACGAATTTTTCCCTATATTATCATCTTAGTATCGGTTATGTCAATATGGATGTTTATGGTTTATGCATAAATTATGCATAAGAAAAAGCTGCTTATGATTGCTATGCGCCGCATCGCGTGCTAAACTAAAAAATAGAATATGGTCAAAACGGCCTGCTTACGGGGGATTTTTTGGCATGAGGAACATTGCCGTAAGAACGGTCTTTGCACAGGGCAGAGAATTTATATATACGCTGGAGCGCAAAATGGTAAAAAACATGAATTTGAGAATACGCAGAGACGGCAGCATATACGTTTCGGCAAATGAATTTATAAGCGACAGGGAAGTTGACGGGTTTGTAAGCGATAGGGCGGCGTTTATTGCAAATGCACAGGATAAATTCAAAAAAGCGGCGCGGCGTGAACAGCGGCCGGAGCAATACATAAGCGGGGAAAAGATTACGCTCCTTGGGCAGGAATATGTTTTGCGGGTATTTCGCTCGGATAAAGAATCCGTATCGATCGAAGGCGGATATATTCACCTATCCGTAAAGGATGTTAATGATTTAGGCAGAAAAAGCCGCCTGATCGATAACTTCATAAACGGGCAATGCCGGGCCGTATTCGGCGAAATGCTGGACGAATTGTATCCGCCGTTTGAGAAATACGGCGTTGAAAGGCCGCAGCTGCGCATAAGGGACATGAAATCGCGCTGGGGCACATGCCACGTTAAAAAGGGCATAGTCACGCTGAATAAGCGCCTGCTCGCGGCGCCGAGAGGAGCCGTTGAATACGTTGTGCTGCACGAGCTGTGCCACCTTATATATCCCGATCATTCAAAGCAATTCTATGATTTCCTTGCAGCGATGATGCCGGACTGGAAAGAGAGAAAGCAGCTGCTTAATAACACATAGTGCGGCATGCATAAAAGCGCCGCAAGGCCCGCACCTGACTATGCGGCGCGGGCCCTGCGAACAGTGTTAGCGTGAATGCCTGTTTATATTGCGGCGCTATTTGGCGGCGCACCTATTTACGAATGTTTCAAATATGGCGCGGTGCTCCGGATTTTCGGCATACAGCAATTCGGGGTGCCATTGCACGGCGAACACGGAACCATCCGCATTTTCAACGGCCTCGACAACGCCGTCCATTGCGCGCGCGCTTACCTTCAGCCCGTCGCCTATGGTATTGAGCGCCTGATGATGAAAACTGTTGACAAGCATGGTATCGCATTTGGCTATGCCGTGCATATAGCTGCCCGGCTCAATGGCCGCGCTGTGCGTGCGCTCGGTTCCGGCGGCGCCCTGATTATGGCAGATATCGCGGGATATCTGGCTGGGGATATCCTGATAAAGCGTGCCGCCGAAGGCAACGTTTATAACCTGTATGCCGCGGCATATGCCGAGCACGGGCTTTTTCTTTGCAAGCGCGGCATGGATAAGGGCTATTTCAAATCTGTCGTTTGCGCCGCAGGTGGGGCCTATTGCAGGCACGGGCTGCTCGCCGTATACCAGCGGCGTTACGTCCGCGCCGCCGGTTATTATTATGCCGTCCACCATGCCGACTATTGCATCAACGTCGGCAATATCGGCTATGGGTATTTGGATGGGAAGCCCGCCCACGGCCGAAATGGCATAAATGTAGCCAGCTTTGGTAACAAAACGGTTGTCCTTGGCAAGGTACCTGCTCATTATTCCTATACGCGGTTTCATGCTGATGCCCTCCTTATGCGTTGCCTTTAAGCTGCTTCACCAAATGGTACAGCAATGAAGCGCCGTAGCCCGTTGCGCCGTATGCGCAGTATGCCGGCGGCTCCGTGCGGAAGTTTACGGGCGCCATGTCTATATGTATCCAGGGGATATTGTTTTCTATAAATTCGCCCACGAACATTCCGCCCAGCATGCAGCCGCCGCCGTCCATCGTTGCGTTGCCGGCGTTTTTCAAATCGGCCACGGGCGTTTTTATGCATGGCAGCATCTCGCGGTCGTTATCCAGCCGCCATATCTTTTCGGCGGAGAGGCGCGAGGCTTCCCGCGCGGAAGCATACAGCTCTTCGTTATTTGTCAGCACGGCGGCGCTGTATTTGCCGACGGCGGTTTTTGCGCTGCCGGTAAGGGTGGCAATGTCGGCAACGAATCGGCAGCTTTCCTTGCGCTGTATATACGTTACCGCATCCGCAAGGGTAAGCCTGCCTTCCGCGTCCGCGCTTATGACCTCTATCGTTTTGCCGCTCATGGAGCCTATTATGTCCCCGGGGACGTAAGCATCCGCGGCAATCTTGTTTTCGCATGCGGCAATAACGCCTATCACGTTAGCCTTAAGCTTTTGATCCGCAACGGCGGTCATTGCGCCTATCACCGCGGCGGCGCCGCCCATATCGTCAAACATATTCTTCATGCCGGGCGTGGTTTTTATGCTGTAACCGCCGCTGTCGTACACGATGCCCTTGCCCACAAGGCCGATGCGCGGAGAGTCGCCGCCGTTAAGATAGCGCATCACGATAAGCACGGGCGGGGTGTTGTGCGCGCCGCGTGCCACGGAGAGGAAGCTTTCCATGCCAAGCTCCTCTATGGCGGCTTTGTCGAACAGCTGCACATCGAAGCCGTACTCCTTGCCGAGCGCGGCTGCATCCTCCGCCAAAGACTGCGGCGTTTGCTCGTTTGATCTTAGGTTGCATAGCCTGCGTGCGATTACTGTGCCACGGGCGGTTGCAACGGCCTCGCTCAGGGCGGCGTCAAGGCCGTCTGCGGCGGTAACGAACGCGACCTGCTCAAAGCTTTTATTTTCCGGATTAGATTTAAGCCCGCTGTTTGTATATCCCACCAGCTGCGGCAGCCTTGCCAATGCACCGAAAAGCTCAAACGATTCGCTCAATTCGCTTACCTGATCGAGCATTACAGCAACGTGCTTTGCGCCAAGCTGCTTAGCCTGCTTAAATGCCTGCGCCGCTTTGGTGTGGATATCTCTCTCGCTCAGTTTGTCTGCGCCAAGGCCAAGCAATATTATGCTTGTGAGCTTATCTCCCACGGGGAGTGTCATTGCGTATGTTTCGCCCAAATTGCCGCCAAAGCTGCCGTTTATGGCCAAATCAACGGCTGCGTCTATCTCCGGCGCTATGCTCACGCCGCGGTGGCTGCCGGCCCTGAATGGGACTATATATGCCTGCGCGTCGGCGCAGGATTTTGAAATAATGTGTTTCATGCTCAGTTTGCAAGCTCCTTTCTGTATTGCTCGGCTTCTTTATTGTTTGCAAGCACAAAGTGGCCGTCCTCAAGCTCCAGCCATTCTGGTTTGTCCACGGAATAATCATGGCAGGCCGGGTCGTAGGGCAGCGTTTTTTTGCCCTTTTCGCTCAATGGGTCGGGCTGGGGTATTGCGGAAAGCAGCGATTTTGTGTATGGATGCAGCGGGTGCGCAAACAGCTTTTCAGTTTCTGAAAGCTCCACTATGCGGCCCTTGTGTATAACGGCAAGGCGGTTGGTTATGAAGCGCATTATGGAAAGATCGTGTGCTATAAAAAGATACGTCAGCCCGTATTCCTTTTGCAGCTCGGAAAGCAGATTGAGCACCTGCGCCCTTATGGAAACGTCCAGAGCGCTTATCGGCTCATCCGCAATTATCAGCTCCGGATGCATAACAAGCACGCGCGCAATGCCTATGCGCTGGCGCTGTCCGCCGGAAAACTCATGCGGGAAGCGCGTTGCAAATTCGGGCGGAAGCCCAACGTCCAGCATGGCCTTCTTGACCTTTAGCTGCCTTTCCTCCTCCGAAGAGAAGCCGCCTATGTTATACAGCCCTTCCGAAACGATGTAGTCTACCTTTGCGCGCTCGTTGAGCGAGGCCATGGGGTCCTGAAATATCATCTGTATCTTTTTGACGATTTCCCTGTTTGTTTCCTTGTTTATTTTGCCGCTTATGCGCTTTCCCTTAAAGAGTATTTCACCCGAAGAAACGGGGTTTATGCGGATTATTGCGCGGCCTATGGTGGTTTTGCCGGAGCCGGACTCGCCCACCAGACCGAATGTTTCGCCCTTATATATGTCGAAGCTTACGCCCTTTATGGCCTCGAACTTTTTGCGGCCTTTGCCGAATTCAACATGAAGGTCTTTGACCTCAAGCAGTTTTTCTCGCGTTTCACACATTGGGGTTGGCCTCCTTCCATCTGTCCCTCAGCCGCTGAATTATCGCTGGGGGTTCTATTTTGGGCGAGCGGGGATCGAGCAGCCATGTTTTTGCATAATGCGTGGGGGATACTTCAAAGTACGGCGGGCGGATAACATAATCTATGTTCAGCGCCCGCGGGTTGCGCGGGGCGAAGGCGTCGCCCTTTATTTCCTTGAAAAGGTTCGGCGGCGTGCCGTGTATTGAATAAAGCGGTTCGCCCTTTATGCCCAACTGAGGCAGACTTGAAAGCAGCGCCCATGTGTAAGGATGCTGAGGATTATAGAATATTTCGTTGCAAAGGCCTATTTCTATTATGTCGCCGGCGTACATAACGGCTATTCTGTCCGCAACCTTTGCAACCACGCCAAGGTCGTGCGTGATATATATTATCGTCAGGCGGTATTTTTTTTGCAGCTGCTCAAGCAGCTCTATTATCTGCGCCTGTATGGTAACGTCAAGCGCGGTCGTGGGCTCGTCGCAAATAAGAATGTTGGGGTTGCAGGCTATTGCCGTGGCTATTACGGCGCGCTGGCGCATTCCGCCGGAAAATTCGTGCGGATATTGCTTATATCGCCTTTCGGGTTCGGTTATTCCAACGTCCGAAAGTATTTCTATTGTTCTTTCGCGCGCCGCGCGGCCATGCAGGTTTTGATGCAGCTCCAGCGCTTCCTGAATTTGCTTGCCGACGGTTTTGAGCGGGTTAAGGCTGGTCATGGGGTCCTGAAACACCATGGCAACCTCCTTGCCCCTTATTTTAAGCCAATCTTTTTCGCTGCCGAACTTGGCAAGATCCATGCCGTTATAAAGTATTTCGCCCTTTGTGACCTTGCCGTTTTTATCCAGCATTCCCATGAAGGTTTTTGTAAACACGGATTTGCCGGAGCCGGATTCGCCAACTATTGCAAGGCTTTCACCTTTATAGATGTCGAGCGATATGCCGCGTATGGCGGTGAGCACCTGTCCTCTAAGGTTGAACTGCACCTCAAGATCTTTTACGGTAAGTATTTTTTCGCTGTAATCTACTGACATGCTCTATCCCTCCTTATACATGGTTCTTCGGGTCGGCAGCATCGGAAAACGAATTGCCTATTACATAGAAGGAGATCGTTATGGCCGAAAGCACTATTGAGGGGAATATTATCTGATAGCGCGAGCTGGCGCTCATCATAACTATTCTGCCTTCGTTTATAAGGTTGCCGAGCGACGGTATGCTTACCGGAAGCCCAAGGCCGATATAGGTAAGGAAAACCTCGCTGCCGATGGCGGCGGGAATTGCCAAAGCTATGCGCAGCATTATAACGCTGACAAGATACGGCAGCAGGTTTTTGGTTATCATGCGGAACGTGGGCGTGCCGAGGCAGCGGGAAGCAAGATTGTATTCCTGGTCCCTTATTATAACTATCTGGTTGCGCACAAAGCGGCACATGGGCAGCCAGCCCATTACGCACATGGCGAATATCATTGTTCCCACGCCGGGCTTGAGTATATAGGATATCAATATGAGCACGATGCTGTTGGGAATATTGTGCAGCACGTTATAAACTTCCGTAAGGAATCTATCAAGCATGCGGACATAGCCCCACAGCGCGCCTATAAGTATGCCTATGAACGCATTGCAGAAGCCAACAACAATGCCTATCAGCAGGCTTGTGCGCGTGCCGTGCCATATTCTGGACCAAAGGTCCTGACCGGTTGAATTGGTGCCGAACCAGAATTCGGAATCCGGCCGGTGATTCATATCGGGCGCTGTACCGACCCAGAATATTTCGTTGGGGTCCTTCTGATTGGGCAGCATGGGCTGTATTATGGTGAACAGCAGCACCGCTATGAGCAGGTACATGAAGAACATGGCAACCTTGTTCCTGGTGAACGATCTCCATGTGGAACGCCAATATGAATAGTTTGAATAGCCGCCGTCCTCTGCATTGTCGCGGTTGTATTCGGCTTCGGAAAAAAGCAGCTTTTCGCCGTATTGGGCTATCTGCTCCTCTATGCTTTTTTCAAGCTTGGTTACCTTTTTCATCAGTTTGCTCCTCCTTTTCCGCCAAGCTTTATGCGCGGATCGCACAGCGCCATGAGAAGATCGCCAAGCAGCAGGCCCAGTATGCCTATGCTTGAATAGATAAGCACCAGCGCCTGAACAAGCGGGTTATCCTGGCGCTGTATGGCAGCTATAAGCAAACCGCCCATGCCCGGGATGGAAAACAGCGATTCAACATATATTGAACCGGATATTGTCATAAGCACGCTTGCGGGCAGATACTGTGCTATTGGCACGAAGGCATTTCGTACAACGTGGCGCACCATCAGCTTTTTGTTGGAAAGGCCCTTTGCGCGGGCAAAGCTGATGTAATCCTTAGTCATTTGGTCGAGCATATAGCGCCGCATCCACATGGCGTAATACGCAATTCCGCTGAGCGACATGCTTACGGCCGGCAGTATCCAGCTTACGGGCTTATCGGCATCGTAAAGAATGGGCAGTTTGAGAAGATCGGATATGTATATCTGAATAAACAGATAGTACACCGCGGCGGGCACGGCGTTTATTATAACAACATATGCGTTTCCCAGCATGTCCGGCACCTGATGCTTGAAACGGGCCATAAGCACGCCTATTGATATGCCGACTACCAAGCCTATTGCAACCGAAGCAAGGCCGAATGGGAGCGAATACGGAACTTTCTGCTTTATTATTTTCATTACGTCCACATTGGGGCGGAAAACTATGGATTTGCCGAAATCGCCCTTCAGTATGGACGTATAGAAGCGCATTAGCTGAACGGGTATGGGATCGCGCAGGCCCATTGCCTTGAGGGAGGCCTCTATCTGCTCGGGATCCATTTTATCGAACTCTTCGCCGAAATAGCCGGATTCCGGCATAAGGCGCATGAGCAGAAACACTACAGTTGCTATTATAAAAAGGGTAAATACGGACTGCAGCAAGCGTTTTAGTATGTATTTCAGCATTGGTTATACCCTTATCCTTCTTTGATTTTGCGAGGGAAGGCGCGAAATCGTCCGCACCTTCCCTTTATTGGGGGGGAGAACAATCAGGTTTCTGTTTTATTATTTTTCGGCGGCAAGGCGCGCTTCGGTACGCTCCGCAATATACTTTTCCTTGGCGGCGGCGTATTCATCGCAGTTCATGGACTTTTCAAGCACAACCGCGCCCTTGAGCTTTCTCAGACCGTAATCGCCCATCTGGCCGCACATGCCGGAGAAGGGATCAAGCTTGCAGGCCTGATATCCGCCGGCGGAAAGGAAGCATGGGATAACCATCGCTTGATCGAGCAGGTATTTTTCCGCCGCGGCAAAGCCTTCGTAACGAGCCTTGAGGTCGGAGGTTATGGAGTTGGCTTCAAGGGCCATCTTTTCAAACGTGCCGTAGCCAAGCTCTGCATCATAGCCGTCCTCGGCCATGAATATGCTGCCGTAGCGGGAGCCTATGCTGGACTTGAGCAGGGGGTCAAAGCCGCTCATGGGGTCTGCATAGTCCGGGCCCCAGCCAACTTCCATGAATGCCCAGTTGCCGGCGTTGCGGATATCGGCATTGAAGCTGGAGCCGGAATAGCCAACGAGCACTATGTCTATAAAGTCGGTGCCGAGCACGCCCTCCATCTGCTGCTCTATTACCTGCACGCGCTTTGTGGTGGCGTTGTTGCTGGCGTTATAGGGCATATACACAAGTATGGGGAACGTTACCTGACCGGCAAGCTCTTCCATGGCCTTGGCCTTGTATTCAACGGCCTTGTCGGCGTTGAACAGGTTCTCTTGGGTGGAGTATTCGTCAAGGCCGCTCATCATTAGATAGTCAACGTCGTTCACCTGCACAAGGCCGGGCCTTGAATAGGTGTTTATGCACTTCTCTTTGTAAGTGTAGGCGTCAAGCGTCATGGTTGCGGCATAGCGATCGTAACCATAGAACATTGCCTTGCGGAAGTTCAGATTGTTGGCGGCTATCTTCCACGCGGAGGGGTTATACTGCTCCTCAAACTGGGGATTGAAGTTGAAACCCATCCAGTAGGACATGTTAGTAAGCTGGGCGGGATGTACCTGATCCCAAAGGTCCGGATCGGCCTTCCACTCCTCGATTATATCGGTGCCGAGGGTGACCTTATCGGTTTCGCCGCGCAGATACAGCTCGGGGCCGTTGGCGGAGGCTTCCTTGTTGTATTTCCATACAAGCTTTTTTATGGAGATTATGTCGCTGTGCCAGTAATTCTCGTTCATGACAAGCACGCGCTGATATTCGGGCTCGAAGGTATCGAAAAGATACGCGCCGCAGTACAGCAGGGTATCGTTGCTTGTGCCGAACTGATCGCCCTGCTCGGCAAGGAAGTCCGCCTGCGCGGGAAACCAGGGGTTAAGGGATACCATCTTGATGAAATAGGGCAGCGGCGCAACAAGGGTATACTCAACGGTGTAATCGTCAAGCGCTTTTATGCCGACGGTGCTGAAATCGGTGGTAGTGCCGTCGTAGTAGTCCTTTGCGCCAGCAATGTTGTGATACAGGGTGTTGGATACCTTGGAGGCATTGGCGGCGTTAAGCACGTATTCGGCCGCGGCAACAAAGTCGCCCGCCTTGACCTCGGCGTATTCTTCGCCTTCATAGGTGTACCACATTACGCCCTTGCGAAGGTGGAAGGTATATACGGTGCCGTCGTCGGAAACATCCCAGCTTTCGGCAAGGCAGGGCTGCATAACGCCGTAGCGGTCGAATTCAACAAGGCCGTCTACGCACAGCGAGCCGAGCACGGTAACGTCGGTCGCGGTGCTTTGCAGATAGTTCAGCGTGCTTACCTCCGCGGAATACACCTGAGTATAGGTAGTGTATACCTTTTCGGCGTTCTGCGCGGGGGTGTTGGTTTCGGTATTGGTTTGCGCGGGGTCGTTATTCCCCTGCGTGGGGGCGACGGTGCTGTTTGGGTTGGGTTCGGTGGCGCCTTGGCAGCCAAACATGGCAAAAACCATAATGACTGCAAGCAATAGGGCGGCAAATTTCTTGTACATTGTGATCCTCCTTCTTTTATTGAGCGTTTAGCCATATATTTTTCCATATAGCCCTTATAACAATTAATAGATGCAAAAATCATGCCAACCGGAAGGACAATGGGCAAAGTAAAGTAAAAATTTGTAAAATCAGCGGAATTTGGAGAAAAACGAAAAGCGGGGAGGTCACCCCCGATCGGCACAATGCCGGAGTGAGAAATAAAAAGCAGAATAAATCGGACGGAATCGTCCCAATAATTCGTCCAATTAAAGGAAAATGGTCGAATGTTGGCTTATTTGCCCATGCGGCGCTGCAGAGCGTCCCTTCCATCGTCGGTTATGCGGGTGCCGCTGCGGCCAAGCTGTCTGCTTATATAATTGCGGCTTTGCAGAACGTCCAGCTTTTTGCGTATTGAGTATTCGCTTAAGCTTATGCCCATGGCTTCCAGCTTTTTCTTAAGCGCGCTGCGGCCTATATAACCATTGCTCAGCACGGATAGTATTGCTATATCGTCACTGTCCAGCACTCCGGCGGCGGTGTGCTGCGGCTGAATATGCTCCGGCAGAGGCATGTCAAAGTCCCGCATCATTGTGTAATACTCTGCTGTATTTTCAAGTTCTCTCACGTTGCCTGGCCAGTCGTAGCTTTTAAGCCTTGCCGCAAGGTCGTTTGGTATGGACTTTTGCCCTATAAAGCTAAGGAACAGGGGCACTATATCTTCCCTGCGGTCCCTTAGGGAAGCTATGTGGCACGGCAGCACGTTCAGCCGGTAATAAAGATCGCTGCGGAATATGCCCTCCTCCATCTTTGCCATAAGGTTCTGGTTCGTGGCGGCAATAACGCGCACGTCTATATCAATAATGCTGTCCGCGCCAACGCGCATCACCTGCTTTTCCTGCAAAACGCGCAGCAGGCGGGATTGGAGCGCCAACGGCATATCGCCAATTTCATCCAGAAAAATTGTGCCGCCGTTTGCCTGTTCAAACAATCCTTTCTTGCCGCTTTGCCTTGCGCCGGTGAACGCGCCCCGTTCATAGCCGAACAATTCGCTTTCAAGCAGGCTTTCCGGCAGCGCGGCGCAGTTGACAGCGACGAAAGGCTTGTTCCTGCGGGAGGAGGCGTTGTGTATGGATTGCGCAACAAGTTCCTTGCCCGTGCCGCTTTCGCCCTGTATAAGCACGGTTTTATCGGAACGGGAGAACAGCCGCGCGCGGCGTATGCATTCATCCATCACGGCGGAAACGTGCACGATATCATCAAAGCTGTGCTTGGCAACAAAGCCTTTCTGGAGCGATTCCTCGCGGGATTTGTGCTCCAGCCGGCGGATATACGTTACGTCGTTGAAAAAATAAAGGTTGTGGTTTATCGTATCGCCAAAGTTAAGCGTTTCGTGGTTAATGAGCATTTCACGCCCGTTAACGTTAAGCGCAAGCGTATCGTTATCCATATTGGCTATGCGCGCCGCCGTTCCTTCCGGAAACACGGCGGATACATAGTCGCGGTTTTCGGTTATCTGCATGCGCAGCAGTTCGTTCATTTTGCCGTTGCTCAGTATTATGCGGCCATCAGGCGCCGTAAGCAGAACGCCCTGCTCCATGTGTTTAAGGATGCTGTTCATATACATGCTTTTTGAAAGCGTGTCCCTGTATTGGCGGGATATTACATCGCGGCAGAGCAGCATATTGAAATAATTCATAAGCGGGCCGGCAATTTCGGATATGTTCACCTCCATAACGTTGCAAAGCGCAAGCACGGTGGAAATGTCTATATGGCGGTTGCCTATGTCTATTATGTTTTCGATATAGCTTGGAACGTACCGGCTTTCGCCCGGGGTTATGGCTATTTTCAGGCTTGGATCATAATGCCCGGCGGTATGCGGAACATATGTAAGCCCGTCTATATGCAGATCCATCAGCAGCTCTATCACGCCGGACGTGGATTGTTCGGAATCGTTGACCACAAGCACGTTGGTTCCCGGAGGGATCTTTGTTATTTTCTTATAGCCGCTTTCGGATATGGTGCGGGTTGTGCGCACCACCTTGGATTTGTTGGATACCTTGTCCGTAAGGCCGCCTATGTTGTACCAGCGCGTAACAAGAAAGGCGTCCGCCTCCACGGCGTCCAGCGATGCTATCTGGGAAGGATATACTATGTCAATATCAACATCGTCGTTAAATACTGCCTTTACATCGTTGAATATTGCCTGCGCCACGCGCTGATTGCCGGTGACTATTACTACGCGCTTTCTTTTCATATGCTGTCCTCGCTTTTTATCCTTACTCTGCATGACGAAGAGGGTATATGCATTTCCTCGCGGTATTTGGCTGCCGTCCGCCGGGATATCCTTATGCCGTCCGCTTCAAGCGATTTGGCTATTTCGCTGTCGCTCATCGGGTGGGTTTCGTTGGCGATAAGGTTCTTTATCTTTAGGTATATATCGCTGCGGCACAGCCCGGCTTCCGGCGCCGCACCAAGCTTTGCTTTATCGAAGAAGGCAGCCATGCCCAGCACCCCGCGCGGCGTGGAAATATATTTGCCGCGTATCGCGCGGTAAACCGTGGACGGGCTCACGTTCAGCCGCTCCGCGGCATAATCGATGCTAAGCGGCTGAATGGGCGCGGAACCGCTGCGCAGCGCCTGCGGCCGAATTTCCGCTATAAGCTGCGCTATGCTCATCAAGGTGTCGCGCCGCTTTTGTATGCAGCCTATTATCCATTTTGCGGAGTCGGTCTTTTCTTTTATGTATGCCTTTGTTTCGGCATCGGTATTCGAATCCGAAATCAGCAGCGAATAATAATCGTTTAAGCCTATATTGGCGTAATGGTCATATAGATAAGCGGCAATGTATTTTTGCGCGGCGTTATCGTAATGCAGCTCTATATCCGCCACAACATAATTGGTATAATTACTGTGCCCGAAGCCGTTGCCGGGCTTGGGCTGAAGCCCCGTCATTTTCTTAAACGCCGCTTCTATGCGCTTAACGGGAAGATTCAATTCCTTCGCAATGTGCTTAAACTGCCCGCGGCATAAGCGGGGCATATAAACATGCGCCAATGTGTAAAGAAGGGGATCGCTTTCTTTATTCCGTGCCAATTGTAATTGCAAACATTCGCCAAGGCTGCGCGCGCCCACGCCCGCCGGCTCAAGGGACTGTATTATTTCAAGCGCATAATGTATGCAGGCGGGGCTGTATTTTTTGTTCAGACGGTCGATATTTTCCGGAACATAGCCGTTTTCATCCATGCTGCATATTATATAGACCGCGGCGGAACGGGCGGATTCATCCAGTTTAAGGGAAGCTATCTGCTCCAGCAAAAACGCTTCCAGCGTTTTTCCGGCGCTTTGCTGCGAATATCTATCGAAGGCATCCTGCCTTTCCGCATCCCAATCGCTGTAATGCGTGAAATGCTCGGGCGGCGTAAGCAGCTCTATCAGCGGGTTTTCGCGCATGGCGTCGTCCAAATATCGGTTTATTTCATCCATATTCATGGCCAAAATATCCATATATTGATACATGCGCTGGCCGATTATCTGCCGCTGTTCCTGACTTTGACGCAATCCCATGACATAACCTCGTGAAAAATAGCGGTTCGTTATTCCATGCTTTTATATTACCGCATATATACACGGGATTGCAAGGGCAATTCGCCCTTACTTGCTTTGCAATAAAATAGCGCGCCATTGCGCGGCAGATGCATTAAGCATATAATATATTCAGTTAAGAATAAACGGCGGATAATAAAAGCTGCCTGTTAAATAATAAGGAGTGAACATGGCTATCTATCTGCGCGGGCTCATGATGGGGCTTGCATACGTTGCGCCGATAGGCACGCAGAATCTTTTTGTTATAAATACAGCCGTTACGCAGCCGCGCAAGAAGGCGTTTGCAACGGCGGCAATAGTTGCCTTTTTTGACATATCGCTCAGCCTTGCGTGCTTCTTCGGCGTGGGCGCGCTGATGGAGGCGCTGCCGTGGCTTAGGAAGGGCGTGCTGGCGATAGGCAGCCTTATAATAATATGGATGGGCGTTGGGCTTATACGCTCAAAATCCGGCCTTGCGGGCGATGCGGATGCGGGCATATCGCTGCTGAAAACGGCGGCGATGGCGTTCACGGTAACGTGGATAAACCCGCAGGCGCTCATTGACGGCACAATGCTGCTGGGCGCGGCGAGCGCAACGCTTACCGCGGGCGAAAAATTGCCGTTTGTTATTGGTTTCACGAGTGCGTCGGTAATATGGTTTTTCGGCGTTACCACGGCAATATCCCTGTTCAGCGGGAAAATAACGGATAAGCTGCTGAGAATAATAAACATAGTCTGCGGCGCGGTAATGGTGTTCTACGGACTCAGGCTTGTTTATAGTTTCATCCAATTGATGGGCTGGGCATAAAAAGCGGGGCTTGCGCCTTTGACAAATCCATGCGATGTGATATCATTATATATAAAAGAATATATAAGATGTTGTAAGAGAAAGAGAGAGCATGGAATTGGAACAGGTAAGCAAGGAAAAAGAGAAGGTTCACCGAGAAATTAAGCGACATATTAAGCGCGCCGATTCGGACATGACGAGCGGATCGATATGGAGGCTGCTGATAACATTTGCGCTGCCGCTGGCGGCGGGATTGCTGTTTCAGCAGCTTTATAATACCGTGGACACAATAGTTGTTGGCAAATTCGTGGGTAAAGAGGCGCTGGCGGCTGTCGGCAGCACAAGCAGCATAATAAACATGCTTGTCGGGCTGTGCTCCGGCCTGTCCATGGGCGCAAGCGTTGTTATATCCCAATCCTACGGCGCGAAGGACTACGTTCGGCTGCACGACGCGGTGCATACAACAATACTTGTTACGATAATAATGAGCGTTATCGCCACGGGCGTTGGCATGGCGATAGTTGACCCAATGCTCACGATGATGAGCACGCCGGACGACGTTTTCGGCGCGGCGCACGATTATTTGACCATATATTTTGCGGGCATATCGGGACTGTTTATATACAACATGGGCTCGGCAATACTGCGCGCCGTGGGCGATTCAAGGCGGCCGTTGTATTTCCTTATATTCTCCGCCGTGCTGAACGTTATACTGGACCTTGTGTTCGTAATAGTGTTCAAAATGGACATTGCCGGCGCGGCGTATGCAACCATAATCAGCCAGTTCCTTTCGGCGGCGCTTGTGCTGTTCGTGCTTACGCGCTCCGCCGGGCCGTATGCCATACATTGGGGCCACCTTTGCATAAAGGGCAATATACTAAAGCAGGTGCTGTCCATAGGCCTGCCCTCTGGCGTGCAGCAGGGGTTGACCTCGTTTTCAAACGTGTTCGTGCAAAGCTATGTGAATGCGTTCGGTTCGGACTGCATGGCGGGCTGGTCAAGCTACAACAAGCTGGACGTATACGCACTGGTTCCGGCGCAGAGCATAGCCATGGCGTCCACAACGTTCGTCGGTCAGAACTACGGCGCAAGGAAACTTGAGCGCGCGCGGCAGGGCGTTAAGCAGGCGCTTATAATGAGCATATCCATGACCATATTCCTTTGCGCGCTGCTGCTTATATTCAGGGATCAGCTCCTTACGCTTTTCACCAATGATTCGCTTGTTATACAGTACGGCTCACGCTTCATAGGCATGATAGCGCCGTTCTACTTCTGCACCTGCTTCAATCAAACGTTTGCGGGCGCTATGCGCGGCATAGGCAAGGCCAAGGTGCCCATGATAGTGATGCTGTCCTCGTTCGTGGTATTCCGCCAGATATTCCTTTACGTCGGCACAAAGCTCGGCGGCGGATTCGTGCTGGTGTCGCTCGCATACCCGATGGGCTGGGTGGTTTGCAGCATAGCCATGTATGTGTGCTATAAGCGCAGCGCCCTGTGCCATCCTGAAAAGGTGCAGTTTGCCGCGGCAGACACGGCAAAGGACGAAAACGTGGAAGATGCGATAGAAACCGCTGATGAAGGAATAGAGTAAGCGCGCTTACGCGCGCGGTGAAATCCGTTCTCACGAACGGGTGAAATATTGCTTTTGCAATGTGAAATATGGCTGCGCCATGTGAAATCCGCCTTGCGGCGGGTGAGGTTCGGAGTTGAGCGCCGCCAGTGGCGGATGAAGCGAAACGGAGAACGGGCAGGAACAGGGAGAATTACGAACGTCAGTGAGTAAGGCGACCTTGTTCCAACCGGAGCGTTAACTCGTATATCTTGGCACATAGTACCACCCCAAAAGGCTCCCCTTTACGGGGAGCTGGCACGGCGTAAGCCGTGACTGAGGGGTTGTAACAAACAAAGAGCTATAAGTTGGTTTATAACCCCTCCAGCTTTCGCTTCGCAAAACCCACCTCCCCTTTAAGGGCAGGCTTTTGGTACTGCACACATACGGGGCATTTACCCCTCAAACCCATCAATATTCCCTTGCAGCGTGGCGAGGAAGCGGCCTATGTGGTAGCCGTCGCACACGGCATGGTGCGCCTGTATGGCAAGGGGCAGCAGGCGGCGGCCGTCCGCAAAGAAGGCTTTGCCCATCGTGAATATGGGCAGCAGCGCCGTGCCGCCGTTATAAAGATTGAGATTCACTGCGGTGAATGTTGCCCACGGCATCATGGATACATTGAAGGAGTTGGGCGGGGTGTTGGGCTTGGGCGCATAGGACACGGCGGCTGAATACAGCGCGCTGTCGCGCTCATACGCGGCGAGGAACGCTGAATAGTTCGGGTCAAACTCCGTCCATATGCCGGAGAAGGTTTTCGATTCCTTATTGAAAACGGTGTATGCGGGGTGCATATCATCGTATACGCCAAGCACGCCGTCCACAAGCGCCATGCGAAATTCAGGAATTTCATTAACCGTGCGCGTGAGCAGCCATATCATGGCAGGGTAAAGCTTATGAGCGCCGAGCGCGGTTATGTCCACGTTTACGGTCATGGAATAGCTGCATTGACTGTTGCCTATAAAGCTCAAATAATGCTCCCTGCGGGGGAATGAGTCCAAATCTATCGGATGAAAAGCCAAAGTTGTTACCTCCTGAAAAAACGCCCGTGGTCAGCGGGCGTTATGCTTTTTATATGCTGTTTAGGACGGGTTCACGAAGCGGGAGAACATGCCCTGGAACGCCAAATTGACGGTTTTGAGCGGGCCGTTGCGGTTCTTGGCAACTATTACCTCTGCCGTGTTGTCCTCTATCTCCTCGGCAGGGGCGCCGCCGTATTCGGAATCGTCCTTCCTGTTGCGCATGGCGAGCGCCTTGCGGTAGAGCAGAAGCACCATGTCCGCGTCCTGCTCTATTGCGCCGGAGTCGCGCAGGTCTGCCAATATTGGGCGGTAGCCGTTTTCCTTTCTGCTTTCGGAGCCGCGGGAAAGCTGGCACAAAAGCATAATCGGCACCTGAAGCTCTTTAGCGAGTATCTTCAGCGCGCGCGTGGCCTCCGCAATGTCCGCCACAAGGCTGCCGCGCTTGTTGCCGAGCTGTAACAGGCCCAGATAGTCTATAACAACCAGATCGAGCCCGTAGCGCGTCTGCTGGCGGCGGCAGCGGCTGCGTATATCGGCAACGCTGAGATTGCCGCTGTCATCGATATACATTTTTGAATCGCTCAGGGTAAGCAGAGCGTCGCTCAGGACCAGAAGATCCTCCTCCGTGGTTTCGCCGGTGTTCACCTTTTGCATGTCCACTTTAGCCAATGAGCAGAGCATACGGGTGGTAAGCTGCTCGTGGCTCATTTCAAGGCTGAATACGGCGACCTTTTTATTGGCTGCGGTTGCGGCGTATTCGGCTATGTTCATTGCGAATGTGGATTTGCCGACGCTCGGCCTTGCGGCAACGATTATAAGGTCGCCCTTCTGAAGGCCGCTCGTAAGCTCGTCCAGCTCCTTAAACCCCGTCGGCACGCCGCTTATTTCGCCCTTGGTTTTCATAAGCTCGCCTATGCGCATATACGCTTCCAGCGCGCTTTTGTCCACGGGCACCATTGTGTCCTCGTTCTTTTTCATGGATATATTGAATACGCGCCGTTCGGCTTCGTCCAATATATCGGTTATGGGGGCGTCGGAATCGCTGGCGGTTTTTATTATTTCGCCGCCCGCGGCTATAAGCTGGCGCAGAACGCTCCTGTCCTCTACTATTTTGATATAGTAGCTTACGTTGGCTGCGCTGGGGACAAAAAGCGAAAGCTCCGCAATGTAGCCTATGCCGCCCGCGGCTGCCAGCTTGCCCGCCCGCTCCAGCGCATCCACAATGGTAACGCTGTCCACGGCCTTGGCATGGTTTACCAGGTCGCACATGGCTTCGAATATATATTGATGCTGCGGCATGTAAAAATCCTGAACGGTCAGCATCTCTGCCGAAAGTTCGGCTGCATCGCGGCTGATGAGCATGCTGCCCAGCACGCTTTTTTCCGCCTCCAGCGAATGCGGGGGAGTCCTTGCTTCCACTTTTATCTTTCCACCTTTAATGTGTTGCTCTCAGGGTATAAATCAGTTGTTCTGGGGCAGGGGAAGAACCTCTACTTCGAACTTCGCGTCCGCGTTTTCGTAAAGATGCGCGGTAACGTTCAGCTTGCCAAGCGCCTTTATGGGCTCGTCAAGGCGAATTTTTTTCTTGTCCACGTCAAGCCCGTGCTGCTCCTTAAGGCCGGCGGATATTTCCGCCGCGCCTATGGAGCCGAACAGCCTGCCGTTTTCGCCGCACTTGGCGTATACCTTAACGTTCAGCCCGTTCATGCCGGCGGCAAGCTCCTTGGCGCGCTTGCGCTGCATTTCAAGGCGGTGCGCATCGGCCTGCTTTTTTATATTGGCGGCGTTAATGCTGCTTGCGTCGCCGGGAAGGGCCAGCTTGCGCGGGATGAGGAAATTGCGGGCGTAGCCGTCGTTTACTTCGCAAACGTCGCCCGCCTTACCGGTGCCTTTAACGTCCTTTTGCAGAATGACTTTCATATTTTTATAAACCTCCTGTTGGTTATTTCTTTATTATGAGCGCGAATAGTCCGCGCCTATTTCGTCCAAATAAGAGTAAATGCTTTCGGTCAGCTTGTCAACGGCTTCATTCATTGTTATATCCTTAAGCTGCGCCCCCGCAACGGCAAGATGTCCGCCGCCGCCTATGCGTTCCAATATAAGCTGAACGTTGATCTGCCCTAAGCTGCGGCCGCTTATGTTTATGCCGCCGGGTGTTTCCGCAAGCACGAAGGAAGCCTGTATCCCCTTTATTGAAAGGAGAGCATCCGCCGCCTGCGCCGCGATGAGCATATTGTTGGGCATATCCTTTGAGCAGGTGGATATGGCTATGCCGCCATCCATTATTGTGGCGTTTTCAACAACCTTTGCGCGGTTGCGGAAGGTGGTCATATCGTCCTGATACATAAGCTTTACCATGCTGGTATCCGCGCCGCTGCGCCTAAGGAAGCCCGCGGCTTCAAACGTTCTTGCGCCGGTATTTATGGCAAAGCTCTTGGTGTCCATGGTCATGCCGGCAAGCAGTGCGCTCGATTCAAACGGCGTGGGCTTGAGCCCGTCCGCAAAATACTGCATCACTTCCGTTACCATTTCGCAGGCGGAGCTTGCGCCGGCTTCGTAATAATTAAGCGTAGGCGCGCTGAGCGAATCCACGGGGCGGCGGTGATGATCTATTATAACGGTTTTTGCGGCCTTGTTATAAAGCTGGGGCGAAAGCACGGAGCTTGTGCGCTGAGTATCGACAACGATAAGCACGCTTGTGGGCCGGATAAGCTGAAGCGCCTGCTCCACGGTACGGACGCAGTCGTGATACTGCTTGCTTTCGGCCATGCTGTCGAGCGCGCCCTCGATAGTTGCATTCGATTCATCAAGCACTATATAGCCGCGGCGGTTTGCGCACTGGCTCAGACGCATAAGCCCCAAAGCCGCGCCAATGCAGTCCATATCGGCGTTCTTGTGGCCCATTACGAACACCATATCCGAATTTTCCATAAGCTGGCGCAGCGCCTTTGCAAAAAGCCTTGCCTTTACGCGGGACTGCCGCGTGAGGGCGATCTGCTTCTGCCCGCCGAAGAAGGCATAGTTCGTGCCGCGCTTTACAACGGCCTGGTCACCCCCGCGGCCGAGCGCAAGCTCCATTGCCTGCCTTGCGGATTCGTCGCTGTGCGCAACCTGGCTTTCGGCGCCCACGGCTATTTATAGGGTAACGGTCTGCTCGGTGCCGGTATCTATGGCATGGGCAAGCTCAAGCAGCTTGAAACGCTCCTTCTCCAGCGCATCCATGTACTTTGCTTCGAATATAAGGAAGAAGCGCGCGTTTTCATAGCGGCGGTATGTGCCCTGAATTGACGAAGTAAACTTGCTGACAAGGGCTTCCACCTCCGAAAGCACGCTGTTGCGCTGGAACTGCTTATCGGCATTCAGCTCCTCGTAATTATCGACGTATATCAGTGCCACTACCGGCATGTTTTCTTCATAAAGGCGGGTATAATGCAGCGCCTCTGTCCTATCGAGCCAATACTGGAAGGTGAGCTTATGCGCGGAGGGGTGCTCCCGCTTTATGGGGCTGCACATTATTTGATACGCCTTGCCGTTGAACTCAAGCGTGGTGGCCTGCGCGGGGGCGTGGGTATCGAGCGAGGGCAGTATCCTTTTTATGTCCCGCCCGGCGTAAATTTCATCCATGGCCTCGTTCGACCAGATTATGCGGCCGGAATCATCGAATATGAGCGCGGGCACATCGATTGTATTTATTATGGAAGAAGCGGCGGATGAATTTTCAAGGAATATATCGTCGCACTCCTGCTGAAGCTGCCGCCAGCGCGCGCCTATTATGACCAGGCCTATGCCGAAGCACGCCACAACGAGCGCCGCGGACAAAAGGCCGACCCAGAGCGGCTTTAACAGCAGCGCCAGCGCGGCGGAAGCCGCCAGCGCCGCGACGAACAGCGGTACAAGCGCGGCATACGGTTTCTTTTCCATAAACATATCCTTTCCTGTGGGGCCAAGGTACCCTCCCCCGGGGGTCACTTGGTCTTATTCTTGTTGGGCACGAAGCGCGTGCGCGTTTTGAGCATTTTGTCCATAAGGCCGACGAGCGCCAGTATATTGGTGCGGTACGGCACGAGCACGATGAGCACATATATTATTATGCGCTTAGCCTTGCTGCCGGGGCGGCCGAGGCGGGTGCTGAAATCGAGATAGCAGAAGCCCATGAGCGCAAGCGGCCCCAGCACGACCTGCTGCGCGGCCTCCAGCACGCTTTCGGAATTGTTCAGCTGCAAAAGGAGCGTTGCAACCGCGCCCAGCAGCGCCGCGCCCGCGGCATAGGTAAAGTTGCGCGAAAGCTGCCAAAGCGGCATGGGCGCCATGGGGCGAAGCTCCCGCCCGGTGCGGCGGGTGAACGCGCGGGCGATAAGCGTATCGATAAGGGCGAAGAACATGGCGGCCGTGCAGATGAACCGCATGGTCATCCTTTCGGCCATCTCCTCATAGAGCAAAAGTCCGGTGCGGACATAGCTGAGCTTATCTTCATCCATTCCCGTGGACTGCGCAAGGGCGGTAAAATCCTGACTGAATGCGGAAATGAAGGACTCTATTGCATAAAAAGGTTCCTGCCCTTCAAGTATGCTGGGCAGGCATATATAAGCATAAAGCCCGATGCCCATCAGCAGCGCGCCGAGGGCGACGGCCGTGCGCCAAGGCTTTTTATTATATATAACATAGCCTATCACGGCGGAAGCGGGCAGAGCCGCGCCGAGAACATAAAGAAACGCGCTTATTCCGGCAACAAAATACGCCGCAATGCCGAACGCGGCGAAAGAAACCGCGCCCGCGGCATAACCCCACGAGCCGAGCACGAAGCCCAGAAACGCCGGCGCGAGCACAAAGCCGAGTTCGCTGAACCCGCTGAGCGCGCCCATAACGGCGCCAAGCGCCAAACCTATAACAATACCCCGCGATGCGGGAGCTTTTTTTGTTTCCAAATTCATCCTCCGGCGGCGGACGCTGTGCCGACGCCTACTTTATTATAGTATAGATATAACTATTATACCCTTAATTCGGGCATAGGGCAAGCATTGCGCGGCAGGCGGACAAAATATGTAGAATATGTAAATTAAATGCGGTTCGTTTGCGGCGGAAGCCGCTATATGATATGATATGTATAAGATTCTGCATACGCAGGACGAATGGAGGATAATGCATGAAAAAGATCATTGCTGCGCTGCTTACGCTTATAATGGCGATGGCGCTTTTTGCAGGATGCGGTCAGGATAACGGGGATGTTAACCTTCCCGTAAACGTGGGCGACACAACGCCCAAGCCGCAGGAGAGTACAGACCCCGGCCAGAGCCAAACTGCGGGCGCCGCCCTTACGCGCGCTCCGCTCGGCGGCACGGGCATGATAGCTGCGGGCAGCATACATAACGTTGGCCTGAGAACCAACGGCACGATAGTTTCCGGCGGACACGACCAATACGGCCAGCGCAGGACGAGCAACTGGACCGACATAGTGTTCGTTGCGGCCAACAAGAGCGCCACCATAGGCGTTAAGGCGGACGGCAGCGCCCTGTTTGCGGGCGAAATGACCGGCAGCGAGGCCGTTTCCGGCTGGAGCAACGTATACATGGCGGCCATGGGCGGCGACTTTGCGGTTGCCCTGCTTAACGACGGCACCGTTACCGGCACCAGCGGCGCGCCGGACGTTTCCGCATGGAGCGACATGGTATGGGTTGCGGCGGGCGAAAGCTTTGCCATAGGCCTTAAGAGCGACGGTACCGTTGCGGCCACCACGGGCGCGCCGGACGTTTCCGCATGGACCAACATGGTCAAAATAGCCGCCGGTGCGGACCGCGCCGCGGGTATAACCGCCGAAGGCAAGCTGGTTGCCAGCATAAGCACAGCCGCTTTCGACGCGAACAGCGATTACGTTGCGGTTGATGTTGGCGCGGCGGGTCTTGTGGCCGTGCGTGCGGACGGCAGCGTGGTTGCGGCGATGGAGGTTGAAGCGGACAACGACCCGCTCGTATACGCCGATTCCAAGGACATAACCGCCGTGAAGAACGCGGTTTCCGTCGCCGTGGGCGATACGCACGCGGTTGTTATGGACCGCACGGGCTATGCCTATGCATACGGCAAGAATACCGATTTACAGTGCGACGTGGGGACGTTCAACCTGAGGCCCTATGTTGAAAACGTAAACGGCGCGAACTACATACGCGGCATAGAAATAGGCAGCACCGTTGAGCAGGCGAAGAAGCTGATCGCCCTGTTTACCGGTGCGGAGAGCGTTGCCATAACCAAGGAGGACGGCAGCGAGGCCGCCGATACCGACACGGTTGCCACAGGCATGAAAGCGGGCGACGTGGGCGAAATAGTAATAATGGGCGACGGCAACGGCGACGGCGCGGTTACCGAGGAAGACTCCGCCCTTATAGACGCCATACTTACCAAGCAGAGCGACCTGAGCGGCGCGAAGCTGCGCGCATTGCAGCTTAGCCTTTCCTACGGCCTGCCTGCTCCCGAATGCCGCGCGGCTGATAAGAACACCATTGCCGCATACATTGCGGGCACCGGCAGCATAGACCAGTTCGGCGACAAGGTGAGGGGTACTTATACTGATAAGTTCAAGAGCGCTTACGAAGCGAATAACGATACCGTGGGTTACATTGAAGTGCTCGGCACGAATGTAAGCTATCCCATTATGTTCGATATGACGGGCAAATGGTATTACAACGACCATACTCCCGCCAAGGAAAAGGCCGAATCCGGCTCCGTTTACGCCTATTATTACGGCCAGCAGCATAACGACGTAATAACCGGCCACAACTCCAGGCCTTCCGGCAGCATGTTCCATCAGCTTCATCATATTGAGGACTTCAATATGGGCAAATCGAACTGCGAGGAAAAGAAGTATTGCGGCAAGGAGCTCAGCAATCTGCCCGATTTGAAGGTGTATTCCGAGCGCGTGTGGGACGTGTATCTCTATGGCGAGGAAGCGCGCTACGAGATATTTGCCATGTTTGAAACCAAGGCTCCCGCGGACGTTGAAAAGTCCCTGATGGAGTACGTTTGGTATCCCTACGGCAACACAAACCACGATAAGGACACCGATGAAAAGGTTCAGGCTTGGATAGACGATTGCGTAAAGCAGACCAAGGAGCTGAGCGGGCTTGAGCTGAACACCAACGTTAACGTGAAGGACGATTTCCTCACCGTGTTCACCTGCGCAACGCAGCACAGCGACGCCGGCAAGGGCGCAAGGCTGTACTTCATGCTGAAGAAGGTAGATTATTAAAAAGCTTGGCGTTTATTAACGACAAAATAGATAATATTCCATGCGGGGCAAGGCGGAAGCGCTTTGCCCCGCAATTTATTTTACAGAGAAAAAGCCCGCAGTGCCTAACAAAATTTGAGGTCGGCAAAAAAGATTCAAGTTTTTTTGCAAAAAAGCGTTGACAAAAGAAGGAGTGTTTGGTATTATAGTCAAGCGCGCTGGGGAAACGGACAAGAGAGACCGGAAGAAC
>OHHU01000022.1_pt1 | contig 105566 bp, 88 predicted proteins | sample 1568151 | NCBI WGS metagenome assembly OHHU01 (sample SAMEA3879572, study PRJEB24766) | human gut metagenome | biome: human-associated habitat; feature: feces | place: USA | collected 1985/1987 | reverse complement strand
TGAAAGAAGCCGCCACACCAAAAGCATATACAGCCTTTTCCTTATCTTTCATTGTAAAAGCCGAGCACAACGCAAAAACCAAAGCTACGGCACAAAGTATACGAACGTATTTCATTGAGTTATGAGTTATAAGTTATGAATTATCAATGGGGCAAAGATATAAAAAAAACCGCACGCCTACTAAAGACGTACGGTTTTTTAATTCCTTCTATTTGTCGGAAACTAATATTTCTTATTTATCCCAAATAAGATTTGAGCAATTTACTACGATTACTTTGTCTTAATCTTCTGATTGCTTTTTCTTTAATCTGACGAACACGCTCACGTGTGAGACCAAATTTGTCGCCGATTTCCTCTAATGTCATTTCCTGCTGTCCGATACCGAAAAACATCTGAATGATTTCTTTTTCCCTATCGGTTAACGTAGAAAGAGCTCTATCAATTTCCCTCGCAAGAGACTCGTTCACCAAAGAGCGATCCGCCATAGGAGAGTCGTCGTTTACCAACACATCCAGCAAGCTGTTGTCTTCTCCTTCTACAAAAGGTGCGTCCACCGAAATGTGGCGTCCGGATACCTTCAGCGTATCGGAAATTTTATCAACAGGGATTTCCAGTTCATCTGCCAACTCTTCGGGAGACGGGCGACGTTCATTTTCCTGTTCGAACTTGGAGAATGCTTTGCTGATTTTATTCAGCGAGCCTACCTGATTCAACGGAAGACGCACGATACGCGACTGCTCTGCCAAAGCCTGCAAAATGGACTGACGTATCCACCATACTGCATAACTGATGAATTTGAAACCACGTGTTTCATCGAACTTTTCGGCGGCCTTGATCAGTCCTAAATTACCCTCGTTAATCAAGTCGGGCAAACTCAAACCTTGGTTCTGGTACTGCTTGGCCACAGATACAACGAAACGCAGATTGGCACGTGTCAACTTCTCCAGTGCGATACGGTCACCCTTGCGGATGCGTTGAGCGAGCTCTACCTCCTCTTCGACAGTTATGAGGTCTTCGCGACCGATTTCCTGCAAATACTTGTCAAGAGAAGCGCTCTCTCTGTTAGTGATACTTTTTGTAATCTTAAGTTGTCTCATTCTTCTAAAACAGATTTGGGTTGCAAAGTTACGACAAATTATTTTGTTACAAGCAAACTTGCCCTAACTTTTTTATCTTATTCACTATACAATATAAACAAAAAGAATGCCGACAAGTTAGTTGTCGACACCCTTTTTCTTCTTTGTTAGCTAATATTACAATCTTCTTACCTAAAAATCATACCTTATTATTCTTGAGTCAAATCTACCGCATAGTTAGCACGCTTACCTGACGGGAACATACCTGTAATAAAGAGTACTTGATCCGGAGATTTCGTAGCTTCCTTCATTACTTTTTCCAAGTCTTCTACAGTTCTCATCTGCACGCCATTGGCTTTCAAGATAATGAAACCTTTACGAATACCTGCGGCTCCCATTTTACCGCTGTTTACACCTGTCACTTCAAGGCCATAACCAAGATTCAATTGCTTCTTCAATTCATCGGGTATAGGACGGAAGGCTGCGCCAAGAATATCCATTCCGGCATCTTTTACAACTTTCGTAGTACCTTGCTCATTCTTCAGCGTCACTTCAACGGTCTTTTCCTTCTTATCACGTATCAATTTCACTTTTACCTTATCACCAGGGCGATGTTTAGCCAAAGCTTCCTGCAAATCGGCAAATTTATGAATAGGTTTATCGTCAATACCAATAAGAACATCATCAACCTTGATATCAGCACCTGCAGCAGAACTACCTTCAACAATTTCTCCTACTAAAAGGCCATCAACAACACCTGATTTTTCACGAGCTTCCTTTTTAAATTCACTCAGTTTCTTACCACTCTTATCTATCGCACGTTGAGTATCGCCCGGTTCTTCTACAAGCGGAGTAACAGCAACACCCAGTTTCACACGTTGAACTGTACCGAATTGCTTCAAATCAGCAACAACTTTCTTCATAATACTGGTAGGAATGGCAAAACCATAACCTGTATTTGATCCCGTCGGGGAGAAAAGAGCAGCATTGATACCAATTAATTCACCACGCGCATTTACTAAAGCACCACCACTATTACCTTGATTAATCGCGGCATCAGTCTGAATGTACGACTCAATGCTTTCCGTACCAGTCTGCTGCCCCATTCCTAAAGAACGCGCTTTAGCACTGACAATCCCCGCAGTCACCGTAGAGGTAAGATTAAACGGATTACCTACAGCAAGCACCCATTCACCAACTTTCAATGCATCAGAGTCACCTACCGGAATAGTTGGAAAATCATCTCCCTCTATTTTGATCAAGGCAAGGTCTGTGACTTCATCCGTACCAATAATACGTCCTTTAAGCTGACGATTGTCATTCAGCGTCACACTGATTTCATCTGCACCTGCAATTACGTGATTGTTCGTTACGATATATCCATCTTTAGAGATGATAACGCCGGAACCAAAACCTGTACGTTCAGGGGTCTGTACCTGACGTCTTTGCGTACCGCCCCGACCACCGAAAAATTCACCGAAGAAATCAGAGAACGGATCTCTAACTTCTACTTCCTGAACTTTGGAAGTCTGAGTAGAACGAATATGCACCACAGCGTGAACTGAATTTTCTGCTGCTTGCGTCAAATCTACAGGTTGCGCATCAACGGCATTATAAGAGGCCAAACGTACGTTCGGATTTTGCTGGAACATTTCATTGAATGCACTGGTACTATCAGCAGGCATATTTTTTTGCAGCATCTTATAGGTGGTTAAACCTGCTACTCCTGAGCTGAGAAGTACGATAGCTGCAACCCCGAGAATGTTTTTTGTTGTCTGTTTCATACTAATTTTCTATTCTTTTAATTGTTAATATTCAAGTTTCGTTTAACATTTCGACGTTAAAATAACGACAAAAATCGTTCACTTATTCCGCTTGTCACTCTTTTTTGTTCTCTTTTAACAGTGAACTTTTAGGGCTTAACAGCGGTTAACGGCAGAGCCTGACAATTTTACATTTATGCACGTTTACTGACGTGAAAATAAGGCAGATAGGCGTTAAAATCAAACAGACCATCTATCCGTTAAAAATAGATGGCCTGTTTTCAGAGAAAAGTACCTCTTTAATTATCGAGATATTCTATATTCATGTGATAATCCCACTTCGGAAAATAAAGGTTACCTCCCTCCCATTCCACCTCACCACGCTGAAAATCCACCGTTTCACTACGAGGATATTTCTTCTCGGGCACCAGCGGCATACCGTAATCACTATTCACTATCATACGCCAAGAGTCGATACCACCCAGGAAGAAATATTCTTCATCCGCATTGCGGGCAAAAGCAGGGATGCCAAATGATTGGTCTACAGGAACCCAACCAATGCCTTCAAAATAGATTTCCGCCCAGTCGTGCAGGTTCCATGCTTTAGGATGCATCATAAAACCACTCTGAAAATGGGCAGGAATACCACTGATACGACAAAGTGTAATAAACAGCAGACTAACCTGACCGCAATCACCCTTATGGTTATCTAATACGTATTCGGGAATATTCTCTATAGTAGAGTATTCCCGGGCAGAAGCCCAGGGGAAGTTATCATTCACCCAACGGAAGATACGTTTAGCTTTCAACAAAGGATTAGTTTCCCCAGCTGTCAATTTGGCAGCAAGTTCGCGCATACGTGGTGAGAAAATGATATGCTTCTCACGTTCAGCGGTATATTCCTTATATATAAAAGAAGCTGTATCATAAGGCTGAATATCTTCCGGTTTCAGATTATGCCATTCAGCATTAGCTGTATACTCGAAACTTTCAGAGAATACGGTTGGCTGATCTTGCACTGCACGCTTTTCCATATAGAGAGTGCTATGAAGGCAATCCTGTGGAGATAAAGTATACTTGGATTCGCTGGCAGAGATGAATTTTACATCTTGCTGACGCGACTGGTCGGTACGTGGGTAAGGAAGCCAGCAGCGGATAAGCTCTCCGGCAGGAACGGCATTACTGTCTACCGTGAGCGTATAGATGACTCGCATTCGTTTGGGAGCAGTGATAGGATTACCGCTCTTTTTCACACTTGCAATGACTTCGGGCAGATTCTCCATATTCACTTTTTCACTGCCACTGAGGGAGACGCCATCTTTGGCAGCCTTTATCTTGTAACAGGCAGAGTCTACACGAAATAAATTAGGTGCGGCATTACGGAAATAACGCTTCTCACCATCCAGAGTCATACACTCCAAGGCTTTGGAGGCTTCCCATTGGCGCATTTGCTCATCGGAAACATCAGGGATATACTTACGAATGTAATCTTTCACTTCATCTTCCGTACGAGAGAAATCCGTGAGGAGGCGTTGGTGCAGGTCGTCTTCCCAGGCATAGGGCTTGCTTTCCGTTTTTGGGGTACAGGCAGTTACAAGGAAAAGCAAGGCAGCAGCATACAATACTTTTTTCATAATAAGCTAATTTATAGATGATAATTGAGAACGGAAATTGAATTACGATTCAGGATGCTTACAGTTTCACAACCCCGATACCAGGCAAATCAGGTAACGTGATCTTGCCCTTTACGACCTCCATTCCCTTGAAACGGTCGTTGGCGATAAGCAGATTGCCATCCAGGTCAGCAAAGTCAACCGCAGGAGAAAACTGGGCAGCAGCAGAGCAAGCACAGGATGTTTCCGTCATACAGCCCACCATCACTTTCATACCCAAAGCACGTGCTAATATCACCATCTTCCAGCCTTCACGCATACCGGTACATTTCATCAACTTGATATTGATGCCATGAAATGCACCCTTCAGACCGGCTACATCACTCAAACGCTGCAAAGATTCATCAGCAAAGATAGGCAACGGACTTTGTTGTGTCACCCAGGCAATATCATCCAACTGGGTTTTAGGCATCGGCTGCTCAATCATGACAATCCCTTTTTCTTTCAGCCAATGTATCATATCAATGGCATAATGCTTGTCCGTCCAACCCTGATTAGCATCGACAGCAATAGGCAGGTCGGTCACCGAACGGATTGTTTCGATCATTTCTTTATCATTTTCACGCCCCAGCTTTACTTTGAGAATATTGAATTGCCCGGCGCATTCTCTTGTTTTTTCTCGTACTACATCCGGCGTATCGATACCAATGGTAAAAGTGGTCGAAGGAGCTTTTTCCTTATCCAATCCCCATATCTTATACCACGGAGCTCTCAGCAATTTGCCCACAAGATCGTGCAAAGCAATATCTACAGCAGCTTTAGCGGCGGCATCTCCCGGTGAAAGCTTATCTACATAAGCGAGAATATCCTCCAATTGGAAAGGATCGGGAAACTGTCCGATGATATCCTGAACTTTTTTCAGGAAAGCCAGTACACTTTCCATCGTACCCAGTTCTTTCTGTAAATAAGGCGGCATGGAAGCTTCACCATAACCGATAACACCATCATATTCAATCTCTACTTGCACATCAGGAGTGGTAGTGCGTGAGTAAGTAGCCACTGTAAAAACATGACGTAACTTCAACTCATATGGAAAGAAGCGCAATTTCATCCTGGCATTCACACCACTTTTATTGATATTGAACAGCTTCGGAGCACTTTCTCCTCCAAACACATCATGGATAACCACACCGGAACCCAATGCGGCAAAAGCAGCTGTTTTCAGGAAATCTCTTCTGTTTTGCATAATATTTGTTTTTAAGTTAGAAGCTACGAGCTACGGAGCTACAGGCTACAAGAGCTTTGCAGAATGAAAGCATTGCTACTTGTAGCTTGTAGCTTGTAGTTCGTAACTTTATTATTTATAGTAAGGATTCGTTTCCGTAGTATTCAAGGATGCTTCCTTATTTATATAAGGTAACACGCGCGTAGCAAACAGAAGGCGTCCAAGGTTATATTCATCAAAAAGCTCATCGGCAGAATCAAAACTGCTGACGTGTACATCACCTTGTGAGTGAATGAAACGCTTGTTGCCAATATACATTCCCACATGCACTACACGTTCTTTACGATCTGCCGTAGCTTTACGTCCGAAGAAGATCAAGTCGCCCGGTTGCAGGTTGCTGAAATCAGGAGTGATATCAATATGCTCGCCTACATACGCTTGCTGTGAAGCATCCCGGGGAATGATGATATCATGAATAAAAAGAATAGTACGCATAAAACCACTGCAATCTATCCCTTTGGAAGAAGTGCCCGCCCAAAGATACGGAACTCCCATCAGCGTATGTGCTGTGCGGATAATGCTGGCAGCATCCTGTTTCAAAGCGGCACGCCATTTCTTTTCCGGCATGGAGATAGATTTGGAAATATAACCGGTCCGCCCGTCGGGATATGCAACCTTATAGAATGCACCTTTCGTTCCCTCCCACTTCAAGCGATTGCCTGCAACTACATCCGAAACAGTCTGCGAAGCCTGATTTGGCTCAGAATACACAAACCCATAATGAGAAGTCACCACAATCTTCTCCGCTGTGTTCCAGACATGAAGTTCTTCTTTCGTTACCGGATGGATACCTACACGATGTACCCAAGCGATATAATTATCCGGTGTCTGAATGCGATACCAACCGTCGTGCTGTAATACGCGGACAGGCATTCCCATCAATCCCTGAGTCATCATTTCGGATGAGAAGTCAGGATCAACCCTAAGATTGGACACCGATACATTTATGATACCATAAGTTTTTCCTTCCAGTGCAGCCTCATCCGGCAATACCTGTAAGCAGTCCATTACTTGATAGTCAGCTTTCGACAGCCCGTTCAGTAATGCAGCTTTCGCCTCGGCCGAAGTAGTCACACCACGTAACATCACATTTTTACCGGAAAAGGAATAATCTACATCAAAGAGTGCTACCCGTTTATCAGGAGCATACTGACGCTTCAAGCTGTCGGACAACTGTGCAACATCCGCAGGAATAGTCCTGTCTCCGATTTCCGAAGCTACCGAATACAACGAAGCAAAAAGGAACAGGGATACGATAGGAATAAGTTTCTTCATTAGCTAAAATGATTTGGGGGTTATTAAGTGTTAGCAAAGTTAGAAATTATTTCTATTTTGGTTATATATTTTCAGGAATATTAAGAAAGTGCTTAAAAATGGAAGCTCCCCGAAGGTTATCTACCCCGTATCAGGTCCGTACCAGGTCCGTATCAAGTCCGTATCTATAACTATGGAGAAGGTACGGAGAAGGTACGGAGAAACTACGGAGAAGATACGGACCGGATACGGAGATCGTACGGAGATAGTACGGAGAAGATACGGAAAAAGCCCTCCCTTACACAAAAACTCTACAAGTTTCTGTGTCCGCTGGCATAAAAATCGTATCTTTGCCGGACAAAAGCAGTTGGTCGGTCTGTCGCTTGCGCTTCGGCGTATGAGGAAAGTCCGGGCAACATAGAGCATCCTACTTCCTAACAGAAAGCTGTCCGCGAGGGTAGAGTAACGTAGAAGAAAATAACCGCCGGTGTCCTTGGGCATGGGTAAGGGTGAGAAGGTAGGGTAAGAGCCTACCAGTCTTGTGGTGACACAAGGGCTGTGCGTCTTGGGAGTTGTAAGGTCATGTAAACCGACGCTATGAGAGCTGCTCGCTCCATGTCGGAGGGTAGACCGCTAAAGCCTGTATGGTGACATGCGGCTCAGATAAATGACAGACACTTTGCTGAATGAAGAATGCTGAATGAATAATGAAGCATTCTTCCTGAAAACAGAGAACAGAACCCGGCTTACAGACCGACTGCTTTTTTTAATTTAAGAACTGAGAATGAGGAATGAAGAATTTCTGCATGATACAACAATTTGATAGAGTTCTCCGTTCTATATTCATAATTCTTCATTCCTAATTCTTCATTGATTATGAATAAACGTATTACTGCTCTTTGGAAATTCCTTACATACGACATCTGGCGTATTACAGAGGATGAAGTCACCAAAACGACTTTTTCCCTCTACAATATAATCAAAACCATTTATCTATGTATCAACCGCTTCACCAAGGACAGACTGGTAAACAATGCCTCTGCACTGACTTATAGCACTTTGCTTGCCATTGTCCCTATACTTGCCATCTTATTTGCCATAGCACGTGGGTTCGGCTTCTCCAATCTGATGGAGAATCAAGTGCGAATGGGATTCGGAGGGCATAACCAGACCACAGAAGTCATCCTCCAATTCGTAGACTCTTATCTTTCCGAAACTAAAAGCGGCATATTTATCGGAGTAGGTTTAATCATGTTGCTATGGACGGTTATCAATCTGATCACCAATATTGAAATCACCTTCAACCGCATCTGGCAAATAAAAAAGGCACGAAGTATGTACCGTAAAATTACGGACTACTTCTCCATGTTCCTGCTGATGCCTATCCTGATTGTAATTTCGGGTGGTCTCTCCATCTTCATGAGCACAACGCTGAAGTACATTGAAGACTTTGTACTGCTTGCCCCTATCCTGAAATTCCTGATCCGCCTCATACCTTTTGCCTTGACCTGGTTCATGTTTACAGGACTGTACATCTATATGCCGAATACTAAAGTGAAGTTCAAGCATGCGCTCATTGCAGGGGTTCTTGCAGGAACGGCACACCAGGCATTCCAGTTTCTATACATCAGTGGTCAGTTGTGGGTATCGCGTTACAATGCTATTTATGGTAGTTTCGCCGCCCTTCCCCTATTCCTGCTATGGTTACAAATATCGTGGACAATCTGCCTGTTTGGCGCAGAACTGACGTATGCGGGACAAAACATACGGAACTTCAGTTTTGACAAAGACACCAAAAATATCAGCCGGAGATATCGGGATTTCGTGGCTATCCTTATCATGTCCCTCATTGCCAAAAGATTTGAGGAGAATGCAAAACCATATACAGCAGAAGAAATATCCGAAGAGTGTCAGATACCGATCCGGTTGACACACCAGATTCTATATGAGTTACAAGAAATAAATCTATTGCATGAAGTAGTGGACGAAAACAATGAAGATATCGGCTATCAACCCTCCATGGATATCAATAAGATGAACGTCGCACTGTTGTTAGACAGACTGGACACGCATGGTTCGGAGGATTTCAAAATAGATAAGGACAAGGAGTTCAGCGAACAATGGGAAGTATTAATGAATGCACGGGAAGAATATTATAAGAGCGCAAGCCATGTGCTACTGAAAGATCTTTAATTTAGAGGGTTAGTGATAAGTGATTAGTACCATGCGGTGTCATAGCGCAGTCTGTTAATCACTTATCACTAACCCTTTATCACTGAATCAGTATTTATTGTAAGAAACCACCTTTTCCTTCGGTTTCCTCGCCTTCTTTCTCTTCTCTTTTACAGAGTAGCCGATGGTGATAACCAATAGCAAGCGCTTAGAAGATGGAATACCGGCCAGCTTCTTAATCTCTTTCTCATCAAACCAGCCAAGAATACAAGAACCTAATCCCTCACTCTCGGCAGCTAAAGTGATATGAGCAGTGGCAATACCTATATCTATCAAGGGAAAATACTTATCCTTAATCTTTGCACCCAGAAATGAAGTGACATTCATCGATTCTTCCACAACCAGGATATGAACGGGGGCATCCTTAGCGAATTTATTCATCCCCAGTCCGGCAGTAGCTTTGCCTACCTTAACGGAAAGTTCCGGATCATTGATTACGACAAACTTCCACGGTTGCGCATTACAAGCCGATGGTGCCAGACGGGCAGCTTCCAGTATCCGTTCCAGTTTCTCGGGCTCTACAGGACGTGTCATATCATAAGCGCGGTCACTCTGACGGGAGGCTACTAATTGTAAAAAGTCCATTTGATATATTTTTTTTATTGCACCACAGATTACACGGATAAACACTGATTATAAAAGGATAATATTTCTGTGCTATTTGTGTAATCTGTGGTGAACTATTATTTAAACTGGAGCATCCGGCTGATATATTTGCCGATAATGTCAAATTCAATGTTCACTACGCTATCAACTTTGATATCGTGAAAATTGGTATATTCGAAAGTATAAGGAATGATAGCTACCTGGAAAGTATCGTCCGTTGGATTGCATACCGTCAGACTGACACCATTCACCGTTACAGAGCCTTTATCCACTGTGATGTACCCCCGCTTTGCCATCTCCTTATCGAAAGCATACCGGAAAGTGAAATAATAACTTCCTTCGGCATCTTCTACACTGATACAGGTGGCAGTCTGATCTACATGCCCCTGCACAATATGTCCGTCGAGGCGACCGTTCATCATCATACTGCGCTCTACATTCACCTTGTCTCCTACGTTCAGCAGCCCGAGGTTGGAGCGCTCCAATGTTTCCTTCATGGCTGTAACCGTATAGGTATCCTCTGTCATGCTGACTACCGTAAGGCATACGCCGTTATGAGATACACTCTGGTCTATCTTCAATTCATTTACAAATGAGCACTTGAACGTGAAGTGTACGTTCTCTTGTTCTTTTACTAATGCCACGAGAATGGCACATTCTTCTACTATTCCGGAAAACATAATTCAGTTTACGATTTAATGATTTATAATTCCTTATTTGGAGAACACAAAGATAATGCAAATTGAGCGCACAACTTTCATGCTTGCATAAAAAAGTTCTGCCAGGATGCAGCTAATCTTCTCCAAAGATACGAAATAAAGGGGAATATAGGTACAAAAAAATGGAGCTTTTCACAAAGCCCCATTTTTCAGTTTTCAATAGGTATTAGTTTTTTTTTAAGGTAAAAAGATTGTTTTCAGGATAACGGTGCAAATATAGCGGCTTTTCAGGTTACTTACCAAATTAAAAAACATGTCTTATAACATCTTTTTGAAATTTCTTTGGTTTTATTACCAATTATGCAGCCTTTCTACATCCGCAATCGTTTTCAATGGACAAATATATAGCATTTTTCTAACAAACGCTAAATTTTACCTAAAAAAGAGCTTATTTCTTGCTTAAAGGATAATGTTCGTCCGTTTTTCCGCTATGTTTTAACACTTTTGCATCGATAAAGAAGACTATTTCTTCGGCAATGTTGGTAATATGGTCGCCGGAACGCTCCAACTTACGGAAGACACTTACCAGGTTCAGGCAAGGAAGAACACTGTCCGGATGTTTAGCAATATAACCTGCCAGAATGGTAGTGGCTTCAGCGTTTATTTCATCCAGCAAATTGTCTTTAGCAAAGACTGAAGTTGCCAAATCCTGACTCTCTTCCTGAAGAGCCTTTTTGGCAAGTTCCAGCATGGCAAGTACTTGCGCCTGCATTTCTTCCAGACGTAATTGTTTCAAAAGGTCCGGATCGAGGACAGGCTCTTTACAGTTCAGCACGAAACGGGCTATACCTTCGGCAAAGTCCCCCAACCGTTCCAGGTTTGTATTGATCTTCAGCATGGCAAGCACAAAACGCAGATCAATGGCTACGGGATTGTACAGGGCAATAATATCTTCTACGTCACTGTCTATTTTCAATTCCAAGGCATTCACGCGACGTTCGCGCACCAACACTTGCTGCGCCAGTTCGCGGTCGAAGGTCAGGACTGCCTCCCCTGCCCGGTCGAGCTGGTTATACACTAAGGTCCACATTTCGTCTATTTCCTTTTTAAGTAAGACGAGTTCCGATTCGATAAACTTTACCATAAATTTCTATTTTAAGATTACTTGTATGATTAATTAGAGGAAAGCAATGAAACAAATGCTTACCCAAAACGTCCCGTAATATAGTTCTGAGTTTCCACTTTCTCGGGGTTCGTAAATATCTTCTTAGTATCGTCAAATTCCACCATTTGCCCCAAATAGAAGAATGCTGTTTTATCACTAACGCGTGCAGCCTGCTGCATATTGTGTGTAACGATAACAATTGTATACTGTTCTTTCAACTCGTGAATAAGCTCTTCTACTTTAGCCGTAGAAATAGGATCGAGCGCAGAAGCCGGCTCGTCCATCAGCAATACGGAGGGAGACACAGCCATGGCGCGGGCTATGCAGAGGCGTTGCTGTTGTCCGCCGGAAAGTGCATAAGCGGAAACCTTCAGCTTATCCTTTACTTCTTCCCACAAGGCGGCCCCCCTCAAGGACTCTTCCACACGCTGACGGATAAAACTATTGTCCGTCACCCCGTTCACCCGAAGGCCATAGGCCACATTCTCGAAAATACTTTTTGGAAAAGGATTAGGACGCTGGAACACCATACCTACTTTCTTACGGAGCTCATCCACCTGGACATCTTTTCCGTAGATATCCTTTCCGTCAATATGGATTTCACCTGTCAGGCGGGTATTGGGAATCAGATCGTTCATACGGTTGAATAACCGCAGGAAAGTGGACTTGCCGCATCCCGAAGGACCGATAAAGGCTACCACCGAACGTTCTTCTATCGACATACTGATACCTTTCAGAGCATGAAAGTCACCATACCAGAAGTTTACATTATTTGCTTCTATTTTACCAATCATTTCATTTACTGTTTATTATTCCCGTTAGTTCATCTTTACTTTTTTCTCAAAATACTTCCGTAAGGCATTTGCCAGAAGATTGACAAAGAGAATGATTATTATTAAAACCAAAGCAGTGCCATAAGCCAGCGGAAGCTGAGCTTCCATATCCGTACCACTGGTAGAAATAACATATAGATGATAAGGCAATGCCATGCACTGATCGAGGATACTTGTGGGCAACTGAGGAAGAAAATAAGCGGCACAAGTAAACAGGATGGGTGCAGTCTCACCGGAAACACGTCCCAAAGCAAGAATAAGCCCTGTTATCACATTCGGCATGGCCATTGGCAGAATCACATGCCAGATGGTTTGCAATTTCGTAGCTCCCAAAGCCCGGCTTCCTTCACGCAGGGTATCGGGAATAGCTTTCAGTGCTTCTTCGGTAGTACGGATCACCAAAGGCACGCAGAGCAATCCCAATGTAAGAGAGCCGGCAAGGATACTATCGCCAAACCCCATATAGTTAACGAACAGGGCCATACCGAAAAGACCAAAGACAATGGAAGGTATCCCGCTCAGATTATTCGTCATCATGCGGATAAAACGAACGATCCAGCCCTTCGGAGCGTATTCATTCATATAAATACCACTCATTACTCCCACCGGAAAGGCAAACAGGGCACTGCCTATCATCAGATAGAATGTTCCGACGATGGCAGGCCAAATACCACCTGCCGTCATGCCGTCCTTCGGCGCGGTAGTCAGAAACTCCCAACTGATAACTCCTATACCTTTATATATAATAAAGCCGAGAATGGCAAAGAGTATCCCTACCACCGTCAGACTCAGCAAACGGAATGTACCGAATGCAATGCGTTGCGAAAGATGTTTCCTATCTATCATACTCATTTTACTTTTCTCTGTAAAACACTATCTTTTCCGGGCCGATACAGCTTCCACCGTGAAGTTGATCAGCAAACTGATAAAGAACAATACTACTCCCAGAAGGAATAAAGCTTCATAATGAGCTCCTCCGGCAGGTGCTTCTCCCAGTTCCGCTGCAATCGTAGCAGGAATGGTGCGCAACGGCTCCAGAATGGTATGCGGTATAACGGCCGCATTGCCTGTCACCATCAATACCGCCATTGTTTCTCCGATGGCGCGTCCGATGCCCAGCACTACTCCGGAAGTGATGCCCGATACAGAATAGGGTATCACCACCTTATATATAGTTTGCCATTGCGAAGCTCCCAATGCCAGACTGGCTTCACGCATGGCACGGGGACAGTTGCGCATGGCATCTTCTGTCACAGTGATAATCGTGGGCAATGCCATTATTGCCAATACGATACTTCCCGCCAGACCGCTTTCGCCAACCGGCAAGTCGAACACTTTCTGTATGAGCGGCACAATGACTATCAATCCGAAGAAGCCATATACCACTGACGGAATACCACTCAGTAATTCAATTATCGGCTTCAACAAATTACGTACCTTAGGATTTGCCACTTCGGACATATAGATAGCTACCGAAAGGCCGAACGGAAGAGCAATTAGAATAGCAAAAAGACTCACCCATAATGTACCCGTTATCAGTGGCAAAAAACCAAATTGCGCGGCAGGTGTAGCCGTAGGAAACCATTCGGCACCGGCAAAGACGTCTTTCACTGAAATCGTATTATCGCGTAACAAGTGTACAGAGTCTTGCCGGACAATAAACTGTTGCGGCACAAAAGCAATGATGCCCGGTGTACGCTCCACCAACTCGGTAATCCTTGCTCCGGCGTGTTCATAAGAAGGACCCAGTTCTTCTTCGGTATAATACCGAGTGATATCCTCCAAACGGAAAAGCCGGATAGGCATATCCCGCCCTCCGACCTCATTCCAGTTTGTTATTTCCTCGTCGAAAACATCTTTTATCTGAGCCGGTGTCAGCTCAGTAACCTTATTATCTTTATTCAATGCCAATACATATCCCTCTTCAATCACCCGGCTGTTGAACAATCCCAACGCCTCGGAAAAGAGAAACAGGATGATAAGCACAATGGTAATGCTTGTTACGAAACCACTGCAAGCCAATATACCTTCTACTATTTTTTCAAAAAGTTTCTTCATAAATACCTGTTGATATTCTGCATGCAAAGAAACGGGGCTGATGTTAAGAGAGTGTGACTAACATTTGAAAGAAATGTTTCAAACATATTACAAAAGCGTTACAACCCGCAAAAACACAAGCTTTGTAATAGCATCGTAATACACGATTGCTTTATTTGCAGACAATAAACAAAAAGAGTAGTATGAAGGTTGTTATACTATCGTTAGTTTACTACATTAAAGTAATTATAAACAATACCTATTATGAAAAGAATAAGTATTATCCTACTCCTGACATTAGCTGCAAGCAGCATGCAAGCACAGCGTATTAAGGGCAGTGACACCGTACTCCCTGTAGCACAACAGACTGCCGAAAGGTTTATGGCGCTCAATCCCGATGCCCGGGTTACCGTCACGGGTGGCGGCACCGGCGTGGGCATTTCCGCTTTAATGGACGGAACGACGGATATTGCCATGGCATCCCGCCCCATCAAGTTCAGCGAGAAAATGAAAGTAAAGTCCGCAGGCAAGGAAGTAGAAGAAGTAATCGTCGCCTACGATGCCCTCGCCGTCGTGGTACATCCTTCCAACCCCGTGAGACAACTGACACGCCAACAACTGGAAGATATCTTCCGGGGAAAAATAACAAACTGGAAGCAAGTGGGTGGAGATGATCGTAAAATCGTAGTATATTCCCGTGAAACATCTTCGGGCACCTATGAGTTTTTCAAGGAAAGCGTTCTCAAAAATAAAAATTATATGAGTAGCAGCCTTTCCATGCCCGCCACCGGAGCCATTATCCAATCCGTCAGTCAGACGAAGGGAGCGATAGGGTACGTAGGACTGGCTTATCTCTCCCCTCGCGTCAAGTCACTTTCCGTATCTTATGACGGCAAACACTTTGCGCCGCCCACAATGGAAAGTGCCACAGACAAGAGTTACCCCATCGTACGACCTCTGTATTATTACTATAATACGGAAAACTCCGGACAAGTAAACCCACTCATCAGTTTCATCCTGTCACCTGCCGGTCAGGAAATCATTAAAAAGAGTGGATATATTCCCGTGAAATAAGGATAAACGAAAAAAATGTCTTACTTTTGTAGCTTGATTTTTAGAATATATACATACCATTATGGCAGATATTAAGAGCGAAGAAGTAGGCGAAAAAAAGAGCCTCAACTTCATTGAACAAATTGTTGAGAAAGATTTAAAAGAGGGTAAAAACGGTGGTAAGGTGCAAACGCGTTTTCCGCCCGAGCCCAACGGATACCTCCACATCGGTCACGCCAAGGCTATTTGCCTTGATTTTGGTATTGCAGCCGACCACAATGGCATCTGCAATCTGCGTTTCGATGATACCAATCCTACCAAGGAAGATGTGGAATATGTAGAAGCCATCAAGGAAGATATTCAATGGCTGGGTTACCAATGGGGTAATGAATACTATGCGTCCGATTACTTCCAGCAATTGTGGGACTTTGCCATCCGCCTCATTGAAGAAGGTAAAGCATATATTGACGAACAGACATCCGAGCAAATAGCACAGCAGAAAGGTACTCCTACCCAACCGGGTGTGGAAAGTCCCTACCGCAACCGCCCGATAGAAGAAAGCCTCTCCTTGTTCAAGAAGATGAATACAGGTGAAATAGCAGAAGGTGCCATGGTGCTCCGTGCCAAGATTGACATGGCGAATCCGAACATGCACTTCCGCGATCCCATCATTTACCGTGTAGTGAACCATCCGCACCATCGCACGGGCACCACTTGGAAAGCTTATCCGATGTATGACTTCGCACATGGACAAAGCGACTACTTCGAAGGCGTAACCCATTCTCTCTGTACGTTGGAATTCGTTCCTCACCGTCCGCTCTACGATCTTTTTGTAGACTGGGTGAAAGAAGGACAGGATTTGAATGATAACCGTCCTCACCAGTATGAGTTCAATAAACTGAACCTCAGCTATACGCTGATGAGCAAACGTAATCTGTTGACTCTGGTAAAAGAGAAACTGGTGAACGGATGGGATGATCCCCGTATGCCGACTATCTGTGGTTTCCGCCGTCGCGGATATTCTCCTGAGTCTATCCACAAGTTTATCGATAAAATCGGATATACCACTTATGATGCGCTCAATGAATTTGCCTTGCTGGAAAGCGCCCTGCGCGAAGACCTTAATTCCCGCGCAATTCGTGTATCTGCCGTTGTGAATCCGGTGAAGTTGGTAATTACCAACTACCCCGAAGGACAAGTGGAAGAGCTGGAAGCTATCAATAATCCGGAAAAACCGGAAGAAGGCAGTCACTTCATCGAATTCAGCCGTGAACTGTGGATGGAACGTGAAGACTTCATGGAGGATGCTCCTAAGAAATACTTCCGTATGACTCCGGGACAGGAAGTGCGCCTGAAGAGTGCTTATATCGTAAAATGTACCGGTTGCAAGAAAAATGAAGCCGGAGAAGTAGTTGAAGTATATTGCGAATACGACCAGAACACCAAGAGCGGTATGCCCGAAGCAAACCGTAAGGTGAAAGGTACCCTGCATTGGGTTAGCTGCGACCATTGTCTCGAAGCCGAAGTACGCCTCTATGACCGCCTGTGGAAAGTGGAGAACCCACGCGACGAACTTGCCGCTATTCGCGAAGCTAAAAACTGCGATGCCCTGGAAGCGATGAAAGAAATCATCAACCCGGATTCATTGCATATACTGCCCCATTGCTACATTGAGAAATATGCCGCAGGCATGAAACCGCTTACTTACTTGCAGTTCCAGCGCATCGGTTACTTCAATGTAGATCCGGACTCCACACCGGAAAAGATGGTATTCAACCGTACTGTAGGGTTGAAAGATACCTGGGGCAAGATTAACAAATAAAGTAAGGATTATAGGAGTAAACTATTAATGAGCAATAAAAACCTGCTGTCCGGCAGAGATAAAGAACTTCAGGAACTTGCCGAACAATATGAATCGGCAATGTCCGCGAAACAACCATTTTATCTGGACGCAGACGATTTGGCTGACCTTGCCGACTGGTATGGCACCAAAAAGAATTATGATAAGGCTTTAGAAATTGCAGAATATGGCCTAAAGCTACATCCCGACAGTACGGCATTAATGATAGAATATGCTTACCTGCATCTGGATAGCGGAAAAAGAGCAAAGGCACGTGAAATCATCGAAAACCTTCCCGATACCTATTCGCCGGAAGCCAAGGTGGTACGCGCCCACTTGCTGCTGAGTGAAGGTAAGCTGGATGATGCCGAACAGCTACTCGATACGATTGAAGATAAAGAGGACCTGGCAAATGTAGTTGATGTATCTTATATGTACCTCGATATGAGCTATCCGGACAAGGCTCTGGCATGGCTCAACCCGGTAAAGGAAGAATATGCCGATGAAGAAGCTTACATTGCCGTAGTTGCAGACTGTTACTATGGGAAAGGTATGATAGAAGAAGCAATTCCTCTATATAACCAGCTGATAGATCAGAATCCATATTCGGCTCCCTACTGGTTCGGACTGGCAAGATGCCATTTTGAAGATCTGAACTTCGACCAGGCAATTGATGCCTGCGACTATGCATTGGTAGGTGATGACGAATTTACAGACGCCTATGTAATGAAAGGGCATTGTTTTTACCAGTTGGGTAATGAGGATGCAGCGCTGGAATGTTATCAGAAAGCTGAGCAGATGCATGGGCTGGCTCCTGAGTTTGTCTATACCTATATCGGTTTATGCAAGGTATCCAAAGGCGAATGGGAAGAAGGATACGAAAATCTGGAAAAAGCAATCCAGGCTAACGAAGCGGAAGAAACTCCCGCACCTACTCTACCCAGCCTATATGCCAATGCAGGGCTTTGCCTTTCCAAAATGAAAAAGAAGCGCAAAGCGCACCAGTATTGTAAGAAAGCCCAAAAGCTGGAACCGAAAGATCCTGAAGCCTACCTGATTGAAGGCCGCATGTACGTCGAAGAAGGTGACTACGAAAAGGGAATAAAGCAATGGGCAAAGGCCTTGAATTGTGCTCCTAGCGCTGATACCTGGAATGAAATAGGTATGCACAGCATGGAAATCGGGTATCTGGATTATGCGAAAATAGCTTTTGAACGTGTTTGTGAGTTAGAACCGGAATTTGAAGGTATCAATGAAAAGTTGACCGTTCTCTACATGACGCTGCATGATAAGGAAAACTTCATAAAGTACAATCAGAAGTGCACCCGCCCCTTTGATCTGAAAGAACTGGAGAAGATGCAGGCTATGATGGAAAATGAAGACCGGGAAGATCTGGCTGTTTATATGCAAAATATCATAAAAGCATTGCAATAAAAAAACAGAGAGTAAAGCTGATCGCTTTACTCTCTGTTTTTTTATATTGTAAGGGGTATCCTTATTTAGCGCTACGTGTAGAAAGCTTCTCCAAAAAATATACCAGGAAGAAACCAACAATCATCAATACTATAGCTTCAACAATATATTGATTAGGAAGGATATTCGCTTCAACCAGTGGCTTCACTACTCCATGACTGTCCGTGAACGTTTCAATCGTTTTTTTCCATGGCCATACCTTATTAAGAGAACCCAGCATAAAGCCGGTCAATACCGCCAACGTAATATTACGAAAGTTCTTTAGCGCATATGAAAGAACTCGTGAAAAAGTAGTTATACCTATACAGGCGCCTGCCAAGAATACTAATAAAGTCGCTATATCAAACGTCTTGACCGCTTCCATTATATAGAAGTATTTGCCTAACAGTACCAGAATAAAACTACCCGATATCCCCGGCAAGATCATTGCACAAATAGCAATCGCACCACAAAGGAAAATGAAAAACAGATTGGATGGCGTTTCAGCAGGAGTTGCCACCGTAATATAATAAGCAACTGCCACTCCTATGATAAAAGCCGGAATTGTTTTCTTATTCCACTCCTTTATATCTTTCCCCACAAACCAGGTGGAAGCCAGCACCAGTCCGAAAAAGAAAGCCCAAACCATTACCGGATGATCCGTAAGCAACCATGTAATAATCTTAGCCAACGAAAATACACTGACAGCAATTCCAGCTACAATGGAAATTAAAAAATTACCATTAATGGCTTTCCAGAACGCCCCCCATTTTCCTGTAAAAAACAACTTTAAACTTTTTCCGTTGATGCTTTTTATCGAATCTATCAGTTCATCATAAATTCCCACAATAAAAGCAATTGTTCCTCCCGATACTCCGGGAACCACATCGGCTGCCCCCATTCCCACACCTTTCAGCATGAGTAAGGCGTAGTCTTTTAAACCTCGTTCCATTTTTCTTTGTTATCTATTAATACTTGATTTCATGGTACAAAGTAAAACAAAAAAAGTCAGTTACTCACCATAAAGCAAATAAAATACACAAAAGATAATCCACAATCAATTCACACGCCAACTCACTATATAAAAAAGATAAGGTGACAATAGCCTCACGACCCTTGTGCACCTTATCTTTTTTATTGCTATTTAAAAATCTGAATTTACTATTTCTTCACAGCCTCTATTGCTTTGTCATAATCCGGCTCCTGAGTGATTTCGGGTACCAGTTCAGTATACATCACTTTTCCATCTTTACCAATGATAACTACTGCACGTGCCAGCAAACCGCCCAATGGTCCATCTGCCATACGCACGCCATAGCTTTCATCGAAATCCGAAAAACGGAAATCAGACAAAGGAATGACATTTTCAATACCTTCCGTCGTACAGAAACGAGCGTGAGCAAAAGGTAAGTCTTTGGAAATCGCCAATACCACGGTGTCAGGCAGACTTGCTGCCAACTTATTGAACTTGCGCACAGACGTTGCACAAACACTAGTGTCCAAACTCGGGAAGATATTCAATATCACATTCTTTCCTTTCATATCTTTCAAAGAAAAAGAAGAAAGGTCAGTCTTTACTAACTCGAAATCAGGAGCAACTGTTCCTGTTTTTATAAACTCACCGATAATCTTAACCGGTTGTCCCTTAAATTTTGTTGTAGCCATAGTTTTCTTTTTTTTATATGTTTATATAACAAACGAACTGTTAGAAAAGTTCGCTCAAAACTTTTCCAACTGTAAATTGTTACTCTCACAAACATGATTACAATAACCATTTAAAATTCGATTTGCATGAAAACTTTATTTGACGAACTTCAATGCGAAGTAAAAAACTGGTGGATCTCTCTTTTGCTTGGTATACTCTACGTAGTAGTTGCCGTCAGCCTGATGTTCGCACCGTTAAGCGGCTACGCTGTTTTGAGTATCCTGTTTAGTATATCCATGTTATTCAGCGGTTTGCTGGAGATTTCTTTTGCTGTAAGCAACCGGAAAAATGTATCCAGTTGGGGCTGGTATCTGGCCGGAGGTATCATCGACATGATATTCGGTTTCTACCTGATAGCTTATCCATTACTAAGTATGGAAGTTATTCCTTTCATTATTGCATTCTGGCTGATGTTCCGGGGCTTCTCATCCGTCGGCTATGCCATGGATCTGAAAAGATATGGTACAAGAGACTGGGGTTGGTATATTGCTTTCGGCATATTAGCCGTAATTTGTTCGCTCATCATCTTATGGCAACCGGCAATAGGCGCTCTCTATGCAGTTTACATGATTTCATTCGCATTCCTGATTATCGGATTCTTCCGCATCATGTTGTCATTTGAACTGAAGAGTTTGCATAAACGTGGAAAAAGCATGAAAGAGAAAAACGAAGATAAAGAAATTCCCGTAGGATAGTTAAGAATTCCACTGCCCGGAGAAACGAGTTGACTAAAGTGCCTGGAAACAGGAACTTGTCAACTCGTTTTCTCATTAGTTACACTTCAGGAAACGATGCATAGTAGTTCGGGATACTCCCATCTGGCGAGCCAACTCCGAACAGGAAACACCTCGTTGAGCATCTTTTATCAAACGCCTTTTGTTCTCACGAAGTACCCTCATAGCAGGACAGGTTCCTTTCTTTCGTCCCAGTTTTACCCCCTCTTGCCTGCGCCTTGCCAATGCTTCTTTTGTTCGCATGGAAATCAGATTACGTTCTATCTCTGCCATTAATCCGAATGCGAACCCCAATACCTTGCTGTTCATGTCATTTTGAAATACATACCCCTCTTTTGTGCTGTACAGAACAATTTCTTTCTTGATACAAGAATTAAGAATCGTCATGATTTCCAACATTGTACGACTTAATCTTGAAATTTCCGTCACAATCAGCGAGTCACCTCTTTGCATTCGGTTCAACACCCCCGATAACTTCCGGTCTTTGCTTCTCACACTACCACTCACCGTTTCGGTGTACCACTTGTCAATCTGCAATCCATTCTTCTCTGCAAAACGCAGAAGTTCTTCACGTTGATTAGCCAGAAATTGTTTTTCTGTACTTACTCTTAAATAAGCTACTACCATAATTTTGTTGTTTTTATAGGTTTAACGCGCCAAAGAACAGCAATAACAGCGAGAAATCACACTACCTCCAATCAATGATATACAGGCGATTGCCTCTATTTAGGCTCTTTTATTTGACAACACATATTTCTGATACTATGAGACAAATTATGTAGAAGTACATTTTCAAGGATGAAAAGCTAGTCATAAAAAGAAACAATAAAAAAACTTCTTTCTTTTCTATCGAACAAATTCTCCTTTTTTCGTTTATCTTTAGAGAAGATAAACTGCATTTCAGCATAACTTTTTCATGCGAGCATGAAAGTTATGCACTCAAATTGCATTATCTTTGTAGTCAGTTTTATAACAAGAATATAAATTCATAATTAAAAAAACAAAGGAATTATGGCAATGCATACATGGTTTGAGTGCAAGATCCGTTACGAAAAAGTGATGGAAAACGGTATGAACAAGAAAGTTACAGAACCTTATTTAGTGGACGCACTCAGCTTTACGGAAGCGGAAGCACGCATCATTGAAGAAATGACGCCGTTTATTTCAGGCGAATTTACAGTATCAGACATCAAACGTGCCAACTATAGTGAATTATTCCCCAGCGAAGAAGAGGCCGCCGACCGCTGGTTCAAGTGTAAACTGATCTTTATTACTCTGGACGAAAAGAGTGGAGCTGAAAAGAAAACATCCACTCAGGTATTGGTACAAGCTGCCGACCTGCGCGATGCTGTTAAGAAACTGGATGAAGGCATGAAGGGTACGATGGCGGATTACCAGATTGCTTTAGTATCCGAAACACCCCTTATGGATGTATATCCGTATAGCGCGGAACCCAATGACAAACCGGAAGTTTAATCTTTTGAGAATTGAAAGTTGAAGTGATTAGCGTAAACACAGAACGCTTTGATCTTCAACTTTTGAATTTCATATTTCAATTTTCTAATCATGAATATTGCAGAGAATCTTCAACAAGTGCTAAGCGAACTGCCTGATGAGGTGCGACTGGTAGCTGTCTCCAAATTTCACCCCAATGAAGCGATAGAAGAAGCCTATCGCACCGGACAACGAATATTCGGAGAAAGCAAAGTACAGGAAATGACTGCCAAGTACGAAAGTCTTCCCAAAGACATTGAATGGCACTTTATCGGGCATCTGCAAACCAATAAAATCAAGTTTATCGTGCCCTACGTGGCTCTGATCCACGGAATTGACTCATACAAACTCCTTGTAGAAGTCAATAAGCAAGCTGCAAAAGCCGGAAAAGTAGTCAACTGCCTGTTGCAACTGCACATTGCAGAAGAAGAAACTAAATTTGGTTTTAGTTTTGGCGAATGTCGGGAAATGTTAGCAGCCGGTGAATGGAAAACTCTCAGTAACATACAATTATGCGGTCTGATGGGTATGGCAACAAATACAGACGACAATGAACAAATAGAGAAGGAATTTTGTTCATTAAGTAGCTTCTTCAAAGAAGTGAAAGACTCATGGTTTGCCGACACGGAGGCTTTTCGGGAGTTGTCCATGGGAATGTCCCACGATTATCACCAAGCTATTGCTGCTGGAAGTACTCTGATACGCGTAGGAAGCAAAATCTTTGGAGACAGAACGTATTAATCATTATTCATTAAACATTATTACCATGGCAACATTAAAAACTACTTTTGCCGGGTTAGAATTAAGAAACCCGATTATCGTCAGCAGCTCAGGTTTAACTGATAGTGCTGAAAAAAATCAGAAATTCTATGAAGCCGGTGTCGGTGCCATTGTTCTGAAATCTCTTTTTGAAGAGCAGATCATGTTGGAAGCTGACTGGCTGGGAGATCCGAATATGTATCCTGAAGGCAGTGATTACTTGGTAGAATACGTCCGCCAACATAAACTGTCAGAGTATCTGGAACTGATCAAGGATACTAAAAAAGTATGCCCCATTCCTGTTATTGCCAGCATAAACTGCTATCAGGATGCTGAATGGGTAGGATTTGCGCAACAAATGGAAGCGGCAGGAGCTGATGCTATAGAAATCAATATCCTGGCTCTCCAGACAGATATGCTATACAATTACGGTTCATTCGAACAACGCCATATTGATATTCTCAGCCACATCAAAAAGACGGTACGTATTCCGATTATCATGAAGCTGGGTGATAACCTGACTAATCCGATAGCTCTGATAGATCAGTTATATGCAAACGGAGCAGCTGCCGTGGTATTGTTCAACCGCTTCTATCAACCGGATATTGATATCGAAAAGATGAAGCAAATCTCAGGAAATGTATTCAGCACAGGAGCTGACCTGGTTAAAGCCTTACGTTGGATCGGTATCGCTTCCTCAGCTGTGAATAAGTTGGATTATGCAGCATCAGGCGGTATTCACTCTCCCGAAGGCATTGTAAAAGCAATTTTGGCAGGAGCTTCAGCTGTAGAGATTTGTAGTGCATTCTATCAGAACAGTTATGCCCTTGTAGGAGAATATATCCACTTCCTGAACTTATGGATGGATCGCAAAGGCATGGAAAACATTCCTCAATTCAAGGGAATGCTGAATGTTAGCGACTTGAATGGAGTAAATACCTTCGAACGTACTCAGTTCATGAAATATTTCTCCAGCAAAAAATAAACAGGAACCGCACAACATATCATTATAAGTAATGCCCCGTAACATATATTGTTAGCATATCTAACATATATTGTTACGGGGCATTACATATATTGGCGTTTCCTTTACAGAGGAACTTTTTCTTTATTCGGGTTTCTTATCCAAGGCTTCAAAGCATGAATTCTTGCTGATAAACTCAGGAACAATATCCTTCATAGCAGCTACAATCTGCATCTGATCATACGTGTAACTAACCTCTATCAACTTCTGAATGCGTTGCTTCACCTCATCATAATCATATTCGCGAACTGTAGCAATCATAATCTTCTCATGATAAGTCGGCTTTGTCAGCTCTTTCACATTCAGCAACTCTTCATACAGTTTTTCACCATGACGCAATCCAGTGAACTCAATCTTCACATCCGTACGTCCGGAAAGACTGATCATACGCTTGGCAAGATCCACAATCTTCACCGGTTTACCCATATCAAAGATATAAATCTCACCGCCATTACCCATGCTACCGGCTTCAAGTACCAGACGGCAAGCTTCGGGAATAGTCATAAAATAACGGATAATTTCAGGATGTGTCACAGTTACAGGACCACCACGTTGAATCTGATCGCGAAAACGTGGAATTACCGAGCCATTAGAACCTAACACATTACCGAAACGTGTTGTAATGAATTGCGTCACATGCCCGCCTTTCTCCTGAAGTTTCTTAGCTAAAGACTGCACATAAATCTCACAGATACGCTTGGAGCATCCCATTACATTGGTCGGATTTACAGCCTTATCCGTAGAGATCATTACAAACTTCTCAGCACCGTATTTTACAGCCAGATCAGCCAGTGTACGCGTACCGAACACATTGATCTGAATGGACTCGGAAACATTATCTTCCATCATCGGCACATGCTTATAAGCCGCTGCATGGAAAATGTATTGCGGTTGGTATTCCTTGAAGATATCTTCCATACGCGTAGCATTGGAAATATCCGCAATAATAGTCTCTGCATCAATGTCACGCCAACGATCCTGCAATTCCAGACGAATATCATGCAACGGAGTCTCCGCCTGATCTACCAGAATTAGCTTATAAGGATTGAAGGAAGCTACCTGACGCATTATTTCGCTACCGATAGAACCGGCAGCACCGGTAATCATTACGCGCTTTCCTTCAAGATGGGAAGCTACCTTATGAATATCTATTTCAATAGGATCGCGTTGCAGAAGATCTTCAATCTGAATTTCTTTCAACTGAGTACGGTTCAAAGTCTGTCCGCTCCACTCGCTCAAAGGAGGTGCAGTCATAAGCTTGATGTTGTGTGCCAGAAGACGGTCGGCCATATCAGACTTCTTCAGTTCTTCCATTTTGGCCGGCGAAATAATAATTGTATGCACATCGCGGTCATTCAATACATCAATCAGAGACTCGTCATTCGGGAATACCTTTACGCCCATCATCACCTTATTAATCAGTTCCGGCTCATCCGCTATGAAACCACGCAGACGATAGTGGTTACGCAGGTTGACGCGCAACGCTTTCGCAATGTTCACTCCCGCTTCCTTAGCACCATATATAAAGACGTTGGCACTATGACTTCCATCAAAATTCAGAAGTTCATAGAACATCTTCACAACTATACGTGAGCAAGACATAATGGCAAAGCTAATGATATACGCCATAAACAGCACACTCACAGGTGCCAGACGAATATCCAGATAACTTGCCAAAAGCACACTCGAAATCATTAACAGTGCATAAGACACCGTCAATGAAACAAAAATGCGCATAATGTCTATAAACGAAGAAAAGCGCAATACGTTGGAATAGGTGCGGAACACCCTAAAGAAGACTAAGTTGACAATGACCGTCCATACAATCGTTTTGTCAATGGTAGAGGATTCCAGGAAAATACTCCGGAAATCATATCGAAGCGCATAAGCCAATAAGCTGGATACGACGATTATCAGTACATCGATCAACAGAATAGTCCAAATCGGCAATACCTTTGCTGAAAGGTACCGATGAAAAATTTTATGTTTCATTTCGTTTGACAGTTTTGTTTTAGGCGAGGCAAAGATACATTATTTTTTATTAAATAGGACAAGAAAAAGATAAAAATGTGTGATAAAATTAAATGGTGGCAAAGTTACGGGTATAACTTTGCCACCATATTTACGACCTATAAAGCTCTGTTACATCAAATTACTGGCTAATTCGCTTAATTGGCTACGTTCTCCTTTTAACAAATTTACGTGAGCAAAAAGGTTCTGATCTTTCATACGATCAATCATGTAAACCAAGCCATTGGACTGACTGTCGAGATAAGGTTGGTCTATCTGTTGGATATCGCCGGTAAACACCATTTTCGTACCCTCACCCGCACGGGTTATAATAGTTTTTATCTCATGCGGAGTCAAGTTTTGTGCTTCATCAATAATGCAATACGTTTCACTCAAACTACGTCCACGGATGAAAGCTAATGCTTCAATAACCAGTTGCTCACTTTTCTGCATATCTTCCAAACGTTTTACCTCTGTTGAGTTAGAAGCAAACTGACGTTTGATCACATTCAGATTATCAAACAAGGGTTGCATGTAAGGAGCTACCTTTTCTTTGGCATCACCCGGCAGGAAACCGATGTCTTTATTGGATAAAGCAACAATCGGACGCGCCAGCAAAATCTGCTTATAGTCATTCATTTGACTAAGGGCAGCTGCCAGCGCCAACAATGTTTTTCCTGTACCGGCTTTACCTGTCAAAGCAACCAATTTGATGTTTGGATCGGTCAACACTTCAAAAGCAAAACTTTGTTCGGCATTCCGGGGTTCAATGCCATAGTTCTTTGTTTTATTCACCCGACAAATGGAATGTGTAAAAGGATTGTAACGGGCAAGTACACTGTTCCTGTCACTTTTCAAGATAAAACATTCATTCGGATGGATGATATCTTTGAAATCAAACTCACTGATATCCAGTCCTTCTCTGGAAGAATAAATCCGGTCTATCAAAGCAGGATCAATTCCCTCAAACACTTCATTTGACTTTTCAAATATATCCACATTTATCACCTTGTCGTTGATATAATCTTCGCAAAGTAAGCCTATGGAACGTGCTTTCATCCGGAGGTTCACGTCTTTTGTCACCAGGATGGTTTTCATATCCTTCTTTTGGCGCGTCAACCAGTCCACTACAGCCAGAATCTTATGATCGGGAATACGCTCGGGGAATGAGTCGAACACATCCGGAGCATCCACCGAACCGGCTATTACAAACAAACTTCCCAAGCCTTCGCCCAAAGAAGCACCCTTATTAAAAAGATTGTCATCGGTAACTAAATCGAGCTCGCGGAGAAATTCACGGGCATTGAAGTTTATCTGTTCATTCCCTTTCTTGAATTTGTCCAATTCTTCAAGAACCACGATGGGAAGATAAATGTCGTTCTCTTGGAAATTCTTAAGACAGTTATAGTCGTGAAGGATTACGTTCGTATCAATCACAAAATTTTTCTTTGCTCCCATACTCTTTTAGATTTAAATTGTTGATATATTTGCAGCTTCTAAGATAGGAATTAAAAAGAGAGAATAGTTTGCTTTCTCGTTAAATATTTTAAAAGATGGATTATCAGAACACTTTATTATACTTATATAACAGTGTCCCTATGTTTCAACAGGTGGGAAGTTCGGCATACAAGGAAGGTTTGGAGAATACATTGGCACTGGATGAACACTTCGGACACCCGCACCGGAACTTCCACAGTATCCATGTAGGAGGTACGAATGGCAAAGGTTCATGCTCACACACTCTTGCTGCTATCTTGCAGGAAGCGGGGTACCGGGTAGGCCTCTACACATCTCCACACCTCGTAGATTTCCGCGAACGTATCCGAATAAACGGACAGCCTATCCCGGAAGAATATGTAGTCCGGTTTGTAGAAAAAGAACGTGATTTTTTTGAGCCTCTGCATCCTTCTTTCTTTGAATTGACTACCGCTATGGCATTCCGCTATTTCGCTGACGAACATGTAGATGTAGCGGTTATCGAAGTAGGACTTGGCGGAAAACTAGATTGCACCAATATCGTACACCCGGATCTATGCATCATCACCAATATTAGTTTTGACCATACCCAATTTCTGGGTAATACATTAGAAAAGATAGCGGGAGAAAAAGCCGGGATCATTAAAAGTGGAATACCTGTCGTAATCGGAGAAACGACTCCTGAAACAAAACCTGTATTTACAAAAAAGGCTCGCGAAGTAGGTGCTCCCATTCTCTTTGCAGAAGAAGATGAAAAGGATGATTACCCCGGATTGGAATGTGAACTGAAAGGGTTATATCAAACTAAGAACACCCGCACGTTACTCACAGCCATCCCAGAACTACGAAAAGCCGGATACAATCTGAGTGAGCAGGCTGTCCGAAGTGGCTTCTCCCATGTTTGTGAACTGACCGGACTGATGGGACGCTGGCAAAAATTGCAGGATGCCCCTACCCTGATATGCGATACCGGACACAATGTAGGTGGCATCACCTATATCACAGAGCAGTTGAAACAGCAATCTTACCGGAAACTACATATGATTATAGGTATGGTAAACGACAAAGACATACGCGGTGTATTAGCATTATTACCCCAAGAAGCCGAATATTACTTCACAAAAGCCAGCGTAAGGCGTGCATTACCTGAAAGCGAACTTGCCCAACTTGCCTCTGAGGCCGGATTGCAAGGAAATTGCTATCCGGATGTTCCCTCTGCCGTGCGGGCTGCACAAGAAAAAAGCCTCCCGGAAGACTTTATCTTCGTGGGAGGCAGTAGCTTTATTGTTGCCGATTTGTTAGCGAACCGCGATGCACTCAATCTCCACTAAAGCATCTTTCGGCAGGGCTTTCACTGCAACAGCCGAACGGGCAGGGAAATCACCATCAAAATAAGTAGCATATACTTTATTCATATCTGCAAACAATGACATATCCTGTAGGAAAACAGTAGTCTTGACAATATTTGCCATCGTCAAACCTGCTTCTCCAAGGATATGCTTGATGTTCTCCAATGACTGACGTGCCTGTGCTTCAGCACCTTCTGCCATCTGTCCGGTAGTCGCATCAATAGGTAATTGACCAGATACAAATATCATTCCATTCGCTTCGATAGCCTGGCTGTAAGGACCAATAGCTCCCGGAGCTTTCTGACTGCAAATTACTTTTTTCATTCTAATATTATTTTAGTATTCAACAATTTATGATTCATTCAAGAAAAAAAATTGGTATCTTATGCAGTATTCTGCAACTTCATGCATTTACTTAATAGGATTATACACAAAAGAAAAATTCACTTATACCTGTTTTAAAAACCTAGACTTAGCTAATTCTTTTTTGACACGGGAGTTTCCCGATAAAGGCTCGGCTTGTGAAAGCAGAGCCTTTTTTATAAAGATATCATCTGCAATACTATCACTTACAGTGTTTTTCTATTAAAGCATCAACATTCGGATCACCCAGTTCCTTGGCTTTCGCGAAGCTAGCACAAGCCTCTTTGTTTTGCTTTAACTGTAGTTGTGCCACTCCTATCAGGCGATAGGCTTCACCATATTTAGGATCAATTTCCAAAGCATCTTTCAGCACCTTGATTGCTTCCTCATTTCTACCCACGCGAATGTTCACCACCGCAAGTTCCGAAAAATAAGTCAGCTCTTTCGGATTAAGCTCAATAGCTTTTGCCAAATCATCCAACGCACGCTGAAACTGCTTTGCCTGAACGGCCGCCTGTTCGCGATAATAATAGAACACATCATTCACATTACCACGAACCGCTTTATAGTATTCATCATAATCAAGCATCGCACCGCGTCCTTGTCCGGCATTCAGGCGCATCTGAGCACGTTCCAGCAGATAAGGAGCAGCTTCTTCACTGTACGGTTGCACGAAACGCGCCATACAACTATCCATCAAAGCCAACACTTCTTCCGGAGCTGCTTCCATCAATTCTTTCGTCTTAGCGGCACTAAAGAATGTAGCCGGAGAGGCAATATTGGAACCATTCACCTTCTCATAACTGGCAAAAGCAGCAGCATAGTCCTTCTTAGCAAACTGGATATCGCCTTCCAACTGAACATAAACCGGAAGAGCTTCGATTGCAATCGCTTTACGAACCTCATCCAAAGCCCTGTCATATGTCCAATCTTTATAGGTTTTTTCAGGTTTATCCAACTGATAACCATAAATCAGTTTGGCACGATTGAAGTATGCATCATCTTTCTTTTGTGCCACTTCAAGTGCCTTATCCATATCAGCTGCTACCTTATCCATTGAACTTTCCTCCTTTGACTGGAAGATTTGATTATTTGCACGACGAAGATAACCGTCAGCACTGTTGGGATACTGAGCTATAAAATCATTCAGCAATCCGGCGTATTTCTCCGGCGCAAGCTGTGAAGAAGCCATGTAGAGATAAACCAATGCTTGTTCTTCTGTCTCAGGCAATGCTTTCTTAATGCCGATACTCAACAATGTATGATCATTGAAAGAAAGAGGACTTATCTTTTGAGCCATAGCATAATCAGCACCTACTGCATAGCAAATGGTAGCTGTATCTTTTCCTGAAGATTTCTGTGCCAAACCGAATACTTGTCCCTCAGCAGTCATTACCGGACAACTTACCATTTTGTCCTTCAGCTGCATATCAAGTGTATAATAATGATATTGTCCATCTACCTTAGACTCTTCTTTCACCTGTCCGGTAGTATAGGAACGATCTTTCTGTGTAGAATAAGGTAGCAGATAAATGCTTGCACCTACAGTCGGGGCCACAGGAGATACCACTAATGAAGGTACTTTTTTTCCTGAAATCGCTACACGGAACTTCACAACATCATACATGTCATTTGCTCCCATAATAACTTCCACAGGCATTTGTGTGCCCTCCGAATTAATGACAACGGCACGCTGCGCACCTTTAAACAAGCTATAATCAGACAGAGCAATTCCATCCTCGGTAACAAAAAATCCATTTCCCGTATTAAGTATCTTATCACTCTCGTCATACGTAACCACCGAGAAAACAGCACGCTTGGCTTTTTCCACCCATTTGGGTGTCTGAGCTACACTCCACTGTGCCAGCAAACAGAGGGCGAGCGTCAACAACAAGTTCTTCTTCATATCTTAGTTGGTTCTTTGTTTCACAGCTTCATAAATCAAAATACCTGCCGCAACAGAAACATTGAGCGACTCGATAGTACCTAGCATTGGGATTTTCACCCACTCATCGCAAAGAGCCAGATTCTCATAAGAAACACCTTTATCTTCAGCTCCCATTATGATACACATCGGTCCTGTATAATCAGCTTTGGTATAATCATAGTCACCCTTTTCTGTTGCTGCCACAATGCGGAAACCACTATCTTTGAGATATTGCAATGTAACCTTCAGATTCTGCTCACGGCAAACCGGCAGAACATGCAATGCTCCGGCAGATGTTTTCATTGCATCAGCATTCACCGTTACGCTTCCTTTAGCAGGAATGATAACAGCATCTACCGCTGCACACTCACAGGTACGAGCTATGGCACCAAAGTTACGAACATCAGTCACACCATCCAACATGACGAACAGCGGGTTCTTGCCCTCTTCGAAAAGAAAAGGCACCAAGTCTTCTGTCTTCTGATACGTAACGGATGAAATAAAAGCAATCACTCCTTGATGATTCTTACGGGTAACGCGATTAATACGTTCCACCGGAACACGTTGCACCGGAATCAAAGTTCCTTTTAGCGCAGCAAAAAGTTCTTTGGATAAATCGCTCTGAATGTCTTTCTTCACCAGAATCTTATCGATTTCCTTTCCTGCCTGTATTGCTTCTATCACAGCGCGAACGCCGAAAATCATTTCACTCTTATCAACCATCTTTGAGAAATTAAAATTAGAAATTAAAAATTAAAGGCTATCTTTTGATACCAAGAAGCGCCTTTGCATTATTCAAAGCAGCTTCTGTCAAAGTAGCCCCACTGAGCATATGGGCTATTTCCTCTACCCTCTCCTCATCTGCCAGACGGCGTATGTGGCTATTGGTTTCGGTTTCGTTATCTTGCTTATATACTTTATAATGTGCGCATCCGCGCGCAGCAATTTGCGGCAGATGGGTAATACTGATTACCTGGCGATCCTGTTCGCCCATTTCCTGCATAATGTCCGCCATACGGTCGGCAATCTCACCGGATACTCCTGTATCTATTTCATCAAATACAATAGTGGGCAATTTCACCGCACCGGCTATCATCGCCTTGATGGACAACATGACACGTGCAATCTCACCACCGGAAGCTACCGATGAAATATTTTGCAATGAGCCGTTTTTATTGGCAGAAAAGAGAAAGTTGACGGTATCTTCACCGTATACACCAGGCTCTTTTCTTATTCCCATCTCCACCTGAAAACGCACATTAGGCATACCCAACGGCACCAAGCGGGAAGCCATCTGCTTTTCAACTTCACGAGCGGCACTGGTACGGGCTTTGGTAAGAACAGCAGCCTGCTTTCTCACCTTATTATATAAAGTATCGCAAAGAGTTGTCAACTCACCAATACGTTCATCATAAGAAGTAATGGCCGCCAACTTTGCTGCATATTCTTCAGCAAGTGCCAGTAACTCCTCCACAGTGGTTGCCCTATGTTTTTGCTGTAAGGTATAAATCAGATTCAACCGATCGTTTACCTCTTCCAGACGATCAGGATTAAACTCAACATCCTCTTCCTGAGAAGAAACTTCCTGGGAAACATCTTTCAATTCAATATATGTACTTTCCAGGCGTTCAGCAAGTTCAGTAGCCGGAGAATAAACTTTTTGCAGACCAAGCATTGTATTCAGACTTTCCTTCAACCCGGCCAGCAGACCACCTTCATCAGAGGTCAACAATTGTCCGACACGGAACAAACCGGCCTTTATTTCTTCAGCATGACTCAACATATCCGTCTCCTGTTCCAGTTCTTCCTGTTCACCTGCAGACAAATTTGCTTCTTCCAACTGCTCCAACTGGAAACGGATATAGTCTTCATCTGCCTTATTCTGCTCAGCACGGGCTATGAGGTCTGCCAGTTCCTGTTGTGCTCGCTTCCATTCTCTATACAAAGATTGATAAGCAGAAAGTTTTTCATCATTATGAGACAATATATCGAGTACATTCAACTGGAATCCTTCTTTATTCAACAAAAGATTCTGGTGCTGAGAATGCACGTCAATTAACTGTTCACCCAACTCCTTCATTTGTACAAGCGAAGCCGGAGTATCATTGATAAATGCACGACTCTTACCAGATGCATAAACCTCACGACGCAAGATACACTCTTCTTCATATTCCAGTTCATTATCTTCAAAGAAAGGCTCCATACCATAAGCTGAAATATCAAAACGGGCCTCAATCACACACTTCGATGCACCTTGGCGAATGGCTTTTACTTCGGCACGCTGACCAAGCAACAAGCCGATAGCACCCAGTATAATAGACTTACCGGCACCCGTCTCACCCGTGATAACGGAGAAACCTGCACCAAAGCTAATATCAAGCTTTTCTATAAGCGCGTAATTCTGTATGTAAAGCGAACGTAACATGACTTATTTACAATTTTAATCTTACTCACTTCCTAATTATTGTTTTATCTTTTCCCACTCGGTAGTCAGCGAAGGGTTGACAGAAGAGAGTAGTTCACATATTTCTTCCTTTTCCTTCATTGCAGCACGGGAATAAAGATTAATCAATTCATCTTTCTTTATTTCAGTAAACAAACCGGGCAATGCCGACATAGGCTTATTCTGTTGCGCCTCTTTCAGACCGCTAAGCATAGATGTTATTACAGCGCGGGCACGGGTAACATTCACAGAGAGTTCATCCATACCTGTACGATGATATCCATACATCAGTTTGCGCAAAGGCGCCATGCCATCTTCCAGATAATCAGAAACTAACGCATAACGATTCCGACTGCTATCGAACGCTTTCCAACCGGTTTCACCAAGGTTCTGTGCGGCCGTTACAATGTCTTCGGCTGCCCGAAAAACCTCCGTACCACCCTGTAGAGCCATCGTGTCCATGTCCAGTCCTATAATCATATAAGCATAATAAGCAATTACTGCCGTCAGATTACTATCAATAACATTATCCCTCAGTTGCAGCGGATCGAACTCACGATAGTTGAAAGCAACATCCGTATCTTTAAAGCTAAAAACTACCGTCTGATATCCGGATTGCCAGACGGGGCGTGTAGACTGTACAATCATCTCACACTTCCAACGTCCGTCCGCCTCATTATATTCTTTCACGGTCAGGTTCATAGAACAACGAATCCGTTCATTCACTTCATACTGCGCCTGCGTCCACCGACGGGTATTGATAAACTCCATCAAGGCGTTTTCAAGCGTAGTAAAAACCTGTGTACTCGTACCTTGTATCTGAGAATAATTCACCGTAAATTTACAATTCAATTCCTGAGCAGCAGACTTTAACGCCACCACAACCAGAAGCAAAATCATATAAAGTGTCTTATTCCTCACTAGCTATATTTACTTATTCTTCATAACTTCCACCAGACGATCCACAATATCCGCAGCTACTTCCGCCTTTGATTTCAACGGAAAGTCCGTCTTGCTTTCACGGTCAATGATACTGATTTTATTCGTGTCGTACCGGAAACCGGCTCCCTTATCATTCAGAGAATTCAGAACGATAAAATCCAGATTCTTCCGTCGCAGCTTATCCTCAGCGTTATGCTGTTCGTCATTCGTTTCTAGGGCAAAACCTACCAATACCTGACGATCTTTCTTCATCTGTCCCAGACAGGCGGCAATGTCTTTCGTAGGTTTCAAACGCAACGTCATTTTCCCTTCCTTTTCCCGCTTTATCTTAGCATCAGCAACCTGTTCCGGTGTAAAATCGGCAACAGCAGCCGAAAGAATAGCAGCATCAGCCTCTGCAAAAAAGCTACACGCAGCATTATACATCTGATCTGCCGATTCCACAGCAAACCAACGTACCGGATATTTCAATTGCTGTTGTACAGGACCTGATATCATAATGACCTTAGCTCCGCGGGCAGCACATTCATCTGCAATAGCAAACCCCATTTTACCGGAAGAATAGTTCCCGATAAAACGTACCGGATCGATCTTCTCATAAGTAGGTCCGGCAGTGATCATAATGGTCTTACCTCGCAAATCACCTTCTTTCCCGGCAAAATAATTCGCCAGATGTTGAATAATGACTTCCGGTTCTTCCATACGTCCCTTACCTACCAGATGGCTGGCAAGTTCTCCCGTACCCGGTTCTATAATATGATTTCCATAAGAACGAAGCGTATCCAGATTCTTTTGTGTAGAAGGATGGGCATACATATCGAGGTCCATAGCAGGTGCCACAAATACCGGAGCCTTAGCCGACAAATAAGTCGTAATCAACATATTATCAGCCACTCCATTTGCCATCTTGCCAATAGTTGAAGCTGTTGCCGGAGCTATAAGCATAGCATCCGCCCATAAACCCAGATCCACATGGCTATTCCATGTACCGTCACGTTGGGCAAAAAACTCACTGATAACCGGTTTACTCGTCAATGCCGAAAGCGTAATGGGAGTTATAAATTCTTTTCCTGCAGGAGTTATGACTACCTGTACCTCAGCACCTTGCTTTATAAGTCCCCGGATAATATAACAAGCTTTATAAGCAGCAATACTTCCAGTTATTCCTAATACTATTTTCTTCCCTTTCAGTGTATTCGCCATGATACTACTTATTGGTTAATTCACGTAGACGGATCTTTGTCAACATAGCCTTGGTGTTCAGCGTAAAGTCACTGTTTAATATCCAGCTATAATAGCCCGGATCGCGCTTCAACACATCTGTCACCGACATTCCCTTGTATTTTCCAAAGTTAAATACTTCCACACCATTATCATCATAAATCATACGTCCTGCGAAATCCACATTTTTGTTAAAGCTGGAATAATCGGCCAGAAAAGCAATATCATTCTGCAATTCCGAATAACGGTCCAGCTGTGCCATTAGCACCTCATAAGTTGCTTGCGTATCAGCTGCCGCCGTATGTGCATCCTCCAGATTCTTTCCACAATAGAATTTATAAGCAGCAGAAAGTGTACGCTGCTCCAATTTATGGAAAATGACCTGTACATCCACAAACTTGCGGCGGCTCAGGTCAATATCTACACCGGCGCGAAGAAATTCTTCCGCCAGCACGGGAATATCAAAACGGTTGGAATTAAATCCTGCCAAATCACATCCTTCTATATCATTGGCAATAGTACGGGCCACTTCTTTGAAGGTAGGACAATCTGCCACATCCTCGTCATAGATGCCATGAACAGCAGACGCACCTTCGGGAATATGCATTTCCGGATTGATACGAAGTGTTTTTGCTTCCTCATTACCATTGGGGTGTACTTTGAGATAACAGATTTCAACGATACGGTCTACATTGATACTCGTTCCGGTCGTCTCCAAATCAAAAAAAACAATCGGGTTTTTGAGGTTTAATTTCATTATTATTATAAGTATAAGCTACAAGCTACGAGCTACAAGCTACAAGTGGCTACGCTATATCCCCAAAGGCACTCGTAACCTGTAGCTTGTAGCTCGTAGCTATAGCAATTATTAATCATTTAGCATCATCGGCATCAGTAGCATCAACAACTCCTCATTTTCTTCTTGTTCAACGGGAATGATGACACCTGCACGTGACGGATCAGCCAGTTCAATTATCACTTCATCAGCAGCGATATTATTCAAAATATCAATCAGGAAAGTCGATTTAAAACCGATGCTCATCGGGTTACCATCATACTGGCAACCCAGTGTTTCTTCGGCAGAAGTAGAGAAATCAATATCCTGGGCCGAAATCACAATCTGATTGGGCTGCATACGCAGCTTAATAAGACTGCTTGCCTGTGATGAGAAAATAGATACACGACGCAATGCACCTACCAACTGCATACGGTCCACAGTCACTTTATAAGGATTATTCTGCGGTATCACCGAATTATAATTAGGATAACGTCCTTCAATCAGACGACACACCATGCGGTATTTTTCCAATGTAAACACAGCATTACGTTCATCAAATTCAATAACAACTTGTCCTTGTTCTTTAGGCAACAAATTCTTAATCAACGAAGCCGGCTTTTTGGGCAGAATAAATGCTGCGCGTTCATTACCTTTGGCAGCCAGTGTTTTGCAACGCACCAATTTGTGACCATCAGATGCCACCATTGTAATATCTTCTGTGGTAATGTCAAAATAGATACCATTCATCACCGGACGAAGTTCATCATCAGCCGTAGCAAATACAGCGCGATTAATTCCACCCAACAATACGGATGCATCCATTTCTACGCGTACGGCATTATCACCCAGCATAGCCGATTGAGGAAATTCATCTGCATTCTGTCCCATCAGGCTATACTTACCGTTCTGATACTGTACTGTGATTTCCAAAGAATTGGTATTTACTTCAAATGACAGCGGTTGTTCGGGGATTTCCTTCAATGCGTCCAGAATTGTTTTGGCAGCTACGGCAAAGCGTCCGTCAGCATCACTTTCATTCACTTCAACTGATGTCACCATCGTTGTTTCACTATCAGAAACAGTAATCGACAAGGTTCCGTCTTTCAGTTCAAAGAGGAAACAATCCAAAATGGGCAACGCATTCTTCGAATTAATCACACGGCTGATAGCCTGTAAATGGCTGGAGAGCGCAGTACTCGAAACGATAAATTTCATATGTTCTGTGTATTTAAGTTTTATATTATTCCCTATTCGTACTATAACTTCATAGTATCGGACAAAGTTACAAAAAAAGATCTTCCCACAGCAAAGAAAATTAAGAAAAAACACCCGGAACTTCTCCGGATTTCCCTAAAAAATTGTAACTTCGCCGCATCATTAAAAAAGAACGCAATGGAATTTACAGGAAAAATTATCGCTATACTCCAACCAAGAGGCGGAGTGGCAAAGTCGGGCAATGAGTGGAAAGCACAAGAATACGTGATTGAAGACCACGGCCAATATCCCCGCAAAATGTGTTTCGATGTTTTCGGAGCAGACAAAATAGAACAGTTTAACATCCAGATGGGCGAAGAACTGACCGTATCATTTGATGTGGACGCACGCCAATGGCAGGACCGTTGGTTCAACAGTATCCGCGCATGGAAAGTAGAGCGTGTTAGTGCAACAGCCCCTGCAGGCGCACCGGGCGCATCTGTTCCGCCGCCGGCACCGACTGCCGCACCGGAATTCCTGGCAGGTGATGCGAAAGACGATCTGCCATTCTAAACTGAAAAGAATTTTAGCACAAAAAAGGGAGAATGTTTTCTCCCTTTTTTGTGTGTTAAATCTTATATTTTATTCCCTTTATATAAAAGCACCAGATTCGGATATACGACTTCTTCTACACAGGTAAACTGTATCGAAAGAATAAAATGCCGGAAGAATTTAGCCTGGCGAAAGAAAAAGTTAGGTATCAGACGCACATAAGTTTCCGGTTGCTCCACCATCTTTTCCATATCCACCATCATTACAAAACTATATGTGGGTGAAAGACTCCCGATCCCCTCTTCATACAACGGAATATCATCCAATACTTCCTCATTCTCCATGGCATCTATATAAGCCGTGAGACTGGCAACATCCGGTGCCATCAACAGATGCCCGCGATAAAAACACACATACGTATAAAGGGCGGACTCTGTGATGCCTGTCAATTGAGTCAGCAAGGTATTACGAGGCAATATATAATAACGATATCCTTTCGCCTTTGGATAAAGATGATAATCGGGGTATGCCTGCGGAACAGGAGGCGCATCTACTTCCTTCGGAGAAGTATAAAGCAATGACTGCAAGCGGCGTTCAGCCTGCAACACATTCTTCACCGGAACACTCATCACCGCACAAGGAATCTCATTTACTGTATCTTTCGACTGGAAGAGACAGGATATCACCTGATCTCCTGCATACATTTTCAAGAAATCCATCCATTCTTCATCTCTTTCTTTAATATAATCGGAATAAGTTGCCTTGGCATATTCCTGTTTCGCCGTAAAGCTGCACATGGCATTCATATCCGAAATGGCCCAACAATCATAAAAGAAAGTAGAAAGTGGAAGCCGTTCTCCCGGAAACCCCTCTACCGGCTGCTGGCGACGCAAAGCATTTATAAAAGTATGTGTAGTGTCCGATCCGTGACTAATCCCCGAACAATAAATAGCATTCTCATTCAGCTTCAAATCAAATTCCGCCCAACTTCCCAAATAGGTCTGCGAACGAATACCATCTGTATTTTTACCCATCTCCACCGATTTAATGCGCACATACACCGTAGCTTCCACGTTCGCATTCTTCCCGGCATGCATCAGTCTGAATGAAGGCATGTCTATCAACGACTTTTTGGAGAGCCGCGCGTCAATCACCTGTTCTATCAATCGCTTCTGAAAGCTGATCGCCAGGAAGTCCGATGTGAAATACGCTGAAAGGAAACGTCCGTCAGGCATAGGATAAATACTGATCTCCTCACCTCTGTAATCAAAGAATTTAGAAGGGAATGAACTGGAACAATATTTCCTGATGAATGACTCCACCAACTCATAATCACCTGATCCCAGACTGCAATACAACACTTGGTTCAATGGTGTATCCGGCTCATGAAAACTGATAAGCATTTTGTTCATCTGCTTACTAAGTCCGTGCGGAGTATCCTCAAGCAAGGTATGCAGATAGTTTTTCAGATAAACAAAAAGTTCGGAAGCATAAAGGAAGTGATTATCTTTGCTGCAACTCAACTGGTTGATGTCATCTACCAATTCTGCCATACGGTCTGTTTCCAGCACAGCTATTGCGCTTTGAGGCACTAGAGTATAGAGATTAAAATCTTTCTGACTCTCCACCTCATTCAACCTAAAGAATGAATACACCCCGAACCCCGTACATAGCAACACTATGGACACAATCATGGCAATTCTTATGATAAGGCGTAACTTCATGGTTTTTCAGGCATCAAGTTTCGGCAAAAATAAGTATTTCTACTAATAAAACAAAACAAATGTTTCGAAAACTTTAGTAGATATAAAAAAGTTTTAGAATGCCTGCCTTTAAAACTCTATTTCCATTCCATCAAAAGTCAGATGCACATCAGGAGGAAGCTGCTCTTCGAGTTCCACATGCAATCCGGCATGATGACTCATGTGAATAAAATAAGTTTCGCGCGCACCGATGCGCTTCGCCGTCTCCAATGCCTCGGAAATACTCTGATGCGTAGGATGCGGCTTGACACGCAAGGCATTCACAACCAGAACGTCTAAGTCTTGCAATTGTTCATAGGACTCTTCAGGCATGGTCAGCATATCTGTAATATAAGCCAAACGCTTACCTATACGATACCCTAGAATAGGCAGACGCCCGTGCATCACCTGAAAAGGAATAATCTCCGTATGATTGATAAAGAAGTTTTTTCCCGGCTCCACTTCTTGCAAGAAAATCTGAGGTACACCGGGATATTTATGTTCCAAAAAACAATAGGGCATTCGCGCACGCAAGTGAGTTGCCGTATAGTCATCGGAATATATGGGAATCTCACCGAAACGGCAGAAAGGACGAAGATCATCCAGTCCTCCTACATGGTCATAATGCTCATGAGTAATCAGTACTCCATCTATTTTTTCAAATGAGGCTGCCCTCAACATCTGTTCCCGGAAATCCGGTCCGCAATCAATCAGTATCACCGCATCATCCGTATGTAACAAAGAAGACGCACGCAAGCGGTTATCGCGCGGATCGGCAGAAGTGCAAACTTCGCACTTACAGCCTATTTCAGGCACCCCTGTCGATGTTCCGCTTCCCAATATTCTTAGTTTCACTTTAATTACATATTAATTATCAATCATCTAAATAAAATTCACTTCGGGATGTATGTCAATGCCGAACTTCTCACGCACCGATGCCCTTACAGCATCCGAAAGAGCTACAATATCAGCTCCGGTTGCCCCTCCCCGGTTTACCAACACCAACGCCTGCTTATCATGCACAGCAGCAGGTCCCAGCGATTTCCCCTTCCAGCCACATTGGTCTATCATCCAACCGGCAGGGATTTTTATCCGATCAGTCCCCATCTCATAAAAAGGCATCCGGGGATATTGTTTCCGTAAGACCTCAAATACTTCACGAGAAACGACAGGATTCATAAAGAAACTTCCGGCATTGCCCAGCAGTTTCGGATCAGGCAATTTACTTTCACGGATACTGATAATCACTTGGCGTAATATTTTCAAGTCTACTCCCGGATATTTTTCAAGTTCCTGACGGATAGTACCGTAATCCAACATATAATGTTCTTTCTTGCTCAGGGTGAAACCGACATACGTAACGAATACCTGTTTCATTTCCGGCCGTTTGAAAATACTGTTCCGATATGAATATCCACATTCATCCATCCGGTAAACATGCTTCACGCCCTCTATGTTCATTGTTTCCACAAAAGAAATCAGGTCTTTCACCTCCACCCCGTAAGCACCAATATTCTGCACCGCCGAGGCTCCCACTTCTCCGGGAATCAGCGACAGGTTTTCAGTTCCGTACCAACCATGCTCCACACAATAAGCCACGAAATCATCCCACACCACACCGGCACCTACACGTAACGCAACCTTTTCTTCATCTTCTGCTATTACTTCAATACCGCCAATGCGCGAATGTAATATCACCCCTTTATAATCTCCGGTAAACAGCAGATTACTCCCTCCGCCAATATGCAGATAAGGAGAAGTGATGTACCCGGCAGCAATCAACTTCTCCAATTCTTCTACTGAGCTGTATTCCAAAAACACGGCAGCTTCTACATCAAGTCCGAATGTATTGGGTATTTTTCTCATCTCATGCTCCATCATTCGTAATTCGTAATTTTCTAAATGCTCGTATCTTCATATTTATATAGTTCCCACTCTCCGCGATGCCTGCGGAAATAGAATATATTAGTGTATCCATTTCCAATCCCGTTTACCTTCAGTATCTTCGTATTCGAGTTATCGCTATTCTTTTGTCCGTAATTGATATTTGACAGTTTATCCACAGGCAATACCGGACGGAAAGCATACCACTGATTCAAGTCGAGTGTAGTCTCCAGGATAGAAAACTCATCATCCGGATCTATTGTGATATACTGTAAAGGTTCACGAATATGCCGGCTCTGATAAACGCTGTCGGTCACAAAACGCGAATAAAACGCAACGAAGTCTTCATCCTCTCCCTGTTCCATTTGACGGAGATTGATAGCTTCCAGCATCCATACGCCTTTGGTACGCTCGAAGTAGTATTTCTTCACCATGCGGTTCTCCAGGAAAATCCATTCCACCTGCACGGAAGTCAACGCAGTATCCCCCACCAGCTCCAGATCGTCTTCATTGTCGAAGAGTAATGTGTAATAACTCTGCTGAGTAAACAGATAATCATGTTCCCACTCTCCCTTCTCTATTTTAGAAGGCTTATCAACGTCGTAAAAAGACAATGGAAATTTGGTCCGCTGCTGTTGCAGGGCGTCATCCGAAGCGTAACTGTAGATAAAATCATCAAACGATTCATCCGCTTCTATTGGCTTTGGGTCATTATCAACTTCAGCCTGTGATACAGTATCAGCCTTGTGTGCAGCTGAATCCACCAAATTGGTGATTGTCGCAAAAGGGTCCATCTTCGTTTTCTTGTTGCCACACGACACCAAGAAAACGAGAAGAAAGAACCCCAATCCTATTTTTCTCATTCTTTACCGGACCATAAGGTCACTTATTTAGTTTAGCTCTTAACTTTTCAAGCATGTCCACCGTCATGGACTCTAAATCATATTGCGGTTTCCAATCCCACTCTTCACGAGCACAACTGTCATCCAAGCTGTCGGGCCAGCTGTCGGCAATGGATTGCTTCAATGGGTCAATCTCATATACCATTTCAAAGTCGGGCACATGCTTCTTGATGGACTGGCAGATCTCCTCCGGATCAAAACTCATGGCAGCAATATTGAAAGCATTCCGATGCTTCAGACGTGCCGGTGCTGCTTCCATCAATGAAATAGCCGCATTCAGCGCATCAGGCATATACATCATATCCATATAAGTACCAGGCTTCAAAGGACATACAAACCTCTCACCTTTCACTGCGGAGTAAAAAATGTCGACCGCATAGTCGGTAGTACCGCCCCCCGGAGGAGTTACATTGGAAATGATGCCCGGGAAGCGAACCGCACGGGTATCCACTCCATATTTAGTATAATAATAATCGCTCAATAACTCAGTAGTAACTTTAGTTACACCATACATCGTACGAGGACGCTGAATCGTATCCTGAGGTGTCTTCACATGGGGGGTAGCTTCGCCAAACGAACCGATAGAGCTCGGAGTAAACACTGCGCAACCGTATTCACGCGCCACTTCCAGCACATTCCATAATCCGTCTATACCAATTTTCCAAGCCATGGCCGGACGGCTTTCGGCAACAACCGAGAGCAAAGCCGCCAAATTATAAATCGTATCAATCTTGAATTGGCGTGCCACCACTTCAATAGACTGACGGTCGGTGACGTCGGCAATAGCAGAAGGTCCAGATGCCTTCAACTCGCCTTTAGGCATAGCACTCGGAATGTATCCGGCTATAACATGGTCATCTCCATAACGTTTACGCAATTCCAATGTGAGTTCCGAACCTATCTGTCCGGTTGCTCCAATTACCAAAATATTCTTCATACGACTTATTTATAAGGTGCTCCATCCTTAGAGACGTGCAAATATACATACTTTTTTTTCATTATTCTATCATTTTGCTATTGTTTATTTGAAGAAAAATCGTGTCCTTTGTATCGTTTAGTAATAAGATGACAAACTTTTAATTTATAAAGCTATGTACGGGAAAATGAAAGAACACCTCAGCAATACGCTTGCTGAAATCAAAGAGGCCGGACTCTACAAAGAAGAGCGCCTGATCGAGAGTGCGCAACAAGCCGCCATCACCGTAAAAGGGAAGGAAGTACTGAATTTCTGCGCTAACAATTACCTGGGTTTGTCCAACCATCCGCGACTGATTGCCGCCGCCCAAAAGATGATGGATCACCGTGGCTACGGCATGTCTTCCGTACGTTTCATCTGCGGAACACAAGACATCCACAAAGAACTGGAAGCTGCTATCTCCGACTATTTCAAAACCGAAGACACCATCCTCTATGCTGCTTGTTTCGATGCCAACGGCGGAGTGTTCGAACCTCTATTCAGCGAGGAAGATGCTATCATCTCCGATTCCCTGAACCACGCCTCCATCATTGACGGTGTACGCCTGTGCAAGGCCAAACGTTACCGCTATGCCAATGCCGACATGGCCGAACTGGAGAAGTGCCTGCAAGAAGCACAGGCCCAGCGTTTCCGCATTGTCGTAACAGACGGTGTATTCTCCATGGACGGCAATGTAGCTCCGATGGATCAGATCTGTGACCTAGCAGAAAAGTATGACGCTCTGGTCATGGTAGACGAATCTCACTCTGCCGGTGTAGTAGGTCCTACAGGTCACGGTGTGAGCGAGCTATTCAAAACTTACGGACGTGTGGATATTTACACCGGTACACTGGGCAAGGCTTTTGGCGGAGCCATGGGCGGATTCACCACCGGACGCAAAGAGATTATCGACCTGCTGCGCCAACGCAGCCGCCCGTATCTGTTCTCCAATTCTGTTGCTCCTGCCGTAATCGGTGCAAGTATCGAAGTCTTCAATATGCTGAGAGAAAGCAATGCCCTGCATGACAAATTAGTAGAAAACGTTAATTACTTCCGCGAGAAAATGACTGCCGCCGGATTTGACATCAAGCCTACACAAAGTGCTATCTGCGCCGTGATGCTGTATGATGCCAAACTTTCGCAGATTTACGCCGCCCGTATGCAAGAAGAAGGCATTTACGTCACCGGATTCTATTATCCCGTGGTTCCGAAAGACCAGGCACGCATCCGTGTACAAATCTCCGCCGGACACGAAAGAGAACATCTGGACAAGTGTATAGATGCATTCATCAAGGTAGGAAAAGAACTTGGAGTATTATCGCGCTAAAGCGCGATAAGCTACAGGCTACAAGTGACGAGTTACAAGTTGCTGCGCTGTATTCGTAAGCGAATAATTATTCGCCAGACTACCACACCGAAAGGAACTTGCAACTCGTCACTTGTAGCTTGTAGCTTTTACTCCCGGCAGCACCACCGTAAACCTGCTTCCTTTCCCCGGTTCCGACCACAGTTCGATTTTGCCCCGCAATTTTTCTACAATCACCTGGCAGATGGAAAGTCCCAAGCCGGCTCCTTGCGAAAACTCATCCTGTTTATAGAAGCGACTAAAGATCATTTTCTGTTCTGAGAGTTCAATGCCTCTTCCGGTATCTTCCACATAGATAGCCACTCGGTCCGATTCAGAAAGATAACGGTATCCCAACTTGATATATCCGGTTTTAGTAAACTTAGAAGCATTATTCAGGAAATTAGTGATCACCTGCGTCAAGCGCCCCTTGTCAACCGTCACTTCCACCTGCACCGCATCCAACTCTTTGATGAATTCCAATTGTTCGGGAATCAGCATCTGGTGAGTCATATAAATACTATCGACCAATTCTGAAACCAAACACTTCTCGTATTCAAATGACATATATCCGGACTCGATGCGCGAAAGTTCCAAAATATCATTGATTAGTTTCAGCAACAAATCACTATTCTTATTAATACTGCCGATGTATTCCAAACGTTCCTCCGGACTCACATCATCATCAAGCGCCAATATATTGGAGAAGCCCACAATTGCATTCAGCGGCGTACGAATCTCATGGCTCATATTTGCCAGGAAAGACTGCTTTAATTCAGCCTTTTCAGCCAGTAGTCTTGCTTCTTCCAATTCCTGCTCACGATCTTTAATCGCCTGTATATTCAGCAACAGACCGGCAGCTTTATATCCTCCACCGGGAAGCTGTATCGTCTTATAACGAAACTCCCACCACTGATAGCCTTTTTCATTAAAGTCACAACGCACCTGAGAAACCACTTTGCCTGCCTTAGAAATGTTTTTCCAGTACCCTCTCACCTCATCCCAATGATCGGGATGCATAAACGACAAGAGTTCCTCAAAACCAAGTGATTTAGCACTCATTTTCTGTGACATCCAGAATTCCTTTTCAAATACGAAATGGTCATTTTCCAGCTTCCAGGCAAAGGTGTCGCTACCTTCAATAGCCAACGCCAATGTTTCCTTTTCACTTTCCAGTTCATAAAGGGCACGTCTCTTCCGTCCTTGTTCGCGGCGATAAAGGAAGAAGAGCCAGACAAACAACGTGGAAAGCAGAATGATAATCAACACAACACCGGTTCCCCATGCTACCGGATATTCTTCCCGGAAAGGAATATTTATAATCGTACATTCCGCCGGAATACTCTCTTTGGAAATGCCCCGTTGCTGCATCACGTTCCAGTCTACCACATATTTCTTACGGCTCTCCCTGATGGGGATATCCGAAGGCTTCTCACCATGCAAAATACGTATGGCAGCACTCACTTCCTCTTCAGCCAGAATCGGGAATGTCGTGATATATCCACCAAGCAATTTTTCGTTATAGCCGAATGCCTCATTAATCGCAGTGAGACTGGGACTTGCACATATATTTCCAATATTAACCGATGTATAGTCGCGTTTCATCTGGAGGTAGCACATTCCTATGGAATACTTACTTAAAGTCCAGATAAAGTTTGCAGTTTCCTGTTTCTTTCCAATTCGTACCGACAGACTGGAAAAACGGGCATATCCCTCTTTATGGGGATAATGCAGCCTCTTTTCACGAGGAGTTCCCGAATAGCCGACCATACAGGTCACTTTTTCATCTTTCAGTTGATTTTCTATATCTGCCCGTATCTGCCGGTCGATATACGTAGAATCAAGCACTGTAAACAACTCCACATCTTCACCAAATAACTTTGTTCCCAGGCGTATATTCTTCATCAGATCTATCCGGTCATGAAAGCCCGTCACATTAGGATACTCTTTCAATAATTCCCAATTAGGATAGTTCACTCCACCAAAAACCACCGGAATTTCTGTCACCAAAGGATGACAACACTTGAACAGTGAATAGGCAGCCTGATCATCATTCACCAGAATTATTTCAGGTCTCCAACCATCAGAAACCGAATCGAGCAGATGATACATGTACTCCAACTCCGGTTCTTCCTGGAAAGCCTCACAGTCTAGATATACGATACGAATATCCGCATCAACCCCGTTTCTTCTGAATTCTTTATCTATCAAGCGGTTGAAATCAGGATAGCCGACATAACTTTCCTCGTAAGAATGCACGATTAAAATTCGCCGCTCCTCCCGGTCCGAACAGCTGTTCAAAACGAAAAAAAACAGAAAAAGCCATGCATATATAGACAGAAATGTATACTTCATTATTCAACTATCTGATCCATAAGTGCAACAAAGGTAGAATAAAATATGCATAATCCCAAGAAAAGAAAAAAAGAAGCTATCTGATTTTTTCAGACAGCTTCCCTGCTTGGCAATTCTATATCAAAAAGACTATTAACGTTCGCCCAATTTCACATCTACAAAGAAGATACCCGTAGCACCGGCTTTCTTAATCATATCAACGATGCCTGCAGCCGTAGCCTCTTCTTCTACCTGTTCGCGTACAAATCCCCACAGGAAGTCCTGCGTTGCTTTATCTTTTTCGGCAGCAGCCACATCCACCAACTTGTCGATCATTTCGGATACACGGCGTTCGTGTTTGTACACCTGTTCAAATACTTCCAGCGGAGTACCGAAATCGTTGGGAACTACATCCAGCTTATCAACTTTGGCTTTACCGCCACGTTTGATTACGTAATCAGCCAATGCACAGGCATGTTCGTTCTCTTCTGCCCACTGTTTTTTCAACCAATGCGCCATACCACAATATCCTTCTTTCTCCATATAGAAAGACATAGCTAAATACATGTTAGCCGACCACATTTCAGCTGTAATCTGCTCGTTAATTGCATTTTGTAATTTTTCAGTAATCATAATCGTATTTTTTAATTAAATTGAAATCATTACAAAAGTAACAATGATACACAGACATTGTTCATTTGATAACATTTTTTATATAAAATAGTCCGGATTGACGGGCGTTTCCTGCAAAATAGTCTCAGCATTGAAACATGGACACTCCTTGACCCACTCTTCCGGTTCTATTTCGCCGTTGTTGTTCAGGTCAGGACTAAGGTCACGATGACCTGCCAGCCGAGAACCCGGATAATCCCTCAACAACAACATCACCAATACACGAAGAGAGTGTTTCTGTAAATCTGTTCTTGTATCAGAAGCCCGGCCATTCACATCCAGCCCGCCTTCATAGCACACACTAATCGAGTGAGCGTTGTATCCCTGGGCATGCGCACCGGGCTTTTCAACCGGGCGAAGATTTTTGATATCCCCGTTCTTCCTTATATAATAATGATAACCTGCGCCGGAGAATCCCCGGCGCAGGTGGTCTGTGGTTAAGTCATATTCCGTATAGCAACGGTCAGCGCGGGTGGCGCTGCAATGAATGACGATTAAATCAATTTTTCTCATTTCTTAAAGTATTATCCCGGTATCATTTCCCTGTCATCGCATGCGCGCTAAACGCTCCCAACACAGCCGAAGCCAGAGCAATTACAATTTTCAACACCGCATCCCAAGTCAATTTCTTTTTCATGCCTTATTAAGTTTAGATTAAAGTTTACCCCAGCGGGTTTTCATCCAGACCACCGCCTCCGCCGGAATTACCACCTCCCTGGCCGCCGGAGGAGGAACCGTCTTCATCCTCCTTTTTGTCCAGGGCAAAGGATACATTGGCCGGACTTCGGGTTGCCGCCACGGTTCCGTTCACCAGCCGCAACCCCTTGTCCGGTGTGAAACGGATATGCACCCGTTTGATATTCCTTACCTTACAATCCTCCATTTTCTCCACGCCCGAACAACGGAACGTCATGTGAAATATCCCGAATTGATTCAGTTTCACCTTGTCTCCATTGACAAGTGTCCCTTGAATTTCTTCTACCAGAGCCTCGATCACGTGTTTTACGTCACCTTTGGTCATAGCACAATTCTTCTGAATACTGGCGGCAAGGGTGTCGATATCCACCGTGCCGGCAGAGCGGGGTTTCTGACGAAGATAAAACAACATCGGAGAATCTTTATCACTCACGATTTTTCTACGCTGAAAGCGTTCTACAAGTACATCCATAAAAAAATTAAAGTTTAGGTTAAAAAAATCCGTAATGCCTATCATTAAGCACTTTACAAAGATACAACATCCAGCAGCCAAAGTCAAGTGTTTTGCTATTTATTTCCTCACCAAACGACAATTATTTTCATCCCCCAATTAATACTTAACACTTAATACTTAATACCTATTTCGCATTCCTCATCATCCACTCCAGCGGCGGCACATACTCCCCTATCTTCGTCATACTGGCATTATGCCCGAAGTACACATCCCCCGTCTCCCCATTACGGTTTTTCGCCACAATAATCACACCCAGCCCCTCCGAGGGATATTTACTCTTGCGCTCCGTCGGTATCCCATAAACAGCCGGACGATACAGCAACATCACCAGGTCCGCATCCTGTTCTATCGCACCGCTCTCACGCAAATCACTCAGTGCGGGCCGGTGATCGCCGCGTCCTTCACAGTCACGGTTCAACTGGCAGAGCAGAATCACCGGTATATTCAGCTCCTTCGCCATTATCTTCGCCTTGCGGCTCGCTTCCGCCACTTCCTGTTCGCGGTTGCGGTTTTTCTGCCCGGAACCCACCTCGCAAAGTTGCAGATAGTCGATGATAAGGGCGTCGCACAATCCTTTGCCCTTCAACAGCCGCGCTGAAGAGCGGATATGATCCATTCCCATCTTCGGATTGTCATCCACATAAACAGGCAGGCGTGCCAACTTGCGTGCAGCTTCCAAAGCCTGCTGCTGCTCGTCGGCAGTCATCAGTCCCGTGCGCATGTGGCTGGCATTGATGTCGGCGGCAGCAGCCGTTATCCAGCGGTCGCCCAGTTGCTCGCCCTGCATCTCAAGGCTATAAACCACCACATGCCTGCCCGCAAGCCCTGCCGTTAGTGCTAGATGCAATCCGAAAGCCGTCTTGCCCACCGACGGACGGGCGGCAATAATAACCAGTTCTCCTGGCTGCCAACCCGCCGTCAGGCGATCCAACTCGGCAAGTCCCGTAGGGATGCCCGTAACGCCGTTCAGGTTGTTTGCCACGCGGGCATCCATCAGTTTCAGCGTATCCAGCATCAGCCGGTCCATATCACGCAGATAATCGGCAAAGGCCGCCTCACCTTCCAGATGGTCGGCAAGGTTATGCAGTTCCACCAGCGTGTCGGATATGTCTATCGTCTCATCGGAAGCGGCAGCCAGCAGACGATGCATGCCGATAATAGCCTCGCGCCGCACGTACATCCCGCGCAGGATGGCGGCATGCTGCTCCAGATGGGCGGAAGAAGCCACGCGCGAAGTCAGTTGCGTCAGCCGGAACGGCCCGCCCACGGCTTCCAGTTTGCCACGGGCGGCAAGTTCGTTCTTCACGGTGATGATGTCAATGGACCGGCCCGTATGGTACATAGCCAGCAGGGCGGAGAATATCTCGCAATTGCTCTGTTCGTAGAACATCTCGGCGCGGAGCTTGTCGCCCACGAGCGCCATGGCTGCCGTTTCCAGCAGGCAGGCGCCGAGGACGACTTCTTCCAGGTCGGCATCGTGGGGGTTCAGAATTTCAGCCATACCTTTTTTTTCATTTTCAGTTCGTAAAATCTTCATTAAAAATCTTGAGATCCAGATATTTGGCCGCACTCCGGCAATAGCGTATATCACTCAGGCTATAATAGTAGTCTTCTATGCGTTCAAGGGCAAGTTCCCGCTCACGGGTAGAAAGCTTTTTCCACAACTTCCCAACCAACGCCTTGCTCTCTATGCGTATGTGCGTCACTTCGCCATACTTGTCAATAAACCGTTCAAAGACTTCATCCACCTTCTTCTCTACCTTCTTTTTTTCACCGGAATTGCCCGTCCAGGCATCATAGCCCGGAATGCGGATATGACTGAGGCAGTCGCCCGGTACTTTTTCTACAAGCCCTTGGGCAATGCAGCGTTCAAAGAAGCGTCGGACATGTCCTCTCCTCCACCCCAGAATGTCCGCCCAACCCATAAAAGAGATAACGGATTCCCCCCGGGCACAGGTCACTTCCACCCCATTACACCATGCCACCTTTGTCTTGTAATTCACGTGGGTCAATACTCTCAGGAATGCCTCTTCGTCACCATTCGCCGCCCCCTGCTTTTCACACATACTCATCAGCAACGCCCTTGAAACCATGACGTAGCCTACACGCAACCAATTATTTTCCATTATCAGATAAACTCTACAAATTAACACTTTTTTCTGCGCCATATCCCTAACGCCGTTTGCGCCACCCCTTTTCACTGATATTCAATGAAGCGCAAGCACCCTTGCGCCACGCTTGCGCCAGCAAATGGACATAACATAATTATATTAGAAGAAATGATATACTAAAGTATATCTATCAGAACAGATGATGTGTTTGAGTCAAACAGATGATGCATCGGGCCCCAACGCATGATGCGTTTGCCCCGAGCAGATGATGCGTTTTCCTTTACCGTTTACCTTAATCAATTTTTCTTTCTTTTTCATTGTTCAGTTGTTTACTTATTTACACTTCAAATAAAAACATATAATATACTCTTATTCTGTATTACAGCGCAAAATTAGGAAGTATCATTCAAAGCACAATAGCAAATATTTGCACCAACATAAATATAAACATCACTAAATAAAATCATTGCAGGTATATAGGCGATTTTTAATAGTGAGTAATTTCAAAGATAATGCACCATCCCTACAAAAACTTTTGTTATCTTTGTATCGTTAATAACGACAACAGATTAAAAACAGGAGGATAGAATATGGACCCACTGAAATACATAGTACCCGGCAGGAAACGTATCCCTTACGGCATGATGAACTTCGCAGTCATCCGCCGCGAAGACTATTATTATGTAGATAAGACCCGCTTCATCCCCCTGATAGAACAGGCTGACCGTTTCTTCTTTTTCATCCGTCCGCGCCGCTTCGGCAAAAGCCTGACACTAAACATCCTGCAGCACTACTACGACGTGCGCACCCGTGATAAGTTCGATGCACTCTTTGGCGACCTCTACATCGGGCAGCATCCCACGCCCAGCCGTAACAGCTACCTGGTACTTTACCTCAACTTCTCCGGCATTACCGGTGAGTTGAACAATTACCGCAAGGGACTGGATGAGCATTGCCAAATTCGTTTTGATTTCTTCTGCGAAGTTTATGCCGACCTGCTGCCGCAAGGCATCAGGGAAAGACTGGACGAAAAGGACGGAGCCGTCAACCAACTGGACTATCTGGTTTCGGAGTGCGAGCGTGCCGGACAGAAGATGTATCTCTTCATTGACGAGTACGACCACTTCACCAACGCCATCCTCGCCGACCCCGAAAGCCTGCATCGCTATACCAATGAGACGCATGGCGAAGGATACTTGCGTGCTTTCTTCAATAAAGTGAAGGCAGGAACCTATTCCAGCATAGAGCGTTGCTTCATCACCGGCGTAAGTCCCGTGACGATGGACGACCTCACCAGCGGATTCAACATAGGTACCAATTATTCCCTCACACCGAAATTCAACCAGATGATGGGATTCACAGAGGGGGAGGTGCGCGAGATGTTGACTTACTATTCTACCACCAGCCCCTTTCGCCATACCATCGACGAGTTGATAGAAATCATGAAACCGTGGTATGACAACTACTGCTTTGCGCAGAAAAGCTACGGTGAAACTACGATGTACAACTCAAACATGGTGCTCTACTTCGTCAAGAATTACATCGACGATGGCAGAATGCCGGAAAATATGATAGAAAGCAACATCCGCATCGACTACGAGAAGCTGCGCATGCTCATCCGCAAGGACAAGGAGTTTGCCCACGATGCTTCCGTCATACAGACTTTGGTGAGCCAAGGCTTCATCACCGGAGAACTAAAAGAAGGATTTCCCGCCTCCGGCATCACCAATCCCGATAACTTCGTGAGCCTGCTCTACTATTTCGGCATGCTCACCATCAGTGGGATGCACGAAGGAAAGACAAAACTAACCATCCCTAATCTGGTGGTTCAAGAACAACTCTATACTTACTTGCTGAATACTTACAATGATGCAGACCTGAGTTTCAGCAGTTACGAAAAAAGCGAACTGGCGAGCCGTCTCGCTTATCGGGGAGACTGGAAAGCTTACTTCGACTACATCGCCGACTGCCTGAAGACGTATGCCTCGCAGCGCGACAAGCAGAAAGGTGAGTTCTTCGTCCACGGCTTCACCCTTGCCATGACCGCACAGAACCGCTTCTACCGTCCCGTCTCCGAACAGGACACGCAGGCGGGCTATGTCGATATTTTCCTCTGCCCGATGCTGGAGATATACTCCGACATGGCGCACAGTTATATTGTGGAGTTGAAGTATGCCAAGTATCGTGACCCCGAAAACCGTGTGGAGGAACTACGTCAAGAAGCCATCGCCCAGGCCAACCGCTATGCTGATACGGACACGGTGAAACGTGCCATCGGAAACACCCGGCTGCACAAAATTGTGGTGGTATATAAGGGGATGGAAATGAGGGTATGTGAGGAGGTGTAAAAGATACTCTTTTCTTTCCGAAATCCCCCGTCTCCGGGGGAATAAAAACACGCACGCGTCAGCCTGCCTTATGCACAAACAGTAAATCCTCAACCAACAGATCGAAAGCTTGTTCACTGATGGCACCTTCGTGAAAATAGAAGTAATGAGTGAGCAAACGGCGCACCTGGCGGATGCGGCACTCGGCGGTATAACCTTTCCACTCACCTACCCTCTTGCTGTCCAACGCCTGACGGATAACGGCTACATACGGAGCTATCAGACTGCGCACATCATCGCCGGAACGAACCTGTATCTTCTCATTCGGCAAGATAATAGTCACTTCCGGATGGTCGGCACGAACTATACGCATGGCCTCTGTCCAGCGGAAGCCATCTGAAATTACGTCACGAGTTGTCTTTTTTTTGATGCATCTGTGGCATCGGGTGCCACAAAGGCACGTCTTCTTTTTCTGTTCATTGTTTAAAATTTAATTAATTGATTGATAAATAAGAACCAGTATTTGATTCCTTATTTTAGAAACAATTGATTTCCCGACCGGGCACTCTCCACACCACCGAGAAGACTTCCAGCGCCATGCTTCCATCCTCTTGCAATATCCTGAATGCCGGCATATATGCTCCCGGTTCCAGATCGGGCAAGGTCACAATGACCTTATTGTACGAGTATTTATAGATATGGCAGATTTTCATTACCCTGCTCCTGTCGGCCACGGAGACCAGGCACAGATGTATCTTGTCCGGGGCATAGATATCCAGCCTGTTGCCCGACACGATGATGGGCGCCCATGGGGTGATAGTCCCGTCGCGCCTGCCGCTCAAAAGGTCATGTACCCCGGTGATTACGGGGAGCCCTTCCGAAGGGCTTACGATTACGGTATCGGTTGCTGTCATTGTATTCGATTTAATTGCTTTTCCATATTTTAGGAGAAGAGGTGGGGAAATTTTATCCGGGGCGTTACGAAGCGGATATGAATGAGAAGGACTATCTCGATTCCCCTCCTCCAGTTGGAGGAGGGGTGCCCAAAGGGCGAGGTGGCAGGAGGAAAAGAAATTCCGTCACTGCTTTTAATAAACTTGTCAGGGAGCGGGTGCCGGAGCCGCTTTCAACACCACCTTCACCGTAGTGGCAACCGTGGAAGCCGTTGAGGTGAAAGTGACGGTGGTGCTTGCCGGTAGAGTCTGCGCCGCCCCCAAGGTCAGCGTATAATCTCCTTCGGCACCGGTCACGTTTTCACTCACCGTCAGCCACGAAGCGTCGGCGGCAACTTCTGCCGTGCTTCCGGTAGTAATGGTTGGCGTTTCCGCACCGTCCGAACGGCTCTCCGAAACCACATGGAGCTTGATAGTCTTTCCGTTGGTATTCTCTATCGTAGCCGTCATCGTTTTGGCGTCGAAAGTGCTGGTGCTCCCTTCTTCCTTCACCATCGTCACCTCAGGCCCCTTGGTGGCGAACACCTTGATGTCCTTACGCATCCCGCTCGCCGGGTTCGTCAACCGGATGGTGACGGGAAGTAATTTCGAAACGTCCGTCAGCTTTTCATCCACCGTGGTGACAGTGTACTTCGTGCTCTGCGATGTAGCACGCGTGGCAGGGGCGGCAGCCAGTTCGAGCCATTTCTCGGAACCCTCCTGAAACACCAGTTCGTATTTCAGCGTAGCGTTGGAACCCATTACGAATGCGAACGTGCTGGCAGCATCCGGCATCAGCGACACCTGCCCCTTGTCCGTCACGTAAGCTCCCGTGCTACCGGCTTCCAGCACCAGGGACGTGTTGCGGTCGAAGTCATTGTCGGGCGTATAGGGGTCCAGCTCCACGTCTTCTTCCCAGTCCGTTACTTTCAGGTTCACTTCCAGACGTGTAGGGTCCGCCTTAGTAATCTCGATGGTATAGCGGTGGTTGTAGTTCACCTCGATGTAAGTGCCCACGCCGTTCACCATCTGTTTGAAAGGAACCTTGTAGCTCACCGGCTGGGAGTCCGTCAGGTTGATGTCATACATGCCGTTTAGTATCAGGTAGCCCCCGTCGTCCTTCGGACTGGGCCAGGTATAGAAAGCACCTTCGGTCAGGTTGAGTTTCGGGGCATCGGGTGTAGGCTTCTGCTGCCTGTCGGGAAGGACCTTGCGCACGGGATAGGTTATCAGTTCGCCGGCTGCTTCACCTTTCGTCTTCAGGGGGACGATGGGGAAGAAACTGCTGGCGCTGCGCCCGTTGCTCATGGAGATACTCTCGACGGTGAACCGGGATTCTTCGGCAACGTTCACGATGTCGAAGCGTGCCACCATGCGCGAGAGGCGGAAACCTACCTGTGCGCGTGTGGCGGTGCTGAAGTCCGTCAGGTCCAGCGGCGTGGTGTAGGCGCCGGTCATGGGCAGCGGGTTGACGAAGATGTCGTCCTCCGTGGCGCCTGCGGGGTCTATGAGTTGGGTTTGCAGTTTCAGGAAGTCCGTTTCGGTGGGCACGCCGGGAGTCACCGCGTTGGCGGGCTGGCCCGGGGCGGTCTGCACCAGGGAGGAGAAGTAGTCGTAAGGTTTCAGGTCGCCGGCGGCGTCCACGCCGTAGAGCTGGGTGCGGTTGGCGATGCAATAGAACTTCACGAACAGGCCTTTGGTCAGCCTAAGCAGGCCGGTGGTGGTGTTAGGCTCAGCGCCGGGGTTGAGGTCGAAGCTGAAGGACTTGATGCCGGCCAGGTGCGTCAGGCTGGCGTCGTCCCGGTAGTAGTGCAGTTCCTGGAAGGTGTAAGGACCATCCTCGCTCAGAGAACCGAACACGTAGACGTCGAGGGTCTTGATGTAGTTTTCGTCTTCCGTAGCGATGACCTCTCCCGCACGGGTGGCAGGGGCGGAGGCTTTCAGCCTCAGGTTGTTCTTCAGGGTGAGCAGCACCTCGGTACGGGAATTGTCGCCCTCGGGTTCACCGGGGACTTCGGGGGCCTGGGTGAGCGACTCGCTGGTACAGGAGAAGAACAGGCTGCAGGAGGCGAGCAGAAAGCCGGCGGCGAGCAGCAAGGGTTTATTCTTTATATTCATATCATTCTTTTTTATTAAGTAATAATTCAATATCAGTTTGTGATGTAAATTAAGTTACGAGCTACGAGCTACCAGTAACGAGTTGCTGCGCTGTACTCGTGGGCGAATAATAATTCGCCCGGCTATCACGCCGAAAGGTACTTGTCACTTGTAGCTTGTAGCTCGTTACTTATCGCGCTTTGCGCGATAAATTATCATTTATTAATCTGACGAATTAACTAACTAACATAAAATGAAAGAAGTATGAGACAGCTTATTGCATTAATAATTTTAGGACTATCTATAACTTTGAATGCCGGAGCACAAAGTTACAAGTTCGACTTTACCTCCGGTAAGAAAACGAAGGACGGATATATCAAGATAACATCTGCTGATCGGTATACCAATGCGAAAGGCTACGGATATGATCTCTCTCCGTCTCCGGATGGAAAGAACCACACTCCTTTCTTCTTTTCAGTTGCCGTACCGGACGGGAACTATCACGTCACAGTCATCATCGGCAGTAAACGCAGTGCAGGAGAGACGACACTCCGAGGAGAATCACGCCGTCTCTTTTACGAAAATGTAAAAACAAAGAAAGGAGAATTGCTTCCTTGTTCCTTTACCATTAACAAACGCGATATCCACATCTCCGACAAAGAAGATGTGCGCATCAAGCCGCGCGAACGCAGCAAGCTGAATTGGGATGACAAACTGACTTTAGAGTTTAACGGAGATACTCCTCAGCTGACCGAACTAATAATTGAGCGTATAGAAAATGTTCCTACAGTCTTTTTATGCGGTAACTCCACTGTAGTGGATCAGGATAATGAACCCTGGGCAAGTTGGGGACAGATGGTTCCCCGTTTCTTTACCGATAGCATTTGCTTTGCCAACTATGCCGAATCCGGAGAGTCTGCCAATACTTTCATTGCTGCCGGGCGTTTGAAGAAAGCCTTGACGCAGATGAAATCGGGAGATTATATCTTCATGGAGTTCGGACACAACGATCAGAAGCAGAAAGGCCCCGGTAAAGGTGCCTTCTATTCTTTTATGACAAGTCTGAAAACCTTTGTTGATGAAGCCCGTGCCCGTGGAGTGCACCCCGTATTGGTAACTCCTACCCAAAGACGCAGCTTCGATGAAAATGGAAAGATTAAAGATACCCATCTCGACTTTCCCGATGCAGTGCGCTGGCTGGCGGAAAAGGAAAATATTCCTTTGATAGACCTGCATGCCATGACGCGTATTCTGTATGAGGCTATGGGAGTGGAGGAATCCAAGCATGCTTTCGTACACTATCCTGCCAATACCTATCCGGGACAAGACAAACCTTTGGCGGATAATACTCATTTTAATCCGTATGGTGCTTATCAGATAGCCAAATGCGTTATTGAAGGAATGAAACAAGCCGGATTGCCTTTGGTGAAGTATTTACGGACGGATAATGAAGGATATGATCCTGCCTGTCCGGATGCTCGCGAAACTTTTAAGTGGAATGAAAGTCCGTTTACGGAACTGGAAAAGCCGGACGGTAATTGAGAGAGGTTTTAGGGAATCAACCTCTCTATATCCGGAATCACTATTTCTCCCCGGTGTAATTCCAACAGGCCGTCTTCTTGCATGCCATTCAATGCTTTCGATACTCCCAATCGTGTATCATTGATGGCATTTGCAAGTTCTTCCATCTTGATTTTCAGTATCTTTTCTCCGGAAGGACGTTCGATGTGGGAGAGGATAAAATCTGCGATCCGCGCTTCGAGCTTCTCCGGAACTTTCGTCCACAAACGGTTATAGCACGTTTGGGCCCGGTTACTGATGATATTCATATAGTTGAGGCGGAAAATTTCATATCTGAACAGGTCGTTCATCACAAATGCCTTACTGATAGTTACGGTATTTACTTCTGTACGAGCTATGTGAGTGGATACGTAAGACGTATTCATGCCGAACAAAGATTGCGGTTCAATCAGGTATGGTGCCTGAAAATACTCCGTGAAGGTGTAAGAGTTATCTGTGGATGAGGTGGATGAAGCGATTTCCCCGTTCAAGATAAATATTAACTGTCCACATGTTGTTCCTTTTTTTACTAAAGTTTCTCCAGCTTTATGCTTGGTGAAATGTAATTTTACTTTTCCCAATATATTAGTGAAGTCCTCATGAGCGAGTCCTTGAAACAGTGGCAATTGGAGCAGGGTGTCATACATCGTTTCCATATCTTTATCAACTTCTTGTTTGAAAACAAATGTAAGCATAATCGCTATGTGCCGTAAACACTTTGCCTTTCTTTTTGTTTTTTTTATTATTTCTTAAACGTGCTATTCATTCAGGTAATTAAATCTTGCGGAATGCATAAAAATCGATTATCTTTGCAAAAAAAAGGAGGGACACATGTTTGCAGCATTCAATTTACAACAAATGATCAGTGCTTTTATTGTACTGTTCGCAGTTATCGATATCATTGGTTCTATTCCTATCATCATCAATTTGAAGGAAAAAGGCAAAGAAGTGAACGCGCTGAAGGCTACGTTAATATCTTTTGCATTGTTGATTGGCTTTTTCTACGCAGGAGACATGATGCTAAAGTTATTTCATGTAGATATTGAATCGTTTGCCGTGGCCGGTGCATTTGTTATCTTCCTGATGTCACTGGAAATGATTCTGGATGTAGAGATATTTAAGAATCAGGGACCTATTAAGGAAGCTACTTTAGTGCCGCTGGTTTTCCCGTTGCTGGCGGGTGCCGGTGCATTTACCACCTTGCTTTCCCTCCGTGCGGAGTATGCCAGTGTCAATATAATCATCGCTTTGGTGCTGAATATGATATGGGTGTATTTTGTTGTTAGTATGACCGGGCGTGTGGAACGCTTCCTGGGTAAGGGCGGTATTTATATTATCCGTAAGTTTTTCGGTATCATTCTGCTGGCTATTTCGGTGAGGCTGTTTATGGCGAACATTACGTTGCTGGTGGAGGCGTTACATAAAACATAAATATTCTCCAGTTTTAATCTCTTGTTGAAATATGGCTTATACTGAGCCGTTTCTTTATTTTGTTGAATATATATTTGGAAAATATGCAGCAAAGCTATACCTTTGCGCCCAAATTCAAGACAATGATGAAACATTTATGTACATATAATCCTCTGAAACGATTGCTGCAGAACGAACAAATCTGTTGCTGTAGTGTCGTGCATGTACATTGGTTTAGCGGTTTCATCTAAGTTATCCTACATTATTTTTCTTTTTTGCCGGATACAATAATACCGGTATTCTATTTTTCAGTTACTAATTATTTTGTAATTGCGGTTGCTGTTGCATACTTGCCAGTGGGAGCCAAGGAATAAACTCCTCTGTCCGGCAGGTTGTTGCCCCGCGTATGATCTAAACTAGAGTTGATATGTTTAAAATACTTGGCCTGATGATCTTAGGCATAATAATCGGTTATGGTTTGCGTCGTATTTCGTTTTTGCGCAAAGTGGAGGTATCCATATCTTATACAGTATTTTTGTTACTGTTTGTTTTGGGCGTCACTATAGGGTCCAACAGACTGATTGTAGATAATCTGTTCTCTTTTGGATGGCAGGCAGCATTATTGGCTTTATCTGCTACTGTAGGGAGCATTTTGGCTTCATGGCTTGTATTAAAATTGTTTTTCACTTCTAAAAAGAAAAAGGTATGAAAGATAGTTTGATTGTATTGGGATTTTTTGTGGGCGGATGCCTTTTGGGAGCTTTGGGATATCTCCCGGTGGATTTGAAGACAGGTAATATGTCTATCTATATATTGTATGCATTGATGTTCCAGATCGGTATCAGCATCGGTTCCAATAAGGAACTGAAGAGCATGATTTCTCAGCTCCGCCTGAAGTTCTTGCTGATTCCGTTGGCTACTATCGGTGGAACTCTGCTTTTCTCTGCATTGGCCAGTCTGCTGCTTAGCCGTTGGAGTATATTTGACTGTATGGCGGTGGGAAGTGGTTTTGCTTATTACTCTCTTTCTTCTGTGCTGATAACACAGTTCAAGGAAGCTTCAATCGGACTTCAGCTGGCTACGGAGTTGGGGACAATTGCTCTGCTGGCCAATATATTCAGGGAAATGATGGCTCTGCTGGGTGCACCGCTATTGGTACGATACTTCGGCAGATTGGCACCTATATCAGCTGCTGGTGTCAATTCAATGGATGTGATATTGCCTGTAATTACCCGCTATTCCGGGAAAGAGATGGTGCCTATAGCTATTTTCCATGGCTTACTCATTGATATGAGTGTACCATTCTTTGTTTCTATGTTTTGCAAACTATGATGCCGGGTCTTCTTCCGGTTTATTGCAGTCTGTTTTTACTTCTGTATTTTCTTCTTCCTCATATTCCTTCCCCTCTTCACCGGACTCTTCATCAGGTGTTTCTTCCTCATCTGCAAACGGGTCCGGTCGTTGAGGTCCGTATTCCATGAATGCTATGGCACAGATAGTGCCGGCTATCGCTCCGCTGAGGTGTCCTTCCCATGAAGTGGTTTCTTTGGCAAAGAATGGGAACATATTCCAGATAAGCCCGCCATATAGAAAGGTAACTAATAAGGAGATGGCAATCAATGGTACATGCTTTCGCAGGATACCGCTGAAAAAAAGGAAGAAGGCCAGGCCGTAGATGATTCCGCTGGCTCCGATGTGCCATCCCGGTTTACCTATAAGAAAGGTGAGCGCACCGCAACCTATCCAGATGGCAAAGAATATATAGGAAGCAATGTGCCGGTAAAAGTAGAACAAACACCACGACAGAAAGAATAACGGCAAAGTGTTTGCTAACAGATGCTTGAAACTGCCGTGTACTAACGGGTGCGCAAAGATGCCGAATACCCCTCTTTGTTCCATGGGATACACACCTAACCTCCTGAAATCCCAGTCCATACCGACTTCAAGGAACTTTAGCAAGTAAAGAATAAAAATGAGGAATAACGGTATAACTGCTGCCAGGGCTATCCGGCGTACATCTTGCTTCATGTTTCGTACTGGTTTCTGTTATTTTGGTACAATGCTACGAATATTTAAGTAAAAAACGAAAATAAATGAACTTTTTATTTTGCGTATTGTCTTTAATTTGTATTTTTGGCATCAGTACCATACCCGTAGGCATAGCATGCGAGGTATGGAACATGATACCTGAACAATTAACCTTTAAATAATGCACAACTATGAGTTATTTACGATTTGACAAGACTCTGATGATCAATCTGGAAGAATCTTTACCAAGGGAGATACTTCGGACAAATAAGTCAGGAGCCTATCATTGTACAACGATTGTAGATTGTAACACACGCAAATATCACGGACTGTTGGTGATTCCCGTCCCCAATCTTGACGATGAAAATCATGTGCTGCTATCTTCTTTAGATGAAACGGTAATTCAGCACGGTGCGGAGTTTAATCTGGGGCTGCATAAATATCAGGGAGACCACTTTAGTCCTAACGGGCATAAGTATATCCGTGAATTCGATTGCGAGCATATCCCGGCAACAACTTACCGTGTAGGAGGTGTTATCCTCCGTAAGGAAAAGATTTTTGTACATCATGAGAATAGGATTCTGATTCGCTATACCTTGGTAGATGCCCATTCGGCAACCACACTTCGTTTCCGCCCCTTTCTGGCCTTTCGCAGTGTACGCGAATATACGCACGAAAATCCGCAGGCGAACCGTGACTACCAATTGGTAGAAAATGGTGTGAAAACCTGTATGTATCCCGGCTATCCCGAACTTTTCATGCAACTGAACAAGAAGAATGAATTCCATTATCAGCCGGATTGGTATCGTGGCATCGAGTATCCTAAAGAACAGGAGCGGGGATATGACTTCAATGAAGACCTGTATGTTCCCGGTTATTTCGAAGTAGATATAAAGAAAGGAGAAAGTATCGTTTTCTCTGCCGGTATTTCCGAAATTTCTCCGCGTAAACTGAAACAGACCTTTGAGGCGGAAGTTGCTGACCGCACGCCGCGCGACAGTTTCTATCACTGTCTGCAAAACTCGGCACACCAGTTCCACAATAAACAGGGGGAGAACCACTATGTATTAGCGGGATATCCCTGGTTTAAGTGTCGTGCCCGTGACTTGTTTGTTTCTTTGCCCGGCTTGACGCTGGCAGTGGATGAACAAGATGAGTTTGAAGATGTTATGGTGACTGCCGAAAAAGCTATCCGGGAGTTTATAAGTGGAGAACCATCGAGTTATAAAATATATGAGATGGAAGATCCGGATGTATTGTTGTGGGCTGTATGGGCTTTACAGCAGTATGCTAAGGAGACCTCACGTGAACAATGCCGCCAGAAATATGGTCGTTTGCTGGAAGATATCATGGACTATATCCGTAGCCGTAAACATGATAATCTCTTCCTGCACGAAAATGGCTTACTGTATGCCAACGGGACGGAGAAGGCTATCACCTGGATGAATTCTACGGTGAATGGTCGTCCTGTAACCCCGCGTACGGGATACATTGTGGAAGTGAACTCTTTGTGGTATAACGCACTCCGTTTCATAGCCGATCTGGTTCGTGAAGGTGGCAATGTACATCTGGCGGACGAACTGGATGCGCAGGCGGAAGTAACCGGAAAGTCTTTTGTAGAGGTATTCCGTAATGAGTGTGGTTATCTGTTCGATTATGTGGATGGATTTATGATGGACTGGAGCGTCCGTCCCAATATGATATTTACCGTTGCCTTCGATTATTCCCCGCTGGATCGGGCACAGAAAAAGCAGGTGCTTGATATCGTGACGAAAGAGTTGCTTACTCCGAAAGGGTTGCGTACTCTCAGTCCGAAGAGTGGAGGATATAATCCGAACTATGTCGGTCCTCAGATTCAGAGAGATTATGCTTATCACCAGGGTACAGCTTGGCCGTGGCTTATGGGCTTCTATATGGAGGCGTACCTGCGTATTTACAAGATGAGCGGTGTATCATTCGTGGAGCGTTATCTGATTGGTTTTGAAGATGAGATGACGAGTCATTGTATCGGTTCGCTCCCCGAACTCTTCGATGGTAATCCACCGTTCAGAGGTCGCGGTGCAGTGTCTTTTGCCATGAATGTGGCCGAAATACTGCGCATCCTGAAATTGTTGTCTAAGTATAATTTATAAGAGGAGGAACGAAAATGAAAGTTTTAATGTTTGGATGGGAGTTCCCCCCGCATATCTTAGGTGGCTTGGGAACTGCCAGCTACGGTCTGACGAAGGGGATGTCCCAGCAGGAAGATATGGAAATTACTTTCTGTATTCCAAGGCCATGGGGCGATGAAGATCAGAGCTTCTTACGCATCATTGGCATGAATAGCACTCCGGTAGTGTGGCGTGATGTAAACTGGGATTATGTTCAGGGACGTGTAGGTTCTTATATGAACCCCCAACTCTATTATGATTTGCGCGATCATATTTATGCCGATTTTAATTATCTGAATACGAATGATCTCGGTTGCATCGAGTTTTCCGGTCGTTATCCGGCTAATTTACATGAAGAGATAAATAACTATTCCATTGTGGCCGGTGTGATAGCACGCCAGCAGGAGTTTGAGATCATCCACTCACACGACTGGCTGACCTATCCGGCAGGTATTCATGCCAAACAGGTATCCGGTAAACCGCTGGTAATCCATGTGCATGCCACCGACTTCGACCGTAGTCGTGGAAATGTGAATCCTACTGTGTATGCCATAGAAAAGAATGGTATGGATAATGCTGACCATATTATGTGTGTGAGTGAGTTGACTCGTCAGACGGTTATTAATAAATATTTCCAGGATCCCCGCAAGGTATCTACCGTGCACAATGCCGTTTCTCCGCTTCCACAAGAGATACAGGATATTGTACCGCAGAAGAAGCCGAATGAAAAAGTTGTGACTTTCTTAGGTCGCATAACCATGCAGAAGGGTCCGGAATATTTTGTGGAAGCTGCTGCTATGGTATTGCACCGTACGCGCAATATCCGCTTTGTGATGGCCGGTAGTGGTGATATGATGAATCAGATGATCCGTTTGGTGGCCGAACGAGGCATTGCCGACCGTTTCCATTTTCCAGGTTTCATGAAAGGAAGTCAGGTGTACGAAATGTTGAAAGCAAGTGATGTGTACATTATGCCGTCTGTTTCCGAACCCTTTGGCATTTCTCCTTTGGAAGCTATGCAATGTAGTGTACCGACTATTATTTCTAAGCAATCCGGCTGTGCCGAGATATTAGATAAGTGCATCAAGACTGACTACTGGGATATTCATGCTATGGCAGATGCAATTTATGCTATTTGCACTTATCCTGACCTTTACGAGTATTTGCGTGATGAAGGTAAGAAAGAAGTGGATGCTATTAAGTGGGAAGATGTGGGACTGAAAGTGCGCCGCATCTACGAAGAGGTTATTAAACAATATAATAGATAACAATAAAACAATATAGATATGAGAACGATCTGTCTTTATTTTGAGATCCATCAAATCATTCACCTGAAACGCTATCGTTTCTTTGATATAGGTACGAATCATTATTATTATGATGATTATGCTAACGAATACAGTATCAACGAAGTTGCCGAACGTTCCTATATTCCGGCATTGAGCACCCTCATTGAAATGGCGAAAAATTCCGGCGGCGCATTCAAGGTGGCTTTGTCTATTTCCGGTGTTGCTTTGGAACAATTGGAAATCCATGCGCCGGCTGTGATTGACCTGCTACATCAGTTGAATGATACAGGTTGTTGCGAGTTCTTGGCCGAACCTTACTCTCACGGCCTTTCTTCTTTGGCAAATGAAGATTGTTTCAAGGAAGAAGTGAAGCGCCAGAGTGCTAAGATGAAACAAATGTTCGGTAAAGCACCGAAAGTATTCCGTAACTCCAGTCTGATTTACTCTGATGAGATAGGAGGATTGGTGGCAAGTATGGGCTTTAAGGGTATGCTGACTGAAGGTGCAAAACATATTTTAGGATGGAAGAGTCCGCACTATGTGTATCATTGCAGCTATAACCAGAACCTGAAACTGTTGTTGCGTGATTTCAAGCTTTCAGATGATATCAGTTTGCGCTTCTCTAATTCCGAATGGAATGAATATCCACTGTTTGCCGATAAGTATATTGGTTGGATTGATGCTCTGCCACAAGAAGAACAGGTCATCAACATCTTTATGGAACTTAGTGCATTGGGAATGTCACAGCCGCTTTCTTCCAACATACTGGAATTCCTGAAAGCGTTGCCTGCTTGTGCAAAGGATAAAGGTATTACTTTCTCTACACCGACGGAGGTTATCACAAAATTGAAATCTGTATCTCAACTGGATGTTCCGTATCCAATGTCCTGGGTAGATGAGGAGAGAGATACCAGTTGCTGGTTGGGCAACAGTATGCAGCGTGAAGCTTTCAATAAATTGTATAGTATTGCCGAACGCGTTCATTTATCCGATGATCGTCGCATCAAGCAGGATTGGGATTATTTGCAGGCAAGCAATAACTTCCGGTTCATGACGACGAAGAATAGTGGTATTAGCTTGAACAGGGGAATCTATGAGTCTCCTTATGATGCTTTTACTAACTATATGAATGTTTTAGGTGATTTCATCAAGCGGGTAGAATCTCTTTATCCGATGGATATAGATAATGAGGAACTGAATGCCTTGCTGACGACTATCAAGAATCAGGGTGATGAGATAGACGAATTACACAAAGAGGTGGAAAAGTTGCAGGCTAAGCTGGAAAAAGAAAAGACTGCTGAGGCAAAGGTTAAAGCTGCTACTGCCAAAGCTAAAACTCCTGCTGCTACAAAGAAAACAGCTGAAAAGAAACCTGCTGCGAAGAAAGCAACAACCAAGAAGGAAACTGCCAAGTAGTTTTTCTTCTTAGGAGAAAATACATCAAATAAAAAAGCCTTCCGTTCAAACAGAACGGAAGGCTTTTTTGTACCTTTACTTATTTTGAGGAGAAGTTTATTTATTGAATCTAGTATAAGTTACTTCCAATTTCAGAGCTTCACCTTGTGGACCGCCTTTCAATTTAGCATATCCGGGTTGGAGATCGTTTTGGATACCTGTCATTGTACTGGAAGTACTGGAACTTGTAGTGTCGTAGGTGACTGAAACAGGTATCAGATATACCGTTCTCCAGTCTTTTTCCCATTCTTCCTGATTCCATTTATCGCCTGCTTCTTCTTTGGCTTTTTTCATTGCGGCATCTTTTCCTTGAATGCAAGTAGTAACTAAGCGGGCAATATTATTAAATGTGTACTGATTGGTTGCCACATTATTATGCTTTACGGTGTAAGACGTGATGTTGTCCGGCAATTTGTTTTCTTCGAAGAAACTCTTGAAGTCTACTTTGCGTAATAGCAAAACATTGCTTGGAGCACTCATGCTGAACTCATATGGACTGTCTTGCTTATTGTAATTGGTGAATGTCAGTTTCACCGCATTCAGTGTGTCATTGGATAATTCCTGGTAGATTTTATCATAAGGTAATTCAGCCTCTGTGAAGATTCCGGCGGGAGATTTAATATAAGTATGTTCGCCTTCTGCTGCAAGTTTTTTGATCTTATCCGAATTAAGGAACTGATTGGCCTGGATTACCTCTTTAGTAGAAGCAAACTCAGTCCGCCAAGTGTAAGCGGTAGAGTCCTGACCCTCAAAACCTGATTGCTTCCGTTTGTAAGGAACGTTGGTAGCAGTATCTATTACAAAGAAGTGATATCTCATTTGTAAGTCTACACGGTCTACGTAGAGTACCGTTCCGTCACCATAGTCACTTTTGATATATACACCTTTGAATACATTTTTAATAAACTCTTTGGAGTTCTTGAAGTATTCAGGATGCTCTTTACTCAGATTAAACCAGTTGTTTCCATAAGTGTCCTTGTCCAGCGTAAAGACTACACTTGGATAGTAGGTCTTGTTGCCATATTCATCCGTTGCGTTTCTTTCTTCGTCAGTTACGCTTGTATCGTAGGCTGTATAGGCTCTGCGACCTAATAATATGGGTAGGCTACCATTCGGCTTGTAATATTTTGCCGGTTCGATATTGGTATAGCGGTTACGGTCCAATTCGGTTTGTAACTCATACGCACTCATACGGCAGGCATTCAGCGAATCACCGAACCAAGTGGAATAGAACACAACTAAACGTGCACCTGATATTGAATCGCCTGTCAGAATCCCTGTTTTTTTATCAAAATCATATTTTTCAGGGAATTTGAAGCCATCTATACAGTTCAACTCAGTCAGGAAACTCGCTTCGTAGTAACCGAAAAGAGGATCTGTAAAACGCCCTACATAACCTGTACTGGTTTTAGCAAATACAGAGTCAGCGATAACGGAACGTGTAGTGACGGGAAATTCTGTGGTTAGTGCGGAAATACCGTCAGAACCGGGTAACATTCCTATTCCTAATGTACCGGTATTATCATCGCAACCAAAGAAAGTAAGGGTTGCTGTCAATAGCAGAGCGCCTAAAAACTTCACTTTCATAGTTTTCTTTGTTATCTTGTTTATTTTTGTTCTGTTTCCCATACTTTGTCGTAGAACTCATTGCAAGCATCGGCAAATGTTTCGGGAGTCTGATATTCTAAAATGGGTTTTCCGGATTGTCGAGCATATTCCATCACTTCTTCGTTGACTTTTTCGCTTTGCTGGATAATGCCGTCTGCATAATCAATGGCCAGTTTGCACAACGTAGCGTAGTCTACAGGAGCCTTCAGGTGAGCTACATCCTTCTTTGTAACACCTTTCAATACCAATCTGTTTACAAAATCAGCATTAAACGATTCTTTGAAGTCATCTTCGAAAACGGAGAATACTACTTTAGCGTCACGGAATGAGGGCTCGTCCTTATATGCTTTCTTTATATACAAAGGAGCTAAGGCAGTCATCCAGCCATGGCAGTGAATGATATCCGGGCACCAGCGTAACTTCTTAACTGTTTCCAGTACACCGCGTGCATAAAAAATAGCACGACTGTCATTATCTTCATATTCCACACCATTCTCATCTGCTGTTTCCAGGCGGTTTTGGAAATAATCATCGTTGTCGATGAAATAAACCTGCATGCGGGCAGACTGAATGGAAGCAACTTTAATAATAAGGGGGTGGTCGGTATCGTCAATAATCAGATTCATACCGGAGAGACGTATCACTTCATGCAATTGGTTTCTGCGCTCATTGATATTCCCCCATTTAGGCATGAATGTTCTAATTTCTCTGCCTTTTTCCTGGATTGCTTGAGGTAGGTTTCTGCCTACAAGGGACATTTCGGATTCTGGTACGTAAGGAGTAATCTCTTGGGTAATAAATAAAACCTTGTTCGCCTTTGTCATAATAACAATGTTCTCAATTATTCTGCAAAGATATAAAAAAAATCGGGCACTTGAGCAAATAAGGCGGCTCTATAATTCCTTATGAATTGTTAACTGCTTGTTTTTCAGTGCTACATTGCTTTAAAGCGGGTTGTTGTCCGAGTAGAACTTTTGCATTAATTTGCGATATTTCTTCTTTATATGCTAAATAATAGTTTATTTTGCACCGCTTTTGCGAACAACTAAGTTATTATATAACCTATAAAAATGGAAATAGTACATACTATCAAGGACTTGCAGGCCGAACTCTCGGCTTTACGGGCCCAAGGTAAAAAGGTAGGATTGGTACCTACAATGGGTGCCCTACATGCCGGTCATGCGTCATTGGTGAAGCGTTGTGTTGCAGAGAATGATGCTGCGGTAGTGAGTGTTTTTGTAAACCCGACACAGTTTAACGACAAGAATGATTTAGAGAAATATCCCCGTACGCTGGATGCCGATTGTGCTTTGTTGGAAGCTTGCGGTGCTGCGTTTGTGTTCGCTCCTTCGGTTGCGGAGATGTATCCTGAACCTGATACGCGCCAATTCAGCTATGCGCCGTTGGACACAGTGATGGAAGGTGCGTTTCGTCCGGGACACTTCAATGGTGTTTGCCAGATTGTGAGTAAGCTGTTTGATGCAGTGAAGCCGGACCGCGCTTATTTCGGAGAGAAAGATTTTCAGCAGTTAGCTATCATTCGTGAGATGGTGCGCCAGATGAATTATTCGCTGGAAATAGTGGGGTGCCCTATTATGCGTGAGGAAGATGGCTTGGCTCTGAGTAGCCGCAACGCACGTTTATCTGCCGAAGAACGCAAAAATGCTTTAAAAATATCGCAAACATTATTTGAAAGTCGTACCTTTGCGGCTTCTCATACAGTTGCTGAGACTCAGAAGTTTGTAGAGGATACCATAGCGGCCGCTCCCGGTTTGCGTCTGGAATACTTTGAACTGGTGGATGGCAACACGTTGCAGAAAATTGCCAATTGGGAAGATACGGCGTATGCTGTAGGTTGCATTACAGTATTCTGTGGTGAGGTTCGCCTGATTGACAATATTAAGTATAAAGAGTAATAAACCTAAAAAGAGAGATCAGACCTTATGATGATTGAAGTGCTGAAGTCGAAAATCCATTGCGCTCGCGTCACGGAAGCTAACCTCAATTATATGGGAAGCATTACGATTGACGAGGACTTACTGGATGCGGCCAATATGATTGCCGGTGAAAAAGTGTACATAGCCGATAACAATAATGGTGAACGTTTTGAAACCTATATTATTAAAGGCGAACGTGGTTCGGGCAAGATATGCCTGAATGGTGCGGCAGCCCGTAAGGTGCAGCCGGACGATATCATCATTATTATGTCGTATGCCTTGATGGACTTTGAAGAAGCCAAATCGTTCAAGCCGTCGGTGATTTTCCCTGATCCGGCAACGAACAAAGTGGTGAAGTAATTCTTCATAAAATACAAAAAGAGGAAGCCCCGTCTGCAACTTTTAGAATGCAGACGGGGCTTCTCTGTTATTGAGGATGTATATGGAATGATCCTTTAAAGAGGGATTCCGGTTGGAAATGATATTGCTTTTTCCCATTCAAATCAAGCAATGTTTTGAGGGGGAACATTGCTTGTTTCCGGGTATAACATTGCTTGTTTTCATTGGCGCAGGCGGTACAGGTCACGGTTCAGCGTGTATACCTTCAAGGTTTGTCCCAGCATGAGTTTTCCGGTCTTGCTTAACTCTTTGACCGGAGTGTCTTTACTTCCGTATCCCTTCAGGATGGGATATAGCGTTGAGTAGGCAAAGGGAGAGATGATCCCGTTTTTAGAGTAAAACAGTCCATTGTGATAAAAGACAGCGTGAGTGATCAGATTGTATCCATTGACGAAAGCGATGATGCTGTTGTCGGGAAAAACCACGTCTTTCACTTTCTTATAATGGCAGGGATAATCGGCTACATGTTCGAGAAAGTGTTCGAAGAAGGCATTCAGCTCTTTTGTCTTGCTGAAATTCGTATTGCGGGTAATGACAGGGTCCGGACAAATGCCGTGGGTGCGGAACAATGCATCCAATGCGTAGAAGATGCACGTTTGCGTACAGTTCATCAAGGTGTCTCGCGGACTCTTCATCCGTCTCATAGAGTCGGTTAGTGCGGAGATTTCCCTTTCGGTCAGCCCATCGACATCGGCAATAAAGCGCGTGTAGGGTGGAATTGCACTTTCCACTTCCAGAACACGGACTTTCCTTTTCTGTTTGTCGTCATATCTGTGATAGAATCGTGTATCGGGAAGCATGGCATAACTCAATGTGTCATTACCCCATATTGCCAGAAAAATAGGATAATCATCTTGGGGTGTCAGCCAACTGGCCTGCTGGATAGTATCAAGATGGTTGACGAGTGAATCTGTGTAGTTGCCGTTACCGAAAGGTACCATTCCCGGACTGAGTATCCAATCTTTTTTTTTCAGTATTCCTTCTTGCAATTCGTTGGTGTAGGACACTTTGATTTCGGGAAATGTTTCTTGTGCCAGGCAATTCCCGCAAGAAAGAATAAGAAACAGACAGTTCATAGCCCGAACTGCCTGTTTTCTTAGAAGTTTATTCATACAGATTGTTTTCTGTTTTTATCCTTTCAGCTGTTCATTCATAGCGGCAGCGGCCTTTCGTCCGTCGCCCATAGCAAGAATAACGGTAGCACCGCCACGGACAATATCGCCACCGGCATAAATGGTCGGGATGGACGATTGCATATTCTCGTTCACGGCAATTGTGCCTTTGCGTCCTACTTCCAGACCTGGGATAGATGAAGGTACAATCGGGTTGGGAGATACACCTACGCTGACGATAGCCAGGTCAATGTCAATCGTTTCTGTTGCTCCCGGAATGGGAACAGGGCTACGGCGTCCGGAAGCATCCGGTTCACCAAGTTCCATCTTTTGCAGAATGACTTGTTTCACCTTTCCTTGTTCGTCGGCAATGTATTCTATCGGATTATGCAGTGTGAGGAATTCAACACCTTCTTCTTTGGCATGCTTCACCTCTTCGATACGCGCAGGCATTTCCTCTTCGGAGCGACGATAAATAATCATAGCACGTTCAGCACCCAAGCGGCGTGCAGTACGCACTGAATCCATCGCTGTATTTCCGCCGCCGATAACGGCTACGTTCTTTCCGAAAGGTACCGGGGTATCGGAATCTTCGCTGGCAGCATCCATCAGGTTCACGCGCGTCAGGTATTCATTGGATGACAGGATGTTGATGGAGTTTTCGCCCGGAATATTCATAAAGTTAGGCAATCCGGCACCGGATGCCACGAATACTCCTTTGAAACCTTCTTCTTCCAACTGTTCCACGCTGATGGTCTTGCCGATGATACAGTCCTTAATGAAGTTAACCCCCATCTTGGCAAGATTGTCAATCTCTACATCTACCACCTTATTGGGCAGACGGAATTCGGGGATACCGTACTTCAATACACCTCCGATTTCATGCAGAGCCTCGAAGACAGTAACATCATAACCGTATTTCGCCATATCTCCTGCAAAGGAAAGTCCTGCAGGTCCGGAACCGATGACGGCAATCTTGATACCGTTCTTTTCCTTGATTTCCGGAACGGAGATTTGCCCGCTTTCGCGCTCATAGTCGGCGGCAAAGCGCTCCAGATAGCCGATAGCTACCGGTTGTTCCTTCATCTTTAAGTGGATACATTTAGCTTCGCACTGCTTCTCTTGCGGACAAACGCGGCCGCAAACAGCAGGCAGGGCACTGGTTTCTTTCAGTGTCTTGGCAGCTTCAAGAATTTCTCCGCGTTCTATGTTCTTGATGAAGCGGGGAATGTCGATACCCACGGGGCAGCCTTCCATACAACCCGGATTGGCACAGTCCAGACAGCGCTTGGCTTCTGTCAATGCCTGTTTCTCGGTCAGTCCCTGGTTCACTTCTTCCTTGCGGCTGTGTGAGCGGTACTCTGCGTCGAGTTCGTTCATTTCAACGCGCGGAATGGCAGTGCGTTCTTTCGGCTTCATGGCTTTGCGAAGTTCCAGACGCCATGCGGCATTGCGGCTTTTCTCATCGACTTCCTGTGTGGCTTCCGGCATGGCTTTGCATGCTTCGTCTTCTTCAAGCTTGTGCATTTCTTCACGTTCGATGCTTTTGAAAGCACCCATGCGTTTCAGCATTTCGTCAAAGTCTACCTGGTGGCCGTCAAATTCCGGTCCGTCTACACAGACGAACTTGGTTTTTCCACCGATAGTGATGCGGCAGGCACCGCACATACCGGTACCGTCCACCATAATGGTGTTCAGTGAAACGTCTGTCGGAATTTCATATTTTTTAGTCAGCAAACAAACAAATTTCATCATGATGGCGGGACCGATGGCGAAGCACTTGTTCACTTTCTCCCGTTTGATAACTTCTTCTACTCCTTCTGTGACCAATCCTTTGCGTCCATAAGAGCCATCGTCGGTCATAATGATAACCTCGTCTGCACTTTCACGCATTTCTTTTTCAAGGATAATCAGTTCTTTGCTACGCCCGGCAAGCACGGCAATAACGCGGTTACCGGCAGCTTTCAATGCTTGTACGATAGGAAGCATGGGGGCTACACCTACGCCGCCACCTGCACAGACCACCGTTCCGAAGTTTTCAATGTGAGTAGCCTGTCCCAACGGACCCACTACATCGGTGATGTAGTCGCCTTCATTCAGTTCGCAAAGGCGGGTGGAGGAGAGGCCTACTTCCTGCACTACCAAAGTGATAGTGCCGCGCGTAGTGTCTGCCGCAGCAATTGTCAGCGGCATACGTTCGCCTTTTTCGCCTACACGTACAATGACGAAGTGTCCTGCCTTGCGTGAACGGGCAATCAAAGGTGCTTCAATCTCCAGTTTAAAAACCTTTTCTGAAAAATGTTCTTTGCTAATGATTTTGTTCATTATCTTATAATTTTGTTGGTATAATTACGCAATTACTTTCAGATTGTTACGGTTTGCAAAGATACGGGTTATTTGGAAATATCAAAAGAAGTTCCTTTGAAAAAGCGATGTACTGATGTGGAGAATCGAAGTTATTGCAATATATAGTTATTCTGCTGGTTTGAGTTTCCGTCTTTATATGTTTTTGTATGGGAAACTAACTTGCTAATAGATGCTGAATTGTACGCTTATAGCTGCGTTTCAATTCCCTGTAACGCCCTTAAATAAATGCGTAATAAGATGTCGGGCACATAATAAACTTCGTTTTCTACTGTCAGCAAGTCGGCTTCCAGTAGTTTTCGCGTTGCTGCTTGCACGGCACTGGCAGAGGTTAGTGAGTGACCTTTGATGAAAGCGGCACTCATAATCTTGCTTGCCTGTCCTTCGGCGGCTATTGCATAGAGTACTTCCTTTTGTCTTTCGGGAATGCGCGACAATAGTTGTCGGTAACCGTCAGCAGCATCTTCAAGCATACTGTGGATGGTGTTGTACATCAGAGATTCTGTGCATTCGCCTTCCTTTGGTGTGTTGACGAAGGCTTCGTGGAAGGCTTTTTGCATATAGTAAGTGTTTCCTTCGAAGAGCCGGTAGGTGCGTAGTATTAAGTCTTCACAAATTGTCTTTTGATAAGTATTGAACCATTTTGTTACGAAAGGTATGTATTCTTGGGTGATTATGGGATGAAGCTCCATCATGTCGGTACTATTATAGAAAGGGCGTGCCGATGACTGGAATATTTCCGACACCAGATGACGTTCGCTTCCGGCAAAGATAAAATGGACATTTCCGAGGTGCTGGATGTGGGAACGGAGCAAGGCTTCCACATTCTTTTCGGGATATTTAGTTATCTGCTGGAATTCGTCGAATGTTACGATACAGGGTTTGTCTGCTTGTTCCAGACATTGAAATATCTCTTTCAAGGTGAATTCGGGTGTGGTGATGTCTCCTAATTCAAGGCTGAAAGTAGGGGTGTAGTTTATGGGGTCGAAGCCAAACTTTGCTTGTAAGGATTTTAATCCCTGTGTCAGCATGGTCAGCATCTTCCGGCTTTGGCTGCGTAAAGTCTCGAATACACTTTGTCCGAAAGCATAGGTAAATTCACGTAGGCTGGAGGTATGGAGTATGTCGATATAGAAGGTGTAGTATGCTTCGCTTATCTCCGGTTTGTCATAGCAGAAACGGACTAATTTAGACTTACCCATGCGGCGTGGAGATATGAGGCAGAGGTTGCCTCCTTGGGTTACGGTGCGGATGAGGCGTTTCGATTCTTCCTGGCGGTCACAGAAGTATTCGGCGGGAATAGCTCCGGTGAGGATAAAAGGGTTCTTCTCTTTCTGGGTCATGATGTATATTCATTGGATACACAAAGGTAATTATTTGTTTTGTATTATACAAATTGTATAATGCATATTGTATAATCTTAATAGAAAGGAAGAAGTTCGGATATATATACTAATGCGGGCGAATAATTATTCGCCCGCATTAGTATATATATCAGCTGTTTTTCTCAGTCAATCATTTCAAATCCCGTATACGGCACCAATGCTTTCGGGATCCGAATACCTTCCGGCGTCTGGTTGTTTTCCAGCAAAGCGGCAACGATGCGCGGCAGTGCCAGTGCGGAACCGTTCAGAGTATGGCAAAGTTCTGTCTTCTTTTCTCCACTGCGGTAGCGGCATTTCAGGCGATTAGCCTGGTAGGTATCGAAATTGGATACCGAACTTACTTCCAACCAGCGTTTCTGTGCTTCGGAATAAACCTCAAAGTCGAAGCAAAGCGCAGCCGTAAAACTCATATCCCCCCCACAAAGGCGGAGTATACGATAGGGTAATTCCAACTTCTGCAACAGACCTTCTACATGATCCAACATCTCTTTGTGAGACTCTTTAGAATGTTCCGGCTTGTCAATGCGAACCAGTTCCACTTTAGAGAACTCATGCAAACGGTTCAAGCCGCGCACATCCTTGCCATAAGAGCCTGCCTCACGGCGGAAACATTGTGTATAGGCGCAGTTTTTGATCGGAAGTTGTTTCTCTTCCAGAATCACATCCCGATAGATGTTCGTCACAGGTACTTCTGCCGTCGGAATCAGATATAAATCATCTACTTCGCAATGATACATCTGACCTTCTTTGTCAGGCAACTGGCCTGTTCCGTAACCGGAAGCTGCATTTACAACAGTCGGAGGCATGATTTCCATATAACCGGACTTGCGGGCTTCATCCAGGAAGAAATTGATTAGCGCACGTTGCAGTTGAGCACCTTTTCCTTTGTAAACCGGGAAGCCGGCTCCTGTAATTTTCACGCCCAGATCAAAATCAATCAGGTCGTATTTCTTTGTCAGCTCCCAGTGAGGTAGTGCATCTTTAGGAAGCTCAGTTTCCATGCCTCCCATTTTCTCCACTACATTGTCTTCGGCACCTACACCTTCGGGCACTTCGTCGTAAGGTATATTGGGGATGGTGTAGAGCAGGTTCTGCATATCTTCAGCTGCCTGATCCATTTCGGCTTGCAACGTCTTGTTAGTATCCTTCAACTCGGCTACACGGCTTTTGGCTACTTCGGCTTCCTCTTTCTTTCCTTCTTTCATCAATTGTCCGATGGATTTGGAAATCGAGTTTACTTCAGAGAGGTTATTATCTAATATAGACTGTGTGCTACGTCTTTTGTCGTTAAAGGCAATTACCTGGTCTATTGTTTCTTTTGCATTTTTGAAATGCTTCTTTTCCAGTCCGCGGATCACCGCGTCGGTGTTTTCTGTAATTTGTTTGATGGTAAGCATATCTTGATACTTTGTTTTGATTAAAATCTTGATTTGAGAGCACAAAGATAGTGTAAATCAGAAGTAATGCAAAAAAGAAACTATAAAAAGAAAGGGATACAATCTATCAGATTGCATCCCTCATCTTTATTTCTTATTCTGAAACTTACGCTTCTGTGCTTTCGGCAGGGATTACAGATACATAACGTCTGTCTTCCTTGGTTACTTTGAACTGTACAGTTCCGTCTACTAAAGCGAAAAGAGTGTGGTCTCTACCCATACCGATGTTGTTACCCGGGTGGAATTCAGTACCTCTTTGACGAATGATGATGTTGCCTGCTTTGCAAACTTCGCCACCAAATATCTTAACGCCTAATCTCTTGCTCTGTGATTCGCGGCCGTTCTTAGAACTACCGACACCTTTTTTATGTGCCATTTCTTCTTACTGTTTTAAATTGATTAAGCTACTACTTCTGTAATTGTTAACTCTGTGAATTGTTGACGGTGACCGTTCAACTTGCGATGACCTTTTCTTCTTTTCTTGTGGAAAATGAGAACTTTGTCACCTTTTACCAGGCTGGATACAATCTGGCAAACCACTTTTGCACCTTCTACAGTAGGAACACCTACAGTGATTGCACCGTCTTTGTCTACCAAAAGAACCTTGTCAAATTCTACTGTCGTACCGTTTTCAGCATTCTGGATGTGGTGTACAAACAGCTTTTTGCCAGCTTCTGCTTTAAATTGCTGACCGTTGATTTCTACAATTGCGTACATTTCTTATATATAATGTATAAGTTAGCTCCGTCGGGTGGTCTCTAATCACTTAGAAAGCACTTTGTCGAACCCGGTGCGGAATAATCGGGCACAAAAGTACTTCTTTTCTTCGGAACGGGCAAGTGTTTCATCTTCTTTTTGCGGAAAAAATGGTTTAGCTCCATGTTGTGTAAGGAAAGCGGAACGGTAGTAGTTTCCCGCTTACAAGAAGTTAAGAGTTTGTCGACAAGAAGTTAACTTCCTGTTGACAAACTCTTAACTTCTTGTAAACAGAAAATGGATGGTTTGTAACCTTTTGATAATCAGTGATGAAATGCTCTCTTGTAGAAAGCGGAGTGTATATAAAACGTACTTGAGACCTGTTTGCTCCGTATCTGCTCCGTACCTGCTCCGTAGCAAATTCGGTTAAAGGTACCTCTAACCGAATTTGCTACGGAGCAGGTACGGTTCGGGTCCTATTTTGATGCGGACCGGATTTGCCTGAAAAACTACAAAAGCGGCTTTAGTATATAAACCGCCGCAACTATCAGTGCCATTACAATAATGGCAAAGATAATAAGCAGTATCAAACTATAGAAGAACATCAGTATTGTAGTCCAGAAACTTCTCCACCAGGTATATCCATACAGTTGCTTATAATCCAGGCAGAAGAGGGCAAAGATGAATAGTATGGGCAATTCGTATAAATCGCCTACCTGTGCGCTGCCGTTGAAAGGAAGCACTATGATACTGAGCAAGAGTATCTGACAAGCAATATAAGCCTGTATAAAGACATGTTCTGTCAGATTATAACGCAGTTTGTTCTTTTTCCGACGGAAAGCCATGAGCGTTGCCAGAGCAAAGAGGGGTAATGTGGCGATAATACGGAATGCCTTGTTACCATGGCCCCAACTTTTCAGTAAGTTCCATACTTTTTCCAGAAAAGGTGTATTGTGAATGGCTTTTTCAAGCTTATTAAATACTGATGACCCACCTTCCAGAAGTTCATCTATGAGTTCGTCATCTTCATCACCATTTATTTGGAGGGTGATGTTATCCTTTTTAAAGGTGTTTTGGGTTTCCAGTTTTTCCAGATCCTGATTCAGTTCTTTTATTGTTTGGGCCAAAACCTCCTTTTGGTCTGGTTTCTTGGTATTTTTCATCTGTTTTTGCAATAACTCACGTGCAGCTATCAGATTATTCTTCCGGATGTCCGTAGAATCTTCTGTTTCCAGATTTTCCAGTTTCTTATCCAGACCTTCTATCGTTTTATTCAGGATATTTTGGGTAGTCGGGTCTGTTGCTGTTTCTATACGTTTTTGCAATTGTTCACGTGCAGCGACTATTTCTTGCCTTTGAGCTTCCGGAGACTTTCCCTTTTTCTCTTTCAAGGCTTCAGGATCTACCAGTTGCACGGCCATGATGTAAAGGGCGGCAAGTACAAATAGTGTCTGGAAGGGGCGGAAGTATAAGATTCGTTTGCCGGCAATGAAGTCTCTGATCATGTATCCCGGGCGGTAGAGTAAATCCAGAAGTGTTCGACCAAAGCCATTGTCAATATTGGTGAATCCTCCCAATATATTTCTGAATGCATTACTGAAGCGGTAGCGGGGAGTGTTCCGGCTTTGACCGCAACGGTTGCAATAGCTGCCCGTATAGACGGTATCACAATTCAGGCAGATATTATCTTCCTCGCTGATGGGAGGGATTTCCTTTCCGCGCACCATCTTGATGTGGAGAGCGCGAAGTCGTGCTTTGCAAGGAGACCACCAAGGTGAGATAAATTCCAAAACCCGGTTAGGGAGCACCCTGCGTTTGCTGAGAATGTACCAGAGCACCAGTATGAAACAATACATGAAAACATCACTGTCTCCGCCTTCTTCAAAAGATAGCCATAGCAATATTGCCAAAATCAGTATTTGCCAAATATTGATCATCTTTCTTCTGCGGGGAGCAGGAGAAATGGGAGAAGCGGAAACAGCCGGAACTGCAGGCGTACTGACAACAGGATGTTGGGGTATCACTTTATTGGCAGTCGAATCCTCGTTGTCAGCAGATTGTTTATCATGGGTCGGTTGCTCGTCATTTTCCAGTAGTTCTTCCAGTGAACTCATAATTTTCCAGTGTGGGTATTTGGCTAATTCTTCGGTGGTAGTTACTCCATGGGTTACACCTGCAAAGTCTACACCTGCAGCTTTGGCTGTGGCAGCATCTACTGTACTGTCACCAATATAGAGGGTTTCAGCTTTGGTGACGTGTAATTGTTTTATGGCAAGTAGCAAACCTTCGGGCGAAGGTTTGGCCGTTTGTACATCTTCTCCGCCGACAATGATATTGAAGAAACTGCCGGGGAAATGTTGGTCGAGCATTTCCTTAATTCGGTAACGGTATTTGGTGGAGATGATACCTATGAATGCACCCGCATCTTTCAGGGCCAGCAGTACAGACTTGGTTTCCAGAAAAAGCACGGTGTTTATTGTCATGTGGGTGTCCGCTTCTTTCCTGTATTCACTTTTAAAACCGGCCAGCTGCTCTTCATCCGTCACTCCCGTCAGGATAGAAAAAGATTCTTCCAATGTTTTCCCGATGGTGCGTTTAATGTCTTCATCGGTCACATTTGTATAACCATGTTTATTGAGCACATTGCGAAAGCAAGTAACGATGCCGCGAGAAGAGTCTGCGAGCGTGTAATCAAAGTCAAAGAGATAAGTCGTATAGCCCATGTCGCTTTTTGCGGCAAAGTTATAAATTAATTGGAATTTTCTGACTATATTTGTTCGCACTATGAATTTATTTTAAAAACTACTAAGTGTTTCTTTGCGCTGAGTTGTTCCATACATACGTTAACTATGTAATATTATGAAACTATCAGAATTATCTTTTTGGATTTTGCTTCTTTTCTCTTTTTCAGCGTGTGTATCCCAACAACCGGATGCGGAAACAGAGTGTTATGCAACAGAGTACGTCAATCCTTTTATTGGTACCGATTTTACAGGAAATACTTATCCCGGAGCGCAGGCACCGTTCGGTATGGTGCAGTTAAGCCCCGATAATGGTCTTCCCGGCTGGGATCGCATCTCCGGTTATTTCTATCCGGACAGCACGATTGCAGGTTTCAGCCACACTCATCTTTCGGGTACGGGAGCCGGTGATTTATATGATATATCTTTTATGCCCGTGACTCTGCCTTATAAAGAAGCAGATGCGCCGTTGGGCATTCACTCTTTATTTTCCCATGATGAAGAAACAGCCAGTGCCGGATATTATCAGGTGCGGCTGAAAGATTATGATATCAACGTGGAACTGACAGCAACCGAACGTTGTGGCATCCAGCGTTATACTTTTCCTGAAGCGGACGCAGCCATATTCCTCAATTTGCGGAAAGCTATGAACTGGGACTTTACGAATGATACCCGCATTGAGGTAGTCGATTCGGTAACTATTCAAGGATACCGTTTTTCTGACGGTTGGGCACGCGACCAGCACATTTATTTCCGTACCCGTTTTTCTAAACCGTTTGCATCCGTGCAGTTAGATACTGCTGCTGTCATCAAAGACGGTAAGCGTATAGGTAGCTCTGCTATTGCCCGTTTTGATTTCCACACAAGTGCAGGGGAACAGATTCTTGTCACTACAGCTATTTCGGGGGTAAGTATGGAAGGCGCAGCACGCAATCTTGCTGCTGAAGCTCCGGCAGACGATTTTGACAAGTATCTGGCTGCTACCCGTAAGAACTGGAACGAGCAACTTTCCAAAGTAGAAATCAAGAGCAATGACATTGACGAGAAAGTCAAGTTCTATACAGCCCTTTATCATTCCATGCTGGCTCCGACTATTTATAGCGATGTGGATGGTGCCTATTATGGTCCTGATAAGCAAGTGCATCAGGCAGACGGATGGACCAATTACAGTACTTTCTCATTATGGGATACCTACCGTGCCGCTCATCCCCTTTATACCTATATCGAACCACAGCGTGTAAATGATATGGTAAAATCCTTTCTAGCCTTTTCCGAACAGAACGGACGTCTTCCGGTGTGGAATTTCTATGGAAGTGAAACGGATATGATGATAGGTTATCATGCAGTTCCCGTCATAGTGGATGCTTACTTGAAAGGGATTGGGGATTTTGATCCGAAGAAAGCTTTAGCCGCATGTGTAGCTACAGCCAATATTGATGAATATCGTGGAATAGGATTATATAAAAAATATGGTTATGTGCCTTATGATGTAACGGATCACTATAATTCAGAGAACTGGTCACTTTCTAAAACCCTGGAATACGCTTACGATGATTATTGCATTGCCCGTATGGCGGAGAAACTGGGCGAAAAGCAAATAGCAGATGAATTTTATAAGCGTTCTCTGAATTATAAGAATGTGTATAATTCTCAGACAACCTTCATGCAACCGCGGAATAACAAAGGATCCTTCATTGAGAACTTCAGTCCGGATGATTATACTCCGCATATTTGCGAAAGTAACGGCTGGCAATATTTCTGGTCTGTGCAACAAGACGTTGATGGGCTGATCAGTCTGGTTGGAGGCAAGGAACGTTTTACCCAGAAACTGGATAGTATGTTCACTTACAATCCTTCTGCGGATGAAGATCTGCCTATTTTCAGTACTGGAATGATTGGGCAGTATGCACATGGTAATGAACCGAGCCACCATGTCATTTATTTGTTTAATGCCATAGGGCAACCTTGGAAGACTCAGAAGTATGCAGCTGAGGTGATGCATGAATTATATAAGAATACACCTGCCGGTTTGTGCGGGAATGAAGATTGTGGTCAGATGTCTGCCTGGTATGTGTTCAGTGCAATGGGATTCTATCCGGTAGACCCGATTAGCGGCAAATATGAGATAGGTACTCCCATGTATCCTGAGATGAAGATGCATCTGGCTAACGGTAAAACATTTACGATATTGGCACCGGCTGTCAGCAAAGAGAATATTTATATCCAGTCGGTAAAGCTCGACGGAAAACCTTATGATAAAAGTTATATCACGCATGAGCAAATAATGAATGGTTCTATCTTTGAATTTGAGATGGGGAATAAACCGGGTAAAGTGTGGTATGAGATAGAGTGATAGGGTGATAGAGTGATAGGGTGATAGAGTGATGGATGGTGCCAGATAATATAATTGTGGGATTATGAGTGATAACTTTGACCTGACTTATAAACTCCTTTTCCGTAAGTACTACGCCAATCTGCTTTTCTATGCCACGCGCATCGTGGGTGATGAAGAAGCGGAGGACGTAGTACAAGATGTATTTGTAGAATTGTGGCGGCGGAAAGATACGATAACGGTAGGAGAGCAGATACAGGCATTTCTGTATCGGGCGGTGTATACCCGTGCTTTGAATGTACTGAAGCACCGGGATATCAAGAATACTTATGAAGCTGTAGTGACGGAGATCAACCAGAAAAGAATAGAGTTTTATCAGCCGGACAGTAATGATGTCGTGAAGAGGATAGAAGACCGTGAACTCAGAAAGGAACTCTCCGAGGCTATAAATGAATTGCCGGATAAGTGTAAGACGGTCTTTAGACTCAGCTATCTGCATGATATGAAGAATAAGGAAATAGCAGATACTATGGGGATATCATTGCGGACCGTGGAGGCTCATATGTATAAAGCCTTGAAGTTTCTGCGTGAGAGGTTGGGCTACCTGAACTTTATGTTAGTCCTGTTTTTATTAGGTAAGGTATAAGTGTTTTTATCGAAACGGTTGTTTTAATAGTATGATGAAGGAAGGAATGAATAAGTTGGATGAAGAATTGATGGCCAAATTCCTTATGGGGGAATGCTCTGAAGAAGAGCTCTGTAAGGTAAATGCATGGCTGGACGAATCGGACGGTAACGCTCGTGAATTGTTCAGGATAGAGCAGATATATCATCTGGGAAAGAGTGAAGAATTTGCGGATGAAAAGAAGATAGAAAAAGCTGAAAAGCAGCTGTTCAAACGGCTGGCACAAGAAGAAGCTAAACGAAATAAGGTGAGAAGATTGAATGCCTGGATGCGGTATGCCGCTATGTTCATAGGTATCTTTTTTATATCCGGTTTGAGTTATCATATTTATCAGTCACAAAGTGAAGAGAGCAAATTGGTTGCCGTCACTGCCCGTGATGAAGTGAAAGAATTAATGTTGCCTGATGGCACTAAGGTTTGGCTGAACAAACATACTACTTTAAAGTATCCACGTGAATTCTCAGAAAAGGGAAGGAATGTATATATAGAAGGGGAAGCCTATTTTGAAGTAAAGAGAAATACGGCGAAACCTTTTATAGTGCGCAGTGAAGCCATGCAGGTAAGAGTTTTGGGAACAGTCTTCAACTTAAAGAGTGACAAGACTAACCGTTCTGCGGTAGCTACACTGATAAAGGGAGAGATTGAAGTGAAAGGTAATCACGAAGAAGGCATGATCGTATTGGCTCCGGGACAAAAAGCGGAATTGAATGCTGTAACTCGCCGTCTGGTAGTGAAACAGGTGGATACAGGCATTGAAAACTGGCATAATAATCAGTTTATCTTTGAAAAGGCTGACATATTTACGATTGCCCGTACTTTGGAGAATTCTTATGGGGTGAAGATTATTCTGGCGCCTGATATGGATGCTACAAAGACATATTCCGGTACATTAAAGAAGAAAGATAGTGTAGAGGAGACTCTGAATCTGATTAAGAGTACGAATGCGCTTCCCATTGAATATAAAATTGTGGGAAATAGTGTATTTCTGTCTTCAAAGAAATAGGTAAAAATCGGAAGTATATAATCTTAAAACATAATAATATGAGGAAACTGCTTTTATCGATTTGCTGTTTAGGCTGTGCTCTCTGGGCTCAAGCCAAAGATTTTACGCAATACGTCAACCCGCTGATGGGGACATTGTCTTCTTTTGAACTTTCTACGGGAAATACATATCCGGCTATCGCACGCCCTTGGGGTATGAATTTCTGGACTCCGCAGACCGGAAAGATGGGAGATGGCTGGCAATATGTATATACTGCTAATAAGATTCGTGGTTTCAAGCAGACCCACCAGCCCAGTCCGTGGATTAATGATTACGGTCAGTTCTCCATCATGCCTGTAACAGGCAAACCAGAGTTTGATGAAGACAAACGTGCCAGTTGGTTCTCACACAAAGGAGAGGTCGCGTTACCTTATTATTATAAGGTGTATCTTGCCGAACACGATGTTGTGACAGAGTTTACCCCCACTGAACGTGCCGTTTTGTTCCGTTTTACTTTCCCTGAGAACGAGAATTCGTATGTTGTAGTAGATGCTTTTGATAAAGGCTCTTATATTAAGATCATTCCTGAGCAGAATAAGATAATCGGATACACCACCCGTAACAGCGGTGGAGTTCCTGATAACTTCAAGAACTATTTCGTTGTAGAATTTGATAAGCCTTTCAGTTATCAGGCTTCTGTTGCTGACGGTGCTTTGGTTGAAAACCAGAGTGAACAAACAGCAGGACATGCGGGAGCCATCATCGGTTTCAAAACCCGTAAGGGAGAAATTGTACATGCCCGTGTGGCTTCTTCCTTTATCAGTTTTGAGCAAGCAGACAGAAATCTGAAAGAGCTGGGGAGTGACAGTTTTGAAACTTTGGTTCAGAAAGGACAAGATGCCTGGAATCAGGTATTGGGAAAAATAGAAGTGGATGGAGGTAACCTTGATCAGTATCGCACTTTCTATTCCTGCTTGTACCGTTCAGTACTCTTCCCGCGTGCTTTCTTTGAGTTTGACGAGGCTGGAAATCCAGTTCACTACAGTCCTTATAACGGAGAAGTTTTGCCCGGATATATGTATACCGATACAGGCTTTTGGGATACTTTCCGTTGTCTGTTCCCTTTCCTCAACCTGATGTACCCTTCAGTAAACAAACAGATACAGGAAGGTCTTATCAATACGTATAAGGAAAGTGGCTTCTTCCCCGAATGGGCAAGTCCGGGACATCGCGGGTGTATGATTGGTAATAACTCCGCTTCTGTACTTGCCGACGCTTATCTGAAAGGTGTTAAAGTGGATGATGTAACTACCTTGTACGAAGGTCTTATCCACGGAACAAAGAATGTGCATCCGGAAGTTTCTTCTACCGGTCGCCTCGGTTATGAATACTATAATGAATTGGGATATGTTCCTTACGATGTGAAAATCAATGAGAACACTGCCCGCACTTTGGAATATGCCTATGACGACTGGTGCATCTACCGGATGGCAAAAGCTCTGAACCGTCCGAAGAAGGAACTGAAGCTTTTTGCTGACCGTGCTATGAATTATAAAAATGTGTTCGATAAGGAAAGCCTGTTGATGCGTGGACGCAATAAGGATGGACAGTTCCAGGCTCCTTTCTCACCCTTGAAGTGGGGAGATGCCTTTACGGAAGGAAACAGCTGGCATTATTCCTGGTCTGTATTCCACGATCCTCAAGGTTTGATTGATCTGATGGGTGGTGAAAAAGTCTTTGTTGAAATGTTGGATTCGGTATTTATCGTTCCTCCTTTATTCGATGACAGCTACTATGGCCAGGTAATCCATGAAATACGTGAGATGACAGTGATGAATATGGGTAATTATGCTCATGGCAACCAACCGATACAGCACATGATTTACATGTATAATTATGCCGGTCAGCCCTGGAAAGCTCAGTATTGGTTGCGTCAGGTGATGAATCGCATGTACACGCCCGGTCCCGACGGCTATTGTGGAGATGAAGATAACGGGCAGACTTCTGCCTGGTATGTATTCTCAGCATTAGGTTTCTATCCCGTTTGTCCGGGAACCGATGAGTATGTCTTGGGTGCTCCCTTGTTTAAAAAAGCAACGCTTCATTTTGAAAATGGTAATTCATTGGTGATCGATGCTGCTAATAATAGTTCTGAAAATATGTACATCGAATCGCTTCGCTTGGATGGAAACACGTATACGAAGAATTATCTGACGCATGGAGATCTGCTAAAGGGCGGTGTCCTGAAATTTGATATGGGTAGCAAACCTAATTTACAACGAGGAACACAGGCGGAAGACTACCCGTATTCTTTCTCCAATGAAATAAAAAAGAAATAAAAAACTGAAGTTAATAATGTAATGAAGAAGGGAATAGGAAATAAAACTATTCCCTTTTTCATTTAATGAAAAAAAATATCATTTTGTAGTAAGTGTATTTTGAATGTTCGTTGTTTTATATACGTAAGCCAGAAGAAATGTTCTTCTGACTAATTAGAATTAACCAATGTGTAACCTTTAAACTTTGTTTATGAACAACAATCATGCTTTTCAAAGTTCGAAATTTCTACGAGCTTTATTAGTCTTGTTCTTCATGACTGTATCCGTTCAGTGGACCTTTGCCCAACTGAATTTGAATGTCTCTCGTACGACGTTAGGTACAGTTATCGAACAGATCAAATCTCAATCTAAGTATCAATTTTTCTATGACGACAAGCTCGCTACTATGGCAGTAGAGAATGTCAAAGTGAAGAACGCATCTATAGAAGATGCCTTGAATGCTATCTTGAAAGGAAAAAACATTTCTTTTAAAGTAGAAGATAATATTGTTTATCTTTCAGAGAAGTCTGCTGCACCGCAAGAAGGTAATCAGCAAGGTAAAGAACGGACCATTACCGGAGTAGTATCCGATGATATGGGCCCTCTGATTGGTGTGAATGTGTTGGTGAAAGGCACTACTGATGGCTGTATCACTGATATCGATGGTAACTTTACACTGACTACTACTGCGGCTAATCCTGTTATTCAGTTCTCCTACATCGGCTATAAGCCACAGGAAATTGCAGTGAAAGGACAGGCCGCTATCAATCTGATGATGGAAACTGATTCACAGCTGATAGAAGAGGTGGTGGTAACAGCTCTCGGTATCAAACGTGCGGAAAAGGCATTGAGCTACAATGTAACTCAGGTAGACGCAGAGTCCGCTTTGGCTGTGAAAGACGCCAACTTTATTAATTCGCTGAACGGTAAGGTTGCCGGTTTGAATATTAATGCTTCTTCTTCCGGTGTTGGTGGTGCCAGTAAAGTGGTGATGCGTGGATCCAGAGGTATTGAACAGTCTTCTAATGCACTTTATGTTATTGATGGTATTCCTATGTACAATTTGAGCTCTGCCGGTGGTGAAAGTGAGTTCGATTCACAAGGTACAACAGAGGCTATCGCCGATATCAACCCGGATGACATCGAATCAATGTCTGTATTGTCCGGTGCTGCGGCTGCGGCTTTGTATGGTAGTAATGCATCCAATGGTGCTATTGTTATCACTACTAAGAAGGGTGCCGCGGGACGTGTTTCTTTGTCTGTGTCCAGTAACACTGAAATGCTGAATCCCTTTGTGATGCCTAAGTTCCAGGATTGGTATGGCACGTCAGGTACTGATGGAAGCTGGGGCTCTCGTTTGAACTCAAGTAACCGTTATGGTTATAATCCGAAGGATGATTATTTCCAGACAGGTATTATCGGTACGGAAACCGTTTCACTTTCTACAGGTTCGGAACACAATCAGACTTATTTGTCGGCTGCTGCGGTTAACTCTCGCGGTATTGTGCCCAATAATAAATATGAACGTTACAATTTCACGTTCCGTAATACTACCCAGTTCTTGAACGATAAGATGAAATTGGATGTAGGTGCGCAATATATTATGCAGAAAGACCGTAATATGACTAACCAGGGTATTTATGCAAATCCGGTGGCTTCAGCCTATTTGTTTCCACGTGGCAATGATTGGGAAGAATATAAAATGTTTGAACGTTATGATCCAGTTCGTAAATTATATACGCAATATTGGCCGCAAGGTGGTGGTTCATACCGCTTGCAAAATCCTTACTGGATTAACTATCGTAATTTGCGTGAGAACGATAAAGACCGTTATATGCTGAGTGCTTCTTTATCTTATGATATCTTGGATTGGTTGAACGTAGCCGGGCGTGTACGTATTGACAATTCTATGAATACTTATACTCAGAAATATTATGCTTCAACAGAACCGACTATTGCCGAAGGCTCTGAGAATGGTTATTATGGTGTGGTTAATACGCGTGACAAGCAAGCCTATGCCGATTTCCTGATTAATATTAATAAACGTTTTGGAGAAGATTGGGGGCTGACCGCTAATATTGGTGCTTCTTATTCAGACACTCGTTCTGAAGCGATGGGAGTAAAAGGTCCTATCCCTGCTGATGGTTTGGCTAACTACTTCTCGATAACTCAGTTGGATAAACAGACTACTAAGCGTGAAGAAACAGGTTATCGTGAACAAACACAGTCTATTTTTGCTTCCGCGGAAGTGGGGTATAAAAATGCTTACTATCTGACATTGACCGGACGTAATGACTGGCCTTCACAATTGGCAGGTCCTAAGTCAGTACAGAAATCTTTCTTTTATCCTTCAGTGGGTGCTTCTGTTCTTTTATCTGAGATATTCACTTTGCCGGAAAGTATTTCTTACCTTAAATTACGTGCTTCATGGGCATCTGTAGGCTTGCCGTTCAAACGTTTTCTGGCTTATCCTACATTTGAATGGGATAGTTCTACGGGCAAATATAGTACAAAATCAGCTTATCCTTTGTACGATTTGAAGCCTGAACGTACCGATTCTTGGGAAGTAGGTCTTACAGCTCGTTTCTTAGGACACTTTAACTTGGATATTTCATTCTACAATACTAAGACTTATAATCAGACCATGGATACACAGGAATTACCTACTGGAGGTTATAGTACTTTCTATGCACAGACTGGTAATGTCCGCAATCGTGGTGTCGAACTTTCTTTAGGCTATAAGAATACTTGGAATAAATTTACCTGGAACTCGAACTATACGTTCAGTGCCAATAAGAATAAAATTCTTAGCTTGATTGACGGGTATGTACATCCGGTGACTGGTGAGGTTATTTCTAAGACGCAATTGGATATGAAAGGATTGTCAAATGCTCACTTTATATTAAAAGAAGGTGGCTCTTTGGGGGATCTCTATTCTATGTCTGATTTGAAGCGTGATGCGAACAATAATATTTATGTGGATGCCAATGGGGCTGTTAAGACTGAAAGTCTGAAAGATGGAATTAAACTTGGTTCTGTATTTCCGAAAGCTAATATGGCATGGCGTAATGATTTTCAATATAAGAATTTTGGTTTTGGTTTCTTGCTGACAGCTCGTTTGGGTGGTATCGTTTATTCGGCTACACAAGCTACTCTTGATGCTAATGGTGTATCTGAAGCTTCAGCCTTTGCGCGTGACAATGGTGGCGTGATAATCAATGGCGGAGACGTAGTTGATGCGGAAAAGTGGTACACGACAGTAGGAGCTGACAGCGGTATCCCGCAATTATATACTTATAGTGCTACAAATCTACGTTTACAAGAAGCATCTGTCAGTTATACTATTCCTAGAGCTAAATTGAAAAACGTAATGGATATTACTATTTCATTAGTAGGACGCAACTTATGGATGATTTATAGTAAAGCTCCTTTTGATCCGGAAGCTGTGGCTTCTACTAGCAATAACTATTATCAAGGTGTGGATTATTTCATGATGCCGAGTTTGCGTAGCGTGGGATTCAACCTGAAACTTAAATTCTAAAACATTGAAGTGATATGAAAATAAATAGTACTATAGCAAAATTCATGGCTGCGGGAGCAATATTGTTCAGTAGTGTATCTTGTACAGGAGATTTTATAGATTATAATAAGAATCCTCATGAACCAGATTTGAATGAAATGTTACCGGACGACTATTTGTTTAGTGCACTGTTACTAAACATGCAAGATGTGATGATGCCCGAACAAGAAAATTTTTCTCAGTATGTAGATTGTCTGATGCCTGGTGGATTTTCCGGTTATGTGGCCGACTCTAATTTGGGTACTGGCTGGTCGGGTCGTTTTGCTACTTACAATCCGTCTGAGGCTTGGTTGAGAATACCTTTTGCTGACTTTTATGATAAATTTTATCCCAATTATTTTCAACTGAAAGAGCAATGTGAGGATGAGGTATATTTGGCATTGGCCGAACTTTATCGTATTTGTACAATGCTACGTGTGACCGATACTTATGGACCGATTCCATATTCTCAGGTAGGTGTGAACAATGCCTTGAAGTCAGCTTATGATTCTCAAGAGCAAGTTTATACGAAGATGTTTGCTGATTTGGATGATATTATAGAAGTGCTTACTACTTATTCGGCTCAAAACTTTAATTCCAGTGGAGACCGTATTTATGATGGTAATACGAAAGCGTGGGCTAAGTTTGCTAATTCAATAAAACTTCGCATGGCTATGCGTATCGTATATGTCAATGAGAGTTTGGCAAAGCAGAAAGCAGAAGAAGCTGTAAATTCAGAAATGGGTGTGATGACGGTGAATGCAGATGGAGCTTATCACAAAATTGTAGATCATAATCCGTGGGAGCGCTTTATGCCAAACTGGGGAGATGCTCGTATCTCTGCCGATTTGATTTGTTACATGAATGGGTATGATGATCCCCGTCGTGAAGTTTATTATAACAAATCTACGTTTGCTACAGAATCAGGGAACACTTATAAAGGTGCGGAAGATTATGTTGGTTTGCGTCGTGGTATTAGGCAAGGACAGTTTAACTCTTGGTCCCATGGTTATTCTTGTATGAAAGTTACCGTGAGTGACAAGATGCTTATTTTCCCTGCTTCGGAAGTTACTTTTTTACGGGCAGAAGGTGCTCTCCGCGGGTGGAATATGGGTGGAACAGCGAAAGCTTTGTACGAAGAAGCTGTGGCTCTTTCTTTTGAGGAACGTGGGGTATCAGGTGCGAGCACTTATCTGACTTCTACGGGATTACCTATAGCTTATAAGGATCCGCTGAAAGGAGAAAATGGACAGAAGTATGATTATTCTGGTTCTATTAACTCTACGATTACTGTTGCTTGGGATGATAGGGATGGCTTTGAAACTAATTTAGAAAGAATCATTACTCAGAAGTGGATTGCTATATTCCCGAATACAATGGAAGCATGGTCAGAATATCGTCGTACAAATTATCCTAAGTTGATGCCGGCTATGCATAATTTGAGCGATGGGATAGTGAATGATGCTGAGGGAGCACGTCGTTTACCTTATCCTGCTGATGAGTATCGTGAGAATGGTGATAACCTGAATGCAGCTGTTTCTGCATTAACTAAGGAATCAAGTAATAAGAAGGGGGATACGATGGCAACCCATATTTGGTGGGATTGTAAGTCGTCTAAATAATTTGGTATAATACATAGAAATGAACTATAATATGAAGAAATATATAAAAAACAGTATATTGAGAGGCGGGCTTTCTATACTGGCATTGGCTTTATTGTCATCTTGCAGTGATTGGACTGATGTAGAAAGTATTGAACTCAAGAAGGCAGATATTGCAGAACAAAATCCGGAGCTTTATGCTGAGTATTTGCGGAATTTGTGTGAGTATAAGAAATCAGAGCATACGTTGGTTTATACTTGGTTTGATAACTCAGAAAAAGCGCCTTATAGTCGTGCGCATCACATCACAGATTTACCAGATAGTATTGATATTGTGAGTCTGATGTATCCGGATAATTTGGCAACCTGGGAGTTGGAGGATATGGAGTCTGTTCGTGAAAATAAAGCGACCAAAGTAATATATTCCATTGATTTTGAATCAATAAAGAAGGCTTATAATGAAAAATTAGAACTTGCAACGGAAGAAGAGCCGATATCTGAAGATTTTATTGGCTTTCTGACCGATTCTTTAGAATATTCTTTATCGTTGGCAGATAAATATCGTTATGATGGAATTTGCATTGGTTATGCAGGTAAGTCCAGATTGCACATGCGTCCCAATGAATTGAAAGAATATACGGAGAATGAAACTGCATTTATACAGATTATTAACGATTGGCATACTCGGAATCCTGAAAAGATGATAACTTATGAAGGTAAGCCGCAAAATCTGATAGATTCTTCTCTGTTGGATGATTGTGTTTCCATTCTGTTATCAGGAAAAAAAGCTACAAATGAAAATGAGTTTTCATATATTCTTTCATTAGCTATGGTAGAAAATATTCCGGATGATCGTTTGGGAATGATTGTTATGGCTGTCTCACTTAATGATCCCAATAAAGAAGTCGGATATTTCAAGAATGGTTCACTAGCTGTTCAAGGATTAATGAATTGGGCACCTGCTACTCATAATGGTACTAAAGTAGCAGCCGTCGGACTTTATAATGCTTCTACTGATTACTATACAGTTGAAGGAAATTATTATTACATGAAACAGCTGATTTCAAGTGTGAATCCAGCTATAAAATAAAAGGAGAGTAAGAATATGAAATATTTTAGAAGTAAACTGATATCTTCATTGGTTATGACATTAGGCATTTTAGCTGTTTGCGCAACCTCTTGTGAAGATATGGAGGAGTTTGACAATAAAGCTTTTACTAGTACGGCAAAGTTGAATAATATTTTGTTGAAAGGTACTAATGATACAGAAACGATGATTATTCGTACTGAGATTGCAAAACCGGAGAATAAAGACATTAATGTCGTCTATAAAGTTGATGAATCTTTAGTTGGGGAGTATAATATAAATTATGGTGAGGAGGCTTTAATCCTTCCGGTTGAGTGTTATGAAATACCTGAAAATGTATCTACTATTGTGGCTGGTACGGTGAAGGGAAGTGATGTAGAGGTTGTATTTAAGAATTTAACTACTCTGAATCGGGATTTGACATATTTGTTACCTGTTTCAGTTGCAGAATCAAATATTGATTTTTTGAACAGCGCACGTACTACATATTATGTAATCAAGGGTGCTGCATTGATCAATGCAACTGCTAATCTGACCGAAAATAATCTTTCTTTGCAAGATCCTGCCTCTTCTACATTGAAAGATATGGAACAAATAACTATAGAAGTGTTGATGAATGTTAGTAAGTTTGGTAAATTGATTAGTACGGTAATGGGGATTGAAGGAGATTTTCTGTTCCGTATTGGAGATGCGGGGGTTCCAGATAATCAGCTTCAGTTGTCATGTAGTAATAATGTTACAGATGCTGCTTGGCAGCTTTCTACTAATGAATGGCAACATTTGGCTGCTACATACGATTCTTCTACTGGAGAAGTGAACGTTTATATAGATGGAGTAAAGAAAGGAGCTACGCAAGTTACATCCTTCCGTGGTTCGGTTGATTGGGCATCATCCAACTTTTATATAGGAAAGTCGTATGATGATGCTCGTTGGTTAGAGGGAGATGTTTGTGAAATGCGCGTATGGAATAGAGTGCTGACAGCTGATGAGATAAATGCCAAAGATCATTTTTATGTGGTCAGTCCCGATAGTGAAGGATTGGAAGCGTACTGGAAATTTGATGAAGGTGCAGGAATGGTTATAAAGGATCATACAGGACATGGAAATACGGTAGTAGCCAAAAAGGAACTTACTTGGACGGCAGTTTCTTTACCTAAATAATAACTTTAAGAAGATAAATTATGAAATACATCAATTATATGAATATAAAGTATTGGGTTGCAGCCTTGGTGCTGTCAGGTGGTTTATTTACTGCTTGTTCTGATGATCTTGTAGTTGGTCAGGTAGACGAAAGCGGATATACGACTGGTGATGGCTCTGTAATGGGATATATCAGTGACGGCAATGGAAAAAGAATGTTTACTAATGTGGAATTTCGCAGTTCCGGTGACGTATCTTTTCATTTGAAAACGACAGGTAAACTTTCATCGGAGGCTACGGTGAGTGTTGTTTACGATGAAACTGTGCTTACAGAGTATAACAGCAAGTATGGTACCACATACGAGGCTTTCCCAGAGAGTGAAGTAACTTTAGGAGATGGTGGTATCATTAAATTGCCTGTTGGTTCGGTTCACTCTTCTGAGTTGAAAGTATCCTTTGTTTCGGATGGAAGCCTCGAGTTTGACAAAAATTATATTATTCCTCTACGTATGAAAGTAACTTCCGGTGATTTTAAGCTCGGAGAAGAAGATCAAACCCGCTTGATTTTTGTAAAAGACTTGACAGGACTTCCTGATTGTACTAAATATGTAGACGGCAAACCGGGGGTAAAAGTGTTTAGCTGTATGGAAGTGAATGATACCAATCCGTTGAATAATCTTAGTTTCACATTGAAGAGTAATGGTAAGCCTTTGGTAGATTGCTTGATTATTTTCTCGGCAAATATCAATTATAATGCCGAAACAGGACGTGTTTATATCTTCAATAATGAAAATGTACAAGCTTTGCTTGACAATCGTGAGCATTATCTGAAGCCATTACAGGACAGAGGTATGAAGATTATTCTAGGTTTATTGGGGAATCATGACCGTTCTGGCGTAGCGAATATGTCTAAAGAAACTGCTCAGGCATTTGCGCAGGAAGTTAAGGCTCTGTGTGACGCTTATCAGTTGGATGGTATTTTTGTAGATGATGAATATTCTGATTATGAATACGAAGATATAACTCCTGGATTTGTATATCCTGGTAGAGAACCTGCTGCACGTCTTTGTTATGAGGTTAAGAAAGCGCAACCAGACAGATGGGTGATAGCTTATGCTTATTCTACTACGGGATCTTTACCAGCCATCGATGGTATGCAGTCTGGTGAATTTGTCGACTATGCATTGCATGATTACGGTGGCTCTTTTGATTTAAGTTCCTCATATCCTGGAATGCCAAAATCCAATATGGGGCTATATTCTCAGGAGTTCAATCTAGGGAGTACGGCGAGTGAGTCCAATTTGCGGAGTATGCGTGAAAATGGTTATCTTTCACATATGATTTTTGCAATGGATCCTAATCGTTCGAACTTTGAATGGATTCAAATGTCTGCAATGGAAAGAATGGCAAGAGCCTTTTACGATGATGAGTTAGTATTTGATGGTATTAAGTACCCGAAAGACTGGAATTAGGAAATGACTATAAACGATTAAAAAGTAAAATAAAATATGAAAATCACAAGTAAAATAATAGTCCTGTTGATGTCTGCACTATTGCCGATGGGATTTGCAGGATGCAGTGACGACGATGATGATATGCCTAATCCTGGTGGAGAAGAAGCACCGGAATTTGTTCTTGGACAAGAGTCCATTAAAGTGAAGATTGGTTCTGAAAATAAAGCGACTGTAGATGTAAAGCAGGGGGGAGGAGAGTATAATGCTTTTATCCTGGATGCAAGGATTGCAAAAACTGAAATAGTAGACGGGGTAATCAAAGTAGAAGGACTTGCAAACGGGCAGACTTTTCTGATGGTGTCTGATAAGTATAGTCGTTATCGTAAGTTGCCCGTTAGCGTTTATACGACTGATAAACTTCAGTTAAGCCATGAAACGTTTGATTTAATAACTCTGTTAGGATATTCTAAGACATTAAAAGCAAATGTAGTATTGGGCAATGGTGGATATGAAGTAATGTCGGATAATCCCGCAGTGTCAGTATCTGTCAATGAAGCCGGTGAGATTAGTATGAAGGCTACTTCCAAAAAAGAAGATTTCACGGCTAACATTACTGTTACGGACTGCACGGGGTTGACTGCGAATATTGTCGTAACTGTAAAAGCTTCTTTGGAACCTTTTACTACAGAAGAATTGGAAGCTATTAAAGCTGATAATAGCAGGCGTTATTATTATAGAGGTAGAAGAACAGATGATTACGACGTTGAATATGTAAACACAACGATAGATGACGGTAAAATCAGGTATGGTTGGAACCTTTGGGGATCTTATTACCATTATATGGATTTCATGGGCGATAAAACTGAAGGCGTGAAGGAAGGTGCTACATTCTCTGTAAGTTCATGGATTGTTAGTGACAAATATTCAGGCCAAGCGGTAACGTTGAAAATTATAAAGAATGACGGAACTAATCTTTGGGGAGTATTCTCTTTCGTTGACGAAGAACGGGAAATATTATGTTCCGGTTATTTCTGTGATACGGTGGATCCGGAGTAAATATATGAACTTACAAGTTGGGCTTTCTGAATTCATTCAGGATTACTCAGACTGAGTAATTTATAAGTTGTTAGATAAAGTCTGTTCATACATATAGCTTTGTGTATGAATAGACTTTATTTGATAGATGTTTTAGAATATGAAAATAATTTTCTGACTATGAAAATAACTTTTGGGACTTTAGTTATTATTTCTTTTCTGCTGTTGGGTTGCGCTCCTCATCCAGCGGAAGTAACTTCTCCTGATGGGCACATTCGGCTGGTATTTGCTCCGGAAGGTGATAATCAGATGACTTATCGGGTTGAAGTAAATGAAACAGCGTTTATACTCCCTTCTTCATTGGGATTTAAGGCAGAAGCTGGAATAAACCTTTCTGATAATTTCCAGGTTACCGGCACCGACTTCACCACCCATGACGAAACCTGGACGCAGCCTTGGGGAGAAAACAAAACCATCCGCAACCATTACAACGAAATGGTTGTTCACTTGTCCGATACGACAAATACCCAATTAACCCTACGCTTTCGCATTTTCGATGATGGGTTAGGATTTCGCTATGAATATGAAGTTCCCGGAGCTGACAGTATTCTGGTGACAGACGAACTGACTGCGTTCAATATAGCACAGGATGGCACTTCGTGGTCCATACCTGCCAATTCTGAAACATACGAATTGCTATATCGTACACAGCCTGTCAGTCAGATAGACAATGCCAATACTCCCATGACCTTCAAGACAGGCGGCATATACGCCAGCATCCACGAAGCCGCATTGACGGACTTCCCCGAAATGACACTGAAGAATACCGGAGGTTGCCACTTCAAGGCCGAACTGGCTCCCTGGCCCGACGGCATAAAAGCCCGCATAGCCGGAGGACGTTTTAAAACTCCCTGGCGCACCTTGCAGATTGCCCCGAAAGCAGTGGGACTGATTAACTCGGGACTCATCCTCAACCTGAACGAACCGTGTGCACTGGAAACCACGGACTGGATACGTCCGATGAAATATGTAGGCATCTGGTGGGGAATGCACCTGGGTGTGGAAAGCTGGGTCATCAACGACCGTCACGGCGCTACCACCGGGAATGCCAAACGATATATTGACTTTGCCGCCGCCAACAACATAGAAGCAGTGATGTACGAAGGCTGGAACGAAGGCTGGGAAAACTGGGGTGGGACGCAGACATTTGACTACACTAAGCCCTATGCTGATTTCGATATAAAAGAGATAGCCCGCTACGCCCGTGAAAAAGGCGTTGAGATTATCGGACACCATGAAACCGGCGGTAACATCCTCAACTACGAGAAGCAGCTGGATAAAGCCTACAAATGGTATGCCGACCTGGGCGTCCATAGTGTGAAGACCGGTTATGCCGGCGGACTCCCCAACGGGCACAATCATCACGGGCAATACAACGTGCGCCATTACCGTAAAGTAGTGGAGACCGCCGCTAAATATCATACTACGCTCGACGTGCACGAACCTATCAAAGATACGGGCATCCGTCGCACCTATCCCAACATGATGACCCGTGAGGGTGCCCGTGGTATGGAATGGAACGCCTGGAGTGAAGGTAATCCGCCCGAGCATCATGTGATGCTGCCTTTCACCCGTTTGCTGGCAGGTCCTATGGATTATACGCCCGGCATATTCGATATCATGTACGAGCGGGCCAAGAAGTCCCCACACCGCAAGCAGTGGAATATGAAGGACAGCAAAGACTGCCGCATCAACACCACATTGGCAAAGCAGATAGCCAATTGGGTGATACTTTACTCCCCCTTGCAGATGGCGGCGGATATGATCGAGAATTACGAAGGACATCCCGCTTTCCAGTTCTTCCGCGATTTTGATGCCGACTGTGACTGGTCGGAAGCGCTGGCAGGTGAACCGGGAGAGTTTGTGGTCATTGTCCGTCGGGCAAAAGATAAGTACTTCCTGGGAGCTGCAACGAACGAAGAAGCGCGTAAAGTGGATGTTAAGTTAGACTTTCTGGAAAAGGGCAGGGTATACCGTGCCTTAATCTATGCCGATGGAGAGGGAGCCGACTGGGAACTTAATCCTACGGCTTATGAAATCATTGAGAAACTGGTGACTGCCGATGACACCCTGACAGTCTCTATGGCAAGAGGCGGCGGACAAGCCATCAGCTTTATGCCTGCCTGACATGAAAACGTAATACAATCAAAATATGAAGAAGAACATGAAAATCAATTCTATGCTGATGAGCGGTCTTCTTTTGCTGGGGATGTACGGTTGTACGCCGGCAATGCAGGATTACTCATCATACGTCAATCCGTTCATTGGTACGGGAGGACACGGGCACACTTATCCGGGGGCGGTGGTGCCTAACGGAATGATTCAGCCCAGTCCTGATACACGCATTTATCAGTGGGATGCCTGTTCAGGTTATTATTATGCAGATTCTACCATTAACGGGTTTTCGCATACGCATCTCAGCGGTACGGGCTGTGGAGATTATGGTGACGTATTGCTGATGCCTACCGTGGGCAAGCAGGACTATCATCCGATGGGAGAGGAGAGTCAGCAGATGGCTTATGCTTCCGCTTTCTCTCACGAGAACGAGACGGCCCAACCCGGTTATTATTCGGTATTTCTGGATCGCTATAAAGTGAAGGCCGAACTGACCGCTACCCGGCGGGCAGCTATCCACCGTTATACTTTCCCGAAAGCGGAAGATGCGGGATTCATCCTTGACCTAGATTACAGTCTGCAACGCCAGACGAATGAAGAAATGGAGCTGGAAGTAATCAGCGACACCGAGATACGCGGGCGTAAGAAGACGGTATATTGGGCTTTCGACCAATACATTAATTTCTATGCCAAGTTCTCCAAACCGTTCACCTATACTTTGGTGACCGATTCTATGGCACTGGACGAAGGCGGACCGTTGCTGCCCACAGCTAAAGCACTGTTGCAGTTTCAGACCGGAGCCGGCGAACAAGTCCTTGTGAAAGTAGGAGTTTCTGCCGTGGATATGGACGGAGCACGCCGGAATGTGGAGGCTGATATACCCGGATGGGACTTTGACAGTGTGCGCAGTGCCGCCCGCAATTCATGGAACGATTATCTGTCGAAAATAGATATTGAAACCAACGATGATGACCAGCGGATTATGTTCTATACCGCACTTTATCATACGGGTGTACAACCCAATCTGTTTACGGATGCCGACGGACGCTATCTGGGCATGGACCTGAAGCCCCACCAAGGCAGTGTGGAAAATCCTGTCTACACGGTTTTCTCTTTGTGGGATACTTTCCGTGCCTATCATCCCCTGATGACGATTATTGATCCGGATTTGAATCAGGCTTTTATCCGTTCGCTCATCCTGAAGCAGCGCGAAGGCGGCATCTTCCCTATGTGGGAACTTGCAGGCAATTATACCGGAACCATGATTGGCTACCATGCCGCATCCATTATCGCTGACGCTTACACAAAAGGCTATCGTGATTTTGATGTGCAAGACGCCTACAAAGCCTGCATCCGTGCTGCGGAATATGACACTACCGGCATCCAGTGTCCTCCGCTGGTATTGCCTCATCTGATGCCGCAAGCCAAATACTGGAAGAACAAGATAGGCTATGTGCCTTGCGATAAAGACAACGAATCGGTGGCCAAAGCATTGGAGTATGCTTATGATGACTGGTGCATTTCGCTATTGGCGGAAGCTCTGGGTGATAGACCTAATCAGGAGAAATATGCAGCGTTCGCCAAAGGATACCAGATTTATTTCGACGCTTCCACCCGCTTCATGCGCGGACTGGACAGTGAAGGTAACTGGCGCACACCCTTCAATCCCCGCTCTTCCAATCATCGTAACGATGATTATTGTGAAGGTACTGCCTGGCAATGGACCTGGTTCGTGCCTCATGATGTGGACGGATTGGTGGATCTTATGGGAGGCCGTGAGGCTTTTATCGGCAAACTGGATTCTTTGTTCATCGCCCCTTCGGCTATGGAAGGTGAATCGGTATCCGTTGACATTTCAGGTCTGATAGGGCAGTATGCGCATGGAAATGAGCCGAGCCACCACATAGCCCACCTATATAACTATGTCGGTCAGCCTTGGAGAACGCAGGAATTGGTGGACGAAGTGCTCCATACCCTTTACTTCAATGACCCTGACGGCTTGTCGGGCAATGAAGACTGTGGGCAGATGTCGGCATGGTTCATTCTCAATTCGATGGGATTTTATCAGGTATGTCCCGGTAAGCCTGTGTATTCCATTGGCCGGCCGCTGTTTGATAAGGCAACCATCCGGCTGAAGGATGGAAAAACCTTCACAGTTGTAGCACATGGCAACAGTCGTGAAAATAAGTATGTGCAGAAGATGCTTTTGAACGGTCGGGAGTTGGTGGAACCTTTCTTCAACCATCAGGATATTGTGGACGGTGGAACGTTAGAGTTGACGATGGGGGATAAACCGGTGATTGAAAAGAAATAGAACGAAAAGAGGTATCAAAAGTCTCTTTGCCTATTCGGGCGAATGATTGTTCGCCCCTACAAGCTCTGTAATAATGCTTGTAGGGGCGAATCATCATTTCACCGAATAGGCAAAGTAGCTTTCTTGACACAAACTCTTTGTCATGTGTGTAGAGATAAAGATTTGGGAAAAAATCAAGGTCATAGTGATAATCTGATTTTACTGGAGAAGGCAGATAAACTTTTTATCGACATAGAGAAAAATGGAGGCCTGACGGATGAAGAAGAACGCGTGACCAAGCGTATCGTAAAAAAGGGAAATAGGCTGATTCATGAATTTGAAAAGGAGAAAGAACGCAGAATAAGAGAGAGGGAAATAGAGAAGTTCGGGTCATGAGAATGATAATTTAGCGGCAAAGCCGCTAAATTAAGTAACGAGCTACGAGCTACCAGTAACGAGTTGCTGCGCTGTACTCGTGGGCGAATAATAATTCGCCCGGCTATCACGCCGAAAGGTACTTGTCACTTGTAGCTTGTAGCTCGTTACTTATCGCGCTTTGCGCGATAAATTATCATTTATAAGTTTACTCAGCACATTTCTGAAACTTGGATTCTTAATAAATGCAAACACGAAAAATGTACACTTCTTTTTTGTATCTCTTTTATAATCAGTAGCTTGTGAAAAAGAAGTGTACAAATACAGCTTTTGATTTATTTTATTATGCTTTCCTTTACAGCGGCGGAGGTAATAGTGCCTGTGCCTGATACTGTAACATTGCAAAAATGAAAGATACAGATCAAAAAAAAATTGCAAATTCGGAATCTCCCGGTTCCGTCTCTGAATTTCCGGGCGTGCGGAGTAAAACATCACGTACTATCACTATCCGGGAATTTGTGGACACGGTGCGTAGCGACCGTTATCGACGGCAGGTATTGGAATATCGCCGACTGAAAGCTCTGCCCGGACATGAAGCCGAAGCGCAGGCGATAAAGGAAAATATGCCGTGTATTGTGCCCGCCGGTGTATGCCTGAACGGACATGCGGTGAAGGACTTGTCAGTACATAGCAGACTGTTGTGCGTCGACCTCGACCACACCGACCGACGCACGCAGGAAGTGTTCGGTCTGGCATGCTCCTTGCCCTTCACTTACGCCTCGATTATCAGTATCTCCGGTGAAGGCATCAAAATGCTGGTCCGCGTGCGTATGGAAGATGTGCGGCAAGATTATGCACGCCTCTACGCAGCGGTAGGCAATGCGGTGAGCGCCCATGTAGGGCATCCCTACGATGAGAAGTGCAAGATTCTGACCCAGCCCTGTTTTTATAGCTACCATCCCGAGGCGTACTATAACGCGGAAGCTGTGGCATTTGAAATGCCTGAGGTTATGCCTGCATCAGCTATCCATGAATCCGCTTCCTCTGCATCGGCTGCCTCTGCCACGGCTACCTCTGCCACGGCTACCTCTGCCACGGAAAAGCGGAAGATGTCGCTGTCTGCCGCCGAAGCAATTCCGGGGGATGTCCGTGGCTCTGTCCCGACTTCCGCCTGTGGTTTCATTCCCCGGTTGCTCGACGATTTTGAACGTAACAATCCCTTTCGCCGTGGCAACCGCAACGACCTTGCCTTGAAACTGGGCCGTGTAGCGGGAAGTAAAGGTTTTTCTCCGGATGAAATGGAAAAACTGATCTCTCTTTTCTCCGATCGCTACGCATCGGGTGATTTCACAGCTGAAGATATTCGTCAGCGCGTAGTGGCTGGATATCAATTTGTTGAGTGCTTGCCGAAGGAGCAAAAAGAGCCGGCGAGGGGTCAAAAAGGGGTCAGGGTCACTTATACCCCTGTTTATGGCTCGAATGAGGATGATGCACCGGAAGTGGTGTTGGAGAAAAATGACGAATTGCGTGCCGATGCGCCCTATATTCCCGATACTGTTTTCGCCTCTCTGCCCGATTTTCTGATACGCTGTTGCCGCTATACGAGCGACAAGCGTGAACGTGATATGGCATTGCTGGGCTGCCTGAACAGTTGCAGCGCAATTTTTCCTTATGTTAGTTTCCTCTATAAGAGGTCGCTGTATTCGCCGCATTTTTATCTGGCCTCCGTGGCAGCTGCCGGTGCGGGTAAAGGTATCATGGCTTTCACCGCTATTTTGCTGGATCCCACGCAGGAGTATTACGACCAGATACGCCGTGCGAACAAGAAAGCTTATGAACAAGCCTTGCTGGGATGGGATTCGGAGCAACAGCAGGCACGGCGGGAGAAACGTCTGCCGGACATCAATCTGAAACCGGAAGAACCGAAAGCCCAGTACCTCAAAATATCGGCTACCACCAGTAAGAGCCGTCTTATTGAGCATCTGGCTACTGCCGGTGAAGTAGGTTGCTGCATGGCTACTACCGAAATCAATACAATGGTTTCGTCCTTGGGGCAGGATTGCGGCAAGTATGAAGATATTCTGTGCAAGGCTGCTCATCACGAGGAGGTCTCCTCATCGTACAAGGTAGACGGGGAGCCGATAGTGGTGAAACATCCACATCTGGCACTCAACATTGCCGGTACACAAGAACAGTTCTACATTTTTTTCCGTTCGCTCGAAGTGGGGCTTTTTTCCCGTTTTGCGTTCTATACCCGTCAGCAAAGCCAGAAATGGGAATCGTGTGCCCCGGGTGATGAGCAAGTGGACCTGCGCGGCTACTTCCAGGGCTTGGGGAAGGAGTTGCTTGAGATGCACAAAGTGTTGTTAGAGTCGCCCACGCTGGTCACCTTCAGTCCCGCACAGTGGCAACTGCATACGACGCTTTTCAGCGAGTTGCTGCGCCGGGTGCTGTTGGAGGGACGTGATTCTTCGGGCAGTCTCATCCGTCGCGCCGGATTGTTGGGAATGCGCCTGGCTGCCATCCTCACTATCTTCCGCAAGTGGGAAGATTATCGCTATGCGAAGGAATATTGCTGCACGGACGCTGATTTCCGCATGGCTATGGATATTGTCCGTACGCTTGTGGAGCATAGTTTGTTGCTCAGCACTTCGTTGCCCGACACTAATCAGCCTCCCGTCAGTATGCACCGTTTTCATCGTTTGGATGAAATTTTGTCGTCTTTGTCCAAAGAATTTACCTATACGGATTTTGTCCGGAGCGTACAAAATACCGGTATGTCCGAATCTACGGGCAAACGGTTTTTGCAAAAGGCCTTGAAACTGCAATATATTGTAAAAGAGGAGAATAGCTATCGGAAGAGACGCAAACCGTCCTCAGGACAGGGGTATAAGTGACCCTGACCCTAAATTGAACCCTCCGAGGCTTTAGAAAACCCTTTCCGAAGCCTTGAAGGTGTCCTGATTTTTTTAGAATGAAACGTGAATAAACGAAAATATAGAAAAACATTATGATTATGAAAAAGTACATAAGTTCCGAAACAGCCTCTTCTGAGGACTCTGAATCCGCAGCTTTCCGTTTTGAAGTCAAAGCATATCTGAAGTCCGATCTGGCACAACTCTACTTTCCCTGTCTTTCGTTCGAGGCGGCCCTGCGTAAGCTCCGCCGTTGGATCAACTTCAATCCCGACCTTCACCATGAACTTTACGAAGGTCCTGAGGGGAAGAACGATCAGATATTCAGCAAGCGTCAGGTGGCGGTGCTAGTGAAGTATCTGGATGCACCCTGACCGGGATGAGGCCTCTTGGCCGGCCGGAAATGAAAACAAGCAATGTTATGGTGCGGAACAAGCTATGTTCCGCACCACGGCATTGCTTGTTTTGCATGATAACATTGCTTGAGTTTAAAGGGAATTTATTTCATCGATGGGAAGTCCGGTGACCGTAGCAATTTCGGTAGTGGGAAGTCCGGCATTCTTTAAATTCCGGGCGATGTCTCTGGCCTTTATCAATTCGCCTTCCGCTCTCCCTTCCGCTCTCCCTTTTGCTTCTCCCTTTGCTTCTCCCTTTTGGATAGCTGTTTTAATTACACTATTCCAGTCTCTGTACAC
>OHHU01000020.1_pt1 | contig 109310 bp, 59 predicted proteins | sample 1568151 | NCBI WGS metagenome assembly OHHU01 (sample SAMEA3879572, study PRJEB24766) | human gut metagenome | biome: human-associated habitat; feature: feces | place: USA | collected 1985/1987 | reverse complement strand
TGATGTTGCAAAGATAGGGCAGGGGCATGAGGATGAATGTTATCGTAATGTTATCATTAGGTTAACGACACTTTTGCGACTTTGGAAAGCTCTCTTGTTTTTTAGAGTTGTATGTATTTTTGTATTCCTCTTTTAATCAGTAAGATGCTGATTTCCGTTCGCTTCTTTTCATCATGCCTTGCCATTGGCTGGAAAGAACGCATTCTCGTCCGATATAAAAAGTAGTGCATTACTTCGTGATCCATAGTTATTTGCTATTTTTGCAGGCGAATATAAACGGATAAGATGAAATTACGTACTGTCATCTCTCTTTCACTTGTGAGTCTGATTGCTGTTGTGTTGATACAGTTGGGCGGAATGCTTTATGCTTTTCATGCACAGATGCAGGAAGCGGAGAAATCACTGAACAAGTGCTTCTGGATGTCTTTCACGGAGACAGTGGATAATCTGGTGAACAACCTTCCTTATCCTGATAATTCAATAGCTGTCATAGCGTATGCACCCAACCCTAAATACAAGCGGATGGATGGGGATGAAAGGAATAAGCGTACTTCCCAGCAGGCGGCACAGGCTTTGCAACGGGTGTATGGAATAAAAGAAATTCCGTTAGCCACCATAGATAGCGTGTTGCACAATAAGTTGCGGAAGTTAGACATGGATGGAACGCTGACCGTGGAGCGCATTAATGTAAATACAAATGAGGTGCTGGCAAGTACCAATCCTCAGGTAAGTATCCGTAACTTTGCCGCTGTTACTTCCGAAACAGCTTTCACCTTTAAATCCCGTGGGGAGGCTGTCCGTGCCATTCTTTCTTTCCCTGCCAGGGAGATGGAGAAGAGACTCCTGTTACTGTCATTCATTACATGGCTATTGCTGGGTACGGCTGTCTATGCCTTGATTGTACAGATGAAGTCGGTATTCCGCCAACGGCATAACTTGCAGAAACAACAACAGGACTTCTATACGTTGGCCGAAGAAATGAAACATCCCGTCAGCCGGATGAAGAACTTGATAACCACAGAAAACTGGCAAGAGATAGAGGCACAAAGCAACATACTCTTTGAGAGAACCAATGCTACTCTGGCACATGCCAAAGCAGAAGTACGGCAAGAAACTACGGGCCGGCATATTTCTCTTAAAGCAATTTCTATGGTCAGCTTGGTGGGAGTATTCCTGTTGCTGGCTGTCTGGTCGGGATATTTGTATTATACTACCTCTCAAAAGATACGGTATCAGGCGGAGGAGCAATTGGAAGAGGCTTTCTACCGGGAGGCAGACTTACATAGGTATCCGCTTTTTACTAAGGCTAACCCTGATTTTAATTGGGATAGCTCGCCGGGAGAATTTCTCCCTTATCCGCGGCGTATGATGGACGAGCTTTATAAGGTATATCTGGAGAAAGGTTATCGCTACCGGATACAGTTGCTTACCATTCGGCATCTTTACAATAAGTTTGATGAAGGCTTCCGTATGAAGATGGCTTATGATATACAGGATACGATCAGTCTGCATAGCCGTGTGCCTATTCCGTTTTCCTTGCAGTTTGCCGACAGTGTGTTCAGAAAACAGCTTTTGGAAACAGGTTTTCCGGATAGGGCGGATATCCATTGGATCAGATATCCGTCCCGGGAGTTGATACTTTATACAGGTAGTCCGGCTGTTGACTTCGGGGATATCACTACCCGGTTGTTTCCGTTGGATAAGGATAGTACGAGTTGCATCTTTGCTGTGGTTCGTTCACCACAACGTACTATAATGAGTGCCACTTGGTATATGCAGGTGCCGCTGCTTATTGCTTTCTTTTTCGTATCTCTCTGTGTTTTCTTTCAGATACGTATGTTGCGGGCACAGCGTCGGTTGGAACAGTTTCAGAAGGACTTTACTTACTCCATGATACATGATATGAAGTCACCGTTGCAGTCTGTCATGATGGGAGCGCATATTCTGGCAGGTGGTAAGTTGGCGGATAAGCCGGAGAAGCTGGTCCGCTACAGGCAAGTGATGGGGGATGAGTGCGAACATCTGCTGACACTTTCCAATCGTGTAGTAATGCTGACAGAGATAGACCGTGGAGAACTGGAACTACATAAAGAAGAAATTGCCCTAAGACCGTTGCTGCGGGATATAGCGGAAAAGTATCAGTTGAAAGCGGCGAAGACGGTTCATTTTGATATCGATTGTGAAGAAGGATGTAGTGTTTATGCGGATGCTTTCTGTCTGCGTGAGATACTTTCCAATCTGGTGGACAATGCTGTCAAGTACTCTAATGAAGAGGTTCTGATCGTTCTTTCAGGTCAAAAGACAGAGGATGGAACCATTGTTAGAGTGCATGATAACGGTATTGGCATTCCTTTGAGCGAACAGCATAAGATATTCAATAAGTTCGAGAGGATTGCTTCCGGTAGTCGTAAGACGGGTGCATCAGGTTTCGGGTTAGGATTGAATTATGTGTTGCAGGTGGTGAGTGCCCACGGCGGTATGGTGAAGGTAGAAAGTATGGAAGGGAGTTACAGTGAATTTACGCTACAATTCCCTTTGCGTTAAAAAAGCCTGCTGGCAAAGATGAAATGTACTCAACTATTTGTTATTCAGATAGCCTTTTGCTATTTTTGTATACAGAGTCCGTAAAAAACAAAGGAGGTAGATTATGACACGCAGGGTTGGCATATCTTGGCTCCCAATTCGTTGGGGATTATTTTTTCTGTTCATTTCTGGTTTGCAGTTGCTTTCTGCACAGGAAGATAGTACACGCTTCACTCTTGACAGTATGTTGATAAAGCCGAAAGCTACATTTCAGCTTCCATCCGTCAACCTGCTTCCCGAAAAAAACGTATATCCTTTGATAAATCCTATACAGTTAGGTGATTTGCCTTCTTTCTCCTTGAAAGAGGAATTCCGTATCCCTTATCATATAAATCCTTCTCCGCTATTCCGGGGCGATTATAGTACGGGAGGCGTATTAAGGCAATTTCCTCATGGAGCGGTATTCGGTTCCGGGGGCCAGACCAGTATTCCGGGCATCGGGCGTTTCAATAATGCTTCGTTAGGATATCAGCATATCTTTAATGATCGGCTATCATTGCAACTTCGTGCCAATGCCATGAAGATAAATATGTCTCGTATCACCGGGCAAGCCTTCAGTACTGCGGGTAGGCTGACTTATCGTGCTTCCGACCGGGTTGCCTTCAATGTCTTCGGTTCGTATGATATCGGTAATTCTTACGGGATGAGCACTAATAGTTATGGTGCTACGATGTCTCTTGATATGTCCGAACGTTTTGGTATGGAGGTCGGTGCCCAGCGCTATTACGATGCCATGCGTGGAGGTTGGCAGACGGTTCCCGTTGTGATACCTTATTATCGCTTCGAGAAGTTTAAGCTGGGGTTGGATGTAGGCGGAATAATGTACGAGATTTTGCGCAACGTGGTGTTTGATAAACGCGGCGGCGGTGACTTTGGTGGAGGCCCTACGATTAGACCGCCAAAGTTTTCATTTCCGATAAAATAGAAGAAGTAGATATTTACTTCAGGTAATTGTTTATATTCAGTAGTTTGTATTCGGGAGAACATTCAAACAGGTAGTTCAGGATGTTCATGTGCGCTGCGCCGAAAATAACCAGTATCCGTTTGCCGGCGGTATCGGGAATCCGCTGGATATTCCTGAGTATCCTTAGATTCCGGTTGAACCATCTTCCGGATTCAAAGTCTGTTCCGGTATAATCGCCTTTGATGGATTCATACTTGAAATGCTTGATAAGATAGTTTCCTAAATCTTTCTTGATATGTACCGGATCGTTGAGATGTATCAGTTGTGCAAGTATCCCTTGCTGCTTGAATATGGGTTCATCTTCATAGTACAAAGCAGAGTCGGGAGAGTTTGAGAAGCTTTCTTCAAAAGCCAGATATTCATTACTTTCATCATCATCCAGCAGTTTCTCTATGTGGGTAGTGTGTGCTCCCCAAGCATCTGCACAGTATATCTTGGCATTGCACATTCGGGCTATTCTGAAACCTAACTGCTGAATTTCATTTCTGTTCAGCTCATGCTTGCCGGTAAGGTATGAGTTATAGAGAGAGTCTATCTCTGACTGTTTGTATAAAGGCCATTCAATGACAATGGCATCCGGTTTGAATTGTGCCAGTTTCTTGGATATCAACTCTATCTCCTTTTGATATTGGGGAGATAGTACATCTATCTGGTCTTCTTCGGATATTTGTTGCACATCCAGATTGGGAAATTCGAAGTGGAAGACTCCCAACGTAAGGACTTCTGCCTGCTGGGCATATCCTTTTGTGAAGAACATGCTTGCGGTAATCAGAATAAGAATGATTTTATTCATCGTAATTACTTTTAGTTTGGTGCCCAAAAGTAATGATTCTTTTTGGCATGACCATACAATCTTACATTTTTGATGTTGTAAAGGCAGGGTAGGAACAATAAGAATGAATGATATCGCAATGTTATCTTCGGGTTAACGAATAATTTATTACTTTTGTGGCATACAACCGGAAGTTAATACAATTCATATCAAAGACATGGATACAATAAAGTTATTGTTAGTTGAGGACGATCCCAGCCTGCGTTACATCGTTCAGAGCGGATTGGAAGATATCATAGAGGGCTATGAGGTGTTGGCAGCTGCCAATGGTGAAGAAGGATTGGCAATGTGGAGGGAGCACCATCCCGATGTCATTCTCTCGGATATAGAAATGCCCATCATGGATGGTTATGAGATGGTGAAGCGTATCCGTGAGGTGGATAAAGAGACGCCTATAATCTTTTCTTCAGGTTTGGTTTCTCCCAAAAATGTATTGAAAGGCTATGAGTTGGGAGCCAACAATTATATCAAGAAACCTTTCATTCCCGAAGAACTGGATGCCCATATTCATGCTTTGTTGAAACTCTCCAAAGGTGAAAAGAGTAAGGACGAAAGCGAATGTTATAAGATTGGAAAGGAATATGTGCTTGATGCTACGCACGCCATATTGAAACATTCATCCGGTGAAAACAAGACATTGACCGCCCGTGAAGCAGGACTGTTGCAAATGCTTTGTGAGAACAGAGGTGATGTAGTACGTCGTGAAGCCATTCTTGATAAGTTCTGGAATACGGAAGATGATTATTTTGCTTCCCGCAGCCTGGATGTATTCGTCACAAAACTCCGTAAGTTGATAGCTGAAGATTCATCAGTCAGCATTAAAACGGTGAAAGGTGTGGGGCTGATGCTGGAAGAATGAAACATTAGTAATTAAGAATGTAAATACCGGGATAATGAGATATAAATTTCATCATCCCGTTTTTTTTGGAATACAAGTTATGAAGGAAGTTGCTTTTCTTGCAGATGAATTAGAGAAAATATCTGATTCCAGAAAAAGATGTTATCCGATTCGGGAAAGTGAATCAGATAGTAGTAATTATAAAAATATGGGGACAAGCAAGAAAGTATATGTCTGGTAGCAGGTAATGTTGCTCCTTCATTGGTTCTTTATGAAAAGCTATTGATGGAATCAGTTCCTTTATGCAAATGTCCCCTTATTTGTCTATCCTTTCTATCGAGTTATTATTTGAAAAACAGTTGTTTAGTTTGTGGGTTGTCCCCTTCATTTATCCCCCACGATTGTTTCATTATTTACAGGTTACTTTTTACTTTTGTTTTCATACGATGACCAGGAAAGATGGAACTATTATTAATCATTATAAAAAGTAATATTTATGGAAAATCAAACAAAACTCTACCCAAGCTATATGGGTGAATTCTATGCAGCAAACCCGGTGAAATTTGAAAAAAGAAAGAACAATGTTAAGCCGATGCTTTATTATGGATTGGCTGTAGTCGCTGTTATTATTGTTATTTTTCCTGGTTTTATCCCTGTAGCGGGTTGGTTGGTTCGGACGGTCGGAGTAATTGCTGTATTAATATGCCTGCTTGCAGCGTATTTGAGCAATTTCGATTATTATAATAGCGAGAGTGGGGGTAAGATCAAAGAGGTGGGTTTGAAGAAGTTCAAGCGCGATGAAACCGATATAAACAGAATCCTGGAAGCGTTTCTCAGAAAAGACTTTGAGTATCTGGCAGAGTTGCCCGGAGCATACAGCGCACCGGTTCAGATTCATGTGGAAGAGGATAAATTAGGGCAGGAGATGTATTGCTTACTGACTTCTTATGATTCTGACAGCAACATTATCGGTCTGACCAATGTCCTGACCTTATCAGGAAACGATTATCTCGATCATGCGGATGTAATTAGGCAGATGCTTAAAGATGCGGAAAACGATTGATTCTTAAATTGTAGGACATAATGAAAAAGCTGATTTTATTTATTGGCCTTTTGCTTTTTGCTTTTGTCTTTCTGAATGTCCGCTCGCTTTTCTGTATTTATGAGTAGAAAGAAATTTAGACCCAAACAGCAACCGGTTCAGGGCGAAGATGCCTCTCGACAGCAGCCGAAGAAAAGAATGGCACTATGGAAAATCCTGGTGCCTGTCTTTGTCTTTCTTTTCCTGTTGCATTGCAGGATGTGGTATATAGAAGAGGAAATGCTGATGCATACTGCATTTTCTTCCGGCAGCTATTTAGGATTGAATCGGAAAATCGTTATTCTCCTTATGGCAATAACGATGTGTAGCTGGATGGTTTATATCTATAAGAAAAGCACTGGGAAGTGGTATCATTGGAGAAACTTCGTCTATGCCTTTATGTGCGGAGGTATTGTAGTGGGATTATGTACCAATGTGCTGGTCGTCTTTCTGTTCTGGCTGAACAGTTGCTTTACTTCCGGGGTACAGACCCGTGAGTATATGATTGTCAATATCGCTCCCCATGACAGGACGCGTAAGAGTCACAATCCACGTTCTGCCTCATGGTTGCTGAATACGTTTTCCTATGGAGAGATATTTATACAAGGTGACCGTTACACTCGCATCTACTTGCCCATTGACTCTGCATATCGGCTCAGCGGTGAACGAGGCATCTATCTTATATCTTAAAATAGAGTTGGAAGACGGCTGGCTGGGATGGGGAGTAATACGGAAGATCAATTCGGTGACCACAACAAAAGTATCGGAAAAAGTAGAAGTTCGTTTCCTTGAAGATGAGCAGGCACAGGCGTCTGATTCTTGTTTGCACGAAAAAAATGAAAAAGCTTTTAAATATACATGGAGGGATATTCATATCTTTGCCAAACTGAGGAATATTAATTTATCAGATACTACCCACGTCAGTGTAAATCAGTATATAGACGGGCAAAAAGGTATTCCGGTATGGGAGATTGATATACGCGATTCCATTCAGCCGGATATGGCCAGAGTGATATTGATTCATGGAGAGACTGGAGAAGTGATGATGGATTCGTACGAATAACACGATATTGAAGATGAGATTGAAGAGTTTGATAGGGATAATCCTATGGGGTAGTATGTTGGTTGCTTGTGGTCCTGATAATCGCGTGGCCTTGGCAGAGAAACTGATGGCAGAAAAGGAGACAGACAGTGCCATAGTAGTAATGAATGAGATTAAAGAACCGTTGCATAACTTATCGAAACGCGATTATGCACTTTATGCCTTACTGATGTCCGAGGCTGTCCACAGGAAGCAACAGTTGAATGCAGCTACAGATACCCTGCTGCTACCGGCAATTAAATATTTCAGTCAATCGGGCGATTCTCTTTATGCCGAACGGGCCCTTTACTGCAAAGCACACCTGGACAGACGGCTTAACCGGATGAGCGATGCCATGCAATCTTTTCTGAAAGCTCTGCTTTTCCTGCAAAATAGTGGTAATCATGAGCAGCTCTACCGGGTGAATACCTGGTTGGGAGTTGTTTGCCTGAATCAGGAAGAATATTCCGGTAAGGTGCGTTATTCCAAAGAAGCCTTGAAGGCGGCTTTGGATCTGGGAAATATGTTCTATAAGAATATGGCCTTGTGCGATATTTCTACCGGATATTTGTTTCTGAATCAATTGGATAGCGCCCTTTACTATGCTCAGGCGGCCTATGAGGCGGCTTTAGCCGATTCTGTTCCTCAGCAGCTTCCTTTCATCTATACAAATCTGGGTAGTATCTATTCCCAGAAGGGAGAACCCACCAAGGCGCTGGACTACATAAATAAGTCTATAAGCCTGCGTCCGGCTAAGGATACTGTGAGAATTCTTTCGCTCTATGGGGCAAAGTTGGAGTTGTTTGGGAAACTGGGACAATATGATTCGGCATATCACTATTTTCAGAAAGTTATCTCCAGTCCAAATCCTTCTTCGGTGGCCGATGCCTATAATAATATGGCGAAAATATATCATAAGATGGGCCGTGCTTCAGATGCCTATCCTATGCTACAACGTTTCATTGAGTTGTCCGATACCATACGCAAGTATCGTCATACTGAGGAAGCCATTGCATTGCAGGAGCTTTACAAACACGAACAGCTTTCGGTAGAAAACCTGTATTGGCGTACCCGGGCTGCGGAAAGGCAACGTAATGTGTATTGGATGACCACAATCTCTCTGTTGCTGGTTTGGGTGGCAAGTGCGGTATATCTCATCTATCGCCGTAATCGTAACCGTCTGATGGCGCAGCAGCATCAGCTTGTAAAAAAGGAAAAAGAATTGGCGCAGCAACGTGAGATCACTTCCGAAAACCTCCGGCGCATGGTGGAGCTGGAGCAGAAGGAAGCTAAGCTGAAAGAAACTTTCTTCAGGAGACTCAGCCAGAAGGTGGTGCAGGAAATTGAAAGAGGGGGAAATGTGATTCTTTCCGATGAAGACTGGGACGATATTGTGCAGAATGCCGACATCATCTTCAATAACTTCACGAAACGCCTGCAACAGACCTATCCGAGTCTGAATAAAGATGATTTGCGTTATTGTTGTATGGTGAAAATGCAATTATCCCAGTCGGGCATGGCGCAGGTGATGCATTTGGAGCGGGATTCTGTGAAGAAACGTCTGAAACGTATCCGTATGGAGAAGATGGGGGCGGATAGTGGTGTTACGTTGGAAGAACTGCTGTATAACTTTTAAAGTAAAAAGGCAGTTTCCTTTCAGGTATTCTATTGATTTATCCAAAAGAAAACTGCCTTTTGAGGCTGGTGCCATTACATCCATTTGATAGGATGCCCTAATGCCCGTTTTATCGCTTCCATCTCGGCACTGTGCCACATCTCATGCTTGAAGCACCAGGCAAGGGCTTCATACTTATTATTGGCAACCGGATGTTTGAAGGGAATAGGCTCTAAATCTTCTGATAAAATACGGTCGTCCAGGCGGGACAGGTTGCTGATACATATCTCATGAACAGTGTCCAGTTGTTTTTTTAGCTCTGCTACAGGAATTAAATTCTTTTCGGCGGAGCGATGCAATGTACCCATTCCATTGAAAACCTTTACGTAATCGACCATCGGAATAAGTTTGCTGACGGCTTCATTCCTCCCGGTGATGCAGACGATGGCATGAAAGTTCTGACTGATAATCAGATGTCCGATTTGCCATGCGAAGTTGGAGTCAGTGCCTTCGGGGATGGTGTACCACAGGTTTTCCGGAATTTCTGATACTAAACGATTCACTAAATTCCGCGATTCAATAATCTGTTCTTTTAAAAAATCAATCTTGCTCATAATTAGTTTATTTAAGTTATACATAGTGGTTAGTGAGCAAGCTTTCCATTCTGTGACAGCTCAGAGAATAAATTTTTCCCAGTAGTTCTTTCTTGGAAGTTCCTTTTCGAGCCGTTGGTAAACGTCGACGAGGCGGATAATCTTCTTGATGGCGGTATATTCTTTCTCCAGATTGAGCGAGGTGACTTGCTTGCATATCCGGCATTTGCAGGTTCCCTGCGGGTTGTATAGCGGACAGGTGTCATTCATGAAGTGAGTAATCTTGCGGATGGAACGGGAGGAAATCTGACGGACGCTCTCTTCCGTTATGCCCATGATTTCACTGATTTGCTTATACGGCAGGTTGAGGTTTATTTTGAATATGAATATCAGCCGGGCATCGTTCGTCAGGCAATGGTTCTGAACTGTCAGACACCAGTCGCAGCATGCTTTTATCCATTCCTGTTCATCCCGGTCCTGCCCGTTATAATTAATGGCAGGAAGTTCGCGAAATTCTCTCAACTCATTCATTGTGGCTATTCTTTCGTTCCGGGCATATCGCAGTATGGTGCGTTTGCATATTGTATATATCCATGTCGATAACCCGGATTCCCCGTTGAAGGAGTCTATGCTTTTGATGATTTCGTACCAGACTTCCTGAGCCGCTTCTTTAGCGATTTCCTTGTTTTGTATCATGCGGTGTGCTATGGAAGATACCATGACACCATATTGTTCTACGATTTCCTTTAAGTCAGGTTGCATATTCTAAGGTATTGAGTTTGCGAATGTAGCTAATTTGTTTTATCCTGCCAAGGCCGGTAAATGCGGGCATCACTTTCGTTTTGACACTTTGCTTTTTATGCATGACGAGAATGCGATATTTCCGTCCCGATGTAAGGAAGAACGGAAAGATACGAACGAAAATCAACATTTTGTTGATTGATAGCGTGATACATAAATATGTACAACTCTAATAAAAGAAAAACAGATGGTCTGTGCAGTGAATACAGATGGTTTGTCTCCCATCTATAGATGGTTTGTTTACGATCTATAGACCGTTCGTTTACGATCTATAGATTGTGTGCGTTACATCTATAGATTGTGCGCCTCAGATCTATAGTTCCTTCGTGTAAGAAGTATAGCTCCTTGCATAGGTATTGCATATACTGCCTGTTTTATGCAAAAGGCGTGTATATATATTCTATAGATTGTACAAATAGATTCTGTTTCGGGTGTTTTCAGAAAGGTGTATGTTAGTAAAAGTACTGTTTTTGTAACTTTATGTTCGGAATAAAGTGTAATGTCTGACTTTAGGTGCGGTAATTTGGTCCGTAAATGTTTATCCTTTTGTTATAAGTTTGCAGGTATATTTCAAAGCGGTGTCTTCATCGCTCATGAAATCGGAAATTGTTTGTGATACTTGATGATGGGGAGGAATTCCCATCCCTTCCATAGGAAACCCTTTTGGTGACAAATCCGGTTGACGGGTGGGTATTCGCAAATAAGTACCATGTTTTGTTCTGAATGTGCGAGGACCATTTCCTGTATCTCCTCCGGTGGCTTCACCGACAAGCGTTACGTTTCCGCTTTCTTTCATATCTATTGTGAAACTTTCGGCGGCAGAGCAGGTGATAGTACTGGTCAGCAGATAGATTTTTCCTTTATAAGCATCTGCTTCGGGTTGCATTAGTTGACTGCTGACGCAATGCGGTTGCTCTTTCCGGATAAAATATTTGCAGATATCCCGTCCGTTGCCACTGTTGCCTCCTCCGTTTTGGCGGATGTCTATAATGAGGTAGGGAAGGTCTTTTATTTGAGGATAAGCTACTTTGAAATCTTCCAGCACGGGGGACATCATGGTGTTGATGGCCAGATAGCCGATGCTGTCTTGCAAAACTCTGGTTTCTACGGTTACCTCTTTTTCATCAGAGAAGTAGTCTCTTCGTTTCAAGGGTAAAGAGATTGTCAGTGTATCATCGTTTCTCAGCAACGTGTAGTCTCGGAGAGTGTCGGCATAGCTGATGAATGCGTAACGGGCTGATTTCAGATGCCTCCATGCGTCAGTAGATGCCTCGGCATATTTTTCGTACTGATTAATCCACTCTTTATAAGGAACTTCATTGATGGCTATGATGCAGTCTTTATCCTTGAATCCGTATTGTGTCAGATAGGCATTGGGCTTGTAGATGTATAAGGAATCTTGTATGAGGACCGGAAATTGTCTTGCTGTGTACGTCCTGAAGCAGGAAATGGCATGACTGCATTGCAGGGCGGAAATATACTCCTGTACTGCCAATCCATAGTCTGTGGTGGTTTGTGCCTGGCGGACACGGGTGATGTATGTCTGGTATAATGAATCCATATTCAGATGTTTGGCTTGGTATAGTGAATAGTTTTCCATTACTATCTGATGTATTTCCTCAAAATCGGCTTCAAACTGCGAAGGTTTTACGGGTATTTCCGAAAGATAGAAATACTCCGCTTCGGGTTCTTTGTTGTAGAAATGCTTAGCATAAATGCGCAATCCGCACCAAGCAACGGCGAATATGGCTATTACGATAAATGTGATTTTTAAATGTTTCATACTCTATAGAATTTTGTTGTACATATCGTTTTGTGTCTTTATGGTTCTTTTTGCGCTGTAAAGTTAGCCTTTTATTTCTATATAATGAAACACGGATACACCTTTCTGTTCGCTTTTGTGCGGACACTTGTCCGTTTATGAACACTCTCTGAAAATGAATAATCATTGATAATCAGTGCTTTATTGTTTTGGCACGGCAATTGACTATATATTGTCGAAGGCGGTTGACAAAGACTTCCTTTCAAAAATCAAGAAGTAATAACAATAAAAAAATAACGATTATGAAAACGAACTTAATTTCTAAAGCAGTGGTAATGATGGTAGTAGTAATGGCAAGCGTAATGAACTTCTCTGCAAGTGCAAGCAATCCTACCCAGTACGTAAAGAACGAAGAGATGACCGGTGAACTGATGACCGCGAAGACTATCTTCAAGAACGAAGACGGACGTCTGTTCCGCCACCTCCGTTACACGTATACTTATGATAACGAAAACCGCGTAACCAGCAAGGAAGCTTCCAAGTGGGACAACGTAAAAGAAGCTTGGGTTCCTTACTTCAAAATGAATATGGAGTATAATAATCATGAAATTGAAGTGAGCTACGCCCGTTGGAACTCCAAGAGCAACGCTTACAACAGCAATGTTGAAAAAACTGTTTATGAACTGAATGATGATAATGTTACTTTAATGTTAGCAAGTACAAAATAAAAGCGAATAGTTTTCTCGGGTAAAACCGGCTATTGGGAATGAGGCGTTTCCCGATAGCCGGTTTCTTTTGTTATTGGCATTTGTTATGTTATTAAGTCTGAACAGCTTTACTGTCCTACGGATAAAAAATATATCTTTGTGAATGAACCTGTTAATTGTCGGACATTAATCAAAACACAGATGAAAAATATGTTTTATTGGGCTGGCATCATAAGCATTCTTATCTGCCTGCCGCTTCGGGTTTCCGCTCAGTCGTACGAACAAATGTGGAAACAGGTTGAAGCTCTGGAACAAAAGCAGTTACCTGAATCTGCAATCAAAGAATTGCGAAAGATTTACGAGCACGCCAAACAGGAAAAGAACATGCCCCAGATGATGAAAGCCCATCTGACAAAGGCATCCTTATCTATCGACATCACCCCCGATAGTCTGGACCATGAATTATCCGGACTGAAAACCTGGGTGGCGGAAGAAAAAGACCCGGTGTATAAAGCTATACTGAATAATCTGCTGGGATACTACACCCTCGATACCGGCAAGAGGGATGAGGCTGCCATAGACGCTGCCATTGCTTATTTCCGCCTTTCACTACAAGATAAAGATATACTTTCACGGAAGTCTGCTGCGGATTACCGCCCGATGACTGTCAGCAAAGAGCTGAGCGGGAAGTATTGCGGCGACAATATGTATCAGTTGCTTGCCCGGCAGGCCATCTCGCGGCTGAGTGGTTATTTCATTGTCAATCCCGTGTTAGCCGAGAAAATACAAACCGAGATATTATCCATTTATGACGAGCTGATTGACTTCTACCAACAGCAAGGCATGACGGATGCCCGCCTATTGCTAATGCTCGATAAACTGAATTACCAAGGGAATGACATCAGCCGCGGCGGTGTAAATGAAAAGCTGAGGCTGACCGACGAACAAGTAATAACCCTCTTGAAACAATGGGCCGAAGAGTTCTCCGCTTCCCCGCTTTGCGGAGAGGTATATTGCCAACTGGCAGAGCGCTACGACAGAATGCAGGATTATACCGCCAAACTGCATGCCGCCCAAACCGGACTAAAAAAATATCCCCAATCACCCTCTGCCAATGATTTGAAAGAACAAGCTGCAGAAGTGCTCACTCCCCGGCTGATGGTAGAAATCCCCTTTGCCTACCCGGCGAAAGAAGTGGATTTGAAAGTAAAATACCGCAATCTGACCGGACTGACCGTAGAACTTTACCGGATGAACCTGCCCGTCACGAGCAATATCCTGGAAAGGGAAATAACAGCTTCCACCGTAAGCCGATACGGAAAATTGGTCGGCACCCGCCATTACCAACTGGCAGCCACCCCGGATTATATGGAAACAGATACCTTGTTGCGTTATAAATTCCCCACCGAGGGCATTTACATATTAAAATCTATCCCCGACGACCATCGTAAGTATACAGCATACGGAAAAGCTTATGTTTCCTCCCTGCAAGCCATATCCTTGGGATTGCCCAGCGGAAAACAGGAAATCAATATCATCGACCGCCTGACGGGACATCCGGTGGCAGGCACGGAAGTAGCTTATTACCGTGTGTCGCAGGGAGAAGGTTATCGTTTGGTCAAAGCATATCCTGCGGACAGCAAAGGAACTGTTACCCTCACCCCGCCCGATGAAAGAAACTGGCTGGGAATAAACGTCCGTAAGCTGGGTGCCGACTATATGGAAATCAGCTATGCCGGTTTCTCAGGTGCGGGATATAATGTGCCCGCCTCCCGGAAGTGGGAAAAGCATGTTTCCCTCTTCACCGACCGCGCTTTATACCGTCCCGGGCAGGTGGTGCATGTTTCGGGGATAGCGTATGAGCAATCGGGTGATTCGATACGTGTCTTCTCAAGAGTCCGCAAGGATGTGGTGCTGCGGGATGCCAACCGACAGGAGATTGGCAAACTCTCCCTCGCTACAGACGAATTCGGGGCTTTTTACGGCGACTTCGTGCTTCCCGAAACACTTCTCCCGGGAGAGTTTGAACTGTCGGTAGAAAGCGGTGAAAACCGTTATATCCGTGTGGATGAATACAAGCGTCCGACGTTTGATGTAGTCTTCCATCCTTATCAGGCCACTTATAACGTGGGAGATACCGTATTAGTTAGCGGCGAAGCAAAAACATTTGCAGGCGCTCCGGTAGGATTGTGCAGACTCAATTATAAACTCACCCGTTCGGAGAATGAATTCTGGAGGATTTCGGACCATGAAACTGTCCTGGCAGTAGGTGAAGTGCAGACTGATGCAGCCGGTAACTTCCGCTTCCCGGTCTTTCTGCGCAAGCCGGATGATTTCAAGCCCGACCGACCGGGGCGTTACTACACCTACAAAATAACGGCTGAGGTCATCAACCTGACCGGAGAGGTAGAAAGCGGTACTTTGTCGTTACCGGTAGGGCAACAGTCCGTAGCCTTGCAGATTAAAGGTCTGCGCCCAAAGGTGGCTCGCGAGAAACGGGAAACCATACAGGTTTTGGCTATGAATCTAAACCGGCAGCCCGTAACGCTTCAAGCCACTTGCGTGGTGTATGCTTTGGACGAAAAAGGAAACAAAACCAATGAGGTATGCCGCCGCACAGTAGAAACCCGCCGCTCTTTTGTTCCCGACGATATACTGGCCCTTGCTCCGGGACGTTACACTATGGAAGTGTCAGCCCTCGACGGGCAGGGAAGAACCTGCACGGCACGGCAGGATTTCATTCTCTTTTCGTTGGCAGACCGTCACCTGCCGGTACATTCACCGGAGTGGTTCTATCAGGACGGGACAGAATTTAATGACGGGTATCCCGTCAGCCTGTATGTGGGCAGCAGTGAGAAAGATGTCTATCTGTTGTACGATGTCTTCTGTGGCGACAAGCGCATTGAATCCAAACGGATGGTTCTCAATAATGAAATCCGGCAGTTCACCTATCCATATAAACCGGAATATGGAGACGGCATCACCGTGAACTTCGCCTTTATGCGCGAGGGCAAACTATACACCAAGCAAGTGCAGATATCCCGTCCCCGCCCGGATAAGAGTCTGCAACTGAAATGGATTACTTTCCGTGATAAGCTGCAACCGGGAGGAAAGGAAGAATGGCAGCTCCAAATCACGCATCCCGACAAGAAAGCGGCCGATGCGCAACTACTCGCCACTCTTTATGACGCTTCCCTCGATAAACTGTACGTCAATGACTGGGCTTTCAACCTGAACTTTCCCCGTTCCACTCCCAGTGTCCGTGCAAACCTGATATTCTCAGGCCATTCCATCTGGATGTACAGCAACTTCCCCTATGCGGGCAGCACTTTGCGCGGTCTTCGTTGGTGGGATGTGTATAGCACTCTGAATGCTCCGTTCTGGCGGGTTCCGCATCCTGAGGGTAGTTTCCGTATAAAGCAGGATAGCAGGATGATGAAGCCCGTAGCTATCAGCCTCGATGCTGAAACTCTGTCTGATGACGGTTTTGAAGTAGAAGACGGAAGCTCCATTGAAGCAGTGTTTGAATGCTCTGATGCTGTGGCATTGGATGATGGTTCGCCATACGTTCCTCTCCGGCAGAACTTTGCAGAAACAGCTTTCTTCTATCCCGCCCTCCGTACGGATAGAAATGGAGTCGTAAGCCTGTCTTTCACCTTGCCCGAAAGCCTGACCGAATGGAAGTTCATGGGGCTTGCCCATACCCGGGGTATGGATTACGGGCAGATAACAGCCCGGGCAAAAGCTGTCAAGCCGTTTATGGTGCAACCCAATATGCCCCGTTTTATCCGCGTGAACGATAAACCGGTCATCAGTACAGGAATAATCAACTTGTCGGAAGAAAACATCCGGGGAACAGCCCGAATGGAACTGGTTGACCCGCAAACAAACCGGATTCTGTCAACCCGCGAACACGAATTCAGTGCGGCTGCCGGAGCAACCGTTTCCGTATCTTTTGATCTGGAAACCCCGGATGAAGCTACGGTCTGGATTTGCCGGATTATTGCCGCGGGAGGCAATTTCAGTGATGGTGAGCAGCATTATCTTCCGGTTCTGTCTGATAAACAGTGGGTGACTGAGGCAATACCCGTGCAATTGAACGGTGCGGAAAGTAAATCGGTTGCATTGGATGGCTTGTTTAATGGCGGAAGCAAAACCGCCACCAATAAACGCCTGACGGTGGAACTGACTGCCAATCCCGATTGGTATGCCATACAGGCTTTGCCCGTCATTGGTAATCCTTTGAATGAAGATGCCTTGTCGTGGGTAAGTGCTTACTATGCCAATTCATTGTCCGCAGCCATTATTAATACCCATCCCCGCATCCGGCAGGTGTTCGAAAGCTGGAAAGCACAGGGCGGTTCATCATCAGGCAATCTCAGTGATAAAGAAGATCTGAAAGACTTGTTGCTTAAAGAAACTCCCTGGCTGGCGGATGCCCTCAATGAGATGGAGCAGAAAAGAAGCATAGCGCTTCTGTTTGACCTGAACACAATGGGCAACCGTAATCAGGTTGCAGCATCCCGTCTGGAAGCATTGCAACTCCCCGACGGCTCCTGGAGTTGGTATAAAGGGATGTCGGGCAACCGCTACGTCACCACCCGGATTGTAGAAATGCTGGCACGGCTCCGGACGATGGGCGCATCTGTCGCTCCGCTACAGGGAATGTACGAAAAGGCGGTGAATTATCTCCATACCCAATGGCTGGATGAATACAGACAGATGAAGGAAAGTGAAAAGAAGGGCGATAAGGATAGATTGCCCGGCGAGCAATCCCTGCATTACCTGTATGTCTGTGCTTTGGATGCGCAAGTTGCGAAGCGGGCCGATAAAACAGCCTATTCCTATATGATCGGCAAGCTGGAGGCAGCCCCTCCGGCTGATGCCATTTATGATAGGGCGCTTATCGCTACCCTACTGCATAAAGCAGGTAAAACGACCAAAGCGAACGAACTTGCCCGCTCCATTCTGGAATATTCCGTTGCCACACCCGGGATGGGACGTTATTTCGATACCCCGAAAGCCCGCTACTCCCGGAACAGTTATAGAATTCCGACGCAAGTGGCCACCATCGAAGCCCTGTCCGGCATTCTGAAAGAACCGTTGGCGATTGCCGAAATGAAGCAATGGTTGCTTAAACAGAAGCAAGTGCAGGCCTGGGACAATCCGGTAGCTACTGCCGATGCTGTATATGCTTTTCTGGGTGGAGATGATAATCAGTTGGCAGAGAGCAGTGCTATGAAAGCGGAAATATCCGGAACGGAAGTGGTGACTCCCGATGATGCATTAGGTTATGTCCGCCGTTCGTTCTCCGGTGATGAGGCTGAAACCCGGCAAATAGAAATAGCACACACGGGTGCAGGGATAGGCTGGGGAGCTGTATATGCCCAATATCTGGAAGATATGGATCAATTGCAATCCGCAAAAGGCAACGGCTTGAAAATCACCCGTACTTATTATAGAGATGGCAAGGAAGTTTCTTCAAAAACAGATTTGCATGTGGGAGATGAACTTACCGTCCGGCTGACAGTGAAAGCAGACCGGGATATGGATTTCATTCAAATAAAAGATACGCGTGCCGCTTGCATGGAGCCAAAGGAAGCGTTGTCGGGATACCGCCATTCCGATACTATCGGCTATTATCAGGTGATGCGTGATACTTCTGCCGAATTCTTTATTGATAAACTGAGGAAGGGCATTGTTCAGATAGAATACAAAGTCTATATAGACCGTCCGGGAACTTATCAGACCGGTATTGCCACCGTGCAATCGGCTTATGCACTCGAGTTTGGCGGACATACAAAGAGTCTGTCTGTAACGGTGCGTTGAAATTATTATTCATTGATTAATCATAAAATGCGTATGAAGCATCTATGCTTACTGATTGCTTTTTTATCTTTCCTTAGCTGTAAGGCTCAGAAGGATAATGAAGACTTGGCAAAGGAGGTGATAATCTCGGGCCGTGTCTTGAATAGGGAGGTCTATCCGAAGGAAAAGGAGGTGACGCTTGTGATACCTTATCTGTCTGAAATGGAGACTGTCTACACTTCTCCTATAGCGGATGACGGTACTTTCAGTTTCCGTTTTAGTCCTTACGCTCCCGTTCGTGAAGTTGTTCTTCGCAATTATGCGGAGCACTTGTTTGTACATCCGGGCGATAGTCTGTTTGTAGAGATTGATTTCAGTGATTTGCTGTCTCCCAAGATTACGGGAACTTCCGGTACACTGAATCAATATATGGCTCTTTTCACTTTAGGTGGATATTATCGTGGATCCTATTATTGTAATCCAAGGAGTACTTTCGAAGAATTTGAAAAGGAATTGGGAGAAGAGCATACCAGCCGTTGGGAACGTCGTGACGACTTCCTGAAGGAACATTCTCCGGGTGCCGAGGTTGAAGAATATACGGCGGATTTGCTGTGGATAGATTATTACAATGCACTCTTTAACTATGCTACGTCACAGGCATCGCAGGGCTATGATGTCAGTCTGTATATGGCATTGATGTTAAAACTTAATCCTCTCTTTTCGGGAAAAACTGTTTTTGCCGGTCTGTTTCCGCTTACTGAAACGGTGAATTTTTTCCTCTATTGCAATCACACCAGAAAAAAATATAGCGATTTTGAGTTAGCAGATCTTATGAAGGATTGCAAGGATAATGCTATCCTGCCCTATTTATATCTCCAACATGTGGCCGTTCCTTTATGCCACAACGATACGCTCTGTCTGGCTGATTACAGGCTCCAGTTCGACTCTATAGTGCAGGCTCCCCATTTGAGGCAACCCATACTTGAATTATATGAGGATAAAGCAGATTATCTGAAAGCCCCCGGGAAGGTGTCCCACCAGATGCTCTATGGCAATAATGCTGATGAGGCGGCTGCCAGGAAGGACATGCCGTTTATGATTCCCGTATATAATCTTCTGGAAAAGTATGCAGGCAAGGTGATTTATGTTGATTTCTGGGGAGTGATTTGTCCCCCTTGCCTGGCAGAAATGGAGCCTTTGAAGGAATTACGGAAACGATATTCTCCCGATGATGTGGTAATGGTGAGTATCTGTGGAAGTAGAGACAGGGAGGCATACCATAAGGTTCTGGAGCGTTTCTCTCTGCAGGGGAAGAATATTGAGTGCGTCTATTCGGAAGATTGGGCGACCTCCGATGACTATCACCGCATCATGAAGCACTGGGGCATGAACAGCATACCGCAATTCCTTCTGATTAACCGTGATGGGGTTATAGTGGATTATGGCACTGCATTGCGACCCAGTTATCCGAAGACGGCGGCAAAGATTGATACTCTCTTGAAGTAAGGGGAGAATCGGGTAGGGGTAGGTATATTAGGCGATATAAATAATTTATTGTTCGCTTTTGTGCGGACACTTGTCCGTTTACGAACACTCTCTGAAAATGTATAATCGTTGATAATCAGTGTTTTATTGTTTTGGCACGGCAATTGACTATATATTGTCGAAGGCGGTTGACAAAGACTTCCTTTCAAAAATCAAGAAGTAATAACAATAAAAAAATAACGATTATGAAAACGAACTTAATTTCTAAAGCAGTGGTAATGATGGTAGTAGTAATGGCAAGCGTAATGAACTTCTCTGCAAGTGCAAGCAATCCTACCCAGTACGTAAAGAACGAAGAGATGACCGGTGAACTGATGACCGCGAAGACCATCTTTAAGAACGAAGACGGTCACTTGTTCCGCCACCTCCGTTACACGTATACTTACGATAACGAAAACCGCGTAACCAGCAAGGAAGCTTCCAAGTGGGACAGCGTAAAAGAAGCCTGGGTTCCTTACTTCAAAATGAATGTAGAGTACAGTAACAATGAAATTGCAGTAAACTACGCCCGTTGGAACTCTAAGAGCAATGCTTACGACAGCAACATCCAAAAGAGCGTTTACGCTTTGAACGATGCTGACGCAACTTTGATGCTGGCAAGTACAAAATAAAAGTATAGGTACTATTGGGAGCCGGATACAGAGAATGTATTTCTCTGCTATCCGGTTTTTTTGTCAGGGTTTGTTTTGGTGTACTTGGGTTACTGGTTTTACTAAAAGTGAGTTGTTTACTGGCTTCATACTTGTCTTTATTCATCGGCTTTTCTGCTGAAACTGTCGCCGAAAGACAAGGAAGGTTCTTTTAGGCGAATCAGGTCATTTCCTCGCACACCCGCATTTCCATTCCTTTATATACCACTACAATCTTGTGCAGCCGGGTGTTGCCGATGGCACGTTTCACCGTTTTCGTGTCGGGGGAAAATGCTTTCAGGTTTATTTGGGGGATTCTCGTACCAGTCGTAAACTATTGCCATAATGCTTGTATCTTAATGCTTTAAATGTATATGCTTGTTGACCCAAAGGTGTTGTTTTAAAAGTGAACCACTAGAGTCAGCCGGATGAGTGACTGGAGTTGGTAGATCGGCCGACTGAAGTTGTTCGAGTGAATGACTCCAGTCAGTCGTTTCTAAATCGGTACATAAAGGTAGTGATGTTAGTAGGATTTACCTATGAAAATCCTTGGAACAACGCTACCATGCGCTTCGGGCAGGTACTGCTGAAGGCAGGGGTGGTGCATCGGCACACGGAGTATGGGAATGTGTATTGTGACGGCTGAAAGCTGAAAGTATTCCCTGAAGGGGTACTTTCAGTGTAAAGGCCGATGAATAGGACAGTTGACGGGATATGAAAGAACTGAACGATAGCAATGCAGCTTTGATGTTGGGGGGAAGGAATAAGTTTGTTGCTTCAAATTGGGTAGTCGGAATGCTTTATTACAGATTTTCATCTGTAATTTCCAAAAAAGGAATAAATTTGCTCCACATTAATCTTTCTTACTTATACTATGATGAATACAAAAGTAAAATTATTACTGGCCATAATATGGTGTCATCTGCTTCCTGCACTGTCTGCACAAGAGATGATCAACGTACGGCATTATTCAATAGAAGATGGCTTGTCACAAAATATTGTGCAGGATATGCTTCAGGATAATGATGGGTACATTTGGTTGGCTACATGGAATGGACTGGAAAAGTTTGACGGATATACTTTTAAGAATTATAAGTCGTATCCTACAGATGATACAAAACTAAAATACAATAGATTAGTAAGCATTGTCAAAGGAGCCGATGATGCCTTGTGGTGTCATACATACGATGATAAGGTTTATCTATTTGATGTGCGCCAGGAAAAATTCAATGATATTTTTGTCTATCATCCACAGATAGAGGAATGCAAGTTGGTAGAGAAAATGATTCCATTGACAAATGGGATCATATGGATAATAGCTTCTGACGGTAATTTATGGCGTATTGATGAAGCCATGTATAAAAAAGATAAAGGAGTTATGTTCCTTCCTTCCGGTTCTGTTCCGCAACATGGTAACCGTGTTTATTCAGTCGTACGTGATGCTCATGATAATGAATGGGTATTGACTGATAAAGGATGCTTTGTCTATGGAAAACGGGAATTATCGGACAGCCGGAATTTTAATAATGCAATATGTATCGATCATATCCTTTATATGTCTTCTCCGGATGGAGAACTGGTAACGTATACACCGGAAGAAGGAATAAAAGAGATATCCATAAAAGAAACTGATTACGGTATCATAGACTTGTTGGAACTACCCAATGCGAAAATGGGTATTATGACTAATCGGGGTATAATCATCTACGATACTCAAAACAACCATGCAGAAAGCATTTTGGTGAATGAGAATCATCCTGACATACAGCCATCTTATCATTTACTTTCAAACAATGGCATACTGTGGATGATTAACGGAAATGAAAATGTTATCCGGTGTGATTTAAAGCAGAAAAGCATTAGCTTTATAAATTATCCTTTGAGCCAAAAGGAAAAAGCGAATATTTTTATCCATGAGGATAGTTACGGACGTATATGGATATTGGCTCCAAATGGCGAATTTTCATTTTACAATCCTATAACGAATGTTTTTGAGCAAGGCTATACGTACATAAATGGAGAACATACATATTATCATGCAACCGGGAGGAAATTTCTGATAGATAATCAGCAAAATATATGGTTAAGCTGTGATTCCGGTGTCGATCAGCTGACCTTCTTAAATGAGAGTTACAGCTACTTCTCTACAGGGCACAATGATAAGATACGCGGGTTGTTTGTTGATTCCAAACAGAGAATATGGGTGGCTGATAAAAGTGAAAGAATAGAAATCTACAATGATAATCATGAGTATTGCGGTAACCTTAGCCGGGATGGGCATTTGGTAAAAGACAAGCAACTTGTTTTTGGTGCGGATATCTATTGCTTTTTTGAGGATGAGCAGCACAGGATATGGATGGGTAGCAGGACAGGAGGAATCTATGTAGCAGTTCCGGAAGCGGGAAAGTTCCGGATTTATCATTTCAAACACAATGAGAAAGATAAAAACTCATTGAGTTCTGATGCTATTTTTTCTATTTGTCAGGATACAAAAGGAAACATTTGGGTTGGAACGTATGGGGGAGGATTGAATGTAGTGGAGGGCAGCTTTCCCAATCTGGAATTTACGCATTATCAAAATGGACTGGAACTCTATCCCAAGAACAAATATCTGAGGGTGCGGAGTCTGCTTTGTACTTCAGCAGGAATAATGCTGGTGGGAACCACTGATGGGCTACTGACTTTTTCTACAAATGCGGATCAATGGGAAAAAATACAGTTTAATCTGAATCAATGCGAAACGAAACGTGCCAATAGTCTTAGTAATAATGATGTAGTATATGTATTTGAAAGCCGTAAAGGAGATATTTATGTAGTTACTCATAGTAGTGGACTAAATCAGGTAAGTTCTAAAGATCTTCTATGTGATAATATCGAATTTATCCATTTGAATAAACTAAATGGATTGCCTTCCGATATGGCTTACACTATTTCAGAAGGGAAAGATAATGAGTTGTGGATTAATTTTGAGAATCATATCTGTAAATATAATCCGGTTGAGAATACTATAGATACTTATGATCGCTTTTATTTCCATTCTCATCTGGCCGTGTCTGAAATACCATTCATCAGGGATAAAAACAATGGAATGTATGTAGCCTTGAACAGGGAAGTTTTATACTTGGATTTGGATAAACTCAAAAAAAGCCAGTTTGCTCCACATATTGTTTTCACGGATGTGAGGACCCGAAAGAATTATAAACAGGAAAGATCTTCTCCTGTTACCAATCGGGAATTAACGCTGGAAAAGGATGAGCGTAATGTTTCAATTACTTTTGCTGCTTTGGATTTTGCAGGTTCGGGGCATTTGCAATATGCCTATCGGCTGAAAAATATAGATGAAGAATGGAACTATATAGGAAATAGCCGTACGGCAAGTTTGGTGAATCTGCCGGCGGGAGACTTTATTTTAGAAGTGAAATCAACGAATGGAGATGGGCTTTGGGTGGAAAATACGGCACAGCTGGCTATTCATGTGAAACCTATCTTCTGGGAGACAGGCTGGGCATGGCTGTTATATATAGCGTTAATAGTAGTGGTAATTCTGGCGATCTCTGCTACTTTTGCTTATATATTTAACTTGAGACGGAAAGTGGACTTTGAACAGCAACTTACCAACTTGAAACTTCGTTTCTTTACGGATATATCTCATGAATTGCGCACTCCCCTAACTTTAATTGCAAGCCCTATAGAAGAGATTATAAATCGGGAGAAATTAAGTGATGAGGGACAGGAAAACATACAGCTTGCAAAGAAGAACACTGACCGTATGCTGCGTCTTATCAATCAATTGCTTGATTTCAGAAAGATACAGAACAACAAAATGAAGTTGTATATTGAGCAGGCGGACGTTGTAACACTGTCTAAAAAAATCTATGATAACTTTACGGGCTTGGCCCATCAGCGGAATATCGATTTCCATTTTGTTTGTCCTTATGATAATTATACTCTTTACACAGATATGGATAAACTGGAAAAAATATTGTTTAATCTACTGTCAAATGCCTTTAAATATACTCCGGATGGGAAGAATATTGATTTGATTCTTGAATTTAAAGAAAAGAACCTGCTTATTAAGGTTAAAGATGAGGGAAATGGAATTGAATTGCATAAAATAGATATGTTATTTAAACGTTTCGAAACCTTGGGACAGACAGACGCTAACTTATCAAGCGGTATCGGGCTTTCTTTGGTAAAAGAATGGGTTGATATGCTGCATGGGACGATTACGGTAGATAGTAAACTGGGGCATGGAAGTACTTTCTCTATTTCCCTGCCAGGAGAACATGAGATTTTTGAGTCCGATAAAAATGTTGAGTTCATTTTAAATGATTCCGAATCTTCAATGCCGATGGATTCCGGCATAACGCAAAATAATGAAGAAGCAGAAGGTATATCGGTTTTAGTAGTGGAAGATAATGAGGAACTGAGACATTTTATGGTGAATATACTTCGGAAAGATTATCACGTGATTGAAGCTGAAAATGGGAAAACAGGGCTGGAGAAAATCAAGTCGAAAATTCCGGATTTGGTTATCAGTGATATTATGATGCCTTGTTTGGATGGTATAGAATTGCTGGAAGAAGTAAAGAAGGACTATAATGTAAGCCATATTCCTTTTGTTTTATTATCAGCGAAAGCTACGTTGGATGACCGCATAAAAGGTTTGGAATATGGGGCGGATGATTATATAACAAAGCCATTCAGTTCCGGGTATTTACGTGCGCGCATTTCTTCATTATTAAAGCAACGCAGCATATTGCGTGAACACTTTATGAAAGAAGTGTTGCCTGTTGCCGGTAAAGAGCCTGTGGTAAATCAGGATGATATTTTGGAAAACTTATCTCCGTCGGTACCGCAAATAACCTCTTATGATGAAGACTTCATTCATAAAATCATTCAGGCTGTGGAAGAAAGGCTTCAAGATTCTGACTTCAAAATCGAAGACTTGGCTGATAGTATGAATATTGGACGTTCTGTTTTCTATAAGAAGGTGAAATCTATTTTGGGGGTATCTCCCATTGAGCTTGTAAAAGATATGAGAATAAAGAGAGCTATACAATTGTTGGAAACAGGAAATTACAATATATCCCAGATAGCATACATGAGTGGTTTCTCTTCTTCTCAATATTTTAGTCGGGTATTTAAAGAGTTGAAGAATTGTACTCCGAGTGAATATAAGATAAAGAACTAATATAAATAGTGCACAGAATCACATAAATAATGCACAGGTGTCTGTTCCCCCTGTGCTACCTTTGCCCGCAGAGCAATACGAGCTTAGTGGGCATTTTTTTATATAACAATATTTTAAATGAAAGTACTATGAGAATATTTTTTCTTTGCTGTGTAGCTGTTTTTTCTTTGTTAAGCTGTAAAACAGAAGTCAATGATGTTGGTAATGTTCCGGAACGGGGATTTCATAGCAATCGTCCGGCTAATATTTGGGAAGAATCGTTGGTTACCGGAAACGGTGTGATGGGAGCTATGGTAATGGGAGACCCATACAGGGAATCTATTGTTCTTAACCATGCTTTGCTCTATTTACCTATTCACTCTCCGAGAAAGCCTGTCAGTCAGGGAAAGAACCTGGAGAAGATTCAGCAAATGATGCTGGATGGTAAATTTACGGAAGCTTCTAAGTTTATTGTCGACTTGGCTAATTCCGAGGGGTATCAAGGTAAACACGCAACAGACCTTTTCATTCCGGCATTTCAATTCAACATTTCAAGTGATACTTCTTCTGTGAAGGAGTATAATAGGACTGTGGATTTTACTACGGGCGAAGTAGAGGTTAAATGGGAGGATAATAATGGAATCTATTCGCGTAAACTATTTATTTCCAGAGCGGACAATGTGATTGCCCTACGGTTATCTTCAAAAAAAGGCTCTATCCATACCACATTGAATCTTTCACAGATAATGAGGCATGATGCAGGCCGTAAGAAGAAATTTACATTAAGTGAGAAGAACTGCATTGATAAAGTTGAATCCGGTGTAATGGAAAACGGACTTTATTTTAAAGCATGGTACGAAAGACCTTGGGAATTTGAATCCAGAAAAAGCTTTAAGGGATATGAAGGGGTAGTGAAAGTAGTGAATATGGACGGGGATATAGAAATGAACTCGGATCAAATAGTCATAAATGGTGCTACGGATGTGCTGATATTAGCTCGTGTTGAACCTTCTGACAATATGGAAATATCGAAAGTACCTGATATGATGAAAGACCTCAGTTTATATCCTACTAATTATGCGGAACTACTGGATGCGCATAAGAAAATCCATAAAGAATTATTTGAGCGTGTATCGATTGATTTGGGTGCCTCTAAAGAAGACCGGATGAAATCTTCCGAAGAGTTATTGGAAGCAGGTGGTTCCAATCCGGCTTTAATAGAGAGGATTTTCGATGCTGCACGTTATAATGTTATTTGTGCCACAGGCATCAATCCTCCTAATCTTCAAGGTATCTGGGGAGCTACTATGACCCCTCCCTGGTCCGGTGACTATACGACTAATGGAAATCTGCCGGTTGTAATTTCCCATTATTTGCAGGCTAATACTCCGGAGCTGATGTTGCCACTGTTTGACAGACTGGAAGCATATATGGAAGATTTTAAGGTAAATGCCCGTGAGCTTTATAACTGCCGTGGTATTCATGTTCCGTCACGTTTTAGTTCACATGGCTTAAATAATCATTTTGATGCTACCTGGCCGATGACTTTCTGGGTGACCGGAGCGGCATGGTACTCACTCTTCTATTATGACTACTATATGTATACCCTGGACAAAGAGTTTTTGCAGAAACGGGCACTTCCATTCATGGAACAGGCTGCCTTGTTTTATGAAGACTTCCTGAAAGAAGGGGCTGATGGGAAGTATGTTTTTAATCCTTCATATTCTCCGGAAAATCATCCGGTAAATCATCCCAGCCAGGCTTGTATAAATGCTACGATGGATGTGATGGCAGCTAATGCTTTGTTGCGCTCAGTTATAGAAGCCAGTCAGATTCTGGGTGTCAATCAGGATAAAATTCCGGTATGGGAGTCTATGCAGGCCAAAATGCCTTCTTATATGCTGAATGAGAATGGAGAAATCAGAGAATGGATGTGGAAGGACTTGCAGGACAATCATAAACATCGTCACGCTTCTCACTTATTCGGACTGTATGATTTTCATGACCCCCTCATTATGAAGGATAAGGATTTGGTAGAAGGATGTAAGCGCGCCGTTAATCGTAGGATGGAAATACGCCGGCAAGACAATGGCGGAATCATGGCGTTCGGTATGATTCAACTGGCTTTCTCTGCGTGTGCTTTAGGTGAATCCGAGACGGCTTATGATATGCTGACTTGGTTGGGAAACAGTTATTGGAATAATAATATGGTTTCAACCCACGATCCTAAAAAGACATTCAATCTGGACATCTGCGGAGGATACCCGTCTTTAGTGATGAAAATGTTGGTTTACTCGGAACCGGGTCTGATATCCCTTTTACCATGTAAGCCTCAGCAATGGCGCAGTGGGCATATAAACGGAGTAGCCTTGAGAGGTGGAATTATAGTGCAAGAGCTGTCATGGAATGAAAAAGAAGTGAAAGTCACTCTATTATCTAAAATAGATCAGAACGTAAAAATTCAATTGGGGGAAGCGGAAATACAGGAAATAGCGTTAAAAGCAGATACTCCTGCTACCTTCAACTTTTCATTATGAATAGAAAAACAAATACCTTATTTACTAATTTAAAAAGCACTTTTTTATGAATCAGAATGTATTTATTCGAAGGGCATGTATGTCTTTGATGTTTAGCATGCTTTGCTTGTTGTCTCTGGCTCAGACACACCAAGTTTCCGGTATTGTGAAAGATGTTACCGGAGAGCCGGTGATTGGAGTCAATGTATCTGTGCAAGGAACCGGTAACGGTTCTATTACGGATTTGGATGGTAAATTTGCCATTCCGAATGTGAAGGAGAAAGATGTTTTAGTTGTCTCTTACATCGGTTATCTGACTCAGTCTATACCGGTTGGAAAACAGACGTCATTTACCATTACCTTGAAAGAAGATGCACAGGCTTTGGATGAAGTTGTTGTTGTAGGCTATGGTGTACAGAAAAAGAGGGACTTGTCGGGTGCTGTGTCTTCCGTAAAGTCACGGGATATCACAGCTATACCGACAACCAATGCTTTGGAAGCTTTACAGGGAAAGGTTGCAGGATTGGACCTGACTTCTTCTTCAGGTAAGGCAGGAGCTGATCTGAGTTTCACCATTCGTGGAGAGAGATCATTAAAAGCCAGCAATAAACCTCTGATCTTGGTTGATGGAGTAGATTATGGTACAACTCTGGATATTAATCCTTCGGATATCGAATCTATTGAAGTCTTAAAAGATGCATCTTCGACTGCCATTTACGGAACACGCGGTGCAAATGGTATTATCATCGTGACTACTAAGAAAGGAAAAACAGGAAAATCAAAAGTTTCTCTGAATGCTTTTGTTTCTGTTAATATGATTTCTTCTTATCCATCTATCATGAATGGAGCTGAATATGCACAGTTAAAACGTGAAGCATACCGTGACCAGACAACTAATGAATATTTGCCGGATGATCAGGTTTTTACAGTGGCACAGGAATTGGAATATGTTAGAGAAGGAGTGTCTACTGACTATCGTGACTTAATGATGAGCAATGGTTTCAATCAGAATTATGAACTATCCATATCGGGAGGTACAGACAAGACACAACACAATATTTCCTTGGGATATAGAGGTGAGAATGGACTTTTCAAGAATGATAATTATAAACGATTGAATGCCAGGGTAGCATTGGATCATGAATTACTGAAAACTCTGAAAATAGGCACAAGCATCACGTATACCTATAAGGATCAAAACACACGCCGTGATCCGTTGAATATGTGTAATAAGATTGTTCCATTATCAAAACCTTATGATGAAAATGGAGAAGTGGTAAGATTCCCGGCACCGGGATACAATTCTCAGACCAATCCATTGGTGGATGATGTGGAGGGGGCAATAAAGGATAACACGAAAGGTACCCGCTTCTTTGGCAGCTTGTATGCGAACTGGAATATCACAAAAGATCTTCTTTTCAGAACAACATTAGGGGTTGATGCTCAGAATTCAAGAAGAGGGTATTATTGCTCGGCAAACTCTTTGGACGGAGAAGGCAAAGACAGTAAATCATTGAAAGAACATACTATTCAATCGGGTATTACCTGGGAAAACATCCTGACCTATTCGAAGATATTGGGAGAGCATGATTTTCAGATAATGGGTGGTACCAGTACGATTTATAAGAGTAAAGAATATACATTGGCTTCAGGTAAAGGTCAGACTTATGGAGGTAACATCTATCATAACTTGGCATCAAACACCAAGGAAGTTATGATTGACAGTTATTTACAGGAAGAGAATTTGGCCTCTTTCTTCGGACGTGTAAATTATAAGTTTATGGACCGTTATATTCTTACAGCTTCTTTACGCGCAGACGGCTCTTCATTACTTGCCAGTGGACATAAGTGGGGGTATTTCCCATCTGTTGCATTAGCGTGGAGGATGAATGAAGAAGCTTTTCTGAAGAACATTGATAATTTATCCAACTTGAAACTTCGTTTAAGTTGGGGAGAATCCGGTCAATCAGCCATTGATCCTTATCAAACGATAGGTCTTTTGGGCTCTTCTACTTATTCATTCAATAATGAGCTGGCCAGTGGTCTGTATCCTAAGACTATGTCGAATAAGAATCTGACGTGGGAAACAACTTCTGTATTCGATTTGGGAGTAGATTTCGGGCTCTTCAATAATCGTCTGTCAGGTTCTCTGGACGTTTATAAATCATATACGAGGAATGTTCTTATGAATCGCAAGATTCCATCAACTAATGGTTACTCTGATGTGATGGAAAATATTGGTAAGACGGAAAACTTTGGTATTGATATAACGCTAAACTCAGTAAATATACAAAAGAAGAATTTTACCTGGAGCACAGATTTTACGCTTTCTCACAACAAGGAGAAAATAAAAGAACTGGCATCAGGAGCAATGAGAGATGAGGCTAACTCGTGGTTTGTAGGTGAAGCGTTTCAGGTGTTTTACGATTACAAGAAAATTGGTATCTGGCAATTAGATGAAGCGGAAGAAGCTGCTAAGAACGGGCAGATTCCTGGTGACATAAAGATACAGGATACGAATGATGACGGGGAAATTACTCCCGAAGACCGTGTTATTTACAGTAAACGTCCGAAAGTGACTTTTGGTATCAATAATGCTTTTACCATTCATGATTTTGAATTTTCGTTTTTCATTTACAGTCGTTTAGGTCAGTGGATCGATTATGAATTTAATAGAGGATATAAACCTGACGGATTGGAAAACAGTTCGAATGTAGACTACTGGACTCCTGAAAATCCCACAAACGATTTTCCACGTCCTAACCGTTTTTACGGATTCGGAAAAACCAGATATTCTTCAACCTTGAAATATGAAAAAGGCTCGTTTGTGAAAATCAGAGATATAACTTTAGCTTATAATCTTCCGGCAAAGGCACTGAAGAATATAGGACTGGACCGCGTACGCATTTATGCAACAGCTAAAAACTTCTTCACTTTCAGTAGTATTGAGAATTATGATCCGGAACGTGGAGGAGGTATTTCATTCCCTATGACCAAGCAACTTGTGTTTGGTATCAATTTGGATTTTTGATAAACGATTCAGTATTTAAAGGAATAACATTATGAAAAAAAGTATATTATTAGTAGCATCGTTGATGCTGTTTCTGGGAAGTGGTTGTGATAGTTTCTTAGATGAAACCAATTATAGTGATGTAACTTCCGAAGGGGGATATTATGATACGGAAGAAGGGTTGAATGCCATCGTGAATGCATGTTATACCCCATTGCGCTTTTGGGCAGGTAAAGAAGATGCCATTGGCTTGAGTGAAACCGGAACGGATATTATAGCAGCAGCTTCCGGATGTGTGGATAATAATATGGCGGCATATACGCAGTCGCTTGATGGTACCAATTCTGCATGTACCTTTTATTTTGACCGATTCTACGCAGCTATAAACTGGTGCAACACCGCAATCTATCATGCGGAAACTGTACCTAATCCATCGAAAGATGAAACATTGGCTACAACATTGAATAAGCGTGAGGCGGAAGCCAGAGTACTGCGTGCATTTTATTATTGGATACTGACTGAAACATTTGGAGATACCTATTACATAGATGTGCCTTCAAGCAGTATCGTAATGAATCCGGTTAAAACATCGGTAAGTGATATTTATCAGCATATGTTTAGTGATCTGGACTGGGCTATTACAAGTAAATTATCTACCCAGCAGAATGATGGTGGTCGAGTTACGGTATGGACTGCCAAAGCACTTAAAGCTAGACTACTGTTAACGCGGGCTAGTGTAACGAAGGATGCAAAGATGTATGAACAGGCTTATAATTTGGCCAAAGATGTGATAGACAATGGTCCGTTTGAGTTGGCTAAAGATTTTGCTTCTATCTGGGATATGAAGAACAGTGATGGAAATTCCAATAATGAAGTAATATGGTATGTCGATTATTCAACAAATCAGCTGTATAATTCGGAATTGGATGATAAACCGGTTATCAGAAATGGAGGAAATAATGCGCATCTGCTTTTCTGCATGAAATATGATGATCAACCGGGTATGACACGTTCCATAGAGTATGGACGTCCGTTTAACCGTTACATGCCAACCCGTTATTTGATTGACTTGTTTGATGAGGAAAGAGATCAACGTTATGGTGGCAGTTTCCGCCATCTATGGATCATGAATAATGAGAAAGGAAAAGGTAAGTACACGGCAATGGCTGATACGGCTATTTATATAATTAAAAGGGAAGCAACTGCTGCACAACGTGCTTGGGCAGAAAACCGTTACCAGCTGTTTGACAGAAATGATATTTATAATGCAGACGGTTCTACTAAAAACATGAAGCAATCTTTAGAGTTATGTAAGTTTGCAGACCCTGCACGTGCTTCTAAAGATGAAGATAGAAGTACGCGGGACGGTTTTATGATTCGTATCGCTGAAATGTATCTGATTGTAGCAGAAGCTGGGGCTCAAACGGATAAATCTGATGCTTTGGATTATATGAATAAGCTACGTATGACTCGTGCAGTTGCCGGTTATGAAGAAGATATGTGTGTCAACCTGTCGCAGATTCAAGATATTGATTTTATTTTGGATGAACGTGCGAGAGAATTGGCGGGGGAACAACTGAGGTGGTTTGATTTAAAGCGTTTTGGTAAAGAGCAGTTTGTAAAAAGAATAAAGAAATGTAATCCTAATGCGGCTAATGTTGATGAACACCATTGGGTACGTCCATTTCCGCAGACATTTTTGGATGCAATTGAAAATAAAACAGAGTTCACTCAGAATACAGGTTATAAATAATTAAGTATTGTTTTATATGTACCCGGCTATGGAAAATGCTTTTTTCCATAGCCGTTTTTTTTTGAAAAACAGTCTTTAAAATATAAAGAAAAGACTTGTACTTCTTGCTCTTTCTCTTATGAATATAATGACATTTGTCCTACCTTTTGGGTATCTTCCTGAATAAATACTAAATAAAAGTTCTTTGGAAAAGCAAATTGACAGAATGGAATTTGCAATTTGTCATGGCTTCTATAAAATAGCCATTATCCAATTGTAATTTTTTATGGCAGTTTATAGAGTGAATAAACTGAGTTTTTATATCTTTGGACATCATTAAACCACAATGAACAATGGATGAAACATTAAGGAAACAAATTGATGCTTGGACAGAAACTGACGAGCATGGTAGAATTGTTGATATGTTAGGACAGATTTCGCCTGAAGAAAGAGATTCTGAAGCTACAGGTTTGCTGGCACGTGCATATGACAACCTGGGTGAATATGAAAAAGCTCTGCCTTTCCGGAAGCGGGTGCAGGACTTTTGGAAGTGGTTTACCGATAACGAGGAGGAGCTCTCCCGGATTGTTGAGAACCGTGGGCAGCTTGACGGTGGTGATGCTGTTGAGTTTGTTACCGCCGGTACGAATTTGATAAATGAGGATGTGCATTTTAACCTGGGTGGAGACTATGAATTCACATTCTCCCCCAATATCACTTCTATCTTTCCGACTTCCGTCAGGGTAGTGATTTGTGCAGGCTGTATGAAACGGAGGATGACGAGTCTGAGGAATAAAAATGAATCCATAACTATAAATATATCGCAACCATGAGTATAGGTTTCAGATTAACAACGAAATGCAAAAGCGTTTCTTCATTTCAGAAATTGTTGGATGTAGTTGCTGCCCGGCACGAGGCATCTGTCAGTCATACAGAAGATTATTCTGAATTATCAGTCTGCCGTTTAGGAAATATATTCTTCAATTATGAACAGGAAGAAGATGATATAGCTGTCATAGGTGATTGTCAGACTAACCTGTTGGGAGCAGGTTTTCATAAGGCTGCGATAGATATCGTTGACGAGTTGGTGGAACTGAGAGACTCCTCTACTGAGGTGGAGGACGATACGGAATATTATGAACACAGGGACTTTGAGCGGATGCGTTCCGAACATTTCTATCGTTGGCTGAACGCCATTGTAGAACTCTGCTGTGAACGTATGAAAGAGAATTGCAGCATGTCTGCCATTTGTTGGGATTGTAATAAGTACATGCCCCGTGAGATAGAAGGAACGGTGGTATCTCCTTTCGGAAGAATATGTCCGGAGCATTTCATCGAACGGATAAAGGATGAGGGTATCGAGAGGTTGGCAAGCGAATTTTTCATGTGGAATAATGAAGAGCGTGATGCATTATTCTATCGGAATACGGCTTTGAGTGCCTTGTGGGAAGATTGCTATTTTATGCCTTCCGTACGTAGTGAAGAAGACATGGAAATCAATTCGTTCATTATAGAAAACCTGGAGAAGATTGCCGCAATGGATACGTCTCTTGCTTTCCCGAAAGAAGACTATCTGTTGCTTTGTCGTTTGGCGGAAAAAGAACCGGTAGATGTTTCTGCATTGCCGGATTTCATAAGTGAATTTCCGATTGGTTATCGCAAGGACAAAGTGACCTATACATTAGGAAATCTGAAGTTTGATCTTCCGGGTAATTACCTTTATTTTGAAGAGGATGATTCTCGCGGGTATTATGATGGAGAGGATGAGAATTGGCATATAGTGCGGATGTTGGCATATTCTATGCCCGATGACGAAGCGGACTATCTGGAGGACGATGAGAATGTGCTGATTGAGGAGAAGTTTTTTGAAAACGGTAAGTGCAGGCTTTATGATCTGGGTGGAGAAGAAGAGGAAGACAATGATGAATATGTGTGCCAATGCCAGATTATCACTGAGCATCAGTTCACCCTGTTTACCCTTTCGTGCGAGGGAAAGGATGAAGCGATGGGCTTTTCAGCCAACTTTATCGATCATCTGACTGCTACTAAAACGAACAAGCATGATAAATTGCTCCAGCAAATAGAACAATGGAATGCGGACGATGAAGAACAGAAGATAATTGACGCCATCCTGGAAGTTCCTGAAGAGGAGAGGACTGCTGAGTTGACGGGACTTTTGGCGCGTTCATACAATAATCAGGGGAATTATAATGAAGCCATTGAACAGCTCCTTTCAGTAAAGGAAGAATGTAAGGAAGACGCACTTTGGTTTTATCGGCTGGGTTATGCTTATTATTATCTGAATCAACTGGATAGGGCACAGAGGGCCTTTGAACGTTCATTGGAATTGGATCCCAGCGATGAAGATGCGAGGGAGTATATTGAAAATTGTAAGAATGGTGTTTTGCCTCATCCTGAGATGTACGAAGAGGAGGAATTGGATGCTCTTGAAGCGCATATTGACAAGTTCTTCGGTCATTCGGATCATGTGTTCCATGAGATCGCTTCACCGGATATCCATGTGGATATCTTTATTGTCGAGCCGACGGCTGAGAGGAATTATTACACGCTAGTCACATCGGGCATGGGTGCCCATCGGATGAATGTACCCAAGGAACTGGCTGAGTATAAGCTGGAGCGTGCGGAGATAGTGGTATATTTACCTGCCGACTGGAATATTTCTGACCATGAAGAAAAGAATTACTGGCCGCTACGTTGGCTGAAGATACTTGCCCGTCTGCCGTTAGAAGAGGACTCTTGGTTAGGTTGGGGGCATTCTGTACCCAACGGGAAACCGTTTGCAGAGAATACTCAGCTTTCCAGTGTATTATTGATCAATCCGGAGAATGTGGGAGAAGGAGCTGCTGTTTGCCAATTGCCTAATGGGGAAGAAGTGAATTTCTATCAGATGATTCCACTGTACGAAGAAGAAGTCAACTTCAAGATTCAGAATGGTGCGGAAACATTGTTAGGGAAGATGGGAGAAATAAGTGCAGTGGTAGATATTCATCGTTTGAATGTCTGCGAGGGATTTGGTCGGCCGGAAGAATAGAGATTTCACCACAGAGTAACACAGAGTTCAATAATTTCTAAATAAAGAATATAAAACTCCGTGATACTCTGTGTCACTCTGTGGTGAAATCTCTTAATCCTGAGAAACAAAAGTGATAACGGAACGTGCAGGAATCACTGCTATCTGTTCATTTTTCAGTTTCTTAATGGGTAGAAGATCTTCACCTGCTTCATCTGAGGTGCGGTAGCCTTGCCATGACTTTACTTTGGGACCATCCACTTTGAAAGTGAAATTTTTCTCCTGATCAGCGTAGTTGATAACTACCATTACCCATTGTCCGTTTGTATTCTGATAAGCAGAACACATGAGCCCTTGGGGATCAGTATCTCCTTCCGGGATTACCTGTCCGGATTTGTCTGTTGCCTTAATAGACATGCGTACAGCTCCCGGACGTATAAAGCGGCTGTAATTACCTAATATCCATAATAATTTAGAGTCTTCCACTTTACCGTCATGAAGATCGGGATCAGTGTATTCGCGTAGCAATCCGTCTTTGTAGTCACCTCCTATGGCACGCCACCACTGCCAGCTACGTGCTCCTGCATAAACAATGTCGTGATGAATGATACGGGCCACATAGAGAGCTGTTTTCATTGTATGATCAAATCCACCGCCTCCGCCAATTTCTTCATCGTTCCCCATAATGCAGGTTTCCGTTTGCCAGAAGTCGACTTTGTATTTGTCCAGTGTATCACGTAACTGACGACGGTAATCTCTCAGACTTTTTAAAGGCGTATTGGTCCAATAGCTGTGTCCTGCAATGAGATGGGGGACATTCGGGGTATTTCCCAGATAAGTATCTACACTGTCGGGACAGAAGAAAGATTGTATTTCGTATCCACGTTCATGGTTTGTCATGTGTGTGGAGAACATACAACGATAGTCTGACGCTTCGCAGATGGTGATTTCCGTATCAATACCCTCTTTCACGAACTCTTTGCTGATGAGGCGTACGGCACGGGCAATTTCTTTCTTTGTTGCCGGGGTGCCTTCTTGTTTGGGACCTATCCAATTCCAGTGTCCGTCCGGTTCGTTGAAAGGGGAGAGGTAATCGAACTTAATGCCGTCTTTCTTTTCAACTCCTTTTATCACATTTGCCAGGAAACGGGCGAAGTCTTCATAATGTTCCGCTTTCAGATTCAGTGTGCCGTCACGTCCGGTGTTGGTGGCAAGCCCGTTTTGAGTGAAATAAACGGGTGGAGAGTTTAGGAAAGCAAGGAATTTATTGACTCCACGTTCCTTTGCTAACCGGAGGAAATTACGCTGTCCCTGTTGCTTGTCCCAGTCATAGCTTCCGTCCGGTTGCAGAAAACATTCGGTACGCATCCAAGGGGAGCCTATCTGACTGGCTTCGCCCTGTTCCGTGCTTCCTGCACCTACATTGAAGCGCCACAGAGAAAGCCCGATTCCTTTGGGCTTTCCGTTAGCGTCATTTTCTGTACTGAACAACCAGTCGGCTACTTGGTCCTGTTTCTCCTGAGGCCATTTGCCTATGATGTGCATGCTCCAGGCATCCGAAGCACTGAAATGATCCATGGTTTGCTGAGGCTGTTCGGGAATAATCTGATAGTTTATATCTGCTTGTGGTGAACACGAAGTAGTTATTGCGGCGAGGGCGAGTAATAATACTTTGTATTTCATATAAATATTTGTTTTTAGAGGATTATTTAGCATTCAAGACAATCTCTGTTCCTCGTAAAAGTGGTGAAGTAAACTTCACACGAATCTGACCTTTTTCACCGACGGTCTGTATGTAGGTAAGCAGGCGTCCGTGGAAGGCACGATGGTGATTATCGGTGTAGTCACTCATGTCGCTGTTATCGGAACCTTCGAGCCCCAGTAAATTTGCCGGACCTTCGATGGTGCAAGTAATGTCATTGTCGCCTAATTTCACTACGACACCCTTTTCATCTATCACTTCTACAATGAGATGTGCTGTAGCACGGTTGCAGGATAGATTGGTACGATCGGCACTTACACGGAGAGCGTAGGGACGACCGGAGGTTTTGATGGAATAGCTGGACAATATATTTCCGTCTTTATCGCAGCCTTCGGCTTTCAGCTCACCCGCCTGATAGGGAATATCCCAGTAGATGATACCTGTCTTTTCATCATAGGGTTTCATCTCACCTAGCACTTTTCCATCGAGTAACAGACGTGCTTGTGGGGCATTGGTATAGCAGACTACACGTATTTCCTGACCGGGATCATAGTTCCAGATATCCCATGCATCAGGCGACAGGAAGGTGCGTCGGGAGTTTTTTAAACGATCCGGTATGGGATAAGTACCCACATAAGTAACCGGTTTTTCGCACCATAAGGAAGCACGGAAGTGTCCGCGGGGTTTGGGGAAACTGCCAAAGTCGAGCAATCCGGTATATAGTCCGCGTGAGGGCCATGCGCCCGATTCGCCGAGATAGTCGGTACCCGTCCAGATGAATTGGCCGAAGATGAATTCTTTATCCTTTACGGCATACCAGGCTTCAAGACCGGAACCGTTTTCGCTACCATAAATGACACGGTCGGGGTAGGTGGCATGATCTTCATCATAACGGTTTTCAGTATAGTTGTATCCTACTACATCGATGGCTTCGGGATATTCTGTTTGATTGGACATGACAACTCCTGCCAGTGCTCCTGTTACGGGACGGGACGTATCGACAGCACGGACGCATGCAGCCAGTCGTTTGGCTATCTTTCCGATGCGCATAGCATCAGGAGCATCCGGTTTGTAACCGCCAAACATGGGTTGATTGATGGTTGATCCGTCAAGAATGGGATGTGAGTAAGGATCATTCGGATAATCTACTTCATTACCAATACTCCACATGAAAATGGAGGGATGATTGCGGTCACGGCGTACCATGTCGGTTACATCCTGTTCAATCCATTCTTCGAAGAAATCGAAAGAACCGTCATAGGCGGGTTCACCTTTATTCCAGCCTTTTACCCATTTACGTTTCGGGAACTCCCATTCATCGGATGCTTCATCCATGATGAGGAGTCCCAGTTGGTCGCATAGATCATATACGACGGGAGCCTGTGGGTTGTGGCTCATGCGGATGGCATTTACACCTATCTCTTTCAGATTGTTCAAACGACGCTCCCATACTTCCGGAGGTACTACGGCACCGAGTACACCGGCATCATGATGCAGACATACACCTTTGACTTTCATCCAGTTGCCATTGAGTGCAAACCCTTTATTGGGGTCAAACTTCAGTGTACGGAGCCCTACTTTAGTCTCACATCCATCAATACGTTTTCCATTGCTGAGCAATTCTGTTTTTAGTGTATAAAGGTAAGGATCGTCCAGATTCCAACGGTGGGGTTTAGTTATTTTCAGTGTGAGATTTTCTTTAGTAATACCTTCTTTGCCATCAGAAACACGAGTGCGCCGTTGCGCTACTTGTTTGCCGGTAGCATCGTATAGTGTAGCCGAAAGTTCAAGTCTGTTGCCGGTTGTTATGTGTTTCTGTACTTCCATATCTACAACTATGGTAGCTTGCCGGTCGGTCAGAGAAGTAGCATGCCAACCTATGCCCCATTGTGCCAGGTGTATTTCGGGAGCGGCAATTAGCCATACGTCGCGATATATCCCCGATCCTGTATACCAGCGGGAATCAGCATAGCGGCTATGATCCACACGTACGCTCAACACGTTGTCCCCCTCTTTCAGATAAGGAGTCATGTCGTAGAGAAATGAGATATAACCGTTAGGACGTTTACCGAGCAGATGCCCGTTTAAATAGACTTCACTGCGATTGTATACCCCTTCGAAATAGATGTAATGACGTGGCGCATTATCCGTGATCTTGAAATGTTTGCGATACCAGCCGATTCCGCCAGGTAAGTAGCCGGTGCAGCTTGCTAAAGAAGGTGAAAGTTGCCCTTCAATAGACCAATCATGTGGAAGCCTGAGTTTGCGCCATTCGCTGTCATTGAAGGCGGGATTTACAATGGTTGAGTCATCGGTTAGTCGGAAGAGCCAGTCTTCATTGAATTTAGTGGCATTACCAAATGAAACCTGCGCCTGTGCCGGGAGGCCGGTGAGCAGGACTGTCATGAGTACAGCCAGCGTGAATATAGCGTTTTTCATTTTGGGTGATTATTTTAGATTATACACTACTGTGGTTACACTTTCCGCTTCCAAAAGTACAGATTCTCCGGCAGATACGGTGGCTTCTGTCAGTTTTTTGCTATTGGTAGTGGTGTAGGTCCGGATTGATGTAGCTTCGTTGCTCCATCCTTCATGAGTTTCGCTCAGGCGGACATTCTTGCTGGACATGTTGGTGAAAACAGCTACTATTTTATCTCCTTGCGGGGATAGCCATGCCGATCCAAAGAAGTTGAGCGATTCGGTCAGCTGCATGTTGATACGTTGGTATCCGGGGCGGATGAACAGACTGTAATTACCTAATACCCAAAGGGTCGCTGTGGGTTGGAAGGTACCTTCTTTTTCTATGTTGTCATTGTTGTCGTTGATTCCTCCACCGGGTACGAGGGATATCAGAAGAAAACGGTTTTTATGTCCCCAACGGGCTACGTCCATGGAAGTCCAGTAGCTCCATGAAGATACTCCTGCTACAGTAAGGTCATTGTGTATCACTCTCGACATATAAAATGCGATATCCATTTCTGTAGCATTGTCATATCCTACAAATTCTGTGTTGCTGTAGTTGTCTCCCAGCATGCTCCATTCACTTTGCCATACATCTACACCATATTGCGTTGCTGCTTGTGACACCTGCTTACGTACGCTGCGCATACCGTCCCAGGTGCCATCGGTCCAGTAGCTATGACCGCAGATTAGTTTCTTTACATGATTTAAGTCACCTACATAAGCTGACGAGCCGGGGGTGAAAAAGGCAGACATAACGTTACTGCGATTGGCATCGTCTTTGGTCTTATATAAGTATTCCCAGTCGCCCGATTCACCGAGCAGGATATCGGTAGACAAATTACGTTCGGTTAAGGCATCATCCAGTTCGCGGGCCAATCTGGCAACTTCGTCATTGGTCCAGCCGCTTCCTTCTTGTCCGCCATTCCAGTTGTATTGCGGTTCGTTGACCGGTGAGATGTGCGTCACAGGATAACCTTTATCTATGTAGTATTGAGCTACATCGCCCATGTAAGCGGCAAAGTCATCGTAGCAATCGTTTTTCAGGTTTGATACTCCTCCTTGGTTGGAGAAACCCTTGCCGTTCTGTGTATATTGTACGGGTGGTGTATTGCTGAAAAGGACGATACTTTCGCAACCGAACTCTTTAGCACGGTTCAGGAAATAACGTTGTCCTTCGCAACGATTCCAATCAAGGATCAAATCGTTTGTCAGGTATGACTCTGCGCGACGGGATTTATCGGTAATGCCGCTTGCATCGCCTTGTTCGGCAGTTCCACCACCCAGGTTTACACGCCACATGGAGAGACCGATACCTTTGGGGTTTCCTGCCTGGATTTCGGAAGAGAAGAGCAATTCGGTGATTTTGTCACGGCTGTTGGTCCAGTATTTACCTACATAGGAAGGATTCCAGCAGTCTGATGCACCGAATCCTGTGATAGTCTGATAGGTTTTTTCAGCGTTAATGGTGACCAGTTTCTCTACACTATTCGGTATATCCGGTTGATCGGGGGTATCGGGTGTAGAAGGAGAATCGTCACTGCAAGCCATAAAGGAAAGCAGGGACAGCAGAGTGAAATAATATTTTAGTTTCATAAATATTCGATGGTTTAAAAAAAGACTGTCGCGGATAATCTATTATGAAACTATCCGCGACAGAGTATAAAGACCTATTGAAGAATTCTATTTAGACATTCACCGGGCTTAATTCCAACCCGGATTCTGAACGATAGAACCATTAGACATTGTGATTTCATACAAAGGAATGGGGAATACCATGTCGCGGTTTTCACTGAAAGAGATCCCCTTGTTACTAGCTTCTCCTTGATTATTCCATTCGAGAGCATCACGAGTCGCTTCATCGGTATTCCATTTTACGAATGTTCCGTTAGGGCCCATCAAGTTACAAATAACTTTCTTTCCGTTGCCGTCAGTCCAACGGCGGATGTCATACAGACGATTTTGTTCAAAAGCCAATTCAAGACGCCGCTCCAGACGAATGGCATTCTGCAACTCTGTTCCGCTTGCTGTAATGTTATCCAGCTTTGCGCGTTTACGTACTTGGTTGAGGGCATCGCGTGCAGATTCATCATCATTCAATTCGTTGCAAGCCTCAGCATACATCAGAAGGACATCGGCATAACGCAAAATACGATGGTTCAAAGGACTCTTGTCCGTATTGTAGATTTCCGGGCGGTCTTTCAGTGGCAGGAAATACTTGCGGATGAGACGGGCAGATTTGTGCTGCGCAGGATCAACGATATAACAATCAGGATCCCAACCATACTTATCAACGTATTCCTGATATTTGTTCAGGTCTTTGCTTGTTTCTACAAACTTCGTGAACTGGTCTTCTCCGGCAATTTCCGTACAACCGGATTTAATGATAGTCCACTTCAAACGTTCCGTATCACCGGCATCAATATAAGCCTGTTCCAGATTGGCTGTAGGTTGGCACCAGCTCCAACCGTCGCCCGGGCCGTTACGGGCACCGGTGATGGTAGCAAGCGAACCACCTAAGCCTAATGTTGCATGATATTCGTATTGAATTTCAAAAAGGCTCTCTTCACTGTTGTCATAAGCCAAACTCCATACATCACCAAAGTCAGGGAGCAATTTATATTCCCCTTCGTCAATCACGGTCTTCAATGCCTCGCGGGCATCCTGCCACTTCTCTTGATAGAGATAAACTTTGCCCAATAGTCCCAAAGCAGTGCCACGGGTGGCATGCCCTACTTCAGCTGCATTGCGTCGTGGCAATACTCCGGCAGCAGCCACCAAGTCATCTTCAATAAATTTATAGACAGCTTCTTCTGTTGCACGTTCGGTTCCTGCCACTTCTTCCGGCATCTGGAAACTGGTCATCAAAGGTACCCCTCCAAAATTTCTCACCAGTTCGAAGTAATAGTAAGCACGCAGGAAACGAGCTTCTGCTACCAGGCGGTCCCGGGATTCAGTATCCGGAGTTTCAAGAGCCGAAATACGGTCTATGGCAATGTTGCATCGCAAGATACCTTTGTAACGGTATTGCCAGAAGTTGGAAATAGGACCGTTGCTGGCACCGTTTCCTTGATAATGGGCTAATGAAATATAGTCACTCTGGCTCTGTGTCGTATTGCCCATCCAGGCATCGTCACTGCACATTTCAGAAAGCAGCCACACTGTATTTATTTGCCACCATCCTCCATAAGTAAGAGCCTGATAACAGCTCGTAACGGCGGATTCACATTCTTCTATGGACTTGTAATAAGTGTCCACGTTCAACTGCCCGCGTGCGTCTTCGGTCAGGAAGTCCTCACAAGAGGTAAACATCAGCGAAGCAATCAAAACTACTATTGTAAATATTCGTTTCATGAGTAATCAAGGATTAAAATTTAAAGTCAATGCCGAATAGGAATGTTCTCGGATTAGGATAAGCCACGTTGTCGATACCGGTATTGATGGCGCTGCCAGAACTATCAGTAGTACCGTCAACCATAGGACGTTCAGGATCCATACCAGAGTAGCCGGTAATGGTAAACGGATTCTGCGCGGAGAAAGAGAGGCGCAAATCAGCACCGCCCACCCATTTTTTAGGAAGTGTATAACCTATTTGCAACAGTTTGCAGCGCATGTAGGAGCCGTCTTCCACGTAGAAACTGGATACACGATTATAGTTCAGGTTCAAATCGTTGCTCGACAAGCGGGGAATATCATTGCTGGTACCTTCGCCATGCCATGCCTTTTCCAATGTACCTGCCCAGACGTTCTGTCCGCTGGCACCGGAATATCTGCCTTTGGTAATATTGTAGATATCATTACCGAACGTACCATAGAAGTTGGCGGCAAAGTCAATATTCTTATAGCGCATGCCGATGTTCAGACCCATCATCAGGTCGGGATAAGGATTACCGATATAAGCTTTGTCATTGGCATCAAGCACACCGTTGTGGTCTAAGTCTTTGAAGCGGATATCACCCGGCTTCGCGTTAGGCTGAATCTTTGTTCCGTGTTCATCGGTATGTGCATATACTTCTTCCATGTTCTGGAACAAACCATCAGCTACATAACCATAGAAACGGGAGATAAGGCCACCGTCTTCGTTACGGATAATCTGGTCGCTGTTGAATCCACCGACACTCATAGGACCGTCGCCCGAGAACTTGATAGCCTTATTGCGCACGGCAGAAAGATTCAAGCCAAGATCATAGGAGAAGTCCTTGCCGATTTCATCACGCCAAGTAAGTCCCAATTCCCAGCCACGGGCTTGCATACTACCAATGTTCATCCAAATCTGGCTGTTCCAGTTGTTATAACCCAGAGCCAGGATGTTCTGCTTCGGATAGAGCATATCTATGGACTTCTTCTGGAAGTATTCGAATGTCACGCCCAGACGTGAATTAAGGAAGGACATATCCACACCCACGTTCCAGTCTTCTACGGTCTCCCACTTCAACTCTTTATTACCTACTGTAGATACGTAATAACCGTTCGCCAGTGTATTGCCATAATAGTATTGGGTTTCGCTCAACAAGGTTAGCGTAGCATTGTTGTCGATGCTCTGGTTACCTACGCGTCCCCAGCCGCCACGGAGTTTTAAGTCGCTGAAGATTTTCTGGTCCTGCATGAATCCTTCGCTAATGACACGCCAGGAAGCAGATACGGAAGGGAAGAGGGCGTACTTGTTACCTTTCGGGAAACGGGAAGAGCCATCGGCACGAAGAGAGGCAGAGATGTAGTAACGATTATCATAGTTATACATGACGCGTCCCAGGAAAGAGACTAATGTATTATAAGTAGTCTCACCGTTGGCCTCGTCCGTACCTTGCTGCCCGGCATTAACTTCCTGCATCTGATCCAGATTGTTGGGAACATTGTCACGTCGGGCTTGCGTGTTGTACCATGCAAAACGTTCAGCGGTAAAACCGCCCATAACGTTCAGGTTGTGCTTCCCGGCAAAAGTATCTGCATAAGTGGCCGTGTTTGTCCAGTTCCAGTCGAACCATTCCTGGTTACGGCGGGTAATCTCGCTCAATGGCTGTTGTTCCAACGGGTCCATGCTAAATTCAGGAATGAACGTGTCAGAACGGCGATAGTGCGCATTGGCTCCAAACTGTGTACGTAAAGTCAGTTTTTCTATCGGATTCACCTGCAAGTAAGTATTCAAGATAGCCCCCATTTCGCGGGAGTGTGCATTTTGACGGGCTACCGTACCTGCCGGATTCCATTCCTGATTGTTATAGGAACGTTGGTAGTTGTTAAACTCGTTATCTTCCCATTGGTCTTGTGGACGGAATACCGGAGTTGTAGGGTCCATAGCCATTGCTGCCGAAAACACATTCGGAGTATCATCCCACGATTCTACACGCGGAGCAATGTCAACGCCCAGCTTCACATACTTATTGAATGTGTATTCGGTATTCAGGCGGATATTGATTTTGTCCCAGTAACCCACATCGAATTGGGAGTTGTTGCGATAGTAGCCCACGCTGAAATTATAGACAAACTGTTCGGAGCCACCGGCCACACTGAGTGAGTGGTTCTGCACCAAGGCGGTTTTATTGACCACGGTGTCCCACCAGTCTGTACCGCCCGGATTGGTTGTTGCACCGTTATCCTTCCAAATGGAACCCGCATTATCGTTTGTGTAACGGGTATTGAACACTTCCTTATATTCGGCCGGACCGGCAATATCAGGTTTGGCTATGGTTTGGAAACCTACGGAGGTAGTCCAGTTGATGCGGGCTTTGCCCGTCTTGCCTTTCTTTGTGGTAATCAGGATAACACCGTTTGATGCACGTGTACCGTAGATAGCGGCAGCCGAAGCATCCTTCAACACTTCCATGGAAGCGATGTCGTTGCTGTTCAGGAAGTTGATATTGTCACCCACCGGCATGCCGTCTACAACATACAGCGGGTTTGTACCATTGGCTGTAGTTACACCACGAATCAACACTTTCGGAGTAGCACCTGGTCCACCACCGCTGGTAACTTGCACGCCATTTACCTTGCCTTGCAAAGCATCCATGGCATTACCTGTCACGGTTTCGGTGATTTCTTCACCTTTTACAGTAGCGATGGAGCTGGTTAAGTCGCTCTTCTTCACAGCGCCATAACCGATAACTACCACTTCATCCAGCAGTTCGGTAGCCTCTTTCAGTACTACATTGATTGTAGTTTGGCTTCCTACTGCAATTTCTTGAGATTCAAAACCGATGGAAGAGAATACCAATACGGCATTCTTTTCTACATTGGATAGTATATAATCACCGTTAATGCCGGTAATCGTACCACTACCGGTACCTTTCACTTGAACTGTTGCTCCGATCAGGGGTTCCTTGTCGGTAGCAGAAGTCACTATACCTTTTATTGTTATCTGTTGTGCATAACTGCATATTGACAGTAACAAAAGACATGCTATTAATAGTTGCTTTCTCATTTGTCAGACTATTATCAGGTTAATTTACTCTTACTAATTTTGCTCTACCCAGGTGAGAGTCGAACCAGAACTGGTAGGAACCGGTAGTCGTTACTCTGGGTTTAGACCAAACATCTTGCGTTGTTGTAGGTCCGGTGTAAGCTGCATTCTTCATTGAACTTCCGTTATAATAACCGAAGACTTCGGGATTGTCCTCTGTATCGCTGCACCAGCGTACAAAGTTCCACCACTGGTCTGTGTGATAATTGTGGATGATGAAGTTCATGGATTCCCCTCCCGTCAACGACATCGGGTCATAATAGAAGAGATGCGGGTTGGTGGCATCCTGCTTTAAGGAAACAACTTCAGTCGGATTAGTTGATGTCATACCAAAGGTAAAGTCCATCATTGTAGAACCGCCGTCATTCCATTTATCCAAAGTCGGAAGCCCGTATGTCATGCTTGCAGGCCAGGGATCTATGGCATCTTCAACCGAATAGAAGTCTATTTCGTATGTCTTCTGTAAGATGTCGAAGTTGATTTTGTAGTACACATTTGCATGGGTCAGTACAATAGGTTTGGCTATTGACGGATCGTCAGTAAGCATGTCTTCATTTTCGGGGTCGAGACCATAACAAACAGGAGAGAAGCTCGTCTTCTGCGGCAGGAAGAAGATTTCCGTATTGGCGTTTCGGCAGTAATAGAGAGCCTGGTATTGGTATTCGCCCACATGATCGATTCGCACCGGCACGCCGAATACGTCGCTGTTCAGTTCCGCTTCGGTTGCTACGTCGGCAAGATACATCTTCTCAAAGTCCTGAACGTCGGTTACGGATACGGTGCACTCAATGGTTGAGCTTTTGCCCGTCTTGTCGTAAATGCTGATAGTCATGGGATAGTCTTTCTTTTCGGCAGGCATTGTGATGTCGAATGCGTGTTCGAAGGCTTTGCCACCATCGGCATCCACTCTCAGATTTGTGTATTCTTCGATACCTTCAATATTAAGAATGAGATAATCCAATGCGCGGTCGTCAGTTACTGAAATGTTCATGGTGAATTTAGGAATTTCGCCTTCTCTCAACAATGCAGTGACCATGCTTCCATTGGTAGGAGCAATGACAAAAATAGGATTTTCAAAGTCTCCGTCCAGCGTCACGCGTACGTCTTGTGAGACACTACGCCCGCCTACGTCTGTCACCGTTACTTTCACTGTGAATTGTTCACCGATTTCGTTAGGTTGGATTTCGAAGTTGTAACTCAGTTCGTAAGTCTCCAGCGGCTTGTCGTAAATCTCGATTAAATCGATTGTTTTGTTGAGGTACAGGTCGGCACACTGTAGCTGAATGGTTGAAATGCCATCAGCATCGGTGATGGTTCCTTCAAGCGTGAACGTGCGACCTGCTGCAGTCTGAATGTGGTCGGTAGTCAATGCTATCGAAGGATCCTGTCCGTCCACATCAGGATAGCCATCATCGTCGCTACATCCTGTAGTCCATAAAGTCAGTGATAAGAATGCCCAGAGTAGGGCGGCATTGAATAAATGCTTCTTCATACATATTACTTTTAAAGTTAAACAATTAGATACATTCTTTACTAAAATATCACTTTTAGATGATGCAAATGTAAGCTATCTTAAGTTTCTTGGACTGCATAAATCTTGCAGTGAGGGGATGTAAATCTTGCAATGAACGATTTATGTATCTGAAATAAAGAATTTATTTATATTTTTGGATTGCAATAGAAAATTGATGTCATGAAAAGCAGATTATTACTTTACTTACTGTTGTTACCTGCCCTTCTGACGGCACAACCTTATGCTGTCAGGCAATTGGGAATTGAGAAGGGATTATCCAATAACTATGTGGTCAGTATAGCCCAGGACAAGGAGGGCTTTTTATGGTTTGCGACAGAAGAGGGCTTGAATAAGTTCGATGGAACGCGCTTCATTACTTACTATAAGAATGAAACAAAGAACGGCTATGGCATTACGGGGAATGAACTGAACTGCCTGCTGGATGATCCGAAGGATTCCATCTTATGGATTGGCACACAGAGGGCGGGGCTGAATGCTTATAATTATGTAAAGGACACCTTTACATTCTATCGGCATAATGAGGCTGTGCCTGAAAGTATCATTACGGATGACGTAACCAATGTTATTGCCGCTGCTGATGGAAATCTATGGGTGACAACTTATTGGAAAGGAATTGAATATTTCGATAAAGAAACCGGTCACTTTTCTCATTATAATACGGCAAATGTACCGGGGCTTGCCAGTGATAACATCTGGACTGTTGCTGACGGGGGGAATGGTAAGTTATATGTAGGTCATGTCCATAATGGTTTTAGTATTCTTTCCATTAAAGATAGGAGGGCGAAGAACTTCGTGCATGATCCGGGGGATCCGTACAGCTTGCCGGGTAATGAAGTGAGATGCGTATATAAGGATCTGAATAATAATATCTGGGTAGGGACAAACAAAGGTCTGGCATTGTTTAATCCCGAATCAGAGAATTTCATCCAGTTTAATTCAGACGGGAATCTTTCGCACTATATCTACGACATTAAGCAGCTTGACGGGAATAAGTTGTGGATAGCTATGGAATTTGGCGGAATAGCCATAATGGATTTATCGCAGCGTTTGTTCCTGCTACCCGAACAGACTCAATTTCATTATATCAGGGAAGGAGATGACGGATACAGTCTCTCCAATTCAAGTACGAGGTGCATTTTTCAGGATTCATTCAAGAATATCTGGACGGGTGTATGGGGCGGTGGCATAAACTTCTTAAGCTATGAGCCACCTTTGTTCAGCGGTTATTACTATTCTCCCAATCAGAATTCAATGAGTCGCCTGAATAATAAAACAGCAAGCAGCGTTTGTGTGGACAGCCAAGGTAAATTGTGGATTGGAACAGATGGGGGAGGAATCAATGTCTTTGATCAAGGTAAACGGGTATCCGTTTATCAGGAAGAGATTGAAGATATGAGTGGAAACTCTGTGCTGGCCTCACTGCGCGACTCGGAAGATAATCTGTGGTTCGGCTTATTTATGGGTGGAGTGAATTATTACGATGCGAAGAGAAAGATATTCCACCGGAACTTCCTTAAAGAATTAGAGTATGAGGATATCCGTTCGTTCTATGAAGACGATCGGCATATTCTGTGGATTGGTACCAGTCGTGGTATCTACAAGGTTAGTCTGGCTGATAAGAAGATCGTGGGACATTATGAGTTCGAGAATAATCTGGTGCGGTGCGTTATGAAGGACTCTCAGGGACGTCTGTGGATAGGCTCTTTTGGGAGCGGTCTGGGGATAGGAGACGATGAATTGCAGGATATCAAGCTCTTTAATATGGAGAACCTGTTCCCTTCCAATACCATCAATGCAATTTATGAAGACAGCAGGAAGAATGTATGGGTCGGGACAGGAGAAGGTTTGGTGTGTTTCTCCTCGCCATCCGATTGGGAATATAAGGTTTACCGCCGTGAAGAAGGATTGACCAATACACATATACGTGCTATAACGGAAGATGCCAACCATAATATCTGGGTGAGCACCAATAAAGGAATCAGTTGTCTGTTGCGGGATAAGGATGTTTTCTATAACTATGACCATTGGGATAATGTGCCGATGGGAAATTTTATGAGTGGCAGTGTAGCTAAGGATCAGAATGGAGAGATTTATTTCGGTTCCATCAATGGACTTTGCCGCTTTAATCCGGATTTTGTTCTGGCAAAGCGTGAGTCTCCTGCGGCTGTTATTACGGAAATGAAGATATTTGCTCCTTTGGGTAATGCGGGAGACAATGAAGAGGTGGTCAGTATTGACGGTCGGTCGAAAGTAAGGCTGAAGTATATGCAGAATAGCTTTAATATAACCTTTAATATACGCAACTATGCATTGGTCAACCAGGTGGAGTATGCCTATATGCTGAAAGGACTGGAAGATGCATGGTATACGGTGACGGATCCCAATAACGTTACCTTCCGCAATGTGCCTCCCGGTGATTATCACTTTATGGTAAAAACCCGTATCAAGAACCAGGAATGGTCGGATGAGGTTACTACTTTGGATATCCATATTGTTCCGCCTTTGTGGCTTACCTGGTGGGCGAAATGCAGCTATGTATTGTTGAGTGGAGCCATCCTTTTCTTCATTCTTTATGCTTACAAGAAGAAGCTCGATATGGAAGTTCTGTACGATCTGGAAAAGAAGAATCATGAGCAGGAGCAGGAACTGAACCAGGAGCGTCTGCGTTTTTATACCAACATCACGCACGAACTCCGCACACCGCTGACGCTGATACTGGGACCATTGGAAGATATGCAGAAAGGTAACTCACTGTCTAGCAAAGATTCCCAAAAGATATCGGTGATTCATCAGAGTGCCATCCGGTTGCTGAACCTGATAAATCAGATACTGGAATTCAGAAAGACGGAAACGCAGAATAAGAAACTCTGTGTGGCTCATGACAATATCGCTAATCTGGTGCATGAAGTCGGCCTCAAATATAAGGAATTGAACCGCAAACCGGATATAGAGTTCCACATCGAACTGGAACAGGAGGATATGTCCCTGTACTTTGATAAAGAAGTGGTGACCATTATCCTGGACAATCTGATCTCCAATGCGATTAAATATACCGAAAAGGGTATCATTACACTGGGCCTGTATCACGTGGTGCGGAACAACATTGACTATACCGAGATTAAAATCAGCGATACCGGTTACGGCATCAGCCCCGACTCATTGCCCCATATTTTTAACCGTTATTATCAGGAGGGCGGTGATCACCAGGCTTCCGGTACGGGCATCGGTCTGGCATTGGTGAAGAATCTGGTTACCCTTCACGAAGGGGAAATAAGGGCGGAAAGCACTTTGGGCGTAGGCAGCACGTTCTACTTCAGCCTGCTGACGGGCAATACCTATCCCGGTGTGTTGCATACCGACTCACCGGAGAAACCGGCCGATGAAAAGGAGGAAAAGGAAGAGATTCCGGAATTAGTGTCCGGTGGAAAGCGTATTCTGCTGATTGTGGAGGACAATGAGGACATTTGCAACTATATCGTCGAGTCCTTCTCCGATGATTTTGAAGTGAAGACTGCCGCCAACGGCGAACTGGGAATAGAGCAAGCGTTGAGTTGTATCCCCGACATCATCGTGAGCGATATCATGATGCCCGTGATGAACGGAATCACGATGTGTAAGCAGCTGAAAGAAGACGTGCGCACCAGCCATATTCCCATCATCCTGCTGACTGCCAAAGACTCTCTGCAAGATAAGGAAGAGGGATACCAGGTGGGAGCGGACTCTTATCTGACCAAGCCTTTCAGCGCTACCCTTCTGCATAGCCGCATCAATAATTTGCTTGAATCGCGCAAGCTGCTGGCGGAACGCTTTGCCGGTTCGACATCTCATCACAGTCTGGATGAGAAGCGTGCCCAGCTGGCAGAGTCCATGAATAAGCTGGATAATGAATTTCTTGAGAAGATAAACAAGCTGATAGAAGACCGGCTGTCGTCCGAGAAGATTGATATCGGCTACTTGTCTGACAATATGTATATGAGTAAATCTACGCTTTACCGTAAGATGAAAGCGCTGACGGGACTTTCCACTAATGAGTATGTCCGTAAGATAAAGATGCGGTATGCCGAACGGTTATTGCTGGAGGGCAGGTATAATATATCCGAGGTTGCGTTCAAAGTAGGTATAAATAGCGTGGTTTACTTCCGGCAATGTTTTAAAGAGGAGTTCGGAGTGTTGCCTTCGGATTATCTGAAACAGCCGTAAAGGGGGGCGGTGGTAATGATATAATGTTATCAAACAAGTTTGTTACAAACAACTTTGTTTGTAACAAACTTGTTTATCATCAAATAAATCGTTTATTTTGCAGATAACAGTAAACTTTTGCATTATGGAAAAGCCATTTGTATTTGGTGTAGCCACCTCCGGTGAAAACTTTACCGACCGCGAAAAAGAAACAGAGCGTCTGCTTCTCAACTTTACACATGGTGTAAATACCATATTGATTTCTCCTCGTAGGTGGGGAAAAACGTCATTGGTGAAAAAAGTGGCCCAAATGGCTCAAACCGCGAAAAGAAAGGTTGTGTATATGGACATCTTTTCCTGCCGAACCGAGCAGGAATTTTATCGCCTTTGGGCCACTTCCGTACTTAAGCAGACCTCATCCAAATGGGATGAATGGATAGAGAATGCCAAACTTTTCCTGTCGCATATCAATCCTAAAATCTCTATTGGGACAGACCCGATGAACGATTTCTCAATCAACTTTGAATATGTTAGAGGTGATAGTTTTGAAACCGATATTTTGCAACTGCCCGAGAAGATAGCTCGCGAGAAAGATATTCAGATTGTAATTTGCATTGATGAGTTCCAGCAGATTTCGGACTTTGAGGACTCCAAGACTTTCCAAAAGAAACTGCGTACCGTTTGGCAGTTGCAACAGCACGTATCTTATTGCCTCTTTGGGAGTAAGAAGCACCTGATGAATGAACTTTTTGAGAGGAGGAACCTGCCCTTCTATAAATTCGGAGATGCTATCTATCTTACTAAAATAGAAACGAAGTATTGGGTGGAATACATTTGCCGGCGTTTTGCGGATACCGGAAAACAGATTTCCTCCGGTTTGGCCGAAGAAATATGCAGGCTCGTTGATAATCATTCCTCCTATGTGCAGCAACTTTCCTGGTTACTTTGGATACACACTGCCGGTGCTGCTACCGATACTCAGCTTTCAGCTGCTTTAGAAGATTTGTTGGATCAAAACAACATCTTGTTCCAGAATGAAATAGAATCCCTTTCATCTTATCAAATGAATTTCCTGCGGGCTATTATTGATGGAGCCGATTCAGGATTCAGCCGTAAAGAGGTGCTGCAAAAGTATAATTTAGGTACTTCGGCCAATATTATCCGTCTGAAAAATGCTTTGTTGCAGAAAGAGCTGATAGAGATAGACGGACTAAGAGTCACACTTGCTGATCCTGTGTTTGGGGTTTGGTTTAAGAAGAGAGTGTGTATTCCTCCTGCCTGATCATTTTGCTGCCTTGCAGCTTTAATCTGCCGGGAATGCGGCGTTGCCGAAACCGTAGGGTTGTGCCTGATTCTTGCCACCGCTTTGGCACAGTCGTGCCATAGGCATGGCAATGTTGTGCCACTATGATGGCAAAGTTGTGCCATAGGCATGGCAAAAGCATGGATCTATAGATGGGAGGTAGCTAACCTGCAGATGGGGGAGATTGTTACCATTCGTAGTCTTCTACGTAAGCGTCAAACTCCTGTTTCCCGGTTGCACCGCACTGTTTGAAGATTTTCTGTACGTCCCTTTGTTCGGCAGGGCTGAGGAGGCGTTCGCCTTTGCGGATGCGGTAATAGGTTCTTCGGCTGAAGTATTCCACCAGACCGATCATGGCGAGTTGCCTTTGTCTGTGGGGCAGGTTATCGAGGATATTCATGCAGCCTTTGGCATATCGCACTTTTTTACTGGAGCGATAGTGGGGACATGCACCCTTCAGTTTAGCCTGATATTTGGGGCTGATGATTACCCAGTATTCCACGCTGTCCGGCATTTCTTGCTCTACCAGTTGCCGCAGGCAGGTAGATGCTTTGGGGCACTGACGGTTGAGGCATACGGGGTAATTGTAGGGTGCGTTCGTAAAATGATGTTCTTCTTCCATGATTGTGAGTTGTCTCCTTTTATGATGACTACGATTGAATTTCGTGGCAAAAGTAATCATTATTCGGATACGATTACCCGGATAATGATTACTTTTATCAATCTATTTCTCTTCGAACGTATTGAACGAATGTGGCTGTAGCTCAACATTCAGATAGCGGTTGTCTAATTTCAGGGTTATTTTCTTGGCTTCATTGTTAAAGTTGCCGGCTATCACTACCTTTTTCTTTTCTGGAGTTTCCACTACCAAGACCGGTGTTCTTCCTTCTGTTGAAGGCTTGTAAGCTATAATGCGTGAACCGGGTGCTACGAACTGGCTATAATGTCTTACTGCATAATACTCCGGTGTAAGAGTTGCCGTACGGGATTTTGAATCAACATGTATCAAAGCGTTCTGTTTCCAACCCCAGGGACTTTCACCATTATCACAAAGCGTACTGTTCCAGAAGGTGTATTCTTCGCAGCCATTACCCAGGTAGTGGTTAATCAGATGGAAGGTGTGTTCGCCCGCTCTCCAGTCGAAGGTACCTCCACCGCATTCGCTTTCTGTCTGCATATACTTGTACTGGGGATATTTGGCACGTATCTTAGGCAATATCTGTCCTCCTTCCCACTGGAAGCCAACTCCTTGAACACTTTGTGGCATGCGTGAATCGGAGAGTATCTTATCTACATAGTCATAGCGGTTGGTATTGAAAGTACCCAGGTAGAGAGCTACTTCCGGATGATGTTTCTTTAATGTAGGCGCCAGATACTCTACGTTGAAACGTACGGTACCCTCGGCAGTCCAGACACAACCGGGATACGGAGTATAGCTGTATGCTTCGTTCTGATACATGATCATATCGATGGGAATTCCTTGTTCTTTATAAGCATCAATGAATTTGCAGAAGAAGTTGGCATAAGTTTGCAGATAGCGTGGGTCCTGAATCATGTAGTCATTCACTGCGAGTTGCCGGGGGAAGACGTTATCGCGTGTCTCCGTATTATCCTCATAGAGTACTACATCGGACAGAGGCGACATCTTATTAGTCCTGTCGCTGCGAACCGGATAGTCATTGTTAATTTTCATCCAGCTGGGAGGTGACCAGGGAGACATCCAGAAAGTCATACCCGGATTATACTTTTGCGCTGCACGGACAAAGGGGATAATAGCCAGTTTATCACGGTTGATGTTGAAATACTTCAGTTGGAAGTCGCCTGATACTTCATCGCAGCTATACCAGTCGCGGGCATAGTCATTGGCATTCATCGAAATGCGGCCTCTGTTGAAACGAAGTTCTCCTTCAGGGGAAAACATTTTCTTCAACAGGTCATCCTGTTCATCACGGGTGAGCATATTCAAGGCATCCCAGCACAGTTCGTTAAAGGTGGTTCCCCATGCTTTGAATGTGGTGCCTTCTTCCGTTCCGCTGATATCTAAAAGCGGGGTTTGGCCGGCGCTCGATTGTAATTTCACTTTTGATTGTTTCCAAGTGTTGCCTTCGGTGCTGCTGACCCAATTGAAATTCTGGGCATAGGTATTAGCAGCCAAAGCGGTGAGGCAACACATGAACACTCTTTTGATGTTTTTTTCTCTCATGATAATAGTTCGTTTATGTAATTAATAATTCACCACGGATTATACTGATACTCACAGATTGTTTATATTGAAGAGCAAGTATCTGTTTTTATCTGTATAATCTGTGGTGGTTTTTAATATATCCTTTCCGGCTACGATTATTCTTCGCTTGCCGTTGCCGATATTAAGTAGGCTTCCATTTCATTTCCATTCACCTTGCATGCAAAGCTGAATGTTTTGTTTTGAGGATCGTAGCTTCCGCTTCCCTCCGTAACATTCAGGTTCTTCCATCCGGCAAGGCTGAGTGTGTTATCTTCGTTCACTGTAATGGTGAGTCCGGTATCTTTCGCTCTTGCCAGTTCCTCAGTACCTGTATAATAAATACGAATTGTATTCTTGTTTACGGCAACGGCATTACGAATCAAACTAAAGGAAGCTCCGTTGTTGGTACCGATGTAATTGTAGTATCCCGAGTAGTTGTTGTAGGTCTTAATAGCGAACAGAACCACTGTTTCAGCTTGTGCAACGGGATACTCCTTGCAAGATTCCATTTTCAGCGGAAGGGCGTATAAGGAGTCACAATGTAATCCTTCCGGGTGGATGGCGACAGGTATGCGGGTATAGGATTCTCCGGCACGGATCACCGCATTCATTGAAGATATGTTGTAATTAGCCGTAGGAAGTGCCTGATATTGGATTTCCGTACTCGATTTATATTTTTGATTGTAAGAAGTGATGCCTGAGGGATCTTCAATCAATGTACAGTGAATGTCCCCATCCGGATTCAATGAGCCGCTAGTGCCTACCGATACGAAAGTTTCTGCACTTTCGTCCGCATAGTTGACGTTGCGGGTCACTAATGCTCCTTCTTCTCCGATACCTACCAGATAGGCTTGTTTTATATACTGTTCCTCTTCCCAAACATTGGTGTTCTCACATCCGGTGAGCATAAAGAGTGAACCTATCGCTAATGAAAATAAAATATGCTTTTTCATAATTGTCTTAATATTGAAGTTAATTACCAGCCTGGATTCTGAACCAGTTTTGCATTATGATCCAACGTTGTCTGTGGGATGGGGAAGAAGTACATCTTCTGTGTAAATACACGCTTCTGTATTCTCTCTGAATCCCATATTGTACGGGTGTAGAATCCGGTACGGTTGTTTACTCTGGCTTTGGTGTTCCAACCGATAATCTTTGTATTATAAGCTGCGTCCGCATCGCCCCAACGGCGTAAATCGTGATAGCGAAGTCCTTCGAGGGCAAACTCCACTTTACGTTCCAGCTTGATGGCTTCACGCATGTCATCTCTGCTGTTCAGTTCGGCATCGGTAATGCCCGGCATACCGGCACGATAACGTATCATATTGAAATATTTCTTTATTTCTTCCATATCATGGGTCACGGTGATACCTGTGGCTTCATCCGTATAACTTCCTTCCAATTCATTTAAAGCTTCTACATAGTTGAGGAGGATTTCCGCATAACGGAATACAGCAAATGTTTTGGCACGACTGGAGCCTTTCATGTTATCTTCCTGATTGATGTATTTGCGGAGGGTATAGCCTGTACGGTTGTAGTTGTCCGGGTATTCGGGAAGGGGGCCTGCATTACCATCAGAGTAATAAGTCACTTCCACATTGGTCACCGGGTCATTGCCCACATAAGAAGTTCCAGGCCAGATACAATGATTATATCCTATGGTTGCGTAAAAGCGAGGTTCACGGTAGGCATCTACTTTGGCTACATTGCCATTCACGGTATAGCCGTCAGATACTCTGTAAGCAATATCTATCGGATCACCTGCATGAGAAGCATCAGGGTAAGGATAGTTTGCGCTGGAATGATGTATGTCATATCCATCTATCATTTTGTAGGAATCAATCAAATCCATACAGAGATTTATACCGTTGGCACCTCCTAAGGCAGTTGGTGTTGCTAACCACTGTGGGGAGTCTCCACCAGTTATGGCATCACAATAATAAATGTATTCTGGGATTAACTCTGCATTGACAGAACCGTCGAACAAGGTCTTATACGATGCGTAAGGATCAATGTTACCAGCTCCATTGGGATAACTCTCCTGTGGAATGTTGGTCGGAAGTTTTTGAGTTCTTTCTGTACGCGCAGTCGTATAAAGTTTGTATTTATCCATATTGATGACACGTTTTGCAGCTACGGCGGCCTTCCCCCATTTAGAGTTATCGTTGGTTGGAGAGATATAGTTTCGTCCATCCGAGGTTTTCCAGTCTGTATATCGGTTGTTACCGTTATACCATGGACTTGCGGCATAAAGGCGCAAACGCGAAATGACAGCTAATGCTGCACCTTTTGTCGGAATATTTTGGAACTGCTGTGTACGGGTTTCTTGAAGGAATTCTGATGCTTTTTCCATATCATTGCAAATATAATCTACACATTCATCATAAGTGTTTCGCTCTACTGAAGCTTCTTCAGACGGAGTATCGGCATCAAAAGGTTTGTCTGGAACAATGGGCACGGGGCCATATTGGCGTAGCAAACTGAAGTAAAAATAACCACGCAGGAAGTAAGCGCGGCCTGTATAGTCACGACGTTCCATATCCGATAGCTCTTTGCACTCATTGATGCGGGTTAGTACAATGTTGGCTTTACGAATGCCTTGGTAAAAAGTTACCCAATTATTATAGTGTGCACTTTGCGGTGTTTCGTTTCCTAATAATAATGCCATTGCAGAATGTCGGTTACCACTATCGCCATAATCCTCTGGCCAAGAGGCAAAACATTCATCGGAGGCCATACCGAATGGGAAGGAAGATTCAGTGAACAGTTTACTCTCATTCGGAAGTTTAGTGGCAATTCCATTAATATATTCGTTGACACGTACTTTGCTCTGGAAGATAGAGTCGATATTAGTTTGATCATAAAAGTAGGAATCTACATCCAGATAAGACTCGCATGAGCTTAATCCAAGACTTACTCCCGCCCAAATGAACATACTGCAAAGAAGAGCTTTAAATGTATATTTAGTATTCATAATGATTTCGTTTTTTATATTAGAATTGAAGATTTGCCTGTATGGTGAATACGCGTTGTAGTGGGTATACCGCACCGTTGTCAGACGCTTGTGCTGGGTCCCATAATTTAATTTTGTCCCAGCAGTGAAGATTATCACCGATCAAACTGATCTGACAGCCTTGCAAACCGATTTTCTTGAAGCATGGTAGAGTGATGTCATACATGATTTGTACATTCTTCAAACGTACATAAGATCCGTCTGCAATCCAGAATGTGGATGCCTGATTATTGTTTTTATTCTCTCCATAAGTGAGACGTGGGAAACGCGCGTTTGGATTTTCCGTGTCCTTGGTTCCGGAATAGGAAGCCGGTGTCCAACGATTGCTGGCATCTGCCACAATGCTGAGTATGTTTCCTGTTTGTCCACCGTTGAAAGGGTGGAAGCCGTTTCCTCCATACAGGAAGTTTACTTGACCTACTCCTTCAAGCAGGGCACTTACGGTTAGTCTTTTCCAATGAAATTCCAAACCGAATCCGTATTGCAGGCGTGGTACGTTAGAATAACAGATAGGTACTTCATCGTAACTGTCAATTTTGCCGTCTCCATTGATATCTTTGTATTTGATGTCTCCTGGCATTACATTGCTTGTGAAAGTCTGTTTGGGACTTGCATCAATGTCTGCCTGGTCTTTAAATAATCCTAAGGCCACCAGTCCTCGTTGAGTCCCCCAAGGTGTTCCTTTCCATGCTTGATAGGGGTATTTGATACCACTTTGTTCGTATTCAAGCAGTTTGTTGTTAGAGTAAGTGAAGTTAGCACGGCCTGTCAGACTCATATCATTTTTGAATCGATAGGTATATGAGATGTTGCCATCAGCTCCCCAGCTTTTCATTTCACCTACATTTGCCCAAGGTAATGTAGCTAATCCCATTTCGTCAGGGATACTGGCACGCTGTTGGAAGATGCCTGTACGGCGTTCGCTAAAGAAGTCGATAGTAAAGTCTACGCTATTATTGAATAACTGTCCGTCAATACCTATGTCGACCTTCTTGGCTTTCTCCCAACGCAGATTCTGAGAAGCCTCCTGGTCTTCATAAATAGTTTGACCGCTTCCCCAGATACCTGCTCCGCTACCTTCTTTCATGGTGGAAAGGAACGGAAAGCGTATGCTGTTATCATTGGTAAGTCGGTCGTTACCTACGATACCATAAGAAGCTCTGATTTTAAAGAAGTTGATGAAAGGCAGATTCTTCTGTACCCATTCATATTGTGTGGGCACCCAACCTGCTGAGATTGCAGGGAATACACCGAATTTTTGTCCTTTTTCAAATGCTTCTGAACCGGTATAGCCGATGTTTCCTTCCAAGAAGTAAGTGTCTTTATAAGCATAAGTGGCACGGCCGGCTAAACCTGTGTATCTTTTAGGAATGGATGCAATAAGTGTTTGTGCTTCACCGGTAATGAAGTCTTCCATATAAAAATCAAGTAATCCGGTTACGCGATGCTGTTCGTTGAATAAACGGTTGTAATTTATACGGGCATCGAAATAGATTTTCCGTGTGGTTGAATTGGTAGATTCGTATTTATCGTCTGTTCTAGCGATCTTTTCTATCAGATTCAAAGAGCCATCTCTGTTTCTTCCTTGAGCATAATAGAGTGCGGGAGTTTTTGTCTGAGACTGTAAGAGGGAAGAAAAAGTATTGATTGACATGGTGGCTTCCGCCTTCAGACCTTTTATCCATTGGTCAAAATCTTGTTCAAGGCGTAGGCGGATACTGCTTGTCGTTTCATTTCTCTTCTTATAACCTGTATAGTTTAGTAAGATATATGGGTTCTGTTGGTCAGCACTGGCACCGTAGGCTGGAAGCGAACCATCCGAATAAAGTACCGGAACGGTCACAGGGGTCAGGTTGGCTTGTGTTTGCCACAAGGCTTTCGTATCATTGGCATATCCGGGGAAAGAGTTGGTTACAATCTCTGTTGATAAGCCCAGCTCAATAATAGTACTTTTGGTTAGGTTAGCATCGATATTTGCGCGGAAATTGTATTTATTATAACCTACACTATTATCATAGTTTTTAATTCCTTTATCTTGCTTATAGATGGCATCCTTGTGTTGGAGGCCCACACTCATGTAGTAACGTGCATTCGTTCCACCACCATTGATACTGATGTGATGCTGATTGTTCCATACATAATCTTTCAGCATGACATCGCGCCAGTTTACATTGGGATATAAATCCGGGTCCAGTCCTGTTTCTATCAGGTTTAACTCGGCATTACTATATACAGGACGTCCACCTCGTACAACGGAGGCTTCGTTGGCCAGTTGTGCGTATGTATATCCGTCCACATATTCGGGATTGCGTGCAGAATAGGAAAGCCCGACATTACTTTTCACACTGATATTCAGTTTACCCGATTTACCGCGCTTTGTTGTAACGAGTACCACACCGTTGGCACCGCGTACACCATATACAGCTGTAGAGGAAGCATCTTTCAGGATGGTGAAACTTTCAATATCGGCAGGATCAAGTATATTCAGGTCGCCTTCTACACCGTCAATCAACACTAAAGCGGATGCACCTGCACCGAAAGTACTGATACCACGAATCCAGAATTCAGAGAAGTCATTGCCAGGCTCACCGCTTCGGGTTACGGCAATGATGCCCGGTACACGACCTCCCAACATGTTTGTTACCGAGGATGAAGGAACTTGTAAATCAGATGCCTTTACGTTAGTTACCGCACCTACTACCGAGATTTTACGTTGAGTACCACGACCTACAATCACTACCTCATCGGTCTCATTTACAATTTCTTTCAGTGCAATCTTTTGCTTGGTTTTATTTCCGTTTACCACCAGTTCCTGGGGTGCATAACCTATGTAGGTAAACACCAATACTGTATTGGCGGGAACATTGTCCATGCGGAAATTACCATCAACATCCGTGATAGCTCCTTTGGAAGGATTGTTTTTATATTGAATCGTAACACCGGGTAATTCTTCACCTTGCTCCGTCATCACAATACCGGATACGGTGAAACCATTCTGTGCGGCAAGTGGAAGCACACTTGCAAGCAATAGGAATGAAAGTATAAGGAAAAATCTATTTTTCATATATTAGTTTATTTATTGATTTACGGGAAGGAGTTTATTCTATAGCGAGTTTACGCACATTCAATCCTGCACCTCCGGCTATATAGAAGTTTTCTTCAGAATCCATAGCTATATCTTTGGGGTATAGGAATGTACATTCCAGTGGAAGTCCGTCTGTTTCAGTTTCGCCCGACATGGTGCCGCCGGCAGCAATTGTTACGTAGCCATCCGGGTAGGATATTTTTCGGATGGATTGTCCGCCTGCGTTTACTACATATATGTTGCCTTCATTGTCAACAGTTACTCCATTTGGCCAGGCAAACTGTATGTCTTCCCGATAACCTTCCGTATTGGTTTGGTTAGGCCAGCCGTTTCCGGCATATCTTTCGTCCGACCATGTGCCGTCGGCGTTCTGCTTAATCCGGTATACAGCATGTGTCCTGTCTTCTGCAAAATAGAAGCAATCTTCTACACGGCTATAAGCCAGATAGCTACAATGGTCGGAAACCCAAGCTTCAAAGTCCCAGCGGTGTTCAAGGAGTTTTTCTACTTTGTACTGTCCGCTATCATCTTTTTCAGTCAGATTGATACGTACGAAGATTCCCAGGTGATTTCTTGTATAGAGGTATTTTTCTTCATCGTCAATAACGCAGGACCAGGTTTCACCACTGTTGGCGGATAATTCGGTGATACCTTCGTGCAATAGCTCCGGTTGCCAACTATTTTCACGGCGCAGGATATACACTTTAGCTGATTTGACATCAATAAAATACATTTTATCACGGTTTTTATTGATTGCAGGTTTACCTGCTTTGAATCCACTTATCAGGGTTGTAACCAGGTTTTCGCTCTCTGAAATCAGGCGTACCCGTTGCTTGTCCGATTCTACTGCTACAATGTTGTCTCCTGCCACTATGCCGACAGCAAATACATTATTGAATAGTGCATCGTAGATGTTTCCATCGGTATCTCCTCTTTTATTGTAGGTTCCGCAAACTGTAGAGACTTTCTGTACCTGCGTGTAGGCAAATGTTTTGTCGATGGTAAGCTCTTTATCGTCTACAATGACTTTAACAGAATTATTACCGCCTGGTTGTTTAGGTACGGTACAGTAAATTGAAGTTCCGTCACTTGATATGATGTTAGCCTCTTTGGTATCGGCAAAGAACACTTTCATCTTGGACAGGTCTGTACCGAAGTTTCCCTGAACAATGATTTTGTCACCTATTCCTCCTTTTTCCGGGATAAAGCCGGTCAGTGCCTGAGGCTTTGAGGGATCATACTTGTTGGTGATAACGGGATGTTTCACGATGTCTTCATTGCTACAACTGCTGATGAAGAACAAGGCCAGCAACAGCCAGCTCTTTCTTTGGATTGATTTGAGAAATTTGTCTTTCATATATATTATTATTAAAAGGATTGGTCACTGAAACTCTTTGTCCTTATTGCTGATTTACGGTCTTTAAGGCCGGTGCAAATAAATATAGAAAAGAACCGGGAAGAGTACTCAAATGAGGCAGAAAGGGATACAGAGCGAGGAATGCGTTATTTGTATACCTTAACTGCGTCAAAAAGACACTTATTTTATGAGAATCCGTGCGTTTTTTTATATGTATTCATCGTATTCCATGAATAAATGATATCTTTGGAAGTTTAAAATCTGTAATTTATATAGGACTATGAGTGACTTGGGAGACATTGATAAAACATTGCGTCCTGGTGATGCGGATCATGATATAACTCTCCGCCCAGCAGATAGTGCGGATAAAACCCTGCGTGCCGAACAGCAAAAAGATATTGAGATTATCACCCGTCAACATGATAGGGAGTATTTAATTGGTGGGCTGAACTACAAAGTGATAGATATCCTTTCAGAAGGGACGGGAGAAGCACAGATCTTTTTGGTGGAAAATAAGGGCGAAAAATATGTCTTGAAGCTCTATTATGCTGGCATTGAACCTCCCCCTAATCATCATATTCTGGAAATTATCAGACAAACTCCACATTCCGGTTTATTGGTAGATATTATAGATCACGGCCAGTGGAATAATCCACATGTTTCCGATGAATTGAGGCATTATGAAATAATGACCTATTGTAGCGGCGGGTCTCTGGATAAGATAAACTTGAAGGGAAATGAAAGGAAGCTTTGTGAAATAGCTAAACAGGCAGCCGCTGCCATTGATTTTTGCCATAAGCATGGGTTCATTCATCGTGACATCAAGCCGGGTAACTTCTTTTTTGCCGATGAAAGTCAAAAGCAAGTGTTGCTGGGAGACTTTGGTATATCAGTAAGATGTGATCAGAATGGAGTGGCCTGTACTGACCAAGCACGCACTCGCATCTATGCAGCTCCTGAAATGTATTATACGGTTCCCGGTGAGAACAGAGTGGAGATTGATACGAAGAGTGATTTCTACTCTCTTGGCATGGTGTTACTCTGCCTGTGGATGGGGGAGAAAGAATTTAAAGAGAGAGAATTTGAATTGATGCAGCGCAAACGTACGGGGGATTTACCTTTTCCAACGGACTTGTCCGAACATACGTTGCAATTGATAAGAGCATTGACTGCACCACAGCCGGAAAAACGTTATGGTTTTGCTGAAATTGGTCGTTGGGCCCGGGAAGAAAGTGTATTGGATATGCCCTATTATGATATTGATGGATGTCCGCAAACTACAGTTGAGGGAATAGCCCAATCTCTTATTAAGAATTTTAATACCTATCAGACGGCATTGGTGGATTCTAATGATTCCCTTTTTCTTTTTTTCAATGCTCGCGGCTTGAATCAGCTTACAGATAAAGTTACGCCGTTATTCAATGAGGAGGGGCGACAACGGGAAGCTTTGTGGCGTTTGATCTATACCCTTGATCCTTCGCGTCCTTATGAATTGACCGATGAAAAGGGAAATTCAGGACACTGTAATACTCCGGGGGAAATTCTTTATTATGTTTCTAATAACATTCTGAACTCTGATTCGTGGAATGACCTGGCAGAAGAATCATTCCTGATCTGGCTTTCTGCCCGTGATAAAGAATTGGTAGAAAAGATACGCACTCAATTAGAAGGCTTCACTACATCCGATGCTGCCGTGACTTATGGTGTACTTTATAACTTAAATCCCAAAGTTTCCTTCACCCTGCAAATGGATGAAACCGCAAGTGATTATTATTTCACGTATACGCAAATAGCCCAATTCATCAATCAACAGTTGATGGTTTATAAGGATACATCTGAGAATGATGTGAACCACGAATCTGTTGATAATATCCTCAGAATGTTTTCGGGTATGAAAGGTTCGCGGCTTTATTTCTATCTGAAATCTAAGGAAGTGTATGAAGATAAGGTTGAGTGGATAAGTTACTGTTTTGAACTGGAATCTAAAGATAATCTTCGAAAAGCGGGACCTTATAACTGGATCATCGCTACTTTCAAGATGATTAAAGGGTTGGGAGCTTTGCCTTATTATTATTTCAAGGATAGCGATAAATATGTAACTGATCTGGAGGATTTGAAGGCTATTCCATGGAAAGAACTCAGGAATGAACTGGAAAACGGATATCTGAAGGACTGGCTGACTGTCTTTTTTCAGGAAGACCCTTTTAAGGATCTTTCTCCCAAATTTACTTATGAGCAGGAAACTGTAAAATACCTCGAATTCATCGAAAAAATAGATAGTAAAGATGCGGCCGTCTCTGGCTTTCGTGTTGCCACGGATTTTTTGAATACGAACCTTCGGGATATACGTATGCATAACAGGATACTTGCATCTGTGCCTGTTTTGCTGGCAATATTCTGTATTATTCCTGTTTTAATCTCTGTATTTACATTAGTCGTGTATGGGCTTCCGTTTACGGAGAATCCGTTGCCCGTTTGTTCTGTCGAAACGATTGTAACGATATCCGTCATTTTTATTATTCTGATTTATTTTGTGGCTAATGCAGCCTTGATTGGAAGTATTGTTATGGGTTCTCTTTTGGGAGCAATGATTTATTATACCGTATATTTTATATTGGAAGTATTTCTGCCTCAGGCGCCTTACTTATTAGCAGGGATATTGCTTATTCCTACTTATTTTCTGATAAAAAGCTGTTATTTCACTTTCCCTGTCAAGCGGAAAAAGTATAATCACTTGTTAAACCTTACTTTTGAGGAGAAGGTTGTTGAACCTTTGTATTTTGCTTTCAGAACAGATATGGAGACGAAATTTGAATCTTCTATTGGCAGTGAATTGACGCAATATAACAGATATCTGAAAGATTGCGCCTTTGAATTCTCTTTTTATACAGCTATTTCTCTGTGGCTTGTGGGCTGGTTGGCATTTATGTCTTATTCATAAGACACCTTTCAAAGTATCTACATTGAAGATTTCTCTTCTTCTTTTTTCTGATACTCAGTGGGAGTCATATCAAATTCGTTTTTGAAGCATTTTGTGAAGTATTTAGGATTGGAGAAACCTACGGCATAAGCCACTTCGGATATATTCACAAAAGGCTTTTTTAGTATTGTACAGGCATGTTTAAGTCTGATATTCCGGATAAACTCAACAGGTGAAAGCCCGGTCATAACCTTCATTTTCCTGTTTAGAGTGGATTTGGAGACATTAAGTTCTGAAGCGAAAGCATCTATATCAAAATCTGATTCAACCAGATACTTCTCAACGCATTCGATGGCTTTTTCCAGGAACTGCTCGTCAGTACTCTGATATTCCAGTGCTACAACATTGATTTCCGTATCGACTCTGAACTTCTCTTGCCGTTTCTGGTTAGATCTCATCAGATTGTCAATGCGTGCATTCAGCATCTTCATTTCAAATGGTTTCGTCAGGTAGCCGTTTGCTCCTGCATTGAAACATTTCACCTGGTCTTCCACAGAATTCTTTGCCGTAAGCATCAGCACCGGTATATGGCTGGTGTTGATGTCCTGTTTCATTGTTGCACAGAGCTCGATTCCATCCATTTCGGGCATCATATAGTCGCTGACCATCAGGTTTACGTCTTCGCTTCTTACAATTTCCAATGCTTTTTTCCCATTTGTAGCAGTGAGTATATTGTAGTGTGTTGCCAACTTTCTTTTCATCAATAGCAGGAACTCTTCATTGTCATCTACCAGTAATATCGTACCTTCTTTCTCTTCTGTATCTTCTGTTGCTTCATTCGGTACTGTTGACGGTATTTCACTGGTTTCGATAATGTCCTTTATTTCCGGATAATGATTCCGGTCGATAGGGATTAGAACAGTGAATCTGGAACCTTCTCCTATACTGCTTTCTACCTGGATGTCTCCTTTATGCAAGGTCACCAGTTTCTTGGTTAATGAAAGCCCTACACCGTTTGATTGAGGCGCATAAGCTGTTTTGTTCACATAGAATGGAGTGAATATCTTGGATATTTCTTTCTGGTCTATGCCTATTCCTTCATCCTGCACCTCTATCCGGAGGAATCGGGAATTATCCTTTTGCAGAGTCGATACATTCAGCTCTACTTTTTTATCGGCAGGTGTATATTTGGCCGCATTCGAGAGTATGTTGTACAGAACCTTGTCTATTTTGTCAAAGTCCATATATCCCCAAATGTCTTTTTCTTCCAGATGAAGACTGAAATGAAGGTTTTTCTTTTCAATGATCGGTCGTATGCCTGTATGGTAGATTTCGCGGATGAAGCTGCTGATATTGCCATAGGTAGGGGTGAGTACAAACGAGTCGTTTTCTACTTTCCGGAAATCTAGCACTTGCTGGATTAAGCGTTTTAAGCGGAGCACATTACTTTTCAATATATGTACATCTTCCTGTGGAGATGCCTTTGTTTCTTCCAAATCATCTGCTACGCAACTGATGGTAGTGAGCGGGGTGAGCAGTTCATGGCTTATGTGGGTGAAATATTCCAGTTTAGTCTTGGTCAGTTCTTTCTGGAATCTAACCTGGTCGGACCGTCTTACCCTGTGCAGGTAATAGAACATGATGGAATAAAGGACCAGAATGATGAGAGTTATATAGGTACCGTATGCCCACCATGTTTCGTACCAAGCCGGCTTTTTATAGATACGCAGTTCTGTGACGTCGTCTTTCCAGTAGCCGTATTCATCTGTAGAGCGTACCTTGAAAGTATGATATCCTTTAGGAATTTTATTGTAGAAAGCCGACCGATTACCGGTTTCGGTGTATACCCACTCCTTGTCCACGCCATCCATCTTGTAGGCGTATCTTATTCTCGATGTTGCTGTAAATTGAAGAGCGGAGAAGAAGATTTCAAGATTGTTATCTTCGGACTCCAACCAGACGCTTCGGGTTGATAAATCTTTCGACTGGCGCTGGGGGTTGAAGAAGAAAGAATTATTGGATACCTTGATATCTGTTATGATGACCGGATTGGAATTGATCTTCTTAGACGGGAATTTTGAGGAAGCCATCGATACAAAGCCACCATGCCCACCGGCATAAAGCTTGCCGTTGAACAAGTCTATGACGTCCTTCTTGAACGAGTTTATCTGAACGGATTCGTCTGAATTTGAATAATGAATGTATCTATCTGACTGGATATCATAGGCAGTCAATTGTCGGTTTGTTAGTATCCAAAGGGTATTCCTGTCATGTTTCATCCCTAAAATAGATTGTCCGGTCATTCCGCATGAGTTACTGAAGTCCTTCATTGTCTCTGAGTTGAGATCCATTTTCAGGATGGAACCTTGAGTAGTGGCGATCCATAGATGGTTTTCCTGGATCACTATCTTATCAATATTGTTACTGGGTAAGGATGAATTCTGGGTTGAGTATTGTTTAATCGGTTTCAGTTTATCCCCTAAAGAAACCTTATGTAAACCGGAATCTTCGGTTGCCAACCAGATGTTACCGTGTCCGTCTTCTGCAATAGATGTAATGTTGGGCAGAGAGAATTCGGGGATGATAAAGTCTTTGCCATCCGGTTTTAGATAGAGCTGTCCGGTAGTAGCTACCCATAAATTTCCCTTACTGTCTTCATACATGGATGTAATGTTGCCTGTAGTCCCCTTTGGTGTATATAAGTCCTTTGCCAGTAGGTACTCAATTTCTCTTTTACTGTTTAGTTTTGCTTTGTAGAGAGTAGGCTGGTCTCTGCATCCCAACCAGAATTCTCCCGGCTGTTTCGAACGGAGGATATATCCTACATTATGCACTCCGGAATTTGTATTCGAGTAGTCATAGAATTTATCCTGTTCTATGTCATACCAGCAGAGTCCCCAACGTTCCTGATTGAACCAGAGCCCATTGTTGGGGTCAATACCCAGAGTGGTTATATTCGTGTCGAAACCTACATGTCTTTTCAGTTTGGGCAGGAAGTTATTAGCTATGGCAGGATTTCCCATTAGCAAGTGATACCCGCTGTCATAAGCCCCGGCCCAAAGGTTGCCTTCCCTGTCTTTAATGATCTGGCTGAACATTTTGTTATAATCGAACATATACGAGCTGAGGTCCACTTTTTCCAGATGTCCGTCCACCACTTTGAAAGCATAGAGTTCGTGGTAGCCGAATACCCATATATAGCCGTAAACATCATCTTGTACTACACTGAAGAAGGCGGTTTCAGGCAGGTGCAGTTTTTCATTGAAGATTTCTTGATGCGTGTACATTTTATCCTCTGTTGCATCCGGATGAAAACGGTAGATACCGTCTCCCCAAGTCAATATCCAATATTGGTCATCTCTGTCCTGAAATATTTTAAACGGATTATTATTCACTCCGAGTGTAGGGAAACTCATAAATGTATCTGTATTCTTGAGATACTTATATAAACCTCCTCCCCATGTGCATACCCATATATTGCCGAAATGATCTTCATATATTGAGTTTATACCATTATTGGGAACCGCCGGGATCAAATTTCCGTAACGTTTCTTCAACGAATAGTCGGAATTGTAGTGAGAAACCTGATTACGGGTACATATCCATAGTTCTTTCCGGCTATCTACCAACATGAAGTTTATCCATGTATTCTGGATTTCTGTATCTGGGAATGGCCGTATCTGATAGTTACTTTTATCCACCAAATTAACTCCCTGTCTTGTTCCTACCAGCAGGCAATTATCATCCTCAGCAAAACACCAGATGAAATCATCGGTTAATAAATGAGGCTGGTTAAAATCTGATTTGAAAGTCTGGAGTTGGTATCCGTCATATCGCCCTAAGCCGTTTTTAGTTCCTAACCAGATGAATCCATTCTGATCCTGATGTAAGTCTATTACTTCATTGGAAGGCAGCTGTTCCAGAAAAGGCATTTGTTTGGCTATTATTTGCTGTGCATATGAGAAAATGCTCATTAATAGGAAGATGACAATGAGAAAGGGGGATACATATATCTGAATTTCTGTACGATGCATTCTGTTTTCCATAATGTTACAAGGTATTTTCTTTGGTGGCGATTGCAAAAATAGGGTATTATTGGCAATACTTCAATCAAAATGGCATTTTTGTGAACCTCCCTGTAAGGTATGGGCATAAAAAAAGGAGTACCGCTGTACTCCAACCTTTGTTAACCTTAAATCTAATACTATGAAAAACACAGTGCAAAGATACGGACTTTTGGAATATCTGCAAATAAAACAAATAAAAAAGAGTGTTTTATAACATGTTTTAGTAAAAGTGTTGTTTTTGTTAAGGCTTACTAAGGATTTGAGTCCCCCCAGTACTTGTTTTCTAAAAAAGAATTATCTTTGCATGGCTGCGGAAATAGCTGCACTTTTGCATATTAATAAATTTATAAAGAACAACTACAGTGAGCGAAGAAGATATTGTCCTTACCCCGATGATGAAACAGTTCTTGGACCTGAAAGCCAAGCATCCTGATGCCGTTATGCTGTTTCGTTGCGGCGACTTCTATGAAACTTATTCTACCGATGCTGTTGTTGCAGCCGAAATCCTGGGAATTACCCTGACTAAGCGTGCCAATGGTAAAGGGAAGACTGTTGAAATGGCGGGATTCCCTCATCATGCACTGGATACGTATCTGCCTAAACTGGTACGTGCCGGGAAGCGTGTAGCCATCTGTGACCAGTTGGAAGACCCGAAAATGACCAAGAAACTGGTGAAGCGGGGTATTACGGAACTGGTAACTCCCGGTGTTTCTATTAATGATAATATACTGAATTACCGGGAGAATAACTTCCTGGCTGCCGTACATTTTGGTAAGGGAACGTGCGGTGTGGCATTTCTCGATATATCTACGGGTGAGTTCCTCACAGCAGAAGGGCCTTTCGACTATGTAGACAAGCTATTGAATAACTTCGCGCCTAAAGAAGTACTTTTTGAGCGTGGTAAACGGGGCATGTTCGAGGGGAATTTCGGAAGTAAGTTCTTTACTTTCGAACTGGACGACTGGGTGTTTACAGAGACTACCGCCCGGGAGAAACTTCTGAAGCATTTTGAAACGAAGAATCTGAAAGGTTTTGGTGTAGAGCATCTCAAGAATGGTATCATCGCTTCGGGAGCTATCCTGCAATATCTCATCATGACGCAGCATACCCAAATCGGGCATATCACTTCTTTGGCACGTATTGAAGAAGATAAATACGTCCGTCTGGATAAATTCACGGTCCGTAGCCTTGAGTTGATAGGCAGCATGAATGATGGAGGCAGCAGTTTGCTGAATGTGATTGATAAGACTATCAGTCCGATGGGTGCCCGTTTACTGAAGCGCTGGTTGGTGTTTCCGTTGAAAGATGTACTGCCTATCAATGAACGTCTGAACGTGGTGGAATACTTCTTTCGTCAGCCGGATTTCAAAGAACTGATCGAAGAGCAGTTGCATCTGATAGGCGATCTGGAACGTATCATCTCTAAAGTGGCTGTAGGACGTGTTTCTCCTCGTGAAGTAGTTGCATTAAAGGTAGCTTTGCAGGCTATCGAGCCTATTAAGGAAGCTTGTATGGAGGCGGATAATGCCAGTCTGAACCGTATCGGTGAGCAACTGAATATCTGTAAGTCCATTCGCGACCGCATTGAAAAAGAGATTAATAATGATCCTCCGTTGCTGATAAACAAAGGTGGTGTTATGAAGTCGGGCGTCAATGCCGAATTGGATGAATTACGCCAGATAGCTTATTCCGGTAAAGATTATCTGCTACAGATACAGCAACGGGAAAGTGAGCTGACTGAAATTCCCAGTCTGAAAATCGGTTACAACAATGTATTCGGTTACTATATTGAAGTGCGCAATACACATAAGGATAAGGTACCACAGGAGTGGATACGTAAACAGACCTTGGCCAATGCCGAACGTTACATTACACAAGAGCTGAAAGAGTACGAAGAGAAAATTCTCGGTGCCGAAGATAAGATATTGATACTGGAAACCCAGCTCTACATGGAACTGGTGCAGGCTTTAAGTGAGTTTATTCCTGCTATTCAGGTGAATGCAAACCAGATCGCGCGTCTGGACTGTTTGCTGTCTTTTGCCAATGTGGCACGTGAGAATAATTATATACGTCCTGTCATCGAAGACAACGATGTACTGGATATCCGCCAGGGACGACATCCGGTTATCGAGAAGCAACTTCCCATAGGAGAGAAGTACATTGCCAATGATGTGGTGCTGGATAGTAGCTCGCAACAGATCATCATCATTACCGGTCCGAACATGGCGGGTAAGTCTGCATTGCTGAGACAGACGGCGTTGATAACGTTGCTGGCACAGATTGGTAGCTTCGTACCTGCCGAGAGTGCACATATCGGTTTGGTGGATAAGATATTTACCCGTGTAGGTGCCAGTGATAATATTTCTGTCGGAGAGTCTACTTTCATGGTGGAAATGAATGAGGCGGCTGATATTTTGAATAACCTTTCTTCGCGCAGTCTGGTGCTCTTTGACGAGTTGGGACGAGGTACATCTACGTACGACGGTATTTCTATTGCCTGGGCGATTGTAGAGCATATCCATGAGCATCCTAAAGCAAAGGCGCGTACGTTGTTTGCTACGCACTATCACGAGTTGAACGAGATGGAGAAAAGCTTCATGCGTATCAAGAACTACAATGTTTCCGTTAAGGAGGTGGATAATAAGGTCATTTTCCTGCGTAAACTGGAACGTGGCGGTAGTGAACACTCCTTTGGTATCCATGTGGCAAAGATGGCGGGTATGCCGAAAAGTATCGTAAAACGTGCGAATGACATTCTGAAACAGCTTGAGGCAGACAATCGTCAGCAAGGTATTGCAAGTAAGCCGATGGCGGAAGTAGGAGAGACGCGTGGCGGCATGCAGCTTAGCTTTTTCCAGTTGGAAGATCCTGTGCTCTGCCAGATACGTGACGAGATTTTGAATCTGGATGTGAATAATCTGACCCCGCTGGAGGCATTGAATAAGTTGAATGATATTAAGAGGATTGTAAAAGGGAAGTAAAAACTTCCCTTTTTTATTCTTATCCGGTGACGTTATTCGTTGATAGAATCCATATCTGTCAATTCCTTTTTCACACTATCCTTCTGCTGTTCCCTATATTGGCGTGGTGGCATACCGAAACGCTGGGAGAATAACTTATAGAACGTTCCGCGGTTATTGAAACCTGTCTTGTCCATAATTTCCTCAATGGTATAGTTCTTTGTCAGCAACAGTCGCTCGGCCATTGTGAGGCGATATTCTTTGATGATATCAGCAGGAGATTTGTCCGTTATAGGCTTTAATTTACGGTAGAACTGACGGGTGCTATAGCCCAGGTCACTGCTCAATAGTTCAACGGATAAGTCAGGGTTTGTGATATTCTTTTCTATGGTTTCTATCACCTTATCCAGGAATTCCTGATCTTCTTTGTGGATACAGTTCCCGTTTTCCACTTTGAATGAACTGAATATGGAACTATAATATTCTTTCAGGTCCGATTCTCTTTTAATCAACCGGTAGACTACTTTCTCTAAGTATTTTACATTGAAAGGTTTCGTCACATACACTTCTGCACCAGCCTCAATGCCTTTCACCTGATCGTCTTCGTGATGAAGGGCAGACAGTAGAATGAGTGGAATATGGCTCCATAACTTGTTTTGCTTGATTTTCTGGGCAAAGGAAAGTCCGTCTATTTCAGGCATCATCACATCTGAAATAATCAGATCCGGCTGTTTCAGTTCCAGACTGGCCAAAGCTTCTGCAGCGTTATTGAAAGATAATACATTGTATTTATCTACAAATATTTCCGAGACGAACCATAACATAGAAGGATCGTCGTCAATGATCATAATCGTATGCTTGGAAGTGTCGAAATTAACAGCGGTCTGTTCCAGTTCCATGGGCTCCGTATTTGTATTCAGAGGTCCTGTTTCATACACTTTTTGGGGTGTTTCCGCTTCCTGTGCAGTGGGCGATAGTTCCGGTAAAGTGACTGTAAATGTCGTTATCTCATTCTGAATACTGCTGACATTGATTTCACCGTTCAACAGAGTAACCATATTCTTACAAATAGCCAATCCCAGCCCATTCCGTGAATTCTTGCCATTCATTTCAAAAGAATCCAATATCTTATAGCGATCGAATATCTTTGCAAGATTCTCTTTCGCTATCCCCTTTCCTGAGTTGGATATATTAAGGGTTAGAAGCTGGTTTTCTACTTTCAGGCCGATGGTGATATTCCCTTCTTCCGGAGTATATTTGAAGGCATTTGAGATCAGGTTATTTACGATCTTACTGAAACAGCTGATATCCGTGTTCCATTCAATGTCCGGTTCAATATCCAACCGATAGTTCAGATTCTTATTTTCAGCCAATTCACAGAAGGATTCCGCTATGTTCCGGAGTTTGTCCGATACGGATAATCTTTGGATAGAAAGCACTTTATGACCGGTTTCCAGCCTGCGGAATTCCAGCAGTTCCAGAATCAAGCCATTCAGTTTTTCTGTATTCTGCTGTATCATCTTCCCGTATTTGCGGATGTACGAATCAGATTGCGGGTAGGCAAGTATCTTTTCGCACGGACCATAAATCAGCGTCAGCGGCGTACAGAATTCATGCGTGATGTTGGTAAAGAAGCGCAGCTTGGACTCATAGACTTCTTCTTTCTTTTCCCGGTTCAATTTCTCAATCATGCGGTGTTGCTTCCGGCGGTATTGATGAACTATCCTGTAAACAGCAAGAATGCAGAACAAAGCGATTAATATGAAATAGAGAATATACGCCCAGTTACTTAAATACCAGGGAGGAGTAATCTGAATCAGAAGTTTCTGCGGTTCGCACTCTTTTCCATTCATGTTATTCTTGTATTTCACTAACAGGGTATATTGTCCGGGTGCAAGATTGGAGAAGATGGCGCTGGCCGATGTTCCGCTTTCTATCCACTGGCTGCTTACTTCGTCCAATTTGTAAGAATAAGAGTAATTGTTACCATTTATATAATCTATTGCCATAAAGTCGATACAGAAGAAGTTCTGGCTATAATCCAGCTGAAGTATCTTCTTTCCTTTCTTGTCGTGAAGAAAATCATGAATATTGTATTCTTTTCCGAAGATAGATAATCCCTTCAGGTTTATTTGAGGCATATAGTCTGCCATAATATAAGCGTTAGGCTTGACGGTGACAAATCCGTTTGTCCCTCCGAAGAACAAAGTTTCGGTCCGCAAGTCTTTATAGAAAGCTCCATCACTGAATTCAGTGACTTCCAGTCCGTTTTCCCGGTCGTAAGTCTGCCCGGTATTGGTTTTAGGGTTGAACCTTACCAGTCCTTGATTCGTGCTGATCCAAAGGTTATTTTGCTGGTCTTCCAAAATGCCATGTACTGTGTTGTTTGAGAAAAGGTCAGCCCTGTCATGATAATGTGAGTAATCTTCATTGAAGTGAAGTAGTCCGGAGCTGGTTCCCAGCCAATATCCTTTCTCATTTTTATAAATGGCGAAAATATCATTGGCCGTCTGACTGTTCACTACATTATCAAACCTGTATGGAGTTAGCTGTTCGGTTTCGACATTGAGCCGGTAGGCTCCATAACCACGATTTCCGAACCAAAGGATAGAATCATTCTCCTGGAAGGAGGTAAAGAAATAATTGGAAGCCATACGCCCGTTATCCAGAACAATTCTGGTAGCCGATTTAACGGAAGGAGAGCTACCGGCTTTATCCAAAATAACTTTTACGATACCTTCACCTACGGTGGATACCCATAAAGTGGTATCATTTAATTCGTTGATGGAGTGCACATATTTCACCTTCTTTCCATCGGCTATCACTGTAAATGCTTTCAGCTGTTTATTTTGGTATGAATAGTAGTTGAGGCCGTTTTCTGTTCCAATCCATAACCTGTTCGCAGAACCGGGGGCAAAGCAATAGACGGTGTTGTCGGTTAAGGTGCTGTTGCTGATGGAGATCCGGTCGAAAGAAACTGCTGTATTGGTTTCCGGAGAATAATTCCTGATACGCAATATACCTCCTCCTTTGGTTCCTATCCATAAGGTTTGTTCCTCGTCGTAGTAAACGGTACGTACGGGGTTGTTTATCTGGTATACAGGAGTATCCAGCAGCGTATTGGTAATGGAGAAAGCATCATTGAAGTACATGTATACCCCTTGTCCGTCTGTTCCTATCCAAACAATATCCTGATATTTGTCCTTCATCAGGCAGAAGATGCCGGAATGGATTTCCGTATCTTGCATCTGGTATTTTATTTTCTGATCGGACATATATTTCAATACGATCAATCCGCTGCTTTTGAAGCCAATGTAATAGTCGTTTTGTTGTTTGATGATGGAAGAAACTTCTCCGCGAGTTTCGACTTCTGCTTTGAGATCTGCAATAAAGTATTGCTGTTGATTGCCGAAGTCATATTCATAGAGTGAGTAAGTCTTATCGATGAAATAGACCAGATCTTCTTCTGCGAATGCCCATAGTAACTGTTCGGGGTGCTTGAAAAGATTGTTGGGGGTGAGGGTTATTCCTTCTTTATTCTTGTTTATCTGATAGCTGCGGGTGTCATTATCCGAAGTGAATATCCATAGAATATTGTTTTCGTCGATGATGGTGGATAATACGTGTCCAAATGCTATTTGAGGTACTTCCAGCTTTTGGAAGAGTTGCTTTTCCGGTTGATAGTAATAGATATATCCGTCGTCTTTTACGATGAAAAGGTCATTATCCCTGCTTTTTGCCATATAGTTCTTGTCTTTGAACTCCGTAAAGCTTTTAGATGTCTGGTGTTTGGTATCCAGACGGTCCAGTCCATAGTTGGTCTGTATCCATAATACCTCCTTTTCAGTCTCCATGATGTCGTTAATCAGATTTCCGGATAGCGAGGCTTTCGTCGGGTTGGCAGGATTGTACACATGGATATTGGTACCGTCGAAAATATTCAAACCGTCACATGAACCGATCCAGATAACTCCCTGATGATCCTGGTAAAGGGATAAGATAGCACTGTTGGATAAACCGTTCTTGTTTGAAAATTGCCGCAGACTGTATGCATGAATCAAATGCGGAAAGCAGCATAAGATGCAGATAAGCAGTGAAACTTGGGGGAAGTAGTGTCTGTTTTTCATATCTGTATATCGGACTAATTAGGTATTGCAAAGATAGAGAATTATGGTCGGATACGGTTGGGAAGCATAGAAAAAAGAGTAATACTTTTCTGACTTTTTTGTGCGTTTTACAGCCATAGCCATGTAATTACACTTTTATGGCATAAATATAGGTATGCTTTTAGGTAAGTGCCGCTATTTTTGCAATTGATAAATATCTGTATTATTCACAATAGAATATTTTACTATGAAATTACCAGTTATCCTATTAGCATCTGCGCTGCTTTGTTCAGGTAGTATGCATGCACAGAGTGCAAAACCGGAGAAAAAAGCGAAAGCTTATATGGTGGCAGATGCCCACCTGGATACCCAATGGAATTGGGATGTCCAAACCACCATCAAAGAGTATGTTTGGAATACCTTGTCCCGTAATCTGTTTTTGTTGAAGAAGTATCCCGATTATATCTTCAATTTTGAAGGAGGTGTCAAATATGCTTGGATGAAAGAATACTTTCCCAGTGAATATGAGCAACTCAAAGCATTTGTGCGTTCAGGTCGCTGGCATATCAGTGGCAGTAGTTGGGAAGCATCGGATGTGCTGGTACCCTCTGTTGAGTCTTCCATTCGTAATATCCTGCTTGGACAGGAATATTACAGAAAAGAGTTCGGGACAGAAAGCACGGATATTTTCTTGCCCGACTGTTTTGGCTTTGGCTGGACGCTACCTACTATTGCCAAACATTGCGGTCTCATCGGCTTTTCTTCGCAGAAACTCGACTGGCGTAACCATCCTTTTTATGGAGAGAGCAAACATCCTTTTATGCTTGGATTGTGGAAGGGGATTGACGGTTCTTCTATTATGCTTGCTCATGGCTATGATTATGGTAAGCGCTGGAATAACATCGACCTGTCGGAAGATAAAGAATTGTTGGGACTGACTAAGCGCACTCCATTGAATACGGTTTATCGCTATTATGGCACGGGTGATACGGGTGGTTCTCCCTCAATAGGCTCTGTCAGTTCTGTAGAGAAAGGTATCAAGGGGAACGGACCGTTAGAAATAATCAGCGCAACGAGCGATCAGCTATTCAAGGATTATCTTCCTTATGAAAAACATTCGGAATTGCCCGTTTTCAACGGCGAATTGCTGATGGATGTACATGGAACCGGATGTTATACTTCGCAAGCTGCCATGAAGCTTTATAACCGTCAGAATGAACTTTTGGGAGATGCTGCCGAAAGAGCGGCCGTAGCAGCGGATTGGTTGGGTATAGCCGGCTATCCGGGTGAAAGTCTGACAGAAGCATGGAAGCGTTTCATTTTCCACCAATTCCATGATGACCTTACCGGTACCAGTATCCCACGCGCTTATGAGTTTTCGTGGAATGATGAATTGCTTTCATTAAAGCAATTTTCAGGTGTCCTGACAGCTTCGGTAGGGGCTGTTTCTGAGAAAATGGATACTCGCGTCAAGGGTATTCCGGTTGTGCTTTACAATGCACTCGGATTTCCGGTTACGGATGTAGCGGAGGTAGCGATTGAAGCTCCCAAATTCCCCAAAGGTGTCAGTGTTTATAATGCGGAAGGCAAGCAAGTAGCTTCCCAATTACTGTCTTACCGGAATGGAACTGTGTATTTATTGATAGAAGCAACTGTACCTGCTACAGGATATGCCGTGTATGATATCCGACTTTCCGGAAACCAGAAGCTGGCAGATTCTTTTGTTTCAGAAACAACAGTGGAGAACTCTGTCTATAAAATCTCATTGGATAAGCAAGGAGATATAATCTCGCTTTACGATAAGAAAAATAATAAAGAACTTGTTAAGGACGGCAAATCTATTCGTCTGGCTCTTTTTACTGAGAATGAATCATATAATTGGCCAGCTTGGGAGATTCTGAAAAAGACTATTGACCGTGCACCTATTTCTATTACTGAAGACGTGAAAATGAATCTGTGTGAGAATGGTGCCCTGCGCAAGACTTTATGTATAGAAAAGCGCCATGGCAAATCGTTGTTCCGTCAGTATATCCGGCTTTACGAGGGAGAATTGGCTGACCGTATAGACTTTTACAATGAGATAGACTGGCAGTCAACGAATGCACTGCTGAAAGCAGAATTCCCCTTGAATGTTGATAACGAAAAGGCGACCTACGATTTGGGTATAGGCAGCGTTCAGAGAGGTAATAATATATTGACCGCTTATGAAGTGTATGCCCAATATTGGGCGGATTTAACCGATAGTGACGGCAGTTATGGTGTTTCTATTATGAATGACAGTAAATATGGCTGGGATAAACCTGATAATCATACACTCCGCCTGACATTGCTTCATACACCCGAGACTAAGAACAACTATCCGTATCAGGACCGTCAGGACCTGGGATATCATACTTTCACTTATAGTTTGATAGGGCACGCCGGCGGTTTGGATAAGGCGCAGGTCGTTAAGGAGTCTGAAGTATTAAATCAGCGTTTGAAGGCTTTTGCTGCCGGGAAACATTCCGGAACATTGGGCAAAACCTTCTCTTTCGTATCTTCGGACAATCGTAACGTTGTCATCAAAGCTTTGAAGAAAGCGGAAAGTTCGGACGAATATGTGGTGCGTGTGTACGAAACGGGTGGCAAAGCTCCACAAAATGCAGTGCTGACATTTGCAGGAACTATTACAAGTGCCGTTGAAGCAGATGGTACGGAGAAGAATATAGGAAGTGCGGACTTTAGCGGTAATCAGCTGGAAGTCTCCATACAGCCCAACAGCATCAGGACCTATAAAGTCCGTTTCAATGATAATAAGAAGGAAGAATTGCGATGCGAACAACTGCCTCTCAATTATGACCGTAAATGTTTCAGCTGGAACGAATTCTGTTGGGAGGCTAATTTCGAAGCCGGTTATTCTTATGCCGCTGAATTAATACCTGCCGATATAACTGTTAATCGTGTTCCTTTCCATCTGGAAACAAAAGAAGAAATGAATGGTATGTTATGTAGCGGAAATACCTTGCAACTGCCTGCCGGACATTCCTATAACCGTTTGTATATACTGGCTGCTGCGGCAACTGCTGAAGAAGATGTTAGAGGCGTATTCCAGGCAGGGAAGAATTTGCAGGAGATTGTCGTTCCTTCTTATACCGGTTTCATCGGACAATGGGGGCATACAGGCCATACACAAGGCTATTTGAAAGATGCAGAAGTGGCCTATGTCGGTACACACCGCCATTCCGCTGAGGGAGATCATGCTTATGAGTTTACTTATATGTTCAAGTTTGCCATTGACATCCCTGCTAAAGCAACTGAGGTTATCCTGCCCGATAATAAAGATATTGTTATTTTTGCTGCTACATTGGTTGAAGAACCGTATGCACCTGTTAAAGCACTATCTACTTTATTCCAGACTGCCAATGAAGATGATGCCAGCTTGCAGAAGACAGCAGAACTGAAGATCAATCTGTTGAAACCGGAACATATCGTTGCTTGGTCGGGATATACCAACGACAATGAGAAACCTGCATTTCTCATTGATGGAAACGAGAATACTAAATGGTGCGATACCTCTATGCTCCCTAACTATATTGATTTTGATTTAGGAATGGAAAAGGAAATAAGCGGTTGGAAGATGGTGAATGCTGCTCAGGAAAGCTATTCTTACATCACCGGCAGTTGCTTCTTGCAAGGCCGGAATAACCCGAATGAAGCATGGCGCACATTGGACTTTGTAACCGGAAATAAGCAGAATGTAATTAACCGTTCTTTGGGTAAGACTGAGAAGGTACGCTATCTGCGTCTGTTGGTTACTCAACCGGTACAGGCTGCTAATGGGAAAGATACGCGAATTTATGAGTTTGCAGTTTTTTAATAACTCGTTGACGGAATTAATGTCTTTCTGTAGGGTTATGAATATATTTTAGACACGGAATTCTAAGATTTGCGCAAAGATTTGCGCAAATCTTAGAATTTCTTTAGGATCAGCCACCCAATTTTTCATAAACAATTTGATATTTATCCTATTATCCATTTACTGCCCGGTATAAATGAGATGATCTTTGCTGTTACGAAACAGCAAATGAAAGTACTCACTGCAATACAAGGTATAGCCGCAACGGTAGGCAGTGCCAGAGTGTGCTTGAATACTGTTACCCACAACCCGAGCCAGAATATATGCATGAGATACATGCCATAGCTGAGTTTTGATGCTTCTGTTAGAATCCGTGGGGGATTTGGGCGATTGATGCATGTGAAAATAAGGAATGTACCCGTTGTAAGAAGCACACAATTGATTGTACAGAAAGCCCATCCTATTTCTATTACAGGTGTGGAAAGAATTTCTCCGGGTACAGCCTGAATATAGAATGAGTAAATGGTCCATACAGCTCCGATGATCATTAGAATACCTCCTACGGTGAGACGTTTGGAACGGTTCCATGTAAGGTGAACACGTATGTAATGTGCTAATACCAGATATCCCAGGTAGCCTGAAAAGTACCATAACATGTGGTACTCATTCCAGAAACATTGCCCCCATACTTCACCGCACCAGCGGTTGAGATACGGCATACACGTTGATAACAGGAATAGCCCAATGAAGAAACGTTCTTCTTTCTTTGTGGCTTTACTCAACCACGGTGATATGATGGGTATGAACAAATAAAGACTGATCAAAGGATACATAAACCATAAGTGTCCGGCCTGTGATGGGAAGTTCAGTAGTATTCGCGACATATCATTCAATGATGTCTCTCTATTGATTGCTCCCCACAACATTGGTAAGGTACTATAGAGTATCATGAAAATAAAAAATGGTGGCAGGATGCGTAAGCAGCGCTGGCGGTAAAATTGCCATGTGGTCTGTTCTTCTTTCATCGGTGCAAGGAGAAAGGCGGAAACAATCATGAACAGTGGTACTGCCATGCGTGAGAAACCGTCGTAAACTGCTACCCATAGCCGGTCTGTTTCACTGGCCAAATAAGACTGAGGTCCTACCATATCTGTAGATCCGGCAGCGCCATAAAAGTTTTCACTGGCGTGGACCAAAATGACAAGGAAACATGCGAATACGCGTACATAATCTAAAAAAACAATACGTTTCATTTTTTATTTGAATATTTCTGTTAATAATTTTGTATTAAGGTAATTCTCAGGGGAGGAGATTCAAAAAACTTCTCCGGATTAACTGTTAGATTATTCAATTACAGCTGCAAAGCCACCATTGCGTGCCAGACTTATAGTTAACTTATCTCCCTTTCTGAGTGTACGCTCTTTCTTGCGGTAATCCATAGCTTGGCGGTTAGCGTTTATTCCGTCTTCAAAAGAGGTCATGCGGTAGGTTTGTCCTTCTTTCAGGAAGTTCAGGTTTAGTTCAAAGTCTCGTTGTTGCTCTCTATTATTGGTCATGCCACCGATATACCACTTATCTCCTTTGCGTTTGGCTACGATAGCGTATTCGCCAACTTTGGCTTTCAGGGCAATGGTTTCATCCCAGGTTTGTGGCACTTGTGTGATGAAGCGTGTACATTCGTCGTTACGGTAGTAGAGAGTTGGATTGTCTGCCATCATTTGAATTCCGCTTTCGAATATAACGAATAGCCCCATCTGATAGGCGCGTGTACCGATACTGGCTGAATTGGGACGCTCGGAACGGTAAATCTCCGGTTGCATGCTCAGCATAGCGCCCGGAGTATAATCCATCGGGCCTACTGCATTTCTCATGAAGGGAAGGTAGACACTGTTATCCGGTCGGCAGCCCCCCATTTGCTCCATACCTCTTACCCCTTCATAAGAAAGGACATTGGGATATTTGTATTCCAGCCCTGCCGGTTTAAATGATCCATGAAAATCGACGAACAGATGATGTTTGGCAGCTTCTTTGGCAACTTTTTCATAAGAGTTTACCATCCATTGGTCGCTTCTGTCCATAAAATCAATTTTGACACCTTTCACACCCCATTTTTCAAATGTCTCGAACAAGCCGAAGTTCTTTTCTACCGTTAACCATGTCAGCCAAAGTACAATTCCTACATTCTTTTCTTTACCGTAGCGGATAAGCTCATGTACATCTACTGTTGGATTGGGAGTATAAGGATCTCTTGTGGACATGGCCCAGCCTTCATCCATGATGATATAAGGTATTCCATAGTGGGCGGCAAAGTCAATGAAGTATTTATAAGTATCCAGATTACAGCCTGCTACAAAGTCTACATCCGGTCCGTAAGGAGTGGCACCATTCCACCATTCCCAGCTTGCCAATCCCGGTTTAATCCAAGAAGTATCTTCCAATACATTTTTTTGCGCAAGCTGATAGGTCATGGTATTCTCTATCAATTGTTCGTCGTTTGTGCTGATGACAAAGTAGCGCCAGGGAAAACTGCGTTTTCCATTGGTTCGGGCAATGTAGCTTGCTTCTTTCTCTATTTTGAGGCTACGATCTCCGTCTTCACCGAATTCCAAAGGAACTTTGGGAAATATAGAAGACATGCTGTTATCGCCATTACTTTTAAAAAATAAAGCCGGATAGTCTGTCAAATCTGATTCGCTGATCAGGATTTTATATTCTTTCCGTGTATCTATAAGTACAGGTAGGAGTACCATTGGATCTGATGTTTTCCATTCATTACTTTGTATGTGGCGGTACTCTTCTTCATAAGCTGTTTTAAAGCCACCCGGTTGCTGCACGTGAAGCAGATAATTCTCCGGGAAGTTTATCTGAAGAGTTTCGCTGTTCACGTCGATTATTCCTTTCTTGTCTGTAATGAAACGATAGGCGACTCCGTTATTGAATGCACGGAATTCAATAGAATAATCTCCTTTGAATTTCAGTAGTAGTTGATTGTATGTGTTGGACACGATGGAATATTTTAGTGGAATTACTGGTGTAAGTGATTCTTCTACATTTTTGGAGCTTGTTTTTATGAGCTTTGGGTGGTTACCCAGTTGTTGGTTACCTACCTCTATTTGGAGATTGCATTGTTTCAGTAAAGTGTCGTTCCCGCAAATGATATCATAACTGATTTTGTCTGAAAGGCTGATCGACACCTGTATATTTCCATCCGGAGATTGGAGTTTCTGTATCTTTTGCCCATAGATGTGCAGGGTTGCACAAAGACTTGCTAATAGGAAAAAATGTTTCTTCATGGTATTTCATGGTATTTGTTTTTTTAATTTTCTTTGTGTGCAAAAGTAATGGGTTTTATAGATTTATAATTATGTATTTGTGACATAGTTGTATATTTCTCTGGCATTATTGTAAGGTTGGGCATACTTGTATGCTAGCCCTCTTCACCTATAATAAGTGTACTTTTCAGACTCCCGATTACGAATATATTCCAGTAAAATGTAGTGCGCGGGGCGTGACATTGTACCATGGTCGAATCCGTCCAATTCATACAGATACGCTGCCGGATGGCCTGTTAGCTTAAGCATACGCCACATATAAGCATTTTCTTCGTAGCGGCCCAACATTTCACGTTCACGATCACCACAAATCAACAGAATAGGCGGACAATCTTTGCGGACGTAGTATAAAGGAGCAGCCTCATCAATCAATGGCTGAAGATCGGGTATGCCTCTGTCTCTACGGTTTTGGAAGTGTGTGATCATCTGTCCACTGAATGGTATGAGCGCTGCAAACTTATCAACATCTACATCATATTTAGCCAGACATCGTTTGTCTAACCCTATCATGGAGACTAAGTAACCACCAGCGGAATGTCCGGCTAAGTAAATTTTGTTGGGGTCTCCTCCATAACGTTCGATATTCTTCATTACCCAGGCAGCCGCTGCGGCAGCATCATCCACGCAATCATCAGTAGTGATACCGGCGTTTATGGCTTTCGGGTCCTTGTTGCCTGCGCAGAGACGGTAGCTTACCCCGACAATACAGAGACCTTGCCCTTGCAGCTCTCTCGGGAGTTCACGGTCACCTACCGTCAGTCCACCACCGTGATACCATACTACAGTCGTAAAGTTTGTCTTATTTGCCGGATAGTAAACATCTAACAAACATTTCTTCTGTACATATTCATTTTTGCTATCAGGACGATAACTGATAGCCTTATCCGTTCTGTACTCTTGTGCCAGAAGTGTACCTGCACATAGTAGCAGGCACATTAACCAAAGTGTTCTTTTTCTTTTCATATTGCTTAATATATCATGATTATTACTCTTTATCTGAGAAAGAATAGGGGAAGCTATCCGGTTCCGTACCGCGTTTATAATTGGGTTCACTACTCATGTCGAACCTGATTTTGGCGCCTTTTATCAATAAGGAATGGTTCAGATAGTTCTTGTCATACTTCTTGCCATTGTATCGTATATTGCCGATATAACGGTTCTCATCACTGTTTTCCGGTGCTGATATCTCGATTGTTTTGCCATTCTCCAGGTGAACCTTTACACTCTTGAAGAGTGGTGCTCCCAACACATATTCGTCCGTACCCGGGCAGACGGAATAAAAGCCCAATGCCGACATGACATACCAGGCTGAAGTTTGTCCGTTATCTTCGTCTCCGCAATACCCGTCAGGGGTTGGCTGGTATAGACGGTTCATTACTTCGCGTACCCAATACTGTGTTTTCCAGGGTTGTCCGGCGTAGTTATAGAGATAAATCATGTGTTGTATGGGCTGGTTGCCATGTGCGTACTGTCCCATATCAATGACTTGCATTTCGCGCATTTCGTGTATCAGGCTTTGCCGGGTATTGGTGTTTGCACCGAATACGGGCGGTGTAGTAAATACAGAGTCGAGCATAGCCACAAAGTTCTTGTCGCCTCCCATCAGGTTTATTAAGCCCCGCATATCATGGAATACGGACCAGGAATAATGCCAGCTGTTTCCTTCAGTGAAAGGTCCCCACCATTCCACCGGATCGAAGTGCTGCGGGAAGTTGCCGTTGCGGTCTTTGCCGCTCATCAGGCTGTAAGGAGCATAGAACAGGTTCTTATAGTTCTGGCTGCGCTTCTTGTAGATGTCCAGTTCCGATGCCGGTCTGCCCAGTTTCTTTCCCATCTGATAGATACACCAGTCATTGTAGGCGTATTCAAGGGTACGGGCTGCACTCTGACCGATATCGGAAGGTACATATCCCAATTCATTGTATTCCTTGTAGCCCATGCGGCCGGAAGAAGGAACCGTGGGATGCTGGTTGTTGGCTCCATGCAACAGACCTTCATACATTTTCTCGGCATTCTGTTTGATGTTGCCTTTCATATAGGCATCTGCCACTACCGATGCAGAATTATTGCCTACCATACAGTCGCGATGTCCGGGACTGGCCCATTCCGGAAAGAAACCACTCTCCAGATAGGCATTCAGGAAACCTTCTTCCATTTGTTGGCTCATGGAAGGGTATATCAGGTTAATCATTGGGAGTTCTCCGCGGAAGGAGTCCCAAAAGCCGGTATCTGTAAAGAAGCGTCCGGGCATCACCTTGCCGGTGTGCGGGCTATAATGCAGGATGTTTCCCGCCGCATCAATCTCATGGAACGTCCGGGGAAATAATACGCTGCGGTATAAGCAGGAGTAGAATGTGCGAAGTTGCTCTTCACTGTCCGATTCAACCTCTATTCGGCCCAGTACCTCATTCCAGCGCTCTTTACCTTTCTGCTTCAGTTCTTCCAGATTCATAGAGCCGAGTTCTTTCAGGTTCTGCTCTGCCTGTTCGGGACTGATGAAAGAAGATGCGATGCGGGCGCATACTTTCTCTCCCTTGCGGGTTGCGAATCCGATAATGGCTCCGGCATGATTTTCCTTAACGTCCGGTTGGCCCATTTTGATTTCACCATTGCTTACGGTTGCCGAGTAAGTGAAGGGCTTGTCGAAAGTAATGGTGAAGTAATTCTTAAAGTTGGCCGGTACACCACCGCTGTTTTTGGTCGTGTAACCGATGATTTTATTCTCGGCCGGAATCACTTTCACATACGAACCATTGTCGAATGCATCGATTACTACATAAGAATCTTTGCTCTCGGGAAAGGTGAAGCGGAATATGGCTGCACGCTCCGTAGGGACAATTTCGGTTGTAATATTATGATCAGAAAGGAATGCGCGGTAGTAATAGGGTGTAGATACCTCAGATTTATGATTGAACCAGCTTGCACGCTTGTCTTGGTCGAATACGGGCTCACCTGTAATGGGCATGATGGCGAACTGTCCGTAGTCGTTTATCCAGGGACTGGGTTGATGTGTTTGTTTGAAACCTCTGATACGGTTAGATGCATAGGTGTAGTGGGTTTACATAGTCTACTATATCTTTCTTGCTTTGGGAGAATAAGAGAGAACTGGCTCCCAATAAGAATGATAAGAAAAGAATCTTTTGTTTCATGTTATTGGATTTATTGATATAATATTTCCTGCAAATATGGTGGTTTATAGTGATTTGCGTGTTACACATTTGTGACGTATATGTCTTCTTTCGTGACAATTAAAAAGAACTTTGCAGATAATTCAGTACGCACTGATTATCTGCAAAGTTCTTTCATCTTTCATTGTTGTCTCATTCATTGGCTTTTCCGCTGAAACTGCCGTCTGAAGGATGGGGAAGTGCTTTCAGGAGGATTAAGTCAGCGTAGCGATTGGCTTGTGCAATGGCTTCCTGACGCAGCTCTTCCACGCGGGTTTCGGGGTCTTTGTACTTGGCATAGTTCATCTCTGCTATTGTCATATACCGTTTGTAAGCAATGCTTTCCCCTTCTCTGTAAGATAGTATTTCTGTTTAGGATGCTTGGGCTGGTTAGGATATAAGGGTTCTACCCATCCCGCATAAATGGAGGGGGTCAGATAATTATTCAAGAAATTTTCTCTGTCTTTCAGTTGCATCAGTTGCATCATTTCCTTTACCGAATATAGATTTTCACCAATCAATCTGATGAGCGATTCCACTTGTCGGGTACTTGTCGGGTACTTGTCGGGTGCTTGTCGGGTACTTGTCGGATCAGATTTAGCAAATCGGAATACAAGTACTACAAAGCCATCGCCTAACTTGTATTCGGGTTCGGGCAATCTGGCTTTCTTACATTCTTCTGTCATCAAGCTGATACCTCGTCCCCAATTTTCTAACAGTTTACGCTTGTAGAGGACATTGGCAATGAGCGGATTTTGAGGTTCAGAACAATATTCGGATTTCATCTTTTCCATATCCCAATTGTGCGGAAATGTACCGGGGTTTTCTATCTCTACACGGTCATCGTAAATGGCAATGCCTACTGAACCTCCAGCTGTGCGGTAGTTCCTGTGGCATAAGCTATTGACTACTCCTTCGCGTATTGCTTTATAAGGTATAGTCAGATGTTCTTCTCGCTCCAGTCCTTCTGTTACACCAGATAATGAAAGGTGTTTGAAAATAAAGGCCATAGCCGCATCCAATAGCTTGAACAGATTACCTTGTATGCGCTGATTATCCATAAAGACGGTTTTATCTGTACCTTTGAAGCGTGCTAGTCTCAGAAGGCACTGTGGGTATTCCACCAATTCCCGGTTGGCAAACAGTACAGCTGCCGCATGGTTCAACATACCATTTTTCAACAACCCGAATTTCTCTAGAATCACAGGTATGTTATTACCAGTATTTTCAGGCAAGCGACCGTATTCGATACCTAACCTTACGGTTTTCAGTACCTCGTTCTCGTCTATATCCTGCAATGTGAAGTCTGGATTCCTGAATAGCTCCCAACGATATTTTGCTCCGTCACGTAGTATTAGTAATTCGTTATATACAGCTTGCGGCATCGTAGTGGTCACACTTTCCACTCGGTAATATGGACGTCCTTTATAGCAAAACGGGCGATTCATACTTGATTCTTCAGCATGGAGGACTACTACTTTTTTATTGTTGTCAGGAATAGGTATATATGATATTTGTACAATTGCCGTTGGCTCCAGTCTGTTGATTGCTTCCGCGATGCTTCTTTTGGTACTATCTGCTATTTCTTGTCCGATTATCTTGCCTTTGTCGGAGATTCCAAACAAGACGGTTCCACCTTCCCTGTTAAGGAAAGCGCAAAGTGTTTCCATACCGCGCTCTAGCTGTCCGGTAGTTTCTTTAAATTCCACCTGCTCATTTTCAGTTTGGGCTATCTGCTCCTTTATATCTTCAATGCTATCTATTTTCATTGCGTATACTTTTGATTTACAAAAGTACTCATTATTTATAAAATAGTATGGAGTTCTTTCATCTTTCATCGTTGCCTTATTCATCGGCTTTTCCGCTGAAACTACCGCCTGAAAGACAAGGAAGTGCTTTCAGGCGGATTAGGTCACTTCCTTGCATACCCGCATTTCTATTCCTTTATATACCACTACAATCTTGTGCCGTAATCGCCATTATAGGATAGTTAACTGACTGTAGAAAGGTATAAAGTTGTTCCTGAACCGCTAAGTTAGGGATGGTCAGCCTGATTCTTCCTTGATATTTGCCACTGATGGTAAGCATGCCGAAGTAGTAGAGTAGGTTCACAAAATTATTCGGGTTGGTGATGTTGGTAGGAGAGAATCCTTCCTGTAACTCCCCGATGATGTATCCCTGGCTCATCAGACTTTGGAGAATAGAAGCATTATGGGTGTCCTTACGGATGAGCATGTTCAGTTTCTCGAAGTCAATGCGGATATTGTCTTCTACCATGCTTTCCGGCACTTTGCCGTGGATGATGTAGTTCTTGACAAAGTATAGCACCATATTGGGATTGTACATCGTGGTTTCATCATAGCACTCCTGTGCAAAACAGTAATTGTCGTACCAAGGCTTCATTATTTCTATCAGTTCGTCCACTGTGTGATGGAAAGGGCTGTTTGTTGAATAGTAAGTCAGCATTTCGCGTACTTCCTCCTCTGTGAAGCCCATCATCTGGTTAAAATTCGGTGAGAGGGAGTAGTTGGTGCTAATGTTGAATCCGCTGGTTAGGTCGTTCATGGTCACAGGGCTTACGCCGGTGATGAAGCAACGCTTGATACTGGAGTAAGTTCCAGCCTTCACCTTGCTGAAGAAAGCACGCAGATAGTCTTCGCCATACGTTTCGTTAGTGTGATGATGTGAACCTTCAGGGTTGGCGAGAATGGCATTGGTGAAGTAGTCGTATTCATCGATAAAGAGGTAGATGTTACGGTTGGCACGTTCGCATACCTGATAGAGGAACTCCAGTTGCGCTACAGCTCCTTTTTTGGTGTGCAGTTCTTCCCATGTCTCCGGGGGAAGGAGGTCGGCATATTTCTTGCAAAAGCTTTCGATGGTGGTGCCGCAGTGTTCATCCAACCCTTTGCGGTAATCATTCAGCTCTCCGCTGATACCGGAGAGGTTAAGATAGAGCACCAAGTAGCTGTTGCGGTTTGGTGTGGGGTGTTGTCCGATATAGAGACCACCAAAGAGTTCATCGAACTTGTCGTGCATACTCACATCGTAGTAGTGTTGCAGTATGTTCAGCGTCAGGCTTTTGCCGAAGCGCCGAGGGCGGATAAAAAAGAAGAAAGGGTCTGCTTGCTCTATCAGGGGGATAAAGCGGGTTTTATCTACGTAATAATAATTGTCGCGGCGAATAACCGCAAAGTTCATCATTCCGTAGGGAAGTCTCTTTCTGTCCGGTACTATATATTCCAATGGATCCATGTTCTACCCTCCTGCTATTGTTTTTAAATCTGTTACTTTGTCACGCAACGATACAAAGATAACAAAAGTTCTTGTAGGGACGATGCGTTTTCTCTTACTTGTTTAGGGAAGTGCTTTCAGATTTATCTTTTGGGTGCTGCATCCCTTGACATTCCGTAATATCCCGGCATAGGCCGATAGATGGGTTGTGCACGTCTTCCCACGTTCATCAGTTTACCTTCTTTTTGCAACCGTTGCAGATGGTTGTTGGCGGTGGTGCGAGCCATGCCGCACAATTCCTGAAAGTCGATGCGAAGCAGCAGGTCATGTTCCGCGAAATACTCTTTCAGGCGCATATCGATCTCTACTTCGGAGAGTCGCAGGGAGTGGCGCGTGTATTTGCTTTGGGTGGCGGTAACGCCTGTCAGCGCAGCTTTCAGGCGGATGTCCGGGCGGAAGCTGATGCCTTTCAGACGTAGTTTCAAATGCTTGTTCTTGGTTTGGCGGGTTACTTTCTGTGTGGCCTCCAGGGTAGGGGCAAAGTATCCCAATCCTTCGATGTGTACCTCACGACCTTCGCGTAGCTCTTCTCCGCAAAGCTGTGCCAAGGTGTCTATTGCACTTTTTGCGTCACCCACGCTGAGTGAACTACGTTCATGTACCCGATAATACAGTTTCTCCATACTTACCTTGCCGTTGAGCAGTGGGCGGGGGTGCAGTCCTCTTTCTTCCGGTTCCCCTTCTGCGTTGGGGTTCTCGTACCAGTCGTAAACTATTGCCATAATGCTTGTATTTTAATGCTTTAAATGTATATGCTTGTTGACCCGAAGGTGCTGTTTTGAAAGTGAACCACTGGAGTCGGTCGGATGAGTGACTGGAGTTGGTAGAGCGACCGACTGAAGTTGTTCGAGTGAATAACTCCAGTCGGTCGTTTCTAAGTCAGCACACAAAGGTAGTGATATTAGTAAGATTTTCCTATGGAAGTCCTTACTTTCTTTCTAACTGTGTTTTAAGAAAAATAGTTGATGAAACGCTTGCAAAACGCTTCCACGCTGTAGTAAATTCGTAGCGTCGGTACTGGCAAAACGAAACCTGTTTACTATTTAAATGAAAAGAAGTTATGAAAAAGAAATTAATGACATTGGAACAACGCCGCTTGCTGTGCGAGGCACAACAGTTGCTGGCTTTCTCGGAAAAACGGAAAGCAAAGAAGAAAACACCGGAAGCATCGGAGTCCGGAGACAACACGAATACAACGGTTCGCCTGACGAGGCAGGTCATGGATTTCCTGACGAAACGTTATGATTTCCGTTATAATCTGTTGACGGAGGAGACCGAATTCCGTCCTGCCGGACAGCGTGATTTCGCTTTCCTGCCTGTGGGTAAGCGAAACCTGAATGCTTTCTGCATTGAGGCTCATGCTGAGGGTATCCCTTGCTGGGACAAAGATTTGAGTCGCTATATCTATTCTACTTACATTCCCGATTATCACCCCTTCCAGCTCTATATGGAGGAATTGCCGCAATGGGACGGTGTTGACCGCCTGACACAGCTTGCCTTGCGGGTTTCCGGCTGTCCGCATTGGGTGCAGGGATTTCACACCTGGATGCTGGGGCTTGCCGCGCAATGGTCGGGGCTGGTAGGTATACATGCCAACAGTGTGGCGCCTATTCTTGTAAGTCAAGAGCAGGGACGGCAGAAATCCACATTTTGCAAGTCATTGATGCCGATGGTTCTGCGGCGATATTATGTGGATAATCTGAAGCTTACTTCGCAAGGGCAGGCGGAACGCCTTTTGGCGGAAATGGGCTTGCTGAATATGGACGAGTTCGATAAATATGCTGAAAACAAAATGCCGTTGCTGAAGAACCTGATGCAAATGTCTGATTTGAATATTCGTAAAGCCTATCAGCAGAGTTTCCGCCAACTGCCCCGTGTCGCCTCATTCATCGGCACCAGCAACCGTTTCGACTTGCTCACCGATCCTACGGGAAGCCGTCGTTTCCTTTGTGTGGAAGTGAAGCGGACGATAGACTGTACCCACATAGAGCATGACCAAATCTATGCGCAACTGAGGGCGGAACTGCTTGCGGGGAGGCGTGATTGGTTCACTAAAGAAGAGGAACAGGTATTGCAGGCGCAGAATGCGGCGTTCTACCGTGTTTGTCCCGCAGAAGATGTTTTTCATAGTTATTTTCGGGCGGCGACTCCCGGTGAGAAGAGTCTCGGCCTTACGGCTGCCCAGATTTTCAGGGAGCTTCAGCAAAAGAATTCCGTTGCCATGCGCAGTGTCAATCCTATGCGCTTCGGCCAAGTGCTGCTGAAAGCGGGGGTGGTGCGTCGGCACACGGAGTATGGAAATGTGTATCAGGTGGTGAGAAGATAGTGCGACTGGTAAATGTTGCTGTGGTTATGGTGAAGACTGAAAGAATCAATCCTCCGGTTACGAGTATATTTCAGTAAATGTAATCTGTAGGGTGTTACATTGTGCCATTACTCACTTTAATGTATAAATCATAATTTTGATGTAATAGATCCAGCAGTTGTATTCAAGTTTATAAAGCAAGCTACTGAATAGAACAGGTTACCTTCCAGTATTGATCGTGACAATGATAAATGATAGCGTTTTGAACGAACGTCAGAAGAAAGCGTTGAATTACATAAAAGAGAATGGTTTCATTACAAATAAGATTTATCAAGAGTTGAACGGTTGTAGCGATAGTACTTCTAAAAGAGATTTAGTTCAGTTGGTATCTATGAATATTATCAAAACAGAAGGTAAAGGACGGAATTTGCGATATGTTCAATCGGGTCATAATCGGGTCAACATACATGACCCGATTATCTGTATTTTAATCCTTTGCTTGGATGTTGTTTGTTGAAAATCTTAAAAACTTTCGTATCCTTGTAACTGACTTTAAGAGCTGCTTCATGAAAAGAAACCTCCCGTTCCGACTGATAAAATAAAGGTTTTATCAGTCGGAACGGGAGGTTCCTTATTTTGCTGCTTAACGAAGGATTATGAAAGCTATACGCAGCAGAATTTATTTACTTGATCTTACGTGCTCCTTTTAGAAAGTGATTGGTCAGCCATTTACGTACCGGTTCGTCATAGAGCTTCAGGCAGGCATAAGCAAGAACGAAAGCTCCGACAAAGGTCAGTATCATATAAGGAAGACCTTCGGTGATGGTCGCATTATTGTTGCATGCCCAGGCTGTATATGTGTATATCAACGGATAATGAGTGATATAAACGGGATATGAGATATCGCCCAGGAACTTACAGATACCTACAGAGCGCTTTCCCGTCACTTTGCCACCGGCTCCCATCGAAACAATGACCGGGAAGATAAAGATAATGCAAAATGCCTCGTAGAGTCCGTTCATCCAGAAACCATCTTCACCGCCAATACGGGGAACGGAAAGAATTATCACAATCAGCAAGCTACACCACCAGAATGCGCGTTTCTTTACCCGTATGAGCCAGCCCAGACGTGAAAGCAGCAAACCTGCAAAGAACGGATAGAGCAAACGGACAAAGCCCACATACTGCTGTTCCCAATTCAATGCCCATCCGCCCACGATATCACCATTGGGCGCCGTAAGACAGAGATGCAAAGTGGCACAGGCTGCCAGAAAAACAAGGATGGACAAAGCAACCTTGTTGAACTTACGAACAAACAGTGCGTACAGGATATTGCCGATATATTCATAATAGAGCGACCATGCCGGCCCGTTCAACGGGTGCATTTCCGTCCACCCGCGAATGTCCCACTTCAAAGGGAGGGGAAGCAGTGTACAGCCATAGAGCATGATTGTCAGAACTGTTCCGACCGATACGTTATCTATATTGGGAAAACAGGGGGATTTCTGGAAGAAAAAGAAAAGGGCGCCGATAATGCTACCCATAATTACCATAGGATGCAGGCGGATGACACGGCGTTTGAAGAAAGTGCCGATACTCATCCGATTCCAGCGGTCATCATAGGCATAACCGATTACAAAGCCCGAAAGCATAAAGAAAAAGTCGACGGCAAGATAGCCATGGTTAATGATTTGCGTGAGATGGTTGCCACCTGCATGTGCTTCAAAAAGATGGAAGGCTACAACCATAACAGCTGCCACTCCACGCAATCCATCCAGGATTTCATAATGCGGCTTAGAGGCGAGATAAGTTGTCTGCGTGTTCATTAGGATATCAGATATAATTAATTTGGATGCAAAAGTAGGATAAAATGTGGAATTACTGAAAGGTACATCAATTATTCTTTCTATAACTCCTCACCGCCCACAGATTAAAGAACACCGCAAAGGCCATCAATGCTCCCAACTGTGGAAGTAACTCCACAATGCCACCACCCCGCAGGTAAATGGTACGCATCACCTCTACAAAGTATTTCAGCGGATTGAGTGCGGCAATTAGTTGTGCCCACTCCGGCATACTGTGTACGGGAGTGAACAAGCCGCTCATCAGCATCAGTATCAGCATAAAGAACCACATGACGAACATGGCCTGCTGCAACGTAGCGGAATGATTGGAAATCACCAGACCGAATCCGGAGACTACAAACAGGAAGACCACTGCAAAAAGGTATATCGTCACGAAATGCCCCACAGGCAGAATACCATAGAGCAACCATGCCAGAAAGAAACATATCGTAAGCACAATGAAACCTATCAGCCAATAAGGTATCAGCTTGGCAAGAATAAACGTCAGTTTGGAGACAGGCGTTACATTAATCTGCTCGATAGTGCCCACTTCTTTCTCGCCTACCACATTGAGTGCCGGAAGAAAGCCGCAAATCATTGTCAGCAACATCACCATCAATGCCGGAACCATAAAGAGCTTGTAATTCAGGTTCGGATTATACAGATTCTGCGTTGAAATACCGATCCGGGGCAATCCCATCCCGGCAGACATTGCCCTTGCTGGTGATTCCGATTGCAACTCACGGGTATAGTCATTAATGATGGAAGACAGGTACGAGCCGCCCAATCCTCCCTTTGTACCGTTCACCGCATTGACGGCAACCAGCAGGCGGGGGCTTTTGCCCGTCACCCAGTTCTTTTCAAAATCGCGGGGAATCTCCAGGATAATATCCGCCGAACCGATTTCGATGGAGCGCAACCCTTCATTGAAAGTATCAGGAAGGGCCGTTGTACGGAAATAGGTGGATGCGCCGATCTTATCCACAAGGCGGCGCGAAAGGACGCTGTGGTCATTATCCACAATGTTCAGGTTAATGTTCTTTATCTCCAGATTTGCCGCCCAAGGCATCAGTATCATAATCATGCAGGGAAAGATAAGAATCATCTTCGGCAGGAACGAGTTACGGAGCAACTGCTTGAATTCTTTTTCTATCAGAAACTTTATCATACCACCACTCTCCTATTCTAATCGGTTCTTAAACTTCTTGAAACTAATCGTAATCAGCGTAACCGCCATTACAGCAAGAATACTGACTTCCGTCAATACCAGTGAGATGTCCACTCCTTCGATCATCAGCTTCCGCACAGCCTGAATATACCAGCGGGCAGGAAGTACGGCCGAAATGCCTTGAAGCAGCAAGGGCATGCTCTCTATGGGGAATATCATACCGGAGAGCAACATGGTAGGCATCATCAGTATCAATCCCGATGCAAGCATGGCAGCAACCTGCGTCCGCGTCACCGAGGATATCAGCAAGCCCAGAGCTAAGGAAACGAAGATAAAGAGCAGTGATACCACAATCAGCCAGAACAAGCTACCCGCCACGGGAACATCGAGCACATAGACCGAGAGCAGCAAAATCGTTGTCAGGTTGACAAACGAAAGCACAAAGTAAGGAACTGCCTTGGCAAGAATAATGAATAGCGGCTTCACCGGAGAAACCAACAGTATCTCCATCGTTCCCGTCTCCTTCTCCCGAACAATGGATATGGAAGTCATCATGGCACAAATCAACATCAGGATCAGTCCCATCACACCCGGCACAAAGTTGTAGACGCTCTTCATCTGCGGATTATAAAGCAGCTTCACTTCGGGAACAATAGTGGAAACCTGCATTCCCGCCGGAAGCATTTCGCGTCCGGCAGAGGATATGATGTTGGCGGCATAACCGGTCTGTGTGGTTGCCGTATTGGGGTCGGTAGCATCGGCCACCAATTGTACACAAGCATCTCCGGTATAAACGTGATTCGCAAATTGCTCGCTGAAGATGACTGCCAGGTCAATGTCTCCCCGTCTGAAAGACTTCTCAACCTCGTCCGGAGTATTCAGATTCGTGGTGACGGAGAAATATTCACTCGCATCCAGACGGTCGATAATGCGCCGGGTGACAACATCGTTCGACGGGTCGAGAATGGCGACACGGATGTTCTTCACTTCCGTGGTTATGGCAAAGCCGAAAAGGATAATCTGCACCACAGGCATACCCAGCAATATCAGCATGGTTCGCCTGTCGCGGAAGATATGGAAGAATTCCTTTCGGACAAAAGCTATAAATTGTTTCATTGTTAATTAAGTTACGAGTTACAAGCTACGAGCTACAAGTGGCTGCGCTATGTTTTGAAAGTTACAAGTTATAAGCTACAAGTTACGAGCTACAAGCTACAAGTGGCTACGCTATATTCCGAAAGGTACTTGTAGCTTGTAGCTCGTAACTTGTAGCTCGTAGCTCGTAACTCGTAGCCCATGAATTCTTCACGACACGCTCAATGTATCTTGGAAAACCAATCCTTAAACTCCTGCACACGTGCCTTGCTTACCAGCACTTTCTCATCCGATACCTTACAACGAAGATTAATAGACAGACGGTTGTTGAACCATAAATCAATATCCTTGATAGCCTCACGGGAAATCAGAAATTGCCGGTTGACACGGAAGAACAGGGATGGATCGATACACTCTGTTATTTCATCCAGCGTTTGTGGAAATGTATACTCCTTACCATCGGCAAGAACAACCTTCACTTTACAGTCCTGAATATAAAACAGCAGAATCATATCCACCGAAACCGGTAGCAACTTGTCACCCTTCACCGGAATGAGAAAATGCGTTTTATAACTTTCCCGCTTTTTCAGCGAATGAATTAATTGCAACAAAGCATTGTCAGGGGATTTCCCTTGTTCCGAACCATGCAACTGCTCCAACTTATGGAAAGCCTTCTCAATATCATTCTTTCCAATAGGCTTCAACAAATAATCCACACTGTTCACTTTGAACGCACGAAGAGCATATTCATCATAGGCCGTAGTGAAAACAATAGGGCAGGTAATATCTACATGATCGAAGATTTCAAAGGCTGATCCGTCAGCTAAATGAATATCCATAAAGATCATGTCCGGCATAGAGTATATGGCAAACCAATCCAATACAGCCGCAATACTGTCCAAAGTAGCCTCTACTTCCACTTCCGGCTTCACTTCCTGTAACAAAGCTTTCAGGTTGCGGACTGCCGCTTTCTCATCTTCTATAATAATTACTTTCATGAAACACTCGGTATTAAAGGAATACGTATGGTAAACTGCTCGTTCTCGCTGATTTGTATCTCCCGCTTGTAAAGCAAATGATAGCGTTTTGCAAGATTTGCCAGTCCTATACCAGTTCCGGTAGTAGCAGTCAGTTTAGGCTGCACCGGATTGGTAACGATTAATTCTTCCCCTTCGGTATAAATACGGATATTCAATGGATGCCTGTCGCTTATTTCATTATGTTTCACTGCATTCTCTATCAGCATCTGGACTGCCATAGGAGGCAAATAATAATTGGCATATTTATTATCAATACAAATATCAAAAGAGAGATTATCTTCAAAGCGCATCTTCAACAAAAAGATGTAGGCTGACACAAATTCTATTTCATCCTTCACACACACACTTTTCGAATCATTTCCCTGCAAGGTGTAGCGCAATACACGGGAAAGTTCCTGAATGTATTCCTGTGCTTTATCCTGGTCTTCGCGTACCAGTGACCGGAGAGTATTCAGAGAGTTAAAAAGCATGTGCGGATTCAATTGATTCTTCAAAGCCTCATACTGGTTCAGAATGTTCTCGGCCTGCAACTGCTGGTTTTCTATAACGACTTCCTGCTGACGCCGGATAAGGTAGGATATATAACAACTTCCTGATACGGTACAGGTTATTATAAAATCACGCAAAGGATGCAGATAATGATGTACCATGGCATCAATGGCCGGAATATCGAAAGTGTGATGCAGGAATACAAAACATTTCCCTAACAAACTGCTTAAAATCCAAGTCAGTATCAATGACAATATCATCTTCTGCCAGGTAATTTTTACAGCCGGCTGGTTAAAGTGGAACAGCAAAATGTTCACCTCAAACAGAATCACAAGAGAGATGAAAGTGAAAAACACTTCACTTGCCACATCAGCAGGCCTCATCCCCGGAAACAGTGTCTGGCTCTCGAAGACATCAAAGAGAGAAACCAATTCCGGAAAATGAATCAATGTTGCCACGGAAATGGAAACGATGAGTATGAACAGAGTATACCGGTTTTTCATGCTTGCAGTATTTTACATACAAAGATACATTTTATTCCATCACATCCTTATTTTTTCAAAGATAAGGAACCTTATTGTTCAGCCGAAGCCTGCTCTTTCATAATCCTTGCTGTGACGTACATACCGGGACGGAATTGATTGTCCACAGTATCTACCCTGGCATAGACTTCAACAGAGCGTGTATCTTCATCCACTTTCTGCCCGATAGATATCAAAGTAGCCTTAAATACTGTTTTTCCCATTCCGTTTACACGAAATTGTACCGGATTTCCCACTTTCATATCTGCCAGATCCTTTTCATAGGTTGTCAATCTGAGTAAAGTCCGACTTTTATCTACTATTTCACAAAGGGCATCTCCTACATTCATATATTTACCAACATTCATTTTCACATCTGCCACATAGCCACTGATCGGAGCTTTAATCTGCAAAAAAGGTTGAATACCCTCCTTCAGTAAGACTTCAGGTTCCACTTCCAGTAATTTCAACTGTGCAGCCGCCGCCTCCACACGGCTTTTCATTGAAAGGTAATCTGCCTTGCTTTGCTGAAGTTTCTTTTGGGAGGCTGCCTGTTCGGCAGAAAGAGCTTGCTGGCGAAGGTATTCCGCTTCCAGAAATTCAGTCTGTGCATGACTGTCCAGATATGTCTGTTGTAAAGTTATAAAGTCGGGATTTTCCAGAGTAGCCAATACACTCCCTTGCCGTACAGGTTCACCGGGCAACAAAGAAGTACTTTTAATAACCCCACCCATCGTAAGCGAAACCGTCGCCATCCGTTGTGGAGGAATAACCATTGTACCGTTAAATGATACCTGATTGGGTTTAGAAGTAGCTGAAGTGATAGCATCTACCTGAATGCTATCTGTCACGTTTTCTGCTACGGCAACAGTAGTAGCCTCTTCTGCCGGTTGTACTTCTTTGTTCTCGCCGCATGCTGTCAGCACCAGCAGAATTAAGGGGAAAGTTATCTTTTTCATCGTCATCATTCTATTTAAAAAGTTCGTATTCAAGGGCTGCTATATTGTATTGATATACCGTTTCGAGGTATCCGCGACGAATGTCACGCGCCACATTAACGGCTTGTATAAATTCAGTTATATTAGTTTCGCTATGTTGCAACTGCAGGTTAGCCACCTTCAACAGTTCATCCGCTTCTTTCAATGCCGATGTTGTATAATAGCGCAGACTTTCAGACTGGCGGCGCAAACTGGCAACAGCTTCCGAAACTTTGTTATATAGATTCTGTGTATTAGCCTCAGCTTCAGTTCTTGCTATGACGGCAGCCACTTTCGCTTGCTTTATCTTGCTATGCCGCGGCAAGAAATAAACCGGAAAGGAAACTCCAACCATCCACGAATTCAATCCTTTCAGTGGAAGTATATCCTGACGTACGTAACCGAAGGAAAGTTCAGGGAAAAATCGGCTTCGCTCCACATTCAATTGTGCTTTAGCCTCATTAGCCTGACTCTGAAAATAATTCAGATGGACTTCCGAAAAAGACGGCACCTGATAATCTGCCGGAAATTGTACCAATGCCGTATCTGCCGGAATCAATGGCCGGTCTGCATAACAGACCCAATTCAGGCGTGACAAAGCCAGTTTTTCCTCTTCTTGTGCCTGAAAAAGGCGATTCTTCATATCCACAGCCATACTGGTGGTCATGTTTTTCTCCAGCAAAGTTATTTCTCCCTGCTGATAACGCAACTCACCCATACGCTGTAATTGCCCGGCCAATTTGTTCTGGTCACTGTATAAGGCACGAAGATTGCAAGCATACAGATAATATGCCCATGCCCGCTTCACTTCCGCCACCACTTCTTTTTCAGCGATCTGCCGGTAGAAAGTCCCCGTTTCAACCTGCCTGTTCACCAAAGCATTCTTATAAAAAGGAGTCAACAAAGAGCCTAAGCCTTGGGTTACTTCCCACTGCTTGTCTTTTCTAAGTTCACCATTCAGTTGTCCCCATGAATAGTTCATCTCGGTAGGAGACAATTCCAAAACTTCTCCCCTGCCCGCCTTTACCTGGCGGATTGCCGCAGAAGCTATTTTCAAACGGGGATGGTTCTGCTTTGCCAGTTCTATAGCCTGCTCCATCGTCACTTTCTCCTGAGCTTTCGCCGTAAAGGGCAACATAACAGCCAACAATAGAAAGAAGAACAAGAACTTTTTGGCAGAGAAACGGCGTTTCCATACCACTGTATAGCTTACAATCTGATAGAAAACAGGAATAATAAGCAGTGTCAATACAGTAGATACAATCAGCCCGCCAATAACTACAGTAGCCAACGGACGCTGCACTTCGGCGCCGGCCGAGGTGGCAATGGCCATAGGAACAAATCCCAAGGAAGCAACCAGTCCTGTCAAGAAAACAGGCCGCAACAGATGAGCGGTTCCACGGGCAATCACCCGTCTGGTAGAAAGAGCATACATAGTTTCTTTTCTTATATCATTAAAGTGATTAATCATTAAAATACCATTGAGAACCGCTACACCGAAGAGGGCAATGAAGCCTACTCCCGCCGAAATGCTGAATGGAAGACCGCGTAGCCATAGTGCCAGAATACCGCCAATCAATGAAAGAGGCACGGTAGAGAACACTACCAATGTATAAGTAACATTCTTGAAAGCGAAAAACAATAGTAACAGAATCAGCATCAGAGCTACCGGTACAACAACCAGCAAAGTATTGATGGCATTCTGCAAATTCTCAAATTGTCCGCCATATTCGAAATAATATCCAGGCTTTAATTGAATATTCTTGTCCAGCGTCTTCTGTATATCCTGCACCACCTGCTGAATATCCGCTCCACGCACATTGACCCCGATTACAATACGACGTTTGGTTGCATCCCGGTTAATCTGTAACGGACCATTCACCAAATCAATAGTAGCTACCTCACTGACCGGTATCTGAATGCCTTCATTGGAACGGACAAAGAGTTTATCCAGATTCAAATCAGCCACTTTATCCTGATCCAGGCGAACCACTAAGTCAAAGCGACGCTCATTCTCAAAGACTACTCCACTAGCCTCTCCGGCATAGGCTGTACGAATAATAGTATTCAATTCTTCTATATTGATACCATAGCGGGCAATCTTTCCACGATTATACTTTACTACCAACTGAGGTAACCCCATTGTCTGTTCTACAATCACATCCGATGCCCCAGGTACCTTTTCTACAAAAGCAGCAGCTTCTTTTGCCTTCTGATAGAGTTCATGTGTATCTTCTCCATAAAGTTTAACAGCAATATCTGCTTTGGCTCCTGTCATCAACTCATTAAAACGAAGTTGAATAGGTTGGGAGAAATTAAACTCTGCACGGTTAGCTAACGGTTCAAGAGCCTCTTTCATCTTCTCTACCATTTCGGCACGACTGGCAGCACTGGTCCACTCCTTAAAAGGCTTCATGACAATCATTACGTCGGCATCTTCCACTGCCATCGGGTCTGTCGGAACTTCCGCCGTACCTATTTTGGCTACCACATGTTTTATTTCCGGGAGTTTATCCATCAGGAGTTTCTCCGCTTCATTGGATACTTCGATGCTTTCGCTCAACGAACTGCCGGCCGGAAGCGTCATCTGCATGGCAAAATCCCCTTCATCCAACGTAGGAATAAACTCCGCTCCCAGACGGGTGAAAAGAAAGAGAGAAATAACCAAAGCCACAAACGCAGTTGCAACAGTTTGCCACTTAAAGCGCAAGCAAAATGACAAGGCACGGGCATAGAGTTTATTCAGTGCTTCAAAGAATTTATCAGCAAAAGTCGGTTTTGTCACAATATGATGTTTCAGGAACAGGGAAGCCATCATCGGAACGTAAGTCAATGATAAGACCAGAGCACCGATAATGCAAAATACCAGGGTTTTAGCCATCGGCGTGAAATACTTCCCTTCTATTCCTGTCAACGTCAGTATAGGGAAAAAGACGATCAGAATGATGAATACAGCAAATGTCGCAGACCGTACCACACTCGAAGCACCTTTCTCTACTTCCGCATCCATTTCTTTTGCCGATAAAGTACGTCCTTTAAACTTCTTACTGTAAATATGCGCCAATATACCTTCCAATATAACAATGGAGCCATCGACAACAATACCGAAATCTATCGCCCCCAAGCTCATAAGGTTGGCAGAAACATTAAAGATACGCATCAGAATGAATGCAAACAACATTGCTAATGGAATGACGGAAGCCACAATCAGTCCGGCACGTACATTGCCCAGAAAAACAATCAATACCAGAAATACGATGATCGCGCCTTCTATCAGATTGTAGATAACAGTAGAAATGTTGCGGTTCACTAATTCAGAGCGGTTCAGATAGGGCTCGATAGTAACACCTTCCGGCAATATCTTCTGTATCTTTTCCACCCTTTTCTCCAGTTCTCCGGTTACGACATTGGCATTGGCTCCTTTCAGCATCATGGCAATGCCACCCACACATTCGCCCTTGCCGTCCATTGTCATGGCTCCGAAACGTTTGGGTGCTCCGAAGCGTACTGTACCAATGTCACTGATACGGATAGGAATACCATTGCGATTAGCTACTACTATCTGTTCCACATCTTTAATGCGGCTTATCATTCCTTCGGAACGAATATAATAAGCACGATTTACTTTCTCGATATAGCTGCCACCCGTATTCTGATTATTCTTATTTAAAGCTTCGAACACCTCTCCGATGGTGATATTGAGAGAGAAAAGTACATCCGGATCAACCGCTACTTCATATTGTTTCAGATAGCCTCCGAAACTGTTTATCTCAACAATTCCTGGAATACCTGACAATTGCCGTTTCACAATCCAATCCTGAATGGTACGAAGCTCCATAGCATCATATTTATCTTCATAATCCGGCTCCACTTTCAATACATATTGGTATATCTCGCCCAGCCCGGTGGTGATAGGCATCATTTCGGGCATACCCAACTCGGAAGGAATCTCACCAGCCACACTCTGTATTTGCTCGTTCACCAGCTGGCGGGCATCCAGAGTAGGTACACTCTCTTTAAAGACTACCGTCACCACCGACAGCCCGAAACGGGAGACGGAACGGATTTCAGTGACATTCATGATATTGCTCATGGCGATTTCCACGGGCATTGTGATAAGTTGCTCCACCTCTTGTGGAGCCAAGGTTGGTGACACGGTTACAATCTGTACCTGATTGTTTGTAATATCCGGAACAGCATCTATAGGAAGTGTCAACATGGAATAAATTCCACCAATCAAAAGAAACAAAGTGGTAAGCCCCACAAAAAGCTTCTTCTTTACTGAGAATCGAAGGATAGCGTCGAACATGTTTTATACTTTTGGTTTTTGCACAAAAGTAAACTATCCGAATTATACACAGAGTGACTATATGCTGAACCGGCTATTTTAGCTATTCAACCGTCGATATCAGTCATTGAAGTGAAACTAGCGATTTACAGCTTATCCCCAAACAGAAAATCTTTCTTCCTCCTATATGCCCATATCAATGCAAGTATCGTAATACAAAGGTTAAAGATAAATGGAAACTCCTGCGAACGTACATGAAACAATGATTGGAAGAAATCTACAATAAACGGACAAAGCAGCACAGCCAGGTAGTTCATTGCCATCACAAAAGCCAGTGCCAGCGTGGTTTTCTGGGGAACAGCCGTATCCACCGTTTTATCATAAATCAACGGTTGGATAACACCATAGCCCAATCCTACCAGTATGCAGCCCGGTATGATCAGCCATTCTTTGGGGGAAATCCATATCAGTGCCAACCCCAGTGCAATACACAGCAGGCTGTAAAACTTCGTCTTTTCCTTCAGATACTTTACAACATGCCCCAGAAAGAAACCGGGTGCCATGATAGCAAGGAAGAAGAGGGAAATCATCATCCCCGAGTTCCCACTGGAAAAGTGATGTGCCTCCATCAGGAACGGAAGGTTGAACGTCACGATCAATACGATATAAGTGGTAAGCCCGTAGAAAAGCATCAGTTGCAGCAGATGACGGACATGAATACCATACTTACCGGGGATAGCGAGAGCAGCCGTTTCTACCGATGAAGAAGTATCGGCAGGAGATTTATCCGATGACGTGACTTGTGCTTCACCACCCATATTTTCGTCTTTCAGATGGATAGTGAGTATGATGGCTACCAAAGGTAGTAAATAGACCAGGAAAGGCAGATGCCAATTCACTTCTGCCAGATAGCCGGTAACAGCGGTTGCCACCACCAGCGTAACATTTGTAATGGCGGAACTGTATCCAAACTGCTTTACCCGATAGGTTCCCGTGAAATAACGGGATATCAATCCGGTAGAAAGCGGAATAATCAGTCCCGCACCAATTCCCAGCAGGGCGCTGACAGCTATTAATTGCCACATTTTTGTGGAAAACAGGTACAGCACCCCACTCGCGGCGAACATCCAGAGCCCCGCGCGTAACAGACGGACAAAGTCGCGTTTCTCAGCCAACTTGCCCGCCAACAAAATAAAAGGTATAATCAATAACGACGGCAAAGAACTAAGCATCTGAATATCCAGTTCCGAAGCATCCGGAAAAGTAGTGGAAAGCTGTCCCAAAATAGGAGAAACAGCCAATCCCGGCAAAGAGGTCAATGCAGAAATAGACCAGATGCCGATCAATGTAATAAGAGGAATGGTTCCCCGGCCGGTATTGATTTTCATATACACATATATATTTATAGGTTTGAAATAGTGCAAGAGAAACAATTATGGTTATAGAAAGTTCAAATAGTTACGAGCTACAATAGTTACGAGCTACAGAGCTACAAGCTACAAGTGCCATGCGGCGTGATAGTGCGCAGCTACTCGTAGCTTGTAGCTCTGTAGCTCGTAACTGTTGTAGCCCGTAACTGTTTAATAAACGCCAAAATATGTAAAACGTCGGAACTTTCCTCTGCAAACGCCGTTGTTCTGGGAAATTCGACGGGGAAAATCCTCGCCGCCTAAACCTAAACTAAAACAATTAGTAAAATGGAAGATGTAAATTTCAGAAAAGGTGATGCCAAAACAGAAGTGTTTGGATCAAACAGAATGTTGCAACCCTCTCCGGTAGAGAAGATCCCTGACGGACCTACTACTCCCGAGATTGCTTATCAGATGGTAAAAGACGAAACTTTCGCTCAAACTCAACCCCGTCTGAATCTGGCCACTTTCGTTACCACTTATATGGACGACTACGCCACCAAGCTGATGAACGAGGCGATCAACATCAACTACATTGACGAAACGGAATATCCCCGTATCGCCGTGATGAACGGAAAATGTATCAACATCGTAGCAAACTTGTGGAACTCTCCTGAAAAGGATACTTGGAAAACAGGTGCGCTGGCCATTGGTTCAAGTGAAGCATGTATGTTGGGTGGCGTGGCAGCTTGGCTGCGTTGGCGCAAGAAACGCCAGGCTCAAGGCAAACCGTTCGATAAACCTAATTTCGTTATCTCAACCGGTTTCCAGGTAGTATGGGAAAAGTTCGCCCAGCTCTGGCAGATTGAAATGCGTGAAGTGCCTTTGACCCTTGACAAGACTACTCTTGATCCGGAAGAAGCCTTGAAGATGTGTGATGAAAACACCATTTGTATCGTACCTATTCAGGGTGTGACATGGACCGGACTGAACGATGACGTAGAAGCACTGGACAAAGCTCTCGATGCTTACAACGCCAAGACCGGTTACGATATTCCTATCCATGTAGATGCTGCCAGTGGTGGTTTCATCCTGCCGTTCCTCTATCCTGAAACGAAATGGGACTTCCGTTTGAAATGGGTTCTTTCCATCAGTGTCAGCGGACACAAATTCGGTCTCGTTTATCCGGGTCTGGGTTGGGTTTGCTGGAAAGGCAAAGAATATCTGCCCGAAGAAATGTCATTCAGCGTAAACTACCTGGGTGCAAACATTACTCAGGTCGGCTTGAACTTCTCCCGTCCTGCTGCTCAAATCCTGGGCCAGTACTACCAATTCATTCGCTTAGGATTCCAGGGATACAAAGAAGTGCAGTATAATTCGCTGACCATTGCGAAGTATATCCATGACGAAATCGCCAAGATGGAACCGTTCGTCAACTATTCAGAAGAAGTGGTGAACCCGTTGTTCATCTGGTACATGAAACCGGAGTACGCCAAGAATGCTAAATGGACGTTGTACGACCTTCAGGATAAACTGTCGCAACATGGTTGGATGGTACCGGCTTATACCCTGCCTTCTAAACTGGACGACTACGTCGTAATGCGTGTGGTAGTACGCCAGGGCTTCAGCCGCGACATGGCAGACATGTTGCTGGGCGACATCAAGAATGCTATCACTGAACTGGAGAAATTGGATTATCCTACTCCTACCCGCATGGCTCAGGAAAAGAACTTGCCGGTAGAAGCTAAAGTGTTCAATCACGGTTGTAAAGCTCACAAAGCAGCGAAATAATTAAGGGAACCAATCAACAAGGGGACAAGCCAACTCGTCCCCTTGTCAATTCTAAAAAGAAAACTTATGGATAAAAAGATTTCAATCTCTCAACTAAAAGAGGTTGCCCAGGAAGCCTATGAACAGGTAAAGGGTAACACCGGGGGAAAAAATGCCGATTACATCCCCTACCTTGCCAACATCGACAAGAATCTGTTCGGCATCAGCATCTGTCTGATGAACGGACAAACCATTAATATAGGTGACACTGACTACCGTTTCGGTATAGAATCTGTTTCCAAAGTACATACAGCCATCCTTATCCTCCGTCAATACGGAGCACAGAAGGTACTGGATATGATTGGTGCAGATGCTACAGGATTACCTTTCAACTCAATCATCGCTATTTTGCTGGAGAATGATCACCCTTCTACCCCATTGGTAAATGCGGGTGCCATCTCAGCATGTTCCATGGTTGAGCCTGTGGGTAATTCGGATAAGAAATGGGAAGCTATCGTTCAGAATATTACTGATTTGTGCGGTTCAGCTCCACAATTGATTGATGAGCTGTATAAGTCGGAAACGGCTACGAACTTCAACAACCGCTCTATTGCATGGTTACTGAAGAACTACAACCGTATCTACGATAATCCGGATATGGCACTCGACCTGTACACTCGTCAATGTTCATTAGGTATCACTGCCGGACAACTGGCGATTGCTGCCGGAACCATCGCCAACAGTGGTGTAAACCCTGTCACCAAGAAAGAAGTGTTTGAAGCTTCATTAGCTCCGAAGATTACTTCCATGATTTCTACCGTAGGTTTCTACGAACATTCAGGTGACTGGATGTACACTGCCGGTATACCTGCCAAGAGCGGTGTAGGTGGTGGAGTTATGTCTGTACTGCCCGGTGTATTCGGCGCAGCTGCATTTGCACCTCCTTTGGACGAAGCAGGGAATTCTGTTAAATCACAACTCGCCATCAAGTATATCATGAACAAATTGGGTTTGGGCGTGTTCAATGGTGACTGTGTGACTATTGTAGAATAAGACAATCTCTCTTTTTCATAAATAAAAGGCGTCGTCAGTCCGGAGAGGATAGGCGGCGCTTGTACTTTTCTTTTGTCTTGAGACAAAAGAAAAGATACCAAAAGAAAAACTCAAG